>Ga0172373_10008119_pt1 | contig 13385 bp, 14 predicted proteins | sample Lak10m_2_FD_114546 | JGI IMG/M metagenome (GOLD analysis project Ga0172373, IMG submission 114546) | Freshwater microbial communities from Kabuno Bay, South-Kivu, Congo - kab_092012_10m | ecosystem: Environmental > Aquatic > Freshwater > Lake | place: Democratic Republic of the Congo... | reverse complement strand
GTGCGCGGTGGCGGCTATGTGTTGGCCACCACGGTAGATCGTGGCTGAAGCCGCCCCTGTCGCCGCGCCCCCGCGGCGGCGCTGGTGGCCTGGCAGCCTGGGTGGGCGCACTGCCGTTGCGCTGATTGTGGCACTCATGCTGGTGCAAGCGGCGGGGCTGACGATCCATGCCCTGGATCGGGTGGATTTGCAGCGTTTTGTGCAGGCGCGCGAAATTGCCGGGCGCAGCCTTGGCGCCTGGCGCGCGGCGGTGCTGACAGCGCCGGATCGGCGTGCGCAAATCATCGCCGATCTTGATCTGCCCGAAGGCCTGACGGTGGATTTGGATCTGGCGCCGATTGTGCGCGTGGGCGCGCCGCCGGTCTCGCCCCAGATCCTGAGGCTGTTTCGCCTGGATTTGCTCGCTTCCGGCCCACCCAGGCTGCGCCCGCGCGAAATCCGCATTGCGGAATTGGGCTCGGCCGGGTTTGCTGCATCGCTGCGCCTGCCGGATGGGCCTTGGCTTAATCTACGGGCATCCTTGCCGCCGCCGCGGCCCTGGCATTCGGATACTTTCCTCGCCGCGTTTTTCGGCATGACGCTGGCAGCGGTATTGCTGATCCTTTGGGCGGTGGCGCGGCTCATGCGCCCGGTGCGGCTATTGGCGGAGGCAGCGAATAGGCTCGGGCGCGATGTGAATGCGCCACCCTTGCCGGAAGCTGGCCCGACCGAGGTCGCCACCGCCGCCCGCGCCTTCAATGAAATGGCCGCGCGCATCCGGCTTTTTGTGGCGGACCGCACGCAAATGCTGGCAGCGATTGGGCATGATCTGCGCACCCCGATCACGCGGCTGAAACTGCGTGCCGAATTCATGGATGATGATGAACAGCGGCGCAAAATGCTCGCCGATCTGGATGAGATGGAAGCGATGATCGGCGCCACCCTTGCCTTCGCACGCGATGACGCGGCGACGGAACCGGCGACCCAGATGGACATCGCGGCGCTTTGCCGAACCGTGGCGGATGAGGCGAGCGACGCGCATCCCGATCACGCTGAGAAAATCAGCTATGACGGCCCGGACAAGCTGGTGATCCGCGCCAAGCCCTTGGCCTTGAAGCGCGCCATCGCGAACCTGGTAGCGAATGCACTGAATTATGGTGGCGCGGCGCGGCTTACGCTCGTGCAGGAAGGGGCCGGTCTGGTGCGCCTTGCCATCGCCGATGATGGCCCCGGCATTCCGGAAGCGGAGCTGGAGGCGGTATTCACCCCCTTCCGCCGGCTGGAAGCCAGCCGCAATCGCGAAACCGGCGGCACCGGGCTTGGGCTCACCATCGCGCGCAATATTCTGCGCGGCCATGGCGGCGATGTGGTGCTGCGAAACCGGCCAGAGGGCGGCTTGATCGCTGTGGCAAGCCTGCCGGTTTGAGCATTTTTAAGCCAGGCGGAGTTGCTTGGCGTGAAACCACGATCAATAGCGCAAGGTGATCGCAAGCCTGGAGATATGCCCTGCGGCGACACTGAATTTATTGGCGTCGAATGTTGGCGCCGACATTCTGGGCATCACATTATTGCTGACGCCAACACCTTCGGTGGGCATGCCAAGAAAATTCGTATCGGCCCGCCCATTGCCATTGGTGTCATGCACCACGGCTATGGCATAGGTTCCTGGTGGCACATTATCAAAGACGCAAAGTGCTGCGCCGGCTGCCGGGGCCACGCGCAGAATCCTGACGTCAGGCTTATCCGATTCCAGCGGAAATCCCGCTGCTGAGGAGAATAATGCGCAGCCCACCATGCCTGGCGCATTCGAAACGCCCGAGATTGCAGCTTCAATCCTTCCAGCTGAGGAGGCAAAGGCCGTAGCGGCGGTGAGCATCATGGCTGAGGCCAGCAGCAGCGAGCGTTGGCGCGGCTTTGTCATGGTTTTCTTTCCTTTGGGGTTGCTGTTCATTGCGGCACTCCTTTTGGCGTCAGCATCGCGGCGCTGATCCGTGCCGTGATCGCGCGTGGCGAAAAACGGCCCATTTGGACCGAGAGCCAATTGCCCATGCCGACAATGTGTAAGGGCTTTCTGGAATCGAGCGCCCTCAGGCAGACCCGCACCACTTCTGCGACAGGCAGGGGTTTACGAAATACCGCTGTTCCACGAACGCCCTGTCCCATGGCATTGATGAAGGGCGTCTCGACCGGGCCTGGACAAACCGCCGCAACGCGCAAACCACGATCGCGATATTCCGCCCATAAGGCTTCCGAGAAGGACAGGACAAATGCCTTGGTCGCGCCATAGCTGGACATGAAGGGCGTCGGCTGGAACGCGGCCGTTGAGGCGATATTCAGGATCGTACCTTTGCGGAACAATAATTCGGGCAGGAATAGCCGCGTCAGTTCTGCCAGCGCGCTAATGTTGAGGTGCAGCGTTTGGGTGAGACGCTCGGTGGGCTCATCTTCAAAGGGGCCGTAATAGCCAGTGCCGGCGTTATTGATCAGCGTATCAACGGAAAGCCCCAAGCCGCGGATGGCTTCATGCAGTTTTCGCGCAGCGCCGGCTTCCGCAAGGTCCATCGGCAGCACATGCGCAACGCCACCGGCTTGGCGCAGGCGCGCGGCCAGTTCTTCAAGCCGCGGCGCGGACCGCGCGACCAAAACCACCTGCGCCCCCCGCGCCGCCAGCGCTTCCGCCAAACCGGCCCCAATACCTGATGAGGCGCCTGTGATGACTGCCACTTGTCGTTTCATGGATGCTCCTTTCCGGGGGGGCGCAGGGGTTTCGAGATGGCCGGCATCAAAGCCCGATGCCGCGCGCCATCAGGGCGGCGCAGATCGGCAGGGCCAGCAAAAGCCCCGCCTGAAGCAGGACCCAGCGGCGCGTGGTTGTGATTTCGGTGGCGGGCGGTGCGCTGCCTTCCGCCCGCGCCAAGCGGCGCCAGCGCAGGAAGGTCATGGTGGGCCTGATGGAGACGAGCGCAATCAGCAGGAACAGCCCTAGCTTGAACCAGAAGGCGGGGCTTTCGAGGTAAAAGCCGCTTCCCCGCGCTCCCCAAAAAACCCGCGCAAGCCCGATAGAGAGCACTGCCCCGGCGCTCAATCCATAAGCAAGATCAATGCGCGACAAGGTTTCGGCCCAGTGACGGCCGGCAGGCAGGGACAGCAGGGCAAGCTCCGCAGCCAGGCAGCCAGCCAATACCAGGATGCCCAAATGGTGCAGCACGGCGAGCAGCAGATCGAGGATGAGTGGCATCGGCAATCCCGCCTACCGCATTCGGGTTGGATAATGTGTGCGTTGCATACATATCCCTAATCGATCAGAGTGGACATTGTCAACATATAAAATTACAGTGCCGCCTGGCGGAGTGGATAATGAAAAAACCCTATCATCACGGGAACTTACGGGCGGCCCTGCTGGAAGCAGCGCGCGCGCGCCTGGCCGAAGGGGCCGAGGCAACGCTCAGCCTGCGTGATCTGGCCGCGCGCGTTGGCGTCAGCGTCAATGCCACCTATCGCCATTTCGACAGCAAGGAAGCCTTGCTCATGGAATTGGCGGCAGAGGGCTTCGACGCCTTGCGCGCGCATATGCTTGGGGCCGTGGCGCAGCTTGGCGCCGCCGACACCATCGAAAGGCTGCACGCCACCGGAGAGGCTTATGTTCATTTCGCGCAGCATGACCCGGCGTTGTTCCAGCTCATGTTCGGACGAGAGGGACGCTTCGCGGAATATGAGCGCTTCCGCCAATCCGCCGAAGCGGCCTTTGCCGTGGTGGTTGGATGCGTCGCTGCGGTTCAGCAAGTGGCGATGGATGAACCCAGCGCGACCAAGGCGGCGATTGCGGCCTGGTCCCTGGTGCATGGTTTCGCGATTTTGAGCCTGGGCGGCTATCTGGAAGCGCTACCGGAAGCGCTTCGCCCCAGCGTGCGAGAAGTTGTGAAAATGCTCGTAGTAAGTCTGGCCTGAGCGACGAAAAGCGGCTTATGCCATCACGCGCTGGTCAGGCACGTCACTCGCCCAGCAAACGCTTCAACTTCAACACAGCACTATCCGGCGTGGTCAGCACGGGCTTGCCGGTGGCTTGCTCCACCAAAGCCTTGGCGCGCGCCAGGCTGAATTGGCCAAGGGCGATGGCGTCACAATCGGCCAAATCCCGCGCCGCTTCGGCGGCCAGCCGATCATGCGTTTCCAAATCACCCGCATCCAGGGCCGCCAAGGCGCCCTCGGCCAGTTTTGGCATCACGGTAATGCCGGGCGGAAATTCCGGGATCATGGATGGGATGGTGCCGGCGAATGTCACCAGCAGGCCGATACGCTTCCCCTTGGTGATCGCTTCCTCAATCATCGCCTCATTCGGCTTCAGCACCGGCATCGGCGCCAAATCCTGCACGCAGGCTTCAATGCAGGGGCCGAAGGCGGAGCAGGTGAACAGGATGCCATCCGCCCCGGTGCCGGCGGCATAGCGCGCCAGGGTCAAGAACCGTTCCGTCATGCGGGGCGTGAGCTTGCCCTCCCGCGCCAGATCGGCGGAAAGGCTGTCATCCAACAAATTCATCAGAATCTGGCCGGGCCAAAGCCGCGCGAACGCGGCTTCAATGGGCGGCGGCGAATGGCGCAGCGCATGGATCAGGGCAAGGCGCATGGAAAAACCTTTCGAATGAAATCAGGCCGTCGCGGGCTGGGCGCGCGGGCCGTCACGCACGGGGATATGGATTACGGCAGCAAAGACCGCGGCCAGAATACCGATCACCCACATCAGATCGTAAGACCCGGTGCGGTCAAAGATAATCCCGCCCAGAAAGGCGCCGGTGAAGCCTCCAATCTGATGGCTGACAAAGATCATGCCGAAAATTGTCGCGAGCCAGCGCAAACCCCAATTGCGCGCGCAGAGCGCAAGACTTGGCGGCACGGTGGAAAGCCAGAGCAGGCCCATGAGTGCCGAGAAGATCATCACATTAAGCGCGGTTTTTTCGGCGAGCAGGAACACCGTCATCAGCACGGCGCGTGCTGCAAAAATTCCCACCAGCAATTCGCGCCGCTTCCAACGTTGGGACAATTCGCCGGCGGCCAAGGAACCAATGATGTTGAACAGCCCGATCATGGAAATGGCGCCAGCGCCGACATAAAGCGGCAGGCCGCAGCTATGCACAAAGCCCGGCAGATGCACGGTCAGGAAAGACACATGCAGGCCGCAAACAAAATTGCCGGAAGACAGGTACCAAAAGCTCGGGTCACGCAAGGCGCGCCCCATGGCGGAGCGTGCGGTTTCATTATCCGCGGCGACACCTGGTGTCGCTGCCGGCTGCTTATCGGCCAATGGCAGCGCGAGCGGGATCATGAATAGCGCCGCAATCGCCATGGCGAATAGCGCGCCCTGCCAGCCAAAGCCTTGAATGGCAAAGCCCGCTAGCGGCACCACCAGAAACTGCCCCGCCGAGGACCCCGCCGTGCCAAGCCCTGTCGCGCGCCCGCGCATCTCGGGCGGCAACATGCGCGTGAGGCTCGCGATAATCGTCGGCATGCCGGCGGCTGAAACCGCCATGCCCAAAATCAAGCCCGCAAAAAACGTGAAGGGCAGAACGGATTCGGACAGCGCCATGCCGAGGATGGCGATGCAGTAAAGCACCGCGCCGCCCATCACCACGCGCCGGCCACCGAAGCGATCTGCAAGCTGTCCCATGAAGGGCTGGCTGATGCCATTGATCAGCACCTGGAGCCCGATAGCAAACGCGAAATCCCGCGCCGCCCAGCCATGTTCGGTGGTCATCGGTGCCAGAAACAGGCCGAAGGATTGGCGCAGCCCCATGGCGAGCATGGCGCCGGCAATCGCGCAAGCGATCACCAGGGCAATCGGCAGGGCAAGCGGGCGGGCTGGCGCGGTCTGGGTCATGCACCCACCATGTCATTTTGCGCCGCCGCCGCGCAACCCAAGGCTTCGCGGTTGACGGCGCCGTGCGGGCGGGCCTATCTCAGCGCCGTTGGTGGCGGCCATAGCTCAGTTGGTAGAGCGCCAGGTTGTGGTCTTGGATGTCGCGGGTTCGAGTCCCGTTGGTCGCCCCAGCTTTCCCCATCCCTTCAGGATTGCGTCCTGCCCCAGTTGCGGCAGGATGGCCGCCTTCATCGGGGGAGAAATCCATGAATATCACCTTGAATGGGCGCGCCGCGCTCATCACCGGCGGGTCCAAGGGCTTGGGACTTGCCATGGCGAAAATGTTTGCTGAATCGGGCGGGCATGTCGCGATTGTGGCGCGCGGGGCAGAGAGCCTGGCCAAGGCCGAAGCCGAAATCCGTGCTACCGCCCCCGCCGCCAAGGTGGCTGCCATTGCCGCCGATATCCGCACCGCGGAGGGCTGTGAGGCTGCCTATGCGGCGGCGGTGAAAGGGCTCGGTCAGGTGGATATCCTGATCAACAACGCCGGCACATCCCAGCGCGGCGGTTTCCTGGAGGTATCCGATGCGCTTTGGCAGGATGATCTGGACCTGAAGCTGTTTGCCGCGATCCGCTTCTGTCGGCTGGCGCTGCCCGCAATGCGGGATCGCAAATGGGGCCGCATCATCAATGTGCTGAATATCGGCGCCAAGGCGCCCTTGGCGGGGTCCACGCCGACATCGGTATCACGCGCCGCCGGCATGGCGCTGACCAAGGCGATGGCGAGCGAATTCGCCCCCCATAATGTGCTGGTGAATGCCATGCTGGTAGGCATTATTGAAAGCGACCAATGGGTGCGCCGCCATGCCGCCGAAAAGCGCAACATCTCTTGGGAAGATTGGAAGGCGGAGCAGGGCAAGGCCGTGCCGCTTGGGCGGATCGGCAAGGCCGAGGAATTCGCGGCCATGGCGCTGCTGCTGGCCAGCGAACAGGGCGGCTTCATCAGCGGCACCGCGATCAATGTGGATGGCGGCAAGAGTCCGGTGGTCTGACCGGCGGGTGAGGGCATTACGCACCAAGCCGGCGGGGCTGGCTCGGTGCGTGTTGCTTAAAATTTAATCCATTCGGTGATTTTGCAGGCTTTCTACGCTTATCTGGGCAGTGTTTTCGCCCAAATTCGCGGCACAAGCCTTGCTACTCCCGGCTCGAACAGCGCCCTGCGCTGACACACCGGGAGATCTCACATGGCCTTTCGCCCTCGCCCCCCTTCGCGTCGTCTTGCCGCTTGTGGCTGCGGTGCCACCCATGATTCCGGATTTGCGTGTGATGTCGCGCCAGCCGATGGCACCGGTGCCCATGGGGAGGTTGCGCAGGAAGCGGTGCTGCGCGCGGCCTTTCCGCAAGCGGCCACGCGGCGTGCGCTGATCAATGCGGTTGGTGCCGGCACCCTGTTTGCCGCGCTTGATAGCGTCTTCCCCCTGGCGCGGGCGCGCGAAGCCATGGCGCAAGGTGCTGGCGCGCCGGAAAAGCGCGACCTAAAAATCGGCTTCATCCCGATCACCTGCGCGACGCCGATCATCATGGCCGATCCCATGGGCTTCTACAGGCGCAATGGCCTGAATGTGGAAGTGATCCGCACGGCGGGTTGGGCAGTGATCCGCGATAAATCCATCGCGCGGGAATATGATGCGGCGCATATGCTCTCCCCAATGCCGGTTGCGATGTCGCTTGGCGTTGGCGTGGCGCAGCCCGTACCGTGGGCGGTCGCGGCGATTGAGAATACCAATGGCCAGGCGATTACGCTTGCCAATAAGCACAAGGAAAAGCGCGACCCCAAGGATTGGAAGGGCTTCCGCTTTGCCGTGCCGTTCGACTTTTCCATGCATAATTATCTGCTGCGCGCCTATGTCGCGGAAGCCGGGCTTGATCCTGATCGCGACATCCAAATCCGCGCCGTGCCGCCGCCGGAGATGGTCGCCAATCTGCGCGCCGATAATATTGATGGCTTCCTGGGTCCCGATCCCTTCAACCAGCGCGCGGTGTTTGATGGTGTTGGCTTTATTCATGTGTTGACCAAGGAATTTTGGGATGGTCACCCCTGCTGCGCCTTCGCCGTGCCGCGCGGCATGATGACCGAAACGCCCAATACCTTCGCAGCCCTCATGCGCGCGATTGTGGAAGCGACAGCCCATGCCTCCAAGGCAGAAAACCGGCGCGAAGTGGCGCAAGCCATATCGGGGCAGAATTACCTGAACCAGCCGCAGACCGTGGTGGAACAGGTGCTGACCGGCACCTTCGCCGATGGCCTTGGCCGCGTGCAACGCGTGCCGGACCGGATAAATTTCGATCCCTTCCCCTGGCATTCCATGGCGGTCTGGATCCTGACGCAAATGAAGCGCTGGGGACAAATCCGCGGTGATGTGGATTACGCGGCCGTGGCGCAGCAGGTGTTTCTCGCGACCGAGGCAGGGCGCGCCATGCGCGAGCTTGGCATAACCGTGCCGGCGAGTGCTTCGCGCACGCATCGCATTTTCGGGCGTGATTTTGATCCGGCGCAGCCGGAAGCCTATCTCAATAGCTTCGCCATTCGCCGTTCGTAATGTCTGGCAGCGTATCCTTCTGGCGTTCCGCCGGGCTTTCCCTCCTGATCCTGGCGCTGTTCCTGGGCGCCTGGGAAATCGCCGTCATGCCCAAATCGGGCGGCGGCGGTCCTGCGCTTGATCCTGAATATGCCGCGCTTTTGGGGCAGGCGGCAGCCCAGGGCGGCACCACGCCCATGCCCGGCCCAAGCGCGATTGGCGTGCGGCTTTTGGAATTGCTCGCCGATCCCTTTTATGTGCGCGGGCCGAATGATCAGGGGATTGGCGTGCAAATCGCCTATTCGCTGCTGCGCGTTGGCGCGGGCTTCGGCTTGGCTGCGATTGTTGCTATTCCGCTTGGTTTCGTCATTGGCATGTCGCCCTTGCTGAATGCTGCGCTCAATCCCTTCATTCAGGTGCTGCGCCCGGTCTCGCCGCTCGCCTGGATGCCACTCGCGCTTTATTCCATCAAGGATAGTGCGATTTCAGCGGTGTTTGTGATTTTCATCTGCTCCATCTGGCCCATGCTGCTGAACACGGCCTTTGGTGTCGCAAGCGTGCGGCGCGAATGGCTGAATGTCGCGCGCACGCTGGAAGCGGGGCGCTGGCGCACTGCCATTCGCGTCATTCTGCCCGCCGCCGCGCCCACCATTGTGACCGGCATGCGCATTTCGATCGGCATTGCCTGGCTGGTGATTGTCGCCGCTGAGATGTTGGTGGGCGGCACCGGCATTGGTTATTGGGTCTGGAATCAATGGAACAATCTTTCCATCGCCGATATCGTGATTGCCATCCTGATGATCGGGCTTGTCGGGCTTGCGCTGGACCGGTTGCTTGGCCTCGGCGCGCGTGCCGTAGCCTGGCGGGAGTAACGCCATGACCGCCTATGTTTCCATTGAAGGTATCGCGCGCCGCTATGGGCCGACCACGATTTTCCAGGATGTCTGGTTCGGCATTGCGCGCGGCGAATTCGTCTGCCTGGTCGGGCATTCGGGCTGCGGCAAGACCACCATCCTGAATATCCTGGCCGGGCTTGAAGCGCCTGATGATGGCTCGGTGATTGTGGATGGCGAGGCCATCACCGGCCCATCGCTTGATCGCGCCGTGGTGTTTCAGGGCCATGCGCTGATGCCTTGGATGACCGCCGCCGGCAATGTCGCCTTCGCCATTTCCTGCCGCCATCGCGATTGGTCGCGCGCTGCCTGTGATGCCGCCGCACGCGAAGCCTTGAAGCGCGTTGGCCTGGATCACGCCGCGGACCGGAAACCGGCGGAGCTTTCCGGCGGCATGAAGCAGCGCGTCGGCATTGCCCGTGCGCTCGCCATCCATCCGAAAATGCTGCTGATGGATGAACCCTTCTCGGCGCTTGATGCGCTGACACGCGGCGCGCTTCAGGATGAGGTTGCGCGCCTGGTGGCCGAATCCGAACAGACCGGCTTCATGATCACCCATGATGTGGATGAGGCAATCTTGCTCGCGGATCGCATTCTGCTCATGTCCAATGGGCCAGAGGCGCGCATTGCCGAGGTGGTGTTGAACACGCTGCCGAAGCCCCGCACACGGGCCAATCTGCACCACATGCCAGGCTATCATGCGCTGCGTGATCATATCCTCGATTTCCTGATCGCGCGGTCGCGTGCCTTCAAGGCCGATGCACCGCCGGCTGGCTGGTCGGCGCGCGCCGTGCCGGAAGTCAGCCCCGCCCTTTCCGCCCCGCCGCTTGCGGCGGAGTGATCCTTCCCAAACCAAAGCTGGAGAAACGCGATGACGCGCGCCCAACTTACTGAAAAAATCCTCGACATCAAGCGCGAGAAGGCCTGGAGCTGGAAATATATCTGCGCGGAAATCGGCGGCATGTCGCCAACCCTGGTGGTGGGCGCGCTGCTTGGGCAGATGAAGCTCGTGAAGCCGCTGGCGGCGAAGGCCGCCAAGCTCTTTGGCCTTTCTGAGGTTGAGCAGCGCATGCTGAATGAAGTGCCCTATCGCGGCACGCAAATGCCACCCACCGATCCGCTGATCTATCGCTTTTATGAAATGGTGATGGTGAATGGACCGGCCTGGAAGGCGCTGATTGAAGAAGAATTCGGCGACGGCATCATGTCTGCCATTGATTTCGATTTCGATTTCGAACGCCAAGCCAACCCCAAGGGCGACCGTGTGAAGATCACCATGTCCGGCAAATTCCTGCCCTATAAATATTACGGCAATGAGCAGGGCATCCCGGATTACGGGTTCAAGGAGGACTGATCGCTCACTTTGCCAAACCGTCATTTTGCATTATCCGCCCCCCAGCATTCTTGGGAGGGCGTCATGGCGCAGGATTTGACGGTTGGCATTGCAGGCTTGGGCGCGATTGGGCTCCATCTGGCCCGCGCACTTGATAAGGGCGTGCCAGGGCTGAAACTGGCCGCGGCGTCAGCGCGGGATCACGCCAAGGCCAGCGCGAATGTGGCGGGGTTCAAGCACCCGCCGCGCATTGTCTCCAATTCGGAACTCGCCGCCTGTGACATTGTGGTGGAAGCCGCGCCGGCTGAGGTGTTTGAGGAAATTGCCACTGCCGCGATTGAGGCCGGGCGCATCTTTGTGCCGTCTTCGGTCGGCGCGCTGCTGCCGCGTATGCATCTGGTGGAAAAGGCGCGGGCCAAGGGGGCGCGCATCATTGTGCCCACCGGCGCCTTGCTTGGCCTGGATGCCGTGCGCGCCGCGGCCGAGGGCGATGTGGAAAGCGTCACCATCGAAACCCGCAAGCCGCCGCGTGGCCTGGCCGGTGCGCCCTATCTTGAAAAACACAAGATTGATGTCGGCGCTATCACCAGCGCGACGCGTGTTTTCAAGGGCAATGCCTTTGATGCCGCGCAGGGCTTCCCGGCCAATGTAAATGTCGCGGCTGCACTCGCCCTGGCCGGTATCGGGCCGGAACGCACCATGGTGGAAATCTGGGCCGACCCTGGCGTGACGCGGAACACCCACACCATTCGGGTGGAGGCTTCCACCGTCCGGCTCACCATGACGATTGAAAACGTCCCATCTGAGGAAAACCCCCGCACCGGCAAGATCACGCCGCTTTCCATCCTGGCCTGCCTCAGGGGCCTGACCTCCACGCTCAAGGTCGGCAGCTAAAGGGCGGCTTTCCGGCAGGGCGCAAAACGGGCAGCATTCCCGAAAGACCTTCGGGAGGCTGCCATGAAAATCACCCGCCGTTCTGCCCTTGCCCTGCCGGCACTCGCTTTGCTGCCGCGCCCGGCGCGGGCGGCTTTTCCGGATCGGCCGGTGCGGATCATTGTACCCTTCGCCGCCGGCACTTCCTCGGATTTTCAGGCGCGCATGATCGGCGAACGCATCGCGCCTTTGCTGCGCCAGCCAGTCATTGTTGAAAATCGCGCCGGGGCGGGTGGCGTGGTGGGGGCCGATGCGGTCGCGAAGGCCCCGCCCGATGGCTATACTCTGCTGCTCGGGTCCAATGGGCCGCTCACCAATGCGCCTGTCCTGCAAGCGCGCCTGCCCTATGACCCTGAGCGGGATTTCGCGGCGATTGCCATGATCAGCCGCAGCCCCGTGACGCTTTCGGTGCGCGCCGATAGCCCCTTCCGCACGGTGGCGGATGTACTGGCCGCCGCCCGCGCCAAGCCGGGTGACCTTAGCATCGGTTCCTCTGGCCAGGGCAGCGCGACGCATTTCCTGATCGAACAGGTCATGGTGGCTGCCGGGATACGCCTGACCCATGTGCCCTATCGCGGATCCAGCCAATCCGTGCCCGATCTGATCGCCGGCAATATCCCGCTGGTCATGGCGGAAATCTCGACCATCCTGCCGCTTTGGCAATCGGGCCGGGCGCGCATTCTGGCGATGTCGTCAGCCGGGCGGATGCCGATTGTGCCCGACATCCCAACCCTGATCGAACAGGGGCTGAACCTGACGGGCGGTTCCTGGGCCGGGCTGGTCACGGCGGCCGGCGCGCCGCCCGAAGCCTTGGCCACCCTGGCGTCAGCCGTGCAGGCTGGCCTGCGGGAGCCCGCCTATCGCGCCCGCCAGGCCGAACTCGGCGCCGAGATTGTGGCCGAGGCTGAACAGAACCCCGCTGGCTTCGCCGCCTGGCTACGGCGCGAAAGGGCGGAAATCCGCGCCATTGCCGATCGCGCCGGGATCAAGCCGGAATAGCGCCGCCCCCCTTGCCCTGCCGCAGCATTTCGGCCATTTAGGCGCCGCTTCCGGGCCGTGCCCGGGGGTAATCCGCACGCGGCGCACCCTTCCTGATCAGGCAGGGTCCGGTCCCCTTCACCGGGGAAGGCGCCGCGGAGGCTCAACCGGACCAACATGGAAGGAGATCGCTCATGGCGATGCCCGTCGTTTCTCTGCGTGCCCTGCTCGAAGCCGGGGTGCATTTTGGCCACCATACGCGCCGCTGGAATCCCCGCATGGCGCCTTACATCTTCGGCGTGCGCAACCAGGTGCATATCCTGGACCTGCAACAAACCGTGCCGATGATGGACCGTGCGCTGCGCGCGGTGCGTGATACTGTCGCGGGCGGCGGGCGCGTGTTGTTCGTTGGCACCAAGAAAGCCGCTGCTGAATATGTCGCGGAATCTGCGACGCGTTGCGGCCAGTATTACGTGAACCATCGCTGGCTTGGCGGCATGCTCACGAATTGGAAGACCATCACCGGTTCCATCAAGCGTCTGCGCCAGATGGATGAGCGCCTGTCGGGCGACACCGCGGGTCTGACCAAGAAGGAAGTGCTGATGCTCTCCCGCGACAAGGAAAAGCTTGATCGCGCGCTGGGTGGCATCAAGGAAATGGGCGGCCTGCCCGACATTATTTTCGTCATTGACACCATCAAGGAAAAGCTCGCGATCGAGGAAGCCAATAAGCTTGGCATTCCGGTGATTGCGGTGGTTGATTCCAATGCCGATCCGGCGGGCGTGACCTTCCCGATCCCCGGCAATGATGACGCGATCCGCGCCATCACGCTTTACTGC
>Ga0172373_10008117_pt1 | contig 13387 bp, 16 predicted proteins | sample Lak10m_2_FD_114546 | JGI IMG/M metagenome (GOLD analysis project Ga0172373, IMG submission 114546) | Freshwater microbial communities from Kabuno Bay, South-Kivu, Congo - kab_092012_10m | ecosystem: Environmental > Aquatic > Freshwater > Lake | place: Democratic Republic of the Congo... | reverse complement strand
GCCAAGTCACTTGCCGAATCGCAACATGGAAAAATATGGGTCGAAAGTGAATTTGGTAAAGGGTCAACCTTCAGCGTATTACTGCCGATCACTGGAGACTATTCCGCAGGCGGGCAAAGGAATTAACCATGCAAGGCACGCGCGAGTTTTGGAGTGCGCTCACAACAGCACTGCTTTCCATTGTTCTCACTCTCGGTTCACTCTCCATATCTTTGGTAGGATTTGAACCGGAAGAGAGTTTTGAGCCGACAAACACAGCCGTGTTTATCCCACCTCCTGTCACGGCAACTCATACCCTCCCCCCCACAGTCACACCTCTCATCGCAATAGATACTCCCACAGCAACTGCCACACACACACTCGTCCCAATGATATGCCAGGCGCCTTCTGGCTGGATCTCAGTGATCGTGCAATCTGGAGATACATTGGATGGTTTAGCAAGCCGTTACCAAACATCCAAAGAGCTTCTGCTTACAGGCAATTGCCTCCTCGGAAATGAAAATCTCATCGTCGGGAAGGGCATTTTCGTCCCGCAAGTAATCAATACCAGTACCCCATTTGTTTGCACACCCGGCAAAGCCGGATGGATAAAAGGGCATACTGTAGTAAAAGGGGATACCTTCTACAATATCGGAGCACGATACGGTTACAGTGCTACAGAAATAAAAGCCGTAAATTGCCGATCCAGCGACTTGATCTACGTTGGAGAAGTACTATATGTACCAAACGTGCCTACACGCACGCCTACAAACACCCCACTTCCAGGAGCCACATTCACGGCGGCGCCATCATTAACCCAACCTTTTACTCAAACACCCCCTCCCTGCACTCTTACGCCAATAGCCACAAAAACTTCAGTGACCCAAACCTCATCGCCTGTACCATCCGCAACTGCTGTGCCTACTCAAACCGCCAGCCCAACACAACAACCTACCAGCACAAACACACCGTAGTTCCGTCTATTGCAGACTTCACCATCAATGAAAAATCAACACCTCTTCAAAGCGAGTCTTTTCCTCGCGCTGGTTCTGGCATCCTGCATGCCATCTACCCCGAAAAACGAAACCGCTGGTGCGCCTTTTATTCTTGTAACTTCAGCGTCCAATGCTTCCCCAACACCAACCCCTTTTCAACCCTCACTTGCCACTGCCACACAGCCGCTGCTCGTGTTCAGTAATTCAAACTCCATTCCACAAGCGTCCATCTTAGCAAGCGCAACACCTCTAGCCTCCCCAACACCTACAACGCCAATCGAGCAATTATTCCCTACACAAGCAGCGCCGCCAGCACAGGTTGTCGTCAATACTCCGTTGCCACTCCAACCCATTTCAAATACAGAAACCATAAACTTTCTGCTCATCGGTTCAGACCGCCGCCCCGATGGAACATCCCACCGAACCGACACACTACTCATCGCAATCGTCTGGTACAAGGAGGGACAAGTCTCCCTTATTTCGATCCCGCGCGATACCTGGTTATATATTCCAGATGTGGGCATGGACCGCATCAATACCGCTTATCAATACGGTGAATTTAGCGGCTACCCTGGCGGTGGAATGACGCTCTTAAGAGACACCATCTTCCAGAACTTTGGGATTCGTATTGACCATACCGCCATGGTTGAATTTGACGGTTTTCGCCGCATCGTAGACACTTTGGGCGGGATCGATGTGCCCATAGCCTGCCCCTACACCGACTGGAGACTGATCTCACCGGAACTCGACCAAAACAACGAAGATAATTGGTGGCTCTATACAGTAGGTCCTGGGCAAGTCCACATGGATGGCGATCTTGCCTTGTGGTATGCCCGCTCCCGCTCCAAATCCAGTGACTTTGACCGTGGACGCCGACAACAGGAAGTGATTCGCACCATCTTCCAAAAGGCTCTGCAAACCGACACCTTTAGCAAAATCCCGCAACTGTACAACGATTTCTCCAGCACCGTTCTCACCGATATGGGGCTGACCGATATGCTAAGCCTGGCACCATACGCCGTCAACTTTACCAACGCCAATATTCGAAGTTATTACATCCGTCCGCCCTACGTCCAACCGTGGACAACCCCCGGAGGCGCTGCCGTACTCTTGCCACAGGATTCGCACAACCAACTCTTGATCGAAGCCACAACCCTATCCGCTTTTGCCGCTACGCGCGAAACAATCACGATTGAAGTAGTCAATGGCTCCAACTTTGAAACAATGGAAACGCTGGCGGCATCCCGCTTGAACTACGCCGGGTACGAAACCACTCTGGGCACAGTGGAAAACCACAACTATGGCACAACCGTCCTTGTAGACCACACCACTTCACAAGATGTCAATCAACGCCAAGCCATTCTCAATGTTCTGGGAACACCCTCTGCGAACATTCTCTCCATGCCAGACCCCAACAGTAAGGTTCAATATCACCTCATCATTGGCGCCGATTATCAGGCATGTTTCCGCCCGGAAGAACTTTCACACTGACACTTGCAAAAGCAGGCGGGCTCGGCTATAATCTCGCTCCGTTGGGCGCGTAGCTCAGTTGGTTAGAGCACTACTATCACACAGTAGGGGTCCGGGGTTCGAGTCCCTGCGCGCCCACAAAAAGACCGCCACATAGGCGGTCCTTTTTGTTTTTAAACGCCAGCCGTAATTATTATAAAACTATCAGAAACTCTCAAAATCACGGCAAGGAGCTCTTGTAGCTTTTATAATGAATGGGTATGACACCCCGAAACAACGAAAACTGGTTAACCGACCTGAGCGGCACAGGAATTGTTCATGAGGAAGCCTTATCTGACCTTCGCGCCATTGTTCAAAAAGGACTTCCCTACGCCCTTTCGCGCTGGCTTTCTTCAGATGATCCACTCTTTCAGCCTCTTGTTGAGGAAGTAACCCAAGAAACGTTATTACGAGTCTTGGATCAGCTCAATACGTTTGAAGGACGCAGCCTATTCACGACCTGGGTTCACAAAATTGCCATTCGCATTGCTTTAACTGAATTGCGCCGCAAACGCTGGCGAGACTCTTCACTGGATGAACTGACTGAAAACGAAGATGCCCCACCGCCTCCCGGTCTGCTCGCCGATCCTCACGCATCCCCTGAAACATCCACCGAACGTAAAGATATGATCGAGCGAGTGCGCCGCATCCTGGAAGAAGAATTAACCCCAAAGCAGCGTGAAGCGCTTGTCTTATTGGGAATTAAAGATATCCCCATGGAAGAAGCAGCCAAACGGATGAACACCAACAGGAACGCACTCTATAAACTTTTGCATGATGCCCGCCTGCGCCTCAAAAAACGCCTTGCCACAGAAGACCTTACCGCACAGGATGTCTTAACAGCATTTGAATCTCGTCAGTAAGATTAATATATTATTAGTCGTCTCAATAACCAGAATGGCCATCGAAAACTCAACCAACTCTTCGCAAGATAATATTTCCAAGCCGGAACCGTTAACCGACGAGGTAGTAATGCGCTTCCTCAAAGTATTAGAACAAGTACGGGAAGAGGAATTATCATGTACAGACATGTACGCCAAACTGGATCAATTTGTAGAAACTGAAATCAAGGGCGGCGCCAACGCAGAAACTCTCACCCCGCTCATCCACGAGCACTTGGATATGTGCGCAGATTGCTGCGACGAGTATGACGCGCTACTCTCTGTAGTAGAAAACACCCAGGAAAACGATTAGGCAAAAATGACGGGTTGAACCCGTCATTTTTGCCTAATAATACAACTTTTCACCAGCACGAATTGCAACCTTCAAACGATTCTCTGCCGGGGTGATCGGACAAGACCACATATCGTTGTATGCACAATATGGGTTATACGCCAGATTGAAATCAATAAAAAAACGTCCACCGGGCAAAGGCTCTGGCTCAAGGTAGCGCCCTGCCGGGTAGGTTTCACTGCCAGCAAGCGCATCTACGAATGGAAGGAAAAAACCGTGCTCACTCTGGTAAATCGTCAATTCAACTTGCGTACCTTCCACATCAAAAGAAAAAATACCAAACTTTTCATAATGCTGTACCCCACCTGTTGAAGTCTGCATATCAAACCCCACTTTTACAGAAAATTCCTCCACCTTCACCTCTAAACGCAAAGCGTCATTTTCAGAAAAATATTTCAATCCAGAAAATGACTTCCTTTGTTCACGCGTCAATGGGCTTTGTGAATGCCCGCCAAAAAACTCGTCTTTTTCCGCACGTATCTCGTCCAATTCTGACATATCAACTCCTGCCTTTTTTTAATTAGACAGGCAACAAACACAAATTCTTACAAATACAGACAAAATATCCGCCCTTGCAAATTCCATATCTTTATGCTATTTTTAGCTCGAAAAGGAAGCCCAATGTCTACAAAGCAAAAAACAGTCATGATCATTGAAGATGAAGTCGATGCCGCCGAATTATTTTCGGAAATGATGCGCATCAACGGCTTCCGGGTTATAAAAATGTTCTCAAGCGCCCCAGCCATCCCCATCATTGCCCAGGAAAAACCTGACCTTATTCTGCTCGATGTGATGATGCCCGATATCTCTGGTTTGGAAGTCCTTCGATATATTCGCCGAGAACCAGACCTGGCAGGCATCCCCGTCATCATCCTCTCAGCCAAAAGCATGCCCACCGATATAAAGAACGGAATTGAAGCAGGCGCCTCCGTTTACCTGACCAAACCTGTTGGATTCCTCGACCTGAAACAGGCAGTTGAAAAAGTACTCAAAACCTCATAACAGGAACGACGCCCATACGCACTTTTATTGCTATCGATCTGCCTTCATCTGTCCAGGAAAGCATACAGAATCAAGCAACCCGCCTTCATACATTGGTGGGCTCCAACTCTATTCGCTGGGTTCCCCCAACGAACATACATCTGACTTTGAAGTTTTTGGGAAATACCCCACCCTCACATTTGGAATTTCTCAAACAAATGCTCGCTGGTATAGCAGAGAAATCAAAGCCATTTGATATGCAAATAAGCGGAATCGGCTCTTTTCCAAGCTCAAAGCGTCCTCGTGTTATCTGGGCAGGAATTCACGCCCCAGCCGCACTCTTCTCTTTACAAAAAGAAATCGAAGAAAGATCCACGCGCCTTGGTTACGAAAAAGAAACAAAGACGTTTTCTCCACACCTTACCATTGGGCGCGTCCACCAGGAAGTGACAGCCAAAGAACTTGAAAGAATCGGCAACTCACTAGCATCGATTCAACTTGGCGGAATTATCACATCCCGGGTAGACTCCGTGCATCTATATCAAAGTGACTTAAACCCAAAAGGTTCAGTCTATACCAAACTATTTTCCATACCCCTGAGGTGAAACCTGAATACATTAGACCTTGCCCGCGATATTGTCTACGCCCTCGAAGATAAAAAAGGCGAAAATATCATACTGATGGACATCAAAGATATTGCGTCCTTTACCGACTACTTTGTTATTTGCACCGGCACCAGCGACCGTATGCTTGATGCCCTGGCAAACACCGCCATAGACGAAATCCGCAAAAAGTATAAAAAGAAAACAAAAAAGCAGGGACTTTCCCATGACGGTTGGGTAGTCGTTGATTTCGGCGATGTTGTGCTGCATTTGCTCTCCCCTGACCAACGCGAATATTACCAACTTGAAGAACTTTGGGAAGAGGGAAAAGTTCTGTTGAGATTACAGTAATTCCAACATGCAAAAAGCGCCCGCGGATTATTCATCCGCGGGCGCTTTTTATCACAACAACAAAATTATTTTTCAAACACCCATGCGTCGATTGCGCGATCCCAATCAACCAATTCTTCCTTCTTGAACCAGAGCGCTACTTCACGCTCACCTGTTTCGGGTTTATCAGAAGCATGGATGAGATTACGACCCACTTCAAGCGCAAAATCATGGCGGATCGTACCAGGAGCGGCTTCCCATGGCTTGGTTGAACCAACCGTTTGGCGAATACAAACAACCGCATTGGGACCTTCCCACACCATTGCCATCACCGGCGCAGACGTAATATAAGCGATCAAGCCATCGTAAAAGCCCTTGCCCTTATGTTCAGCATAATGCGCTTCTGCCAACTCTTTGCTGACCGAAATAAATTTCGCGGCAACCAACCGCAAACCGCGTCGCTCAAAACGCGCTATGGCTTCACCGATCAATCCACGTTGAACGCCATCTGGTTTTACAAGTACTAGAGATCTTTCCACTGAATTCCTCCAAAAGATGATTATAAATTTTGACAGGTCTTGAAGACCTGTCAAAATAAATTAACGTATTAATTCCTCTGCCTTATTATAGGCATCGAGAGCTTCCTTCAAGCGGTTCGCCCGCATGTAAGCATCTCCAAGCGCCTGCCAAATACCAACCTCCACCGGGTAACGATAGAGGGATTCTGACAGACCTTTGATCACTTCTTCGAGATGTTTACCCTTCTTGATCAATTTTCCATAATGCAATAACGCCTCGGGAATATCACCACGCTCCAATTCTGCATTGGCAAGATTCAGAACAGCCGCGTGTCCTTGCGCTTCAGGTTTGCGCGCAGACTGTTTGGCGGGAGCTTTCTTTTCCACAGTAGACTGTTTCTTCTCCACTGACTTGGGCGAAGGTGGCGGCACCTGGGTCGTCGATTGAACTGCCTTTTGCTGCACAGGCTGCCAATCGGAGGGGGAAGTTGGCTTGGGCGGGGCGACCGAAGCCGCAGTAGTTCCAGCTTCCCATTGCTCACGATGAATCCATGGCGGGGTTTCATCTTCGTCGGCGGGAACGTTATCCTCATCATCACCATCGGCGCTTTGCAGCCAGGAAGGCAGGTCATCGCTCTGGGGAGCAGTATCAAGTGTCGGCGGAGTTTGAAGCGGTTCCACTTCGTGAGATGCGATAGGCGGCTGCCATTCATCCTCTTCTGCGGGTTTTCCAGGCTCCACTGCCTGAATCCATTCAGGGAGGTCTGAGAGGTTGTCGCTCTTTTGAGTTTGCCGCATCTCAGCTTGGGGCGAGACAGCGTAGGGAGGAAGCGGTGCGCGCAATGCTGCGGGGTCAATATCCAGACCTGGTTCATCATCCAAGCCGCTTAGCCAAGCCGATAGGTCTTGATTCTGAACAAGCGCCTCTTCTGAAGAATAGACGGGTTCTTCCTTTTCACCTGTTTCATCCAAACCATCAATCCAATCGGGCAAACTGGAGGTATTGAGTGAACCTTCGGGGCGTTTCTCTTTTTCATCCGATTCGGTTTCGCTCAGCCACTCGGGAATTGAACCACGTTCAAGTGGAAGTTCCTCTTCTGCTCCGGGTTTCATCCAATCGGGAATATCAGCCTGTTGTTCTGGCTTTTCTTCATTTCCATCCAGATTTTTCAACCACATGTCAGTTTCATCGATCTGCGGTTCGGATGTGGATGCCTTCTCAAATTCTGCAAAAAATTCTTCGCCGACACTTGCTGCGTTTTCACTCCACTCTTTTTTCGGTTCAGACTCAGCCGGGGGCTGTGCGCCGATATTTTGAGCTTGAGTCACCCACTCGGGCGGTTTCTCGTTGCGCTTGTTCGGGTCGGTGACCAGTTCTTCAGGTTTTGCGCCATGCTTGGCTGCCAAAGATTCGAGCCATGCCACTGCGTCATCCTGCTCCTGCGCCGATGCACCGAGACTTTCCACACTGGGGGCGGGAGTTTGCGCACCAATGCTTTGTGCCTGCTCCACCCACTCGGGCGGTTTCTCGTTGCGCTTGTTCGGGTCGGTGACCAGTTCTTCAGGTTTTGCGCCGTGCTTGGCTGCCAAAGATTCGAGCCACGCCACTGCGTCATCCTGCTCCTGCGCCGATGCGCCGAGGCTTTCCACGCTGGGGGCGGGAGTTTGCGCACCAATGCTTTGTGCCTGCTCCACCCACTCGGGCGGTTTCTCGTTGCGCTTGTTCGGGTCGGTGACCAGTTCTTCAGGTTTTGCACCATGCTTGGCTGCCAAAGATTCGAGCCACGCCACTGCATCATCCTGCTCCTGTGCTGATGCACCGAGACTTTCCACACTGGGGGTTTCAGGCAATGTTGATTTTTTCGGCTCAGAGGATTGCAGCCAATCGGGGATATTTGCAGAAGATTGATCTTCCTGTACGCCTGCAACACCGCCCAAACCAGATAACCAGTCGGGGGTATCGCTTGATTCTGTTGTGTTCTGTCCTTGTGCTTCCAGCCAACCGGTTACACCACTGGCTTCATTTGTAGTTGCGCTGGTATCTCCATCCAGTCCTTTTAGCCAGTCAGGTACGTTTGCCTCACCCTTGGCAGATAAGTCTGCGGCAGAAGAATCGTCCAAACTGGAGAGCCAATCGGGGGTATTGCTTTGAGAAGCGGGTAAAACAACATCGCTGGCAGATTTCAACCAATCTGGCGTTTCGCTTGGGGCAGATGTATCGGAAAATGGGTCAAATGCAGAGTCGAGATTTGTAAGGTAATCTGGGGTTTCGACAGCGGGGGCTGGCTCTACTTTACTTGAAGCAGACAGGGCGGCTTCTTGATCTTTTAGCCAATCGGGAATATCTGCCTGAACAATATCGGCGACAGCTTCATCGCTAAACATGGAAGTTGGCTGTTCAGGTTGGGTTGCATTCCCCCAACCAGCATCACGCAAAAAGTCTGGAATGCCGTCTTCTGCCTGGGGTTGAGAATCAAGCCCATTTGAAAGTTGAGGCGCTTCATCCATATTTGAACTCAACCATTCAGGGTGTTGGTCGTTTTGAGAATCTCCGCCAAGTGCGGGGACGGCGACGTATCCAAGTGAAGATGAATTCCAATTCTGTTCGGCTTCTGCTTCTTCAGATGAGTATTCAAGGCGCTCCAAGTTAACGGATGCATCTGGGACTTCGTTGGTGTGAAATATGGAACCTTTGATAAAGTTGGAGTAGGGATCCAACTCGGCAATTCGGGCGCGATAGACCTGTGTGTTTTCAGCCGCCGCCGATGCGGTGATCAATTCAACCATGATGCGGTTCGCATCGAAAAAGTATGCGTAGCGTTTTAGAAGCTGGTTGCAAATATCTGTGGCGTCGGCACGTTGACCGCTTTTGTAATATGAATGAGCGAGCAAAACTTGCATATCCACACGCTGCGGGTCTTCTGCCAACACGCTGCGTATTTCAGAAATCGCCTGCGGATAAAGTTCACCCAGCACGTAAATGCGGGCGAGTGCGCCGCGTGTCATGCGAACTTTGGGCGGCACCATACCATCGCGCCGACCATATAATTTTTGCAATTCAGCCTGAATGGCAGGGTTGGAAGACTGCACTTCAAACGCGCGTTCCATATGCCAGATGGCGTCATCTAATTTCTTTTCTTCATCTCGAATAATACTCAAGCCGACATGCGCCACAAAATCGTCGGGCACAGCCATTAATAGACGGTTGAATATTTCAATTGCCTCTCCATAGCGGCGGGCTTCAAGATAGGCTTTGCCGAGCATTCGGTAGGTTTCGAGATGCTTTGGGAAGGTCTGTAAAATATGGCGGCAATGTGCAATCGCCTCATTTGTATGACCTTGGTCAATGAGGTTTTCAATTTCGCGGTTGTAAATTCTGAGTGAAACTTTTGCCATTACCGGGTTCCTGTTAATTAAGTATGCCTGATTATAGTGAAAATCGCAAGGCTATGCGCTATTTTACTCGTAAAAGAGCGGGAGTGGAGGCACAGGTTCATTGCTAAATTGATATGAAGCCAAAATCGCTGCATGTGCTTCTTTGAGTTTCTCAGCATTATTAGCGTGGATCTCACACAGGGGTTCTCCCTCCTGCACAACATCACCCACTTTTTTGAGGATGAGAAATCCTACCGCGTAATCGATGGAATCGCCCTTCTTTGCACGCCCAGCGCCCAACGCTACAGAAGCCTCACCAACGGTTCTAGCGTGGACCTGGGAGATGAATCCGCTGCAAGGGGCTTTTACTACTTCGACGATTTTTGCGCGTTCAAATTTGGATATGTCATTCACATACGAAACGTCGCCGCCTTGTGCAGACACCAACAAACGGAGTTTTTCCAGTGCGCTGCCATCATCGATGGATTTTTGCGCCATGGCTCTGCCTTCTTCCAAGGTTTTTACGCGTCCGCCGAGCAGAAGCACATGCGCCGTGACATGCAGGCAGTGTTCTACGAAATCAGCAGGACCGCCGCCGTTGAGGGTTTCGATAGCTTCGATCATTTCGAGGGCGTTCCCCACAGCCGAGCCAAGCGGCTGGTTCATATCTGAAAGCAGGGCAACGGTTTTGCGTCCGGCAAGGCGACCGATATCTACCATCAGTTCGGCAAGTTCTCGCCCTTCTTCAAGGGTTTGCATAAATGCGCCCAAGCCTACTTTCACATCCAGCACAATGGCGGTTGCACCTGCTGCGATCTTTTTGCACATGATGGAAGATGCGATCAATGGCATGGATGGGACGGTTCCAGTCACATCTCGAAGGGCATACATTTTCCCGTCTGCGGGGGCAAGGTCTAGTGATTGCCCGGTGAGGACGATGCCTTTTTCTTTCAACTGCGTTTTGAACTCATCGGTGGTTAAGTCCACACGATAACCAGGGATGGATTCCAACTTATCCAGTGTGCCGCCGCTGAAACCAAGCCCGCGCCCAGACATTTTTCCAACTGGCAGTCCGCAGGCGGCAACCATTGGCATGACGGAAATACTGGTTTTATCTCCCACGCCGCCGGAAGAATGCTTATCGACCACCACATCCACGATCTTTGAGAGGTCTAGCACCTGACCAGAACGCGCCATGGAGAGGGTGAGGTCGGTGGTTTCAAAATTGGTCATACCGTTAAGCATGACCGCCATTGCAAATGCCGAAGCCTGATAGTCGGGAATATCCCCTTTTGCAAAACCTTGTATGAAAAAGTCGATTTCCTGCGCTGTAAGCTGTTCTTTTTCGCGTTTTTTTATGATGATATCTACCGCGCGCATGGGGTCTCCTTAAAGTTTTCTATGGAGTATTTTATCCCATTTTGAGGGTCAAAAAAACGACATGCTGACGCATGTCGTTTTTAGGTGATTCAGATCAAATTAGTTTATGGACTGCACAAGCGGCGTGACGTATTTTTCGAGCATTTCAAGGCTGATCTCGCCGGTCCACGCCAGCCGAACCGTGCCATTACGATCCAGCACGTAGGAACTGGGCAGGCTGCCGTTGCGGAAAGCGTTGAGCGCGGCGCCGTCTGGGTCAAGCCAAAAATTGAAGGACAAGCCGTAACTTTGGGTAAATTGCTCCACCTCTGCCTGGGTATCTCCGGCGCTGATGGCTACAATGGTAAAGCCTTCTTCTTTATGTGCCTGGTAGTACTTTTCAAGCGAGGGCATCTCTGCCTTGCAAGGTGGGCACCAGGTTGCCCAGTTATTGACAAGTACAACCTGCCCATTGAAATCTTGCAGGGCTTCTGTTTTGCCGTTTACATTTTCAAGCTCTAAGGCAGGGGCGGCAAATTCCACTTCCACTGGAATAACCGACCGTGAGTTCGTATCAGACGCGACGCTGCTATCTGAGCTTTGTAGAACCAAATACAGGGCAAACCCCGCCAAAAGCAGCGCTACGCCAATGACGGTAGATCGCATTGCCTGAGCCTGTCTTTGCTTTCGATATTTCTGGTTTTTCTTCATGTGTCACCACATTAATTTTGCATTGCACGTTTGATCTCGGCGAGCATTTGCGCCTCGCCCACTGCACCGACAACGATTCCTTTGCCAGCTTCGATCACAGTTTGCGGAACGCCCTGAACGCGGAATTGCTGGGAGAGTTCGGGGAATTCCATGGCATCCACCGCTTCAGCGCGGATCATGGATGGGTTGACCATTGCCATTTGATGTGCGAGCAACACGGCTCGCGGGCAGTGTGGTCAGGTAGGGGTTACAAAGACCTGCAAGTGAAGAGGCTTTGTCAGTGATTGCAAAAACTCAAGGGTGGCAGCGCCCAGCCCAACTGTCCCTTTTGAGGCGAGGATGATGTCATTGATGAGGGTGCTGAATTCGTATCCGGCGGGTATGCCTGAGAATTGCACACCGAGGTCGGTCACTTTATCGCCATCTTTTGTGGCGATCACAATGGCGGGGACTTTATCCACGCGGTATTGGACGGCTAGGGCGGCATCTTCTTGCAGGTCATGGACGGAGAGCGTCAGGCGCGGGTCGATCTCGCTAACTTCCGTCAGCATTTGCCGGGTTTCGCCGCAGTATTCGCAATTCTCTTTCGAACCAAAAAAGAGGACTTGCACGGGGTTGGTCAGGTCGTTGAAGGCTTGTTTGATCTGCCCGACAACCTGTTCATTAAGTAATTTTTCCATGGTTTCTCCAATGGTTTTATTTGTTCTTTAGATGCCTCAAAGGTAATAAAGTTACATCTCTTTGTGTCCGTGATGTATACTTTGTGTAACTTTTTTGAGGTAGAACGCATCCAATGGAAAATTCGATAATACAAGATTTCTCGATAGAAGCATTACAAAACGGCAACCGCACCGAGTTTGCCCGTTTGGTGGATACTTATTCGCCGCAGATCTACCGCCTTGGGCTGAAGATGCTCGGCAACCAGCAAGACGCAGAGGATGTTCTTCAAAATACGTTTTTGAATGCGCTCACTCACATTGCCGGTTTTGAAGGGCGCGCCAGCCTTTCCACCTGGCTATATCGTATTGCCGCAAATGAGGCGTTAATGCTCATTCGCAAGCGCAAGCCGAACATCAATATAGAAGACATGCAGTACGAAGATGCAGATGAGGTTTCTTTGCCAGAAACATTTGTTGACTGGTCTGTATTGCCGGAAAAAGAGCTGCTTACTGGCGAAGGCAAGAAAGCCATCGAAACGGCTGTGAAAAGACTGCCCGAGAACCTGCGAATGGTTTTTGTGCTGCGCGATGTAGAAGGTATCTCGATCAAGGAAACTGCTGAGATTTTGAACCTGACCGAAGTAAATGTTAAGACCCGTTTATTGCGTGCCCGCATGGCTTTACGTGAACAACTATCATCTTATTATGCAGAGCGGACATTGCGAAAGGATTAATGATGAGCGACCATTCCCACAAAAATTGCCAGGCACTTTTGGGTTCTCTTTCTGAATATATTGACGGAGAACTGCCAAGCGAACTTTGCGCCGAGATCGAAAAACACCTTGAAGGGTGCGATAACTGCCGCATTGTGCTAAACACCACCCGCCGCACCATCGACCTTGTACATGGTTCCACCTCGGAGGAAACAGTACCCGATGATGTGCGCGACCGTTTATTCAAACGGCTCAATTTGGATGAGTATTTATCACCCAGCAACAGCCACTAATATTTTTTTCTCTACCGTACAAATGTCGTTGCGAGGAGGGGTTTTGCTCTTCCCGACGAAGCAATCTCCTGTTTGGCGGGATAACTCAGTTGAAAATGAGGTTGCCACGCCGCCACACCGTCCTGCGTTC
>Ga0172373_10008112_pt1 | contig 13395 bp, 8 predicted proteins | sample Lak10m_2_FD_114546 | JGI IMG/M metagenome (GOLD analysis project Ga0172373, IMG submission 114546) | Freshwater microbial communities from Kabuno Bay, South-Kivu, Congo - kab_092012_10m | ecosystem: Environmental > Aquatic > Freshwater > Lake | place: Democratic Republic of the Congo: South-Kivu... | reverse complement strand
GGTGGACTATGTAACGATGACCGGTGCTACCCGCAACCGCCAGCAGCTGGTGGATCGGTTTCAGCAAGATTCGGCCTGCCGTGTGTTCTTACTCACCCTCAAAACAGGTGGGGTGGGTCTGAATCTCACCGCAGCAGATACCATTTTTATTTACGACCCCTGGTGGAATGTCGCATCGGAAAACCAGGCTATCGACCGGGCCCATCGCATGGGCCAAGTCAATAAAGTACATGCGTACAAGCTTATTTCAGAGGGAAGTATCGAGGAAAAAATCCTGCAACTACAGGAAGTGAAAAAGGAATTATTCGAAAATATCATCTCGGCAGATGGTGCCTCCCTTAAGGCATTGTCGGAGGAAGATATTGCACAACTCCTGGCGCGATGAGTACAAAAAATGAAGAATTAAATCGGGCTGCGGCGGTGCTGGATCAGGGATTTACTAAAGACCATCTGTACAAATATTTTATCCCTGTGTTGGAAAAAGTATTGAAAAAGCATCGGAAAGAACTGGAATCCTACTTCTCTATTCAGTTTGTTGTTGGCCAAGGCAAGGTAAAAAGCAGCTTAACCAAACAAGTCTTGGTAGAGGAATTAGCGCCCATATTTGCAGAGGTGTTTGCGTATCGCTACTTCCTGGACGAACTGGGTTCGGATGTTATGCATGTATGGAATTATCTGGTTTTTAATAGATTGGGCTTTTACGATAAACTGGAAAACGAGCTTAATATTCTGGTATATGACCCGAGAACCCCAAAACCTCATTTCTCATATGCCAAGACAGAGCCACTTTCTCCGTTTAAAATTTTTCACTTCGGATGCGACAGCGGATGGGGCCAAAATGTGGCAAGCTCCAATTTCTTGTACATGCCGAATGCATTTTGTAATTTATTAGCTACACATTATGAGATTCCAGAGGAAGCACAACTAAATGCTCTTGTGGAGAAGCCAAAAGGAGATTTTACCTTTGAGGACGGAGATTTTAAATTTTTAGATGAACTCCCGCGCTTCCAGCTATATTTCGAGCAACAACAAATCAAGTACTCAAGTCGGATGCGGCCGGTTGCCAATGGCCTGTCGAAGATAACCCGCACCCTGCATCTGGCTGAATTTTTTCCACAGTCATCCCAGAATATACATAAACGCTTGCGCACCGGATTTCTGGCGGGGATGATGCCCTACCTGTATGCTGTCAAAAAAAATTATCCCGACCATATCACCTGTATAAAGCAGTTTTTCCAGAAAACGTATGCCCAAGTTCCAACGGTGCCAATGACACTACCCGATGTAAAAGGGATGAGTAACCTCGATGTATCGGAAATGTACCCTCAGGAGTCGGCATATTTCGATATACTGCGAAAGCTACCGGAAAATAGCTGGGTGTCCATGGATAGTATCGTTTCCTATTGTACATATAATAGTATTCTACTGGAGCCGGTTAGGCGGAGTGAAGCGGAGCGGACATTGAGCATTGAAGTTGCTAGTTTTATGGATGATAAAGCTTTTAAGAACCAGACTTCGGTTCGTACGCGTTATTATCACGATGCGATTGGACTTCCCGCTTTACGCGGTTCTTTTTTCTTGTTTGCTGCCTTTGGCTTGTGCGATTTGGTGTATGATGAGGTAAGTGAAGCAGAATTTGGTCTGGATTATTTTTCAGCCTGGGATAAGCTTCGCGCCGTGCGACGAACTTCCTTTGGCGATTATGTTTGTGGTTTGAAAGAGACCTATGAGGTCACAAAATCCCCGTCTTTTCAAACGACCTTATCATCTGAAACACTGCTTATTACTACCGATAACCCGGGTAGCAAGGTACTGCTGGAGCCATTTGCTGAACAGATTGGCCCGGCACATTTTCGTGTAGATGAGGCCGTTTTTTTAAAAAATGTCCGATCTGTGGCGGATCTCAAGAATAAAATATCGCTTTTCAAGCAAGCCGTTCAATCCGAGATACCGCCCAATTGGGAAGCATTTTTTCAAAGCCTCCTCCTTAAAATTGACCCCTTGACACTATTTGAACCCTGTACCGTATTCCAAGTCCCCAAGGATAACCTACCACTCATCCAATTGCTGGCACGGGATCATGTGCTGAAATCCCTAATCCATAAAGCAGAGGGGTATCTTATCCTGGTGCCCAAAACAAAACAGGCTGCCTTTAAGCGGAGGCTGGCAGAGTTTGGCTACTTGCTGACGTAAGCAGGTAGCCTTTATCTCATGATACCACACCCATCGCGTTGGCTACAACTATTTCGTACCAACGCTGTTTGGAAATATCAGCATAAAAAATGCAGCCGAGATTTTTCATTCAAAATAGTGGAGTATGCGCAAATATACTTTTCTGTCTGTCCTCTTTTTGTGGGGTAGCCTGAGTGCCTGTGGCCAGGCTACCGAAGAAAAACCCGCTCCCCCTTCGTTTGAGGTAGTAAAGCCGGATGCGGAATGGGCTAAAACACTAACCCCTGAGCAGTACCGGGTACTCCGGGAAAAGGGAACGGAAATGCCCTTTACAGGCGAATTTTTCCAGCATAAGGAAAAAGGTACCTACTCCTGTGCTGGTTGTGGAGCCGCTTTGTTTACACACCAGATGAAATTTGATTCGAATTGCGGTTGGCCGAGTTTCGACCGCGAGATAGCGGGGGGTAAAATCATCAAGCAAGTGGATCGCTCCCACGGCATGGTGCGCACGGAAATTCTGTGTGCCAAATGTGGCGGCCACCTGGGGCATTTGTTTGACGATGGCCCAACCAGCACCGGGATGCGCTACTGCGTCAATTCCTTGTCGCTGCAATTCACACCGGCTGCCAAAGAGAAAAAAAACGACCACTAAAACCAACGCGGATATGTCTTCGCTGAATGCCCTACGGGCGCTGAATAACGGCTTGCCGGATAGCGATGTACTTCAGCCAGTGCTTTTCATAGGGCATGGCTCTCCAATGAATGGAATCGAGGATAATGTATTTAGTCGCGAGTGGCAGGCACTGGGTCGGCGTATGACTAAACCGGCTGCTGTTTTGGTGGTGTCTGCGCATTGGCTGACCAAGGGAACCCACGTCACCGCGATGGATTTCCCGCGTACTATACACGACTTTGGGGGCTTCCCGAAGGAGCTGTACGAGGTGCAATATCCCGCTCCTGGCAGCCCGGCCATAGCCCAGGCCACCGCCGAAGTCATTACCTCTGCCAGCGTTGGACTGGACCATGAATGGGGGCTTGACCACGGCGCATGGACGGTAGTGCGGCATCTGTTTCCGGAAGCAACGGTACCGGTGTTGCAGTTGAGTATCGATTATGCGCAGCCTATGCGCCATCATTACGAACTGGCTTCGGAGCTGGCTGCGCTCCGAAAGAAAGGCGTGCTGATTATGGGCAGTGGTAATATGGTGCACAACCTGCGTATGGTAGCCTGGGACAAGCTGGACATACCTGGATTCGGATACGACTGGGCACACGGGATGAATGAAAAATTCAAACAGCTTATCGCGTCTTCTGCCCACGACCAGCTGCTCCACTACGAATCATTGGGGTCAGAAGCCCGACTGGCTATTCCTACGCCGGATCATTATATTCCGTTGATTTATGCACTGGGTGCCGCGGGGCCATCTGCCCCCGTTTCCTTTTTCAACGATTATGCACTCGCCGGTTCTTTAACGATGACTTCGGTGCGTTTTGGATGAGTGCCTGTTGTTCCTGTGCGGCGAGCAGGTAAATGAGGGATGCCGTTCCATCCATAGTCGGTTCGTTGGTGCTGTAGTCTCCATAGTCGTCGTGATACACCGCCAGGTCGCTCTGGAAATCGGAGTACTCATCCGCTGCCATGAGTTGAATGCCAATCAGGTTCTTGAATATCTGGGTATAAACCGGCCCATCCACCAGGCCACCGTCGATGGGATAGTCCTTCAGATGGGTGAAAGCCGAATGTGGATCCACGGGCGTATCGCCCTCAGCGGGTAAGCCATATACCATGCTGGTACCCCAGGGGTTGCAGCCAAACAACCAGTCGAAGTTGGCTTGTTCCAGTTCTACAAAACGCGTATCCCCACTCAACTGCCGATACCAATAGCATTGGATAGCAAAAGAAGTGCTGAGGTTGTTGCTGCACCAGATAAAAGGCACTCCTCGGTAGAAGGCATTGTGGGACGCTTTTTCCCAAACCTTCTCAATACCCTGTCGGTACCAGGCGATGAGAGAATCGCGTTGGGCTCCCTGTACTTGTCGGGCAAGCTCGTAGTGCCCCAGGTTGATAAACGGATACCATTCGTAGTGATGAGCCGTATCCTGGCCCAGCCAGGGGGTAATTTTTTCCATAGCTGCATACGAAAAGGCTTCCTGCCAGCGACCCTGTCCGGTGGCGGCGAGCTCCATGTCATCGACCCAGTTGCCTTCTGCATATATATAAGGCGATTTGACAGACGCCGTCTGACAGACGCCGGGTTGCTGTTGGCCAAAGGTGTAAGCTGCCGCCGCTTTGTGCCGGAAAAGGGCTGCTAATTCGGGGTCTGATTTGGCGTAAACAGACGCTGCCAGCGCAAAGGCACTGGAGAATTTTCCGGCCGTGGAAGCGGTACCGGTAGTCTGATTCATAAATTTACCCCTTACCTGCGGTTTCCCCGAACAAAAATAGACCGGCCGTTCAAATCCCTTTTGGTAGTAGTTGGTATCCAGCCCCGGCATGCGCATGCGCACATGGTCGCGATCATCGCCCAGCTGGTTGAAGAGGAGCTCATCGGAGGGGTTCATTTTTTGAAGCCAGGTAAGTCCCCAGCGGGCTTCATCCAACACATCCGACTGGCCATTGGCGCCCGCGAGGCCATTGGCCTGGTGCTGGTCGCCAAATACCGCAGGAAAATCGCGGTAGGCAGCGAGCAGATGCCAGGTGGCATTGGCCGAGGTAGTGGAATACTGCAAGTAATCGCTGGCGTCGTGCCAGCCACCTACGACGTCGATGTGGGTGCTGTCGGGCATAGGGCCATACAGCGTAAACCCATCGTAGGTATGGCAACTGTCTTTGAGAAAGGGATTGAACCCGCTGCGTTGCTGGCGCATGTAGCGCAGGCAAAAATCAGCAGCGCCCTGCATCACCGCGGCATCGATGCGAAAGGGAGGCGACAGCGTTGCTCCACAGCGCACCTGGTAGGTGCCTGCTTTGCTCAGTGGAGTGAAAGGAAGCCGCCAGCTATGCTGAAAGGGGCCGTAGCCACCCATATCCGTACCAAGTGTGCCGCGAAATACGACCTTACCGCTGGTAGCGGATAGTACTTCGAACGTGGTGGGAAGGTTATCCGTATCGCCCTTCATACAGAGTACGGCTACCTTACTTCCCAACGGAGGATAGCCCAACTGGTTAATGCGGATATACATCTGGGCAGAAAGTATCAGGGAAAACCCCGTGCACCACAAAAAAACAAGCATCCTTTTCATCCGATCCTTTTTTGTCAAATATGGACAAAAATTTGTGTTATTTGCATATACGCTTTTGAATTTTAGGGGCATCAATTGGGTCGAACCTAAACAAACCGGAATGAACGAAGTAAATAGCTTCAGTGGCGCATTTAGTGGGCTGAATACAGAAGCGGTGCAGGCCGCGCGAAAAAAATATGGGTGGAACGCTATTCAGGAAAAGGAGCCATCCGGTTTTTGGCATGTGCTGAAAGGGATTGTGGCAGAGCCTATGTTTGTGTTGCTGTTGCTCGCGGCACTGCTGTATTTTATCCTGGGCGAATACGCCGACGGCATGATTATGTTGGTAGCCATTGCGTTCGTGTCGGGGATTTCCCTGTTTCAGGAAACGCGGAGCCGGAATGCGCTCGATGCATTGAAAAAGCTCACCCAGCCAGCGTCGCGGGTATTCCGCAACGGTGCCCTGACGGAGATTCCCAGCCAGGAGATAGTGCCCGGCGACCTAGTATTGCTCGAGGAGGGCTGCTTGATTCCGGCAGATGCCCAAGTGGTGCAGGCCAACGATTTTTCGGTCAATGAATCGATATTGACGGGCGAGTCTTTCGCTGTGAATAAATACCCCGTGACCGGCAGCCATCTCGTGTACTACGGAACGCTGGTCACCTCGGGTTCTGCCATAGCGGAAGTGGTGGCGACAGGCTCTGCCACAGAGTTGGGTAGGATTGGCAAATCGTTGGAAGGAATAAAAACAGACCGCACGCCCCTTCAGATTCAGATTGGAGCCTTTGTGCGTACGATGGCAGGGGTGGGGGTCTTGGCTTTCCTGGTCGTATGGGGAATCAATTACTGGAAATCCGGCGATATTCTATTCGGATTACTCAATGGGCTGACCCTGGCGATGTCCGTGCTACCAGAAGAGATACCAGTGGCGTTTGCTACTTTTATGGCCTTAGGTGCCTGGAAGCTGATCAAAAACGGGGTGCTGACCAAAGAACCACAGACAGTGGAAAGCCTGGGTTCCGCTACCGTGATTTGTTTTGACAAAACGGGCACGATTACCGAAAACCGCATGCGGCTCGCAGAAGTGTACTGTTTTGCCAGCGGGGAGCATAAAACGCTCGAGGCGTGTACTGAAGAATCATTTAAACGCGTCATCGCCTACGCGATGTGGTCGAGCGAGGTGCGACCCTTTGATCCAATGGAAACAGCTATTCATGAGGCATACGCCCAAACGGCAGCCATCGACCAGCGCCCCTTGTTTGGTATGGTACATGAATATCCCCTGCAGGGGACCCCTCCGGCGATGACGCACGTATATGAAAATGGGGATAGCGAACAAATTGTAGCGGCTAAAGGGGGCTGGGAAACCATTCTGGCCTATGCCGGATTGAGCGAAAATGAAGTCGGGGTGATTGCGGCGGAAGCTACCCGCATGGCTCGCCGGGGATACCGCGTACTCGGGGTGGCCTCCAGTACCTGGGAGGGCAAACACTATCCGGATACCCAGGGAGGGTTTTTATGGCAGTTTGAAGGGCTCATTGCACTGGAAGACCCAGCGCGCCCGAATATGGAACAGGTTTTTGCACGCTTCTATGATGCAGGCATTCAACTGAAAATCGTATCGGGCGACTACCTCGATACCGTACAGGCTATTGCGCACCAAACTGGTTTTCGGGAGGGTGGAACACCGCTGACGGGCACCCAGGTGATGGCCATGGACGCTGCTACGCTGCAAAGCGCCGTCGAACAAACCCATCTGTTTGCCCGGATGTTTCCAGAAGCCAAACTGCGCATCATCGAAGCGCTCAAAGCCAATGGCGAAGTAGTGGCGATGACCGGCGACGGCGTAAACGATGCCCCCGCCCTGAAAGCGGCGCATATCGGAGTAGCTATGGGGGCCAATGGAGCAGAAACCGCCAAACGGGCAGCTTCCATGGTGATTTTGGATGATGACCTGGACAAAATGGGACACGCCATTTTCCTCGGTCGCCGGATTTATTCCAACTTCAAAAAGGCCGTGCGCTATATCGTGTCTATCCATATTCCAATTATCCTCACCGTAGGGATTCCACTTCTGCTGGGATGGCGTTATGCCAACCTCTTCTCTCCCGTACACGTCATTTTCTTTGAATTGATCATGGGGCCAACCTGTTCTATTATCTTTGAAAATGAACCCATGGAAGCGCGCTTGCTGCGCGAAAAGCCCCGCAAGCTGGCGGCTGATTTATTCACATCTTCTGAGCTGATGCTGAGCCTCCTTCAGGGACTGATGATTACCGGTGGGGTGCTCTTTTTATACAAAACGGCCATGGATGCTGGTCGGAGCGTAGAGGAAGTACGGAGCATCGCCTTTAGCACCATTTTATTCAGCAACGTGTTCCTGACCCTCGTAAACCGCTCTTTTTTCTACGGGGTATGGGAAACACTCCGCTATCCCAACCGGCTTATCCCGGTTATTATTCTGGTTACTTTGCTGGTGTTGATGGCCGTATTGTATCTGCCAGCGGCTCAGCATCTTTTTGGCCTCGCGCCACTGAAGGCAGGTGCGCTGTGGCAGTCGGCAGCCGTAGCTGCCGCCAGTGTATTCTGGATAGAAGGGTATAAACTTATCAGATTTCATCATTCAAATTCGTAGCCTATGCGCTTTTTATTTTTGATGCTGATTAGCATCGCCTGTGTCTGGCAATCCGCTCATGCCCAATCAACGGACATCGAACGATGGGGAGCTACCGCGAAACGGGTGACCATCATTCGCGATAAATGGGGCATTCCGCATATTTACGGCAAAACGGATGCCGACGTAGTGTTTGGGTTGATGTATGCCCAATGCGAAGATGATTTTTACCGCGTGGAGCGCAACTATATCGAAGCCATCGGGCGTTTGGCCGAGGTAGAGGGAGAATCTGCGCTGTACCATGATATCCGTGCCCGGCTTTTCCTGGATACCGTAGAAGCAGCGTCTATATATCAAACCAGCCCGTTGTGGATGAAAAAGATATTGGATGCATTTGCCGATGGAATGAACTATTATCTCTATACCCATCCCGAAGTCAGACCGGTATTACTGGATCGTTTTCAGCCCTGGATGCCGCTGACCTTCAGCGAAGGGAGCATTGGGGGCAATATATCGGAAGTATCCCTGGCCGGAGTGAAGCGTTTCTATGGCCCAGACAACGGGATGGGATTCCGGCCACCTGCTATTCCCAAATGGGAACAAGAACCCACGGGATCCAATGGATTCGCTATTGCGCCCACCCGGAGTGCTTCCGGACATGCTATGTTGCTCATCAACCCACATACTTCTTTTTATTTTCGTTCGGAAGTACACATGGTTAGTGAGGAAGGCCTGAATGCCTACGGAGCAGTGACCTGGGGGCAGTTTTTCATCTACCAGGGATTCAATGAGTCGTGCGGCTGGATGCATACGTCCTCTTTTGCAGATCCTCTGGATGAGTACCTCGAGAAAGTGACGAAAAAAGGAGAGACCTGGGTGTACCAATATGGGGCAGCCGAGCGCCCCGTCACCCAAAAACAGGTGATGCAATCCTATAAATCCGGCAACCAAATCCGACAAAAGCCAATAACGCTGTATTGGACCCACCACGGCCCAGTGGTGGATCGACAAGATAGCCGGTGGGTTGCGATGAAAATGATGAATCAGCCACTGGAGGCGCTCTCCCAATCGTACCTGCGCACCAAGACCAAGGGATATGCCACCTACCAACAGGTAATGAAACTGCGCACCAATTCGTCTAACAACACCGTCTTCGCAGATAAAGAGGGAAATATCGCCTATTGGCACGGAAATTTCATGCCGCGCCGCGATCCCCAATTCGATTGGTCAAAGCCGGTGGACGGCAGTAATCCGGCTACCGAATGGAAAGGACTGCACGAGGTCGATGAACCCGTACAATTCAAAAATCCGGAAAGCGGGTGGATTCAAAACTGTAACTCCACGCCCTTCACGGCAGCAGGGAGTTTCAGCCCTAAGCGGGCAGATTACCCGACCTATATGGCTCCGGACGCTGAAAATTACCGGGGATTGAACGCAGTGCGGGTGTTGTCTGCTCAAAAGTGGCCCATTACACTGGATCAGCTGATTGAAGCGGCATACGACCCTTATTTGACCGCTTTCGCTCGGTTGATTCCTTCCCTGGTGTCTGCCTTCGATGAGCGTACGCAGCTGAAAGATCCCCTGGCAGCGACGGTGTCAGAGCCTATGGGCCTGCTTCGGGAATGGAATTACCAATGCGGAACGGCTTCCGTAGAAACCACGCTGGCGGTGTATTGGGCAGAGCGCATTATGGCGTTTGTACGGCAGCGCCTGAGCCCAAACCAGCCCACCGACCAGCTTTCGCTGGGCAATTATATCGTCGGACTGACAACCACCTCCGAGAAGCTCCTGGCCTTGCAGGAAGCTATGCAGGCGCTGGAAAAAGACTTCGGCACCTGGAAAACTCCCTGGGGAGAAGTCAACCGCTTTCAGCGCCTCACCGGCAAGGTCCAGGAGCAATACGACGACCAGCAGCCGAGTACGGCGATTGGATTCACCGCCTCTATGTGGGGCTCCTTAGCCGCTTTTGGCGCGCGCACCGCTCCTAATACGGTGAAGCGCTATGGCTATGTGGGCAATAGCTTTGTAGCTGCCGTCGAATTCGGCCCCCGAGTACGTGCTAAGTCCATTGTGACCGGTGGATCTAGCGCAGATCCCGCCTCCCCCCATTTCACGGCTCAGGTGGCCGGCTATGCCGGGCATCGCTTTAAGGAGGTGCTGTTCTACCCAGACGATGTACGCGCCAACGCAGCGCGTACCTATCATCCTGGTATGTAACGCAGATGGATCAGCTATTTCAGTTTTTTGCCACCTTTCAACGGATGTCGGAAACTTCCCTGCAAGCTATTGCAGGGATTTCCGGCCTGTTGCATATCCCGAAAAACCAGGACTTACAGCCCATCGGAAAAACCTGTAAGACGATTTATTTTATCAATCGAGGGGTAGCGCGGATTTATTATTACAAAGACGGTCAGGATATCACCGATAGCTTCGCCTTCGAAAACCAGGTCATCGTGCGGGTAGAGAGCCTGTTCACCGGCCAGCCCAGCCGCAAGGGCATCCAGGTGCTGGAAGATACCGAGCTGGTAGCTATTGACGCACTGCGCCTCTTTGAGTGGTACGACCGTTGCCCGGATATTGAGCGCCTGTTTCGAAAAATTTTTGAAGCGAGCCATGTCGATCTGGTGAACCGTATAGAAGGTATGCAGTTTCACAGCGCCGAAGAACGCTACCGCGCCCTGCTGGAAGAGGCTCCGGATCTCATTCTGCGGGTTCCCCTCAAGTACATCGCCTCTTATCTGGGAATCACCCAGGTTAGCCTGAGCCGAATTCGGGCATCCAACCGATTCTAAGTCATTATTTAACATAGGATAAATCCCAATGTATCCAATGTGGGCATTTTTGTACAGGAATGAAAACCGTACGCGAATGGACGCATTGAGTAGAAAACAGCATTGGGAAGCCGTTTATCAGCACAAGGTGCTGGAGCAGGCAAGTTGGTATCAGGCAACTCCGGATACCGCTTTGTTTTTCTTGCAGTTTTATCAGTTGCCCGGCACGGCCCGTATCATCGACATAGGTGGGGGTGATAGCTTGTTGGCCGACCACTTGCTCGATTTGGGTTATGGGCACGTTTCGGTGCTGGATATTTCAGAAAAAGCCCTGGAGCGCGCTCAAAAAAGGCTGGGCCAACGGGCTGGTCGGGTTACCTGGATCGCCCAGGATGTCGTCGATTTTAAGCCTGTGGAGCCATACGATTTTTGGCACGACCGGGCTGCCTTTCATTTTTTGAAGGAGGCAGAAGACATTCGCCACTATGTGGAAGCCGCTGCGTTCGGGGTGCGGAAAGGAGGGATTTTGTTGGTCGGTGCCTTTTCTACGGATGGCCCGAACCGTTGCAGTGGATTAGATGTCGTGCAATACGATGAAGAACACCTCGTTGCTTGCTTCCAGCCGTATTTCCAGCCGCTTCAATGTGTTCGAAAAGACCATCTTACGCCTTCCGGTACCGTACAGAATTTTGTGTTCTGCTGCCTGACCAGGGTTTGAGCGGCGGTTCTGTCCTCCGCTATATCCTTTGGCGGTGAATGCCGCCAAAGGACTTACGGAACGACAGCTCCTTAGGGTCTTTATTAGTTTTTAAGCAGGGGATCATGTCGGAGCAGCAGGGTTTGTGCCATGCGTTTGCCCTGTGTGATTATCTCGACGGTATAGATACCGGGTGGAGCGTCGATGGGCTCCATTTTTTGTGCGAAAAAACCGGGGCCGGTCGTGTACACGGTGAAATCGCGCAGTAAGGCACGGCGGATATCGTTGAGGGCATCCGGGGTGAGGGCGGTGTTGAATTCGGTGAGTATAGTATCCAGTAAGGCCTTGTGATCCGGGCGGCTGACGGTCTTGTTCAAGGTTGCCAGGCAATCAGACAAGTTTTTTCGGTATTGTTGTATGTCGGCAGGTGAAGGGCTGAGCAAAAAATTCCAGTAGGTTCGGTTGAGGCCGGGTCGGACGGCGGTTCGCCATTGAAAGGTATGGTTTCCATTCAGGCTATGTACGATGACGTCTGCCGAATCGACGGGGGCAGGGTTTTTTACATAAAAATCGAGGGCCGCACCGTAGCGAGGGTTTTCCCCCCGGAATTCGAAGTAGGGTTGTTTTCGTCCGGTGGAGAATTGAATCCAGCGGGTAGCGAGGGCTGGTTTGAAGAAAAAGGCTTCCTGTTGTTCGATAGCGGCGCTCCATTGGCGAAGCGGGCTGATGTTGTCGAGAATCCAGATACTACGACCGTGGGTGCCTGCGATGAGATCGCCATCGCGCGGGTGTATAAGCAGGTCATAGACGGCTACTGAAGGGAGGTTCTGCATCAATGCAGACCAGGACTGCCCCCCGTTGAGGGAGTAGTGCACACCGCTTTCATGGCCTACGAAGAGGAGCTGGGGTTGTACCGGGTCTTCGCGTACTACATATAGGCTGCGACCTGAAGGCAGGTTGCTGTGGATGCGCACCCAGGTCTGGCCATAATCATCGGTGCGGTAGATATAGGGGGTAAAATCGTCGTAGCGGTGGTTGTCGAGGGTAACATAGCACCTGCCGGGGAAGTGGCTGGAAGGGCATACCCGGCTGACCCAGGCATATCTGGGGGCATCGGGCATATTATCTTTCACGTTTCGCCAGTGGGTGCCTCCATTTTGTGTAATCTGTACGTTTCCATCGTCGGTGCCGACCCATATAACGGAAGGTTGGACGGGCGATTCGGCTACGGTCACGATGGTGCAGTGGTTTTCGCCTCCTGTTACGCTTCGGGTGAGTCCACCACTTTGGCTGGGATTGCGCCACGCCGGGGTGTTGGTAGTCAGGTCGGGTGAAATAATCTGCCAGGAATCACCGCGATCGGTGGAACGAAACAGGTGGTTGCCTGCGAAATACACTATCCGTGGGTCGTGGGGAGAGAGTACCAACGGGCTGTTCCAATTAAATCGGAATTGTGGAGGGAGTTTGGGGCGTTCCTCGTCTCCGTAGGCAAACCAGTGTTCGCCGGGGTCGATGGTGTACTGGATGGCAGAATCGGGGAGGTTGGGATCGGCCCAATCCTGAAAATTGAGGATGCTCTCTGCCTGAGGGGTGATATACTTGTATTCTCGTGTTTCTTCATGCAGGCGCATTGCGAATCCGACGTGGTTTACGAGGTAGAGGGTGTGGTAGTCGGTAGGATCTACCTGGGTATAGAAGCCGTCGCCTTCGCCCACCCAGGCGTTGTGTTCATTGAGTATTCCGCGATACTCGCGGCTATTGCTGGGGCCTGTCCAAAGTCCGTTGTCCTGCAAGCCGCCCACTACGTGGTAGGGTTCGCGCATATCGGCGCTGATGGCATAGTATTGGCCGATGGCCATATTGTTGAAGGAGAGGATAGATTTTCCGCCGTCGATGGTCAGGCGGAGACCCTGGTCGGT
>Ga0172373_10008111_pt1 | contig 13396 bp, 12 predicted proteins | sample Lak10m_2_FD_114546 | JGI IMG/M metagenome (GOLD analysis project Ga0172373, IMG submission 114546) | Freshwater microbial communities from Kabuno Bay, South-Kivu, Congo - kab_092012_10m | ecosystem: Environmental > Aquatic > Freshwater > Lake | place: Democratic Republic of the Congo... | reverse complement strand
CCGGCTACCCGGGAGAGCAAGAACTTTTGTCAAGATTATATGGATGAGTTTATGCTTTCCTTATCTGGTACTGTTCTATTTACTGTTCTCAAATGAATATATCCGGTTTGACAAAACCAATTGTTATGTCGCCTACCAGCTCCGGAAAGTCGGATCACGTGATTAACGGTGCTCCATTTGAATGGAATTCCCGTTCTGTTATGGCAGGATTGGTGGAGACTGGACGGGTACATGATGCTTTACTCTCACATCTGAAGTTACTGCTTGATGATTTTCATGGTGTTGAACGCTCAATTGAATATTATGATTTGGTGGCAGGCGATTGGCTGCTTGTATTTTCTCATAATGTTTACGTTGCATGGCAAGAGGTTCTGGCAGGTACCGAAATTATTGAAAGCAGTATGATTCCTGCTGTTTTTAGTGTTGATCATGCAGTGAGTTTGAGTACAGAACCTCCTCTGCACCAGCATCTGAGGTGGGCAGTGGCAGAGTCATTGCAAGGGAATTCATCCGAGAATTGGAGTGTAACTCAGGAGTCGATACATATTGAAAGCGGTAGTCAGCGTGGCTATTTAAGCAGTATAAAGGGATTAATCTCGATCAGGAATCCAAAAATACTGTTTACATCACCGTACTTCAAAGTCTCCCGTTCCGAGTGGATGAGTGCATTATGGCGATGGCGTCATTGGATAACTGAAGACAGTATGCAGTATCCGATAAGTTTTCATGTAAGGCATGACTGGAGCTGGAGGAAAAGGCGATCAGCCTCATTCCTCTCGTTGAATGAAGATTATGCTGCGGTTGTCAAAGCTCTTATGTCGCTTTATATTCCCGTTCCGTTACTTGAGGGTCTTGCGGCTTATCGAAAGGCTGTGTTTTCGTTCTCCCTTCCCAGGCCGGATGCAGTATACAGTGCTAATGCTCTGCTGGGGAACCTTACCTGGAAGATCCTTGCTGCGGAATGGCGCCAAGAGGGGTCTCAGATTCTCTACCATCAGCATGGCGGCGGCTACGGACTTGAGCCTATGTTAGCAGTTGAGGTATACGAGATGAGAGTTTCGGATCGTTTCTATTCATGGGGATGGCTACTTAAAGGGAGAAAAAATATAAAAGCGCTAAGCCCTGCAATTCCGCAGCAAAAAACTTATTCTCGCCGCAAGGGGATACTGTTAAGTTGTGTAGATTTTCCCAAGGTTCAGTATCGTTTACTTACATATTCTACCTATAGTGCAGTTGAAAAGATTCATCAGCATACCTGTTCATTTCTTTTGCTGCTGACCCAGCGGAGGGATATTATGATTCGACCATATCCTAAAGATTATGGCTGGGGGGTAGTGGAAAGAATGCGAAATGCTGCTCCTTATGCCAGGTTTGACAGCCAGTCAAACTCTTTCACACTGTTTTTTCACAGTTCCTTGGTTGTGCATAATTATCTTGGCACCGGGTGGCTGGAAACTTTAGGCTTGAATATACCTACCCTCTGTTTTTATGATCCGGATGCCTATCTTTTTCGGGAAGCTGCACAAGCGCATATTGACACCTTAATAGCTGTTGGTATTCTCCACCATTCAGGTCATGATGCCGCCCGTTTTGTTGCAGCTCTTGGGGATGCGGTTGAAGAGTGGTGGAATAAAATTGATGTACAGGAAGCTCGACGGAACTTTGCTGAACACTATGCAAATTTTTCACCGGACTGGAAGCAGGAATGGGAAAACGAATTTGAAGAGGTGCTTGATGAGGCACATTAATCCCTGAAACTTTGAAGCTTGTAATAAAACGGCGACGGATGATATGTACTGGCGGGGTGAGTGCTAACATAAACACCATACATTCATCCGTAAGAAATAGTTCTCTTTATCTGAAAAATCAACTCCCTCTTCGGTGTATATATTAGGTATTTCTTTTGGATATCACGATGCTGCCAGTGCACTTCTTAAGGATGGTGATTTGGTGGCTGCTGCCCAGGAAGAGCGATTTACGAGAATAAAGCATGATGCTGGCTTTCCCAAGAAATCGATACGCTATTGCCTGGCAGAGGCTGGAATTCAAATGGACCAGGTGGACAGAATTGTCTATTATGATAGTCCAACGTTAAAATTCAAGAGGATAGTAAAGACATGCTTTGATAGCTTTCCCCTGAGTATTCCGTTTGCTTACCGTGTTTTTCCGAAGTGGTTCTCTGAAAAACTGTACTGGAAAAAGCTATTGAGACACGAATTTGCCACACATTTCGGTTACAATGTTCATAAGGAGCTAATTACCAATATATGCCATCATCGTTCTCATGCGGCAAGTGCATTTTACCCTTCACCATTTGTCGATGCGGCTATTTTGGTAATGGATGGTGTTGGCGAATTTGCCACTACTTCTATCTGGCTTGGAAATGGTAAGTCGTTGAAGCAGTTAATGCAAATTGAGTTCCCTCACTCAATCGGGTTACTCTATTCAGCGTTTACTAACTATCTCGGCTTCAAAGTTAATAGTGGAGAATACAAGGTTATGGGATTGGCTCCATATGGCTCCCCTTGTTACGTGGACATAATCAAAGAGAAAATTTTAGATATTCGTGAAGACGGCACTTTTCGAATGAATATGAAGTATTTTGATTATGAGGTTGGTCAAAAAATGACAAACAATAAATTTCATGCCTTGTTTGGATTTCCTCCAAGAGAGCCCGAAAGCGAACTTACCCAGCATGATATGGATCTTGCAAGATCCATTCAAGATGTCACTGAAGAAATTATGTTGCGACTTGCACGAACCGCGAAAACGCTGACAGGCAGTTCAAATCTTTGTATGGCGGGTGGTGTCGCACTTAATTGTGTCGGGAACGGCAAAATTATTCAAGAGAAAATATTCGACCAGTTATGGATACAGCCGGCAGCTGGCGATGCGGGTGGTTCGGTCGGCGCTGCCTATGATAGCTATTATGCGGAAGAGACTACTGAGAGATTTGTAGACTGTTCTGTTGGTGATTCCATGAAAGGTAGTTTTCTTGGTCCTGCATTTTCCGACCAGGACGTAGAGCATGATTTAACTTCCCTCAACGCAGTCTATCATAGAATGGAAACCGAAGAATCATTACTGGAGGTTGTGAGTGATGCGTTGGAGGAAGGAAAAGTCATTGGTTGGCATCAGGGTCGTATGGAGTTTGGGCCCCGTTCACTTGGAGCAAGAAGTATTTTAGGCGACCCTCGTAATCCCTCGATGCAATCAGTGATGAATTTAAAGATAAAGCATCGAGAGTCATTTCGACCTTTTGCGCCGAGTGTTTTGCGGGAGCAGTTGAGCGATTATTTCAATCTTGATTCTGACAGTCCTTATATGCTTCTCGTGGCTTTTGTAAAAAGCACAATACGGCTTCCGATGCTGAACGAAAGTGAGAAATTATTCGGAATTGCCAAACTGAATATTCCTCGTTCTTCGATTCCGGCTGTAACGCATATTGACTTTTCAGCGAGGGTACAAACTGTACATCGTGAAACAAACCCAAGATATTACCGGTTAATAGAGAAATTTTTTCAGAAAACAAAATGCGCAGTAGTTGTGAACACATCCTTCAATGTACGCGGCGAACCCATAGTATGTACACCGGAAGATAGCTATCGCTGTTTTATGAGGACAGAAATGGATCTGTTGGCGATAGAAAATTTCATTATTCACAAAAAAGAGCAGTCTGGATATATCGAGACAGATAAGGAATGGCGGAATACGTTTGTATTGGACTAACTCTTTTTTTCTGCTCCCTCGTTTAAAAAAATGCATATGATCGAAATCATCATAGCTATTATTGCTATCGTTTTCATCGTGGATCTTTATTTTGGGCTCTCTCGCCGTACACGAAAAATGGAATTTCAGTTCCAGCGTTATAGTATGTTCAATATGCGCTCAGGGAATACCAAGATCACATTGTCAAAACATTATTATAATCTGCCAGGTAATAGTGATTTTGAGTGTGAATTTACTATCTCTTCTGATGGATACCTGGATGATATTCGCCAATGCAATAATGTGCTTATTGGAGGTAGCATGGCTTTTGGAATGGGTTGTTCCGGGAATTCAGAGAATATTTCTGGATTTCTGCGTAAAAAGTACCAGATTGACATTCTTAACCTGGCTATTCCGGGTTGGAATATTGAGCAGGAAGTCATAACTCTTTTACGATATATAACAACCATCAAACCTCAAAAAATTGTTTTTTTAAATGGAGCTAATAATATTGCATTTGGTTTGCCGTTTGACTACCATAACTATAAAATAAGCCCTGATATATTGTCATTTTATGATGAGGTAAAATATGCTGATGCGGTTAATCAGCACTTTGACCGATGCCCAAATCTTATGCAACGTTTAAAGGGTCTTTTGAAGGAGGCTTTAAGCCATTCATATCTAGTTCGCTTTGCTTATCGTTTACTTATTCATAAAGATAAAAATCAGATATTAGAAAGTAATAGTGAATTACTTGATTTTGATATGCTGGGAAATATGGCAGTGAAAAATTATTTGGACTGGTTAGATATATTTGTTGCTATAGCATCATCAAAAGGCATTGAAGTTCATTGTGTATTACAGCCGTACTACTTATACGGGAGAAGTCCGGCAGAGATAACCGGTCTCAATTTTTATAATGTAAATACATCTTTCGATAATTACATGATCTCAGCTTACAATAAACTTGATTCCGCACTTTCAACTTTCGTGGGTATTACATACCATCCTATTTTCAGGGAATTAGCCACTGAAAATGTTGCTCTTTTCACGGATGCAGTTCATCTAAATGGGGAAGGTTATGAAGTTGTTGCCGATAGATTGAAAACTATATTCGACAAGGAGGTTTTGGAATGATAAAAAGTTTTATTAGTTGGGTTCGAAGGTTATTGAGTCAAAAAAAGAAAAAACGACCTGATGATATTTACCCTATGTGGTAGTTGAATCTCATGAAAAACGATCCAAAAATTGCTCTACCATAATGTTGATTAAGTGGTTGTTTTACGTAATTAAGTATGCATTATGGATGGAAACACGTTCTTTATTAGTTAGATGAACGATTTCATTATGCCCAAAGCTCTTATTTCTACGGTTCCTTTTGGAGACCGGAATCGGCTGCCGATCGAGCTTCTTGAATCAGCAGGAATAGAATACCTGATCAATCCGCTCGGCCGTAAAATCAAGGAAGAAGAGCTGGCAGAAATGATTTCCGGTTTTGATATTCTGATTGCCGGTACAGAGCCGATTACTGAAAAGGTAATGCGTCAGGCAAGTCGTCTGAAGTTCATATCCCGTGTTGGCATAGGACTTGACAGTATTGATCTACTTGCGGCAGAACGCCTGGGTATTAGGGTGAGCTACACTCCTGATGCACCTGCACCAGCTGTGGCTGAGCTGACCATCGGGTTTATGCTCTCCCTGTTGCGTCATGTTCATCTCTCCAATATGAAAATGCACAGGGGTGAGTGGCATCGTTATTTCGGGCGCAGAATCCCTGAAGTTACTATCGGAGTAATTGGTGCTGGTCGCATAGGGGGACGTGTTCTGAGACGTCTCGCAGCATTTGGAACCCCCCGGATACTGGTGAATGATATCCAGCCTGATTTCCATGTTGCCAATACGTTGAAGCTGGAGTGGGTGGGGAAGGAGGATATTTACAGAGAGGCTGATCTGATCACACTTCATCTTCCGCTGACGGCTCATACTAAAAATATGATATGCCGTGAGCAGCTTCTTCAGATGAAAGAGGATGCACTGCTTATCAATACTTCCAGAGGCGGTATTATCAATGAGGAGGATCTGGCTGAAGTTATGAATGCCGGTTATCTGGGCGGCGCGGCTGTAGATGTTTTCGAACAGGAGCCCTACACCGGTGCTCTTGCCGGGATTGATCGTTGTTTGCTTACCTCGCATATGGGTTCCATGTCAGTTGATTGCCGCACTCGTATGGAAATAGAGGCTACTGAAGAAGCGGTTCGTTTTCTAAAGGGAGAGACTTTGCTGAGTGTCGTGCCACAGTCGGAATATGACTTACAAAAGCAGGGGTTGTGAAATGAAAAGAGTTTGCGTGATAGGTGGGTCTGGTTTTTTGGGCAGCCATGTGGCTGACGCGCTTACTGCATCCGGATACCATGTGTGTGTTTATGATCGGAATCCATCCTTGTGGTTGCATGATGACCAGGAGATGATGATAGGCGATGTGATGGATCTTGAATGTTTGAAAACCTCCATAAAGGGTGCTGATATTGTCTATAACTTTGCGGCGTTGGCGGATCTTAATCTGGCGCTTGACAAACCAGTCGAAACAGTGCAAATCAATGTGCAGGGTAACGCTCATGTATTGGAAGCCTGCCGTTTGAATGGTGTGAAGCGCTTTATCTATGCAAGCACGGTATATGTACACAGCCGTGAAGGGGGTTTTTATCGCTGCAGCAAACAGGCGGCCGAGCATTATGTAGAAGAGTACCAGCGCATTTATGGTCTTGACTTCACAATCTTGCGGTATGGCTCGCTCTATGGCCCTCGTGCCGGTTTCAGCAATGGTTTGTACCGGATTGTCAAGAGTGCCCTTGACACTGGTGTATTGTGCTACGAGGGCAGCCCTGATACATTGCGCGAGTACATTCATGTTGAAGATGCCGCTCACGCTAGTGTTACTGCTCTCGGTGAAGATTTTCGTAACCAGAGTGTCGTTCTTACTGGTCAGGAACCCATGAGAGTCATTGACCTGCTCGAAATGCTGGCTGAAATATTGGGACTGCAAAATGCTGTAGCATTCATTCCCGGTGAACAACCGGGTCACTATGTTCGCACCCCCTACGCCTATCAACCGAAAATTGGTCGGAAATATGTGTTGCCGATGCATGTGGATCTGGGGCAGGGTTTGCTGGAGTTGATTGAAAATGTCCGAAATGGTCAGTCAGACTTATTGAAATAAAGTTTATGCGACTGACGAACAGAGAACGAGTAGATAACGTATCTAAGATCGTGCGTTCTGCCTCCTTGATTTTCTGGGATTTCGATGGAGTAATCAAGGAGTCCGTCAAAGTCAAGACAGATGCCTATTTCCAAATGTTTGAGCCTTTTGGATCAAATGTAGCCGAAAGGGTACGCGATCATCACGAGGCTTTTGGCGGGATCTCGCGCTTTGAAAAATTCCCGATCTATCTGCAATGGGCTGGCGAAGAACCGACAGAAAGCAGGGTGAGAGAGTATTGCGAACAATTCAGCCATCGAGTGGTGCAGGGGGTCATAGATGCACCGTGGGTACCAGGGGTAGAGCGGTATCTTCGGAACAACTCCTCTCGCCAAATCTTTGTGCTGGTCTCTGCTACGCCTCAGGATGAGCTTCTTCATATACTTGATGCTCTCAATTTAACACACTGCTTTGCTGAACTTTATGGTGCTCCTGCACGGAAGCAGGATGCCATTCGTACCTCACTTGGTGTTCGCCGGCTTGATGCTTCTGATTGCCTGATGATTGGTGATGCCCAAACCGATCTTGATGCGGCTTCAATCAACCGGGTACCCTTTCTGCTCCGAAAACATGAGAGTAACAGGCAACTGTTTTCTGCATGTATCAGTAATTCTATTGATGACTTTACGGAACTATGAATCGTTTGACAAAAATTCAGGCTATACGCACAGCACTTGCCGATAACAAGCCTTCGGTGGGAAGCTGGATGCAGATTCCCCATGCCTCTGTGGCTGAAATCATGGGCCAGGCGGGCTATGACTGGGTTGCGGTGGATATGGAACATGGAACAATCGGTGCGCATCAATTGCCGGATCTGTTTCGTGCGCTGGAGCTGGGTGAGACCTTGCCTTTGGCGCGACTTGCTCATGGTCATCCAAAGGATTGCAAGCAGGCTCTGGATGCAGGAGCGGGAGGGATTATTGTTCCAATGGTTGAGTCAGCCGCACAATTACTCTCGGTACGCGACGCCTGTTGCTGGCCTCCAGCCGGCACTCGTGGTGTCGGCTTCTCCCGAGCTAATCTTTTTGGCAAGTATTTTGAGGCATACCGCCAGGAGGCTCAGGCCCCTTTATTGGTAGCTATGATTGAACATATTCGAGCAGTCGAATCGCTCGAAGAGATTCTTGCCGTGGAAGGGCTGGATGCGATTTTGATTGGTCCTTATGATCTTTCAGCCTCCATGGGGTACACCGCGCAGTTTGATCAGCCGGAGTTTATTGCCGCGATGGAGCGCATACGCACCCTGTGCCGTCAGGCAAAAAAAGCGTGTGGTGTGCATGTGGTGATGCCTGACACAGATGCATTGCAGCAACGCATCAAGGAGGGGTATCTGTTTCTGGCTTATTCAATCGATGCCGTGATGTTAAACAGTGTTGTGCGTTATGGGTCCCATTGAATTCAACTGCCATGGTATTGGCCGGTTAAAAGTTATTGGAGAGCGTTTGCATGATGGTCATGATTTTGTTGCCAAATCGAATGCCTCAAACGGTACGGTAGACTATCTTGTTTTCCTTGATTCTCGTGGTATTAGTCGCCGGTATGAAGGGTCGCTTGCTCATCAGTTGATTTCACAAATCACGCTTGACGGGGGAAGTTATCTGTTGGTTTGCAGACCCCTTGAATTAACAACATGGGCGACCCTGATAAATTTTATGGCTCTCAACAACCTCAAGCCCCTCAAGATCGTCACAAACATGGGTTTTGTGGATTTTACACCCAAAAAGCTCACTGTTTTGCATGATGCAGAACAGCAGGTTGATTATCTCATCGGCAAGGGTGTTGCGAAATCACTTTTTACGGAAACGTATTGCTCATCGTCTGGCGAAGAGATTGCTTTATATTCCATGAGTTATGGTGATGAGTACAGGAAAAGGGTCGAAGAGATTGCCCGCCAAATTCCTACAATAATTATTAATACGCCGATTGTTGATGAGGGAATCATTCTTGAAAGGATGAGGCCACATGCTTTTTATACTGCATTGGCTGATTCGAATGCCTTTAATCACGAAATCGAAAATGCTCAAATAGTCGATTTGCCGCCTTTTGATGCATCGTTGACTTATGATGCCGTTCACTATACCCAACAGGGGCATGATGTGATATTTGATCAGATCAAGCAGTGTTTATGAAAGAAGAAGAGATCCGACCCGCAAAAATATTCGATGAATATCTTCGACTGGCAAGAGAAGATACTGATACCTATTTTGGTGAAGCTCAAAAAGTGCATTGCAATTGCCCTGCGTGCCAGACAAAAGGGGAACCTGCATTCGTCAAATATGGGTTTGCCTATGAAAGCTGTCCCTCTTGTTACTCCCTGTTTGTGAACCCTCGACCTGTGGCTGAGGCTTTCTCAACATATTACACCGATTCACCCTCTTCAAAGTATTGGGCTACAACGTTTTATAAAGAGACATCAGAGGCCCGCCGCGAAAAGCTGTGGAAACCGAAAGCGCGATTGATTCTTGAGACACTTGATCGTTTTGCCGCAGCGCATCATACCATTGTCGATATAGGTGGTGGTTATGGTCTGTTTGCCGAGGAGATGCGGGAACTCGGGGGGCAAACACCGCTGGTTATTGAACCCGGTCCCTGGCTGGCCGAGGCGTGTCGCGAAAAATCACTGACGGTGATTCAGAAGTTTCTGGAGCAGGTTGAACCAGGAGATTTGCCTGTTGGCCCAAAAGCGTTTGTGAGTTTCGAACTGTTTGAACATCTTCATGATCCGGCAGCTTTTCTTCAACAACTGAAGCAGTTAATGGCATCAGGCGATCTGTTTATTTTCACTACCCTGTCGGGCAGCGGTGTTGATATTCAGGCGCTCTGGGAAGATTCAAAATCGGTTACTCCTCCGCACCACATGAATTTTTTCAATCCGGGAGCCGTAGCGACGCTGCTCGCACGTATGGGCCTGGAAACTCTTGAGGTGACTACCCCTGGCAAGTTGGATATCGATATTCTGGTTAACAATCAGGCATTCATAAAAGACCGTTTCTGGAAAACATTTGTAGCGTCAGCTTCGGATTCCCAGAAGGCTCAATGGCAGCAGATGATTGCAGAATCTGGCTGGAGTTCACACATGATGGTTGTGTGTCGCAAGCCGTAAACGATCCTGTTTCAGCCATAATGTCAGTTTTTGCAATACATGACAATTAAGGACAACACTCATAATCTTTTAACAGTAAGTATTTTGAAGGAACCGGTATGAACATCCTTGCACTTATTCCCGCCCGTATGGGCAGCAGCCGTTTTCCCGGCAAGCCTATGGCTCGGATTGCAGGCAAACCAATGATTGGTTATGTTTATGAGCGGGTTGCCAAATCGCCTTTGCTCACCATGACAGCGGTTGCTACCTGTGACCAGGAGATTTTTGACTATATCGAATCCATCGGTGGCATAGCTGTCATGACGTCAGACAGCTATGAACGGGCATCTGATCGCTGTGCTGAAGCGCTCCTCAAACTTGAAAAGGTTAATAACACCCGTTTCGATATTGTGGTGATGGTGCAGGGTGATGAACCTATGACGCATCCCGACATGATAGCTGAAGCAGTTCAACCGATGCTGGATGAGCCAGATATTCAGGTTACCAATCTGCTTGGTAAAATAAAGAATATGACGGAATTTGAAGATCGTAACTGCATAAAGGTTGTTTGTGATATCAATTCCAATGCGCTCTATTTTTCTCGTGAACCCATTCCTACTCGCTGTAAGGTTGATACGATTCCTATGGGGAAGCAGGTGTGTATTATTCCGTTCCGCCGCGATTATCTTCTTCAATATACAAGCCTTCAGCCTACTCCGCTGGAGATCGCTGAGTCAGTAGACATGATGCGAATACTTGAACACGGCATGAAAGTGAGAATGGTGCCTACCATGCATGATACACAGGCTGTCGATACCCCGGCCGATTTGCAAAAAGTTGCACTGTTGATGCAGGAACTGGATGCCTGATTATTGTGACAAACAGCACGCCGGTAAAGCAATTGTAATATGGGACAGCGAGGGTTCGCCGCCGATTGGCGACGGGATTACCTTCCTGTGGCGGAGTTATGAAACCGATGCAAGGGATGATCTGCTCTCCATCCCGCAACTGATTGAAGATAACGCGCTCAGTTTACGGGCGCGTTATCTTGCGTGGATCTATGAGCTTGGTGAGACCAGAATCAGGGGCAGGCGAGTTGTTGACTATCTTGAGTTGCGCAGTGGTTTCAGTTATTGGTGGATGACCCTTTTTGCCGAAAAGTGCAATTACAGCAAATCAACTCAGATTAATGATGTTATCCGCTTGATGGCTTTGGAGAAGTGGGCGATGAACCGCACGATCAGCACGGCAGTGCTGATAACTTCAAATCGCTCGCTGGCTGCATGTGTCCGTTCGTGGTGTGCGAAGTTGGGGGTTGCGTTCGAATGGCGTCGGCACGGAAAATCTTCACAACACTCTTCATGGTTCAAACGTCTCTATCATCTGATCCCTCGGGCCGTGCAGGCATGGGTGTGGTTGGTGCGGTATCTGGTTGATCGCTGGCCATTGAGCGGAGTGGGCCTGAAAGAGTGGCAAGAGAGCGATGGATGCATCACTTTTTTTTCCTATCTCTTTAATCTGCTTCCTGATGCAGCCCGTCAGGGCCGTTATGAGAGCCGTTACTGGGCGGCTTTACCTGACCTATTGCAGCGTGAAGTCATTAAAACCAATTGGCTGCATATCTATCCCAAAGATGAGCTGTTGCCGACGTCAAAGCAGGCGGCAGAAACGATTCGTGATTTCAACAACAGTGGGCGGGGTGTGCAATGCCATGTTACACTGGATACTTTTTTAAGCCCACTTGTTGTTTTGTCTACCCTACGCGACTGGTGTCGCCTGCTCTTCATAAGCATCGCTTTAAGAGGTGCACTCTCTTCGTCTCAACCTGCTGAATTTGATTTTTGGCCACTCTTTGAGAGTGATTGGCGGCAATCCATGTTCGGTACGGATGCCATGAGTAATCTGCTGCATGTAAACTTGTTTGAATCAGCGTTGGATTTGCTGCCACAACAGGAGTGCGGTGTATATTTACAGGAAAACCAGGGCTGGGAGTTTGGCCTCATCCCTGTATGGCGGAAGCGGGGGCATGGTCGCCTGATTGGTTCACCGCATTCGACAGTCCGGTTCTGGGATTTGCGCTACTTTTTTGATCCGCGCAGTTACCAGCGAAGAGACGCTTTTGATCTGCCCATGCCGGATCGGGTTGCTGTTAACGGACCGGTGATGAGGGAGGTTTATAAGGAGGGAGGGTATCCCGTTGAAGAGCTTGTAGAGGTTGAGGCGCTTCGTTATCTCCATCTCATGGAATTAAAAGCCAATGCAGTTTCCGATCCACTGTCTGTCACGGGGGTTCTGCGTGTACTTGTATTAGGTGAATATCTTGACCGGAACACCCGGCGGCAAATGAAACTGCTTGAAAAAGCCGCCCCATCTCTGCCGCTCGGTACTCTGTTTATCGTTAAACCGCATCCTGCATGTCTGATTCTCTCTTCAGATTATCCTGGTTTAAGCATGAGTGTGACAATGGAGCCGATCTCAAAATTGCTGGCTGAATGTGATGTTGCATACTCAAGCGCAGTAACATCAGCCGCAGTTGATGCCTATTGCGCCGGTGTGCAGATTGTATCAGTACGCGATCCCGATACACTCAACCTCAGCCCGCTCTATGGCTACAGGGGAGTGCTGTTCGCCAGCACGCCCAGGGAGCTGGCAAATGCATTGCTATCTGCGGTAGATGATGCGTATACACAACAAGATCGGCAAGATTTTTTTATACTTGATCAGCAACTGCCTCGTTGGTTGAACCTGTTGACGTATGGCTCCGAACGTATACAAATTTAAAAGATAGAGGAAATAGTTGGTCATGAAGAAACGAATGGCTGAAATTGAGGCAAAACTGTTGCCGGTTAAACAATGGCTTTCAAATGATGAGCTGGACGCCATCTATTCATCAAACTATTGGAATGACATAGAGGTAGAGAAAAAAAAAGAGTGGTGGATTGCTGATGGTGATTATGTAATGTGCAGGAATTATTTAAACAGGGCCGGTTTGTTGACTGAATGGGCAGAAGTTGAAAAATATGTCAAAGGTTTGTCTTCAGCTTCAAAACTCAAGGTTGCAGATCTTGCTGCCGGTATTGGCTGGACATCAGCTTTGTTTTCAACGTTTGACAGCATCGAAGAGGTACACGCTACTGAAATATCAAGGCATCGGATCTCGGAATTGCTTCCCTATGCAATTGACATGTTTGACGGGCAGCCTGAAAAGATTAAAAGGTATATTGGCTCCCCTATGTGTTAATATAGATGTCGCGTCCAACAAGGAGGCGAATTATGGGATATTCAAGAGCGGTGAAGTTAGGAGTGCTGAAAAAAGTCTTGCCTCCTGATGCGCGAAGTATCGTTGAAGT
>Ga0172373_10008109_pt1 | contig 13397 bp, 10 predicted proteins | sample Lak10m_2_FD_114546 | JGI IMG/M metagenome (GOLD analysis project Ga0172373, IMG submission 114546) | Freshwater microbial communities from Kabuno Bay, South-Kivu, Congo - kab_092012_10m | ecosystem: Environmental > Aquatic > Freshwater > Lake | place: Democratic Republic of the Congo... | reverse complement strand
TCAGTTGGCCAGAGCAGCTGATTTGTAATCAGCTGGTCGGGGGTTCGAATCCCTCCATCGGCTCATAATGTTGGGGAGATACTCAAGCGGCCAACGAGGACAGACTGTAAATCTGTTGGTTTTTACCTTCGAAGGTTCGAATCCTTCTCTCCCCACACTAATTTTTTTTAAGCGGGAGTAGCTCAGTTGGTAGAGCGTCAGCCTTCCAAGCTGAGGGTCGCGAGTTCGAATCTCGTCTCCCGCTCAATTTTTGAAAGTAGAAGCCGGTGTAGCTCAGGGGTAGAGCGCTTCCTTGGTAAGGAAGAGGTCACGAGTTCAATTCTCGTCATTGGCTCATAAGAATTTGGAAGATATTCACTCATTGTTGGGTGAAATTTTTTGTATAATAGATTTTAATTTTTATTAACTAAGTAACAAAAGGTAAACAATGGCTAAGGAAAATTTTGACCGTTCCAAACCACACGTGAACATCGGTACTATCGGACACGTTGACCACGGAAAAACTACATTAACAGCAGCAATCTCTAAAGTTCTTTCTGAAAGAGGTTTGGCTGAAGCGCGTGATTTCTCTTCTATCGATAACGCACCAGAAGAAAAAGAGCGTGGTATTACAATTAACACATCGCACATCGAGTACCAAACTGGTAACCGTCACTATGCGCACGTTGACTGTCCAGGTCACGCCGATTACGTGAAAAACATGATTACTGGTGCTGCTCAGATGGACGGTGCTATCCTTGTTGTTGCTGCGACAGATGGTCCAATGCCACAAACTCGTGAGCACATCCTTTTAGGACGTCAGGTAGGTGTTCCTAGAATCGTTGTTTTCATGAACAAAGTTGATATGGTAGACGATGCTGAGTTATTAGAGCTAGTTGAAATGGAAGTTCGTGAATTACTTTCTTTCTACCAATATGATGGTGACAACACACCAGTTATCCAAGGTTCTGCTTTGGGAGCGTTGAATGGTGAGCCTAGCTGGGTTGCTAAAATCGACGAATTAATGGAAGCTGTTGATACATACATCGAATTGCCTCCACGTGATGTTGATAAGGCGTTCTTGATGCCAGTTGAAGACGTATTTACGATTACTGGTCGTGGTACTGTTGCAACAGGTCGTATTGAAACAGGTGTTATCAACTCTGGAGATCCAGTTGAAATCTTAGGTATGGGTGATGTTAAATTGACATCTACTGTAACTGGGGTTGAGATGTTCCGTAAGATCCTTGATAGAGGTGAAGCTGGTGACAACGTTGGTTTATTGTTAAGAGGTATTGAAAAGACTCAAATCAAGCGTGGAATGGTTATCTGTAAGCCAGGTTCAACTACTCCTCACACTGAGTTCAAAGCTGAGATCTACGTATTGAAGAAAGAAGAAGGTGGACGTCACACTCCATTCCACAACAAATACCGTCCTCAGTTCTATTTCCGTACTACAGACGTTACTGGTGAGATTTTCTTGACTGATGGTCGTGAGATGGTTATGCCAGGTGACAACGTTACAATCAATGTTAAATTGATCGTTCCTGTAGCAATGGACAAAGGTCTACGTTTCGCTATCCGTGAAGGTGGTAGAACAGTAGGTGCTGGTCAGGTTACTGAAATCATCGCTTAATAAAGCAATTATAATTTTAAAGGGGAGTTCGCTCCCCTTTTTATACGGGCGTAGCTCAGCTGGTAGAGTAGTGGTCTCCAAAACCATTGGTCGTGGGTTCGAATCCTACCGCCCGTGCAAAATAAAGAAACGTGTCTAAAATAAAGCATTACTTCAATGAAACGGTGAACGAAATGGTTCATAATGTTTCATGGCCAACTTGGAAAGAATTGCAAAGCAATACGATAATTGTTTTGGTTGCTTCGGTAATCATAGCATTTATCATTTTCGCAATGGACTTTGGGTTTGGTATTACCGGGGACAGCAAATCTGCTTGGAAAGGATTGATGGGCTTTATCTACGGTTTATTCTAATTATACGTAATGGGAGAAGTAAAAAAACGTTGGTACGTTGTTCGTGCAGTTAGTGGTAAAGAGAAAAAGGTAAAAGAATACCTTGATTTAGAGATTGCACGTTTGAAATTAAATGAATTTGTTGATCAGGTATTAATCCCGACCGAGAAAATATTTCAAATCAGAAATGGTAAGAAAGTTTCTAAGGAGCGTGCTTATTTACCGGGTTACGTGTTGATTGAAGCAGCTTTGGTTGGTGAGGTTACACACGTTATTAAGAGTATTCCGAATGTTATCGGATTTTTAGGTACCGAAAAAGGTGGTGATCCTGTGCCAATGCGTTTGGCAGAGGTTAATCGTATTTTAGGGAAAGTTGACGAATTATCTGAAACTGAAGAGGAAATGAAGATTCCTTTTGTTGTTGGCGAATCAGTAAAAGTAATTGATGGTCCGTTCAATAACTTTAGTGGGGTAATTGATGAAATCAACGAAGAGAAGAAAAAGCTAAAGGTTATGGTAAAAATCTTTGGTAGAAAGAACTTGCTTGAGCTGAGCTACATGCAAGTTGAGAAGGAAATATAAGTTAGTATATTAACCGTAGAAGTAAGGAAAACGATTAAAGCTTCCCGTGATTACTTACGTTTGACTACACAATTTCAATACAAATGGCTAAAGAAGTAGCAGCGTTGATCAAATTACAGATCAAAGGTGGTGCAGCCAATCCAGCTCCTCCAGTAGGACCAGCTCTTGGTGCGAAAGGGGTGAACATCATGGAGTTCTGTAAGCAGTTTAATGCTAGAACACAGGATAAGCCTGGAAAAGTTGTTCCCGTTGTAATTACAGTTTACAGCGACAAATCTTTTGATTTCGTATTAAAAACACCTCCTGCGGCTGTACAAATCGTAGAGCACACAAAAATCAAAAAAGGTTCATCTGAGCCGAACAAGTCTAAAGTTGGTTCTATTTCATGGGATCAAATTCGTCTTATCGCAGAAGATAAACTTCCTGATTTGAATTGTTTTACAGTTGATTCTGCAATGTCTATGATTGCAGGTACTGCTCGTAGTATGGGTGTAACAGTAAAAGGTGGTGAGGCACCTAAAACCAAATAATTGTTTTCGAGATGGGTAGGATTTCTAAAAAAAGAAAAGAGGTTTTAGCTAAATTTGATTTAGCAAAGCCATACACTCTGACAGAGGCATGTGATTTGGTTAAGAGTATCTCGACTACCAAATTTGATGCATCTGTAGATATCAGTGTACGTTTAGGTGTTGATCCACGTAAAGCGAATCAAATGGTTCGTGGAACTGTGGCTTTACCTCATGGTACTGGTAAAGATGTACGTGTTTTAGTATTGTGTACTCCTGACAAGGAGGCGGAAGCTAAAGCAGCTGGTGCTGATCATGTTGGTTTGGACGATTATATCGATAAAATCAAGGGTGGTTGGACCGATGTTGATGTAATTATTACTATGCCTGCGGTAATGGGTAAGGTAGGAGCATTAGGACGTATTTTAGGTCCACGTGGTTTAATGCCAAACCCTAAAACAGGAACTGTAACGATGGAAGTTGGTAGAGCTGTTGAAGAAGTGAAAGCTGGTAAAATTGACTTCAAAGTTGATAAATACGGTATCATTCATTCAGCTGTTGGAAAAGTTAGCTTTGAGGGCAACAAAATTCGTGAAAACGCGCATGAGTTGATTCAAACATTAATTAAACTTAAGCCATCAGCAGCTAAAGGTACTTACATCAAGAGTATTTACATCAGTTCGACAATGAGTCCGGGTATCCAAGTTGATGCCAAGTCTGTTGTTGCTTAAAAACTTATCACATGAATAGAGAAGAAAAAGCAAAGTACATTGATGAGTTAGTAGCGGATTTATCTGCATCTAATGTAATCTATTTAGCAGACACAGCGGAATTAACTGTTGAAGTGGTAAATAACCTACGCAGAAGATGTTTCCAGTCTAATATTAAAATGCGTGTTGTGAAGAACACCTTGCTTGAAAAAGCAATGGAGCGTGTTGAAGGGAAAGACTTCGGAAATTTGAAGGATACGCTTGCTGGCGCTACTTCAATCATGTTCAGTGAGGTTGGAAATGCTCCTGCAAAGTTGATTCAGGATTTCCGCAAGAAGAATGAGAAACCTATTTTGAAAGGTGCTTACATTGATGAGGCAATTTTCGTAGGTGATAATCAATTAGAAACTCTTGCGTCATTGAAATCTCGTGAAGAACTTGTTGGAGATATCATTGGATTGCTTCAAAGTCCAGCTAAGAACGTTGTTTCTGGACTTACAGGTGCTGGTAGCAAGATTGCTGGTATCCTTAAGACGCTCGAAGAAAGAGCATAATTTAATTTTAATTTAACTTTTTAAATTCAATAAAAATGGCTGATTTAAAGCAAATCGCGGAAACGCTAGTAAATTTAACAGTAAAGGAAGTAAACGAATTAGCAACTATCCTTAAAGATGAGTATGGTATTGAGCCTGCAGCAGCTGCTCCAGTAATGGTAGCTGGTGGTGGTGCTGGTGCTGGTGAAGCTGCAGTAGAGAAAACTGAGTTTGACGTTATCTTGAAATCAGGTGGTGCTAACAAATTAGCAGTAGTTAAACTTGTAAAAGAACTTACTGGTAATGGATTGAAAGAGTCTAAAGACTTAGTTGATGGTGCACCTGCTACATTGAAAGAAGGTGTTTCTAAAGACGAAGCAGAAGGACTTAAGAAAGCTCTTGAAGAAGCTGGAGCTGAGGTTGAGATCAAGTAATTATCTCTAATATTTGCAGGAAAGGTATCCCTATTGAAGGGATGCCTTATCCTGTTTTTTGCGCATTGCGCATTTTGTCCATTTCATTAAAATAAAAACGTTTGGCTTTGGCAACATCAAACAATATTTCGAAGAGAATTAATTTTGCGTCAAGCAAAACTCAATTTGAATATCCAGATTTCTTGGAGATTCAGTTGAAATCTTTCCAGGAATTTTTCCAATTGGAAACAACTCCTGAAAACAGAGAAAGTGAGGGTTTATTTAAGGTGTTCGCGGAAAACTTCCCGATTACTGATACACGTAACCAGTTCGTTCTTGAATTTTTGGATTACTTTATTGACCCACCGCGTTACACCATCGAAGAGTGTATCGAAAGAGGTCTTACCTACAGTGTTCCATTAAAAGCAAAGTTAAAGTTATATTGTACAGACCCTGAGCACGAAGATTTTGAAACGATTGTACAGGATGTTTACTTAGGTACTATTCCTTACATGACACCAAAAGGGTCATTTGTAGTAAACGGTGCGGAACGTGTTATCGTTTCCCAGTTGCACCGATCTCCAGGTGTGTTCTTTGGTCAAAGCAGACACGCTAATGGTACAAAATTGTACTCAGCTCGTGTAATTCCTTTCAAGGGTTCTTGGATTGAATTTGCAACGGATATCAACAGTGTAATGTACGCTTACATCGATCGTAAGAAGAAGTTGCCTGTAACAACACTTTTCAGGGCTATAGGTTACGAAAGTGATAAAGACATTTTAGAAATATTTGGTTTGGCTGATGAAGTGAAAGCAACAAAAGCTAACCTAAATAAACTTGTTGGTCGTAGATTGGCTGCAAGGGTATTGAAATCATGGATTGAGGACTTCGTAGACGAAGATACCGGAGAAGTGGTTTCTATTGAACGTAATGAAGTTTTACTTGACCGTGAATCTGAATTAACGAAGGATAATATTGAATTAATTGTAGACTCTGGAGTAAAGAATATTATTCTTCACAAAGAGGATGTAAATAGTGCTGATTTTACCATTATTTATAATACGCTTCAAAAAGATACTTCGAACTCGGAAAAAGAAGCGGTTGAGCACATATACAGACAGTTAAGAAATGCTGAACCACCTGATTATGAAACTGCTAAATCGGTATTTGAGAAATTATTCTTCTCTGATACGCGTTATGATTTAGGTGAGGTTGGTCGTTTCCGCTTGAATAAAAAATTAGGTTTGAATGACGATGAAGAGTCGCGCGTTCTTACAAAACATGATATCATCTGTATCATTAAGTACTTGATTGAGCTGATTAACTCAAAAGCAGATGTTGATGATATCGATCACTTATCAAATCGTCGTGTTCGTACAGTAGGTGAGCAGTTGTATTCTCAATTCGGAGTTGGACTTGCTCGTATGGCTCGTACGATTCGTGAGCGTATGAATGTTCGTGACAATGAGGTATTCACGCCAATCGACTTGATCAACGCGAAGACATTATCTTCAGTGATCAACTCTTTCTTCGGTACAAACCAGTTGTCTCAATTTATGGATCAAACGAATCCATTATCTGAGGTGACGCACAAAAGACGTTTGTCTGCACTCGGACCAGGTGGTTTATCCAGAGAGCGTGCAGGATTCGAGGTTCGTGACGTTCACTACACTCACTATGGACGTTTGTGTACAATTGAAACACCTGAAGGACCAAACATTGGTTTGATTTCTTCTTTGTGTGTATTCGCTAAGGTGAATAAACTAGGGTTCATTGAAACTCCTTATCGTGCTGTTGAAGGTGGTAAAGTTTCTGTTGAGAAACAGCCAATTTATCTTTCTGCAGAAGAAGAGGATGCGAAAATGATTGCTCAGGCAAATGCAAAAATCGATGAGAAAGGTAATTTCTTAACTGAGTTCGTAAAAGCTCGTTATGAAGGCGATTTCCCGGTTGTAGATCCTACAAGCCTACATTTGATGGATGTTGGAGCGAACCAAATTGCATCGATTGCCGCTTCATCCATTCCATTCTTAGAGCATGATGATGCCAACCGTGCATTGATGGGATCAAACATGCAGCGTCAGGCAGTTCCATTGTTGAAGCCTGCATCACCAATTGTAGGTACTGGTATTGAGCGTTTAGTAGCGCGTGATTCACGTGTATTGGTGAATGCAGAAGGTCCAGGAGTTGTTGAGTATGTTGACGCGAACGAGATCGTAATTCGTTACGATTGGAGTGAGGAAGATAAATTAGTAAGCTTTGAAAGTGAGGTAACGCGTTATCCTCTAACAAAGTTTATGAAAACTAACCAAAGTACTTGTATCAACCTAAAACCGATCGTTCAGAAAGGTGACCGAGTTGAAAAAGGTCAGGTGCTTTGTGAAGGATATGCTACACAGCAAGGTGAATTGGCTTTAGGTCAAAACTTAAAAGTGGCTTTCATGCCTTGGAAAGGGTACAACTTCGAGGATGCGATTGTAATTTCTGAGAAAGTTGTGCGTGATGATATCTTTACATCTATTCACATTGATGAGTATACGTTGGAGGTTCGAGATACAAAACGTGGTATGGAAGAATTGACTTCTGACATTCCAAACGTATCTGAAGAAGCGACTAAGGACTTAGATGAGAATGGATTAATTAGAATCGGTGCCGAAATTAAAGAAGGCGACATCCTAATTGGTAAGATTACTCCGAAAGGTGAAACGGATCCTTCTCCAGAAGAGAAGTTATTACGTGCTATCTTCGGTGATAAAGCAGGTGATGTTAAAGATGCATCGTTGAAAGCTGGACCATCTTTAAGAGGCGTTGTGATTGATAAGAAGTTGTTCTCTCGTGCAATCAAAGATAGAAAAGCAAAAGCTCAAGATAAACCAGTTTTGGAAAATCTTGATGCAGACTTCGAGAAAGATTTCGCTGCGTTAAAAGAGAAATTAGTGGATAAATTGTTGACGATTATCGGTGAACATAAATCTGCTGGTGTATTCAACAACTTCAAAGAAGAGATCATTAAGAAAGGAACAAAGTTCACTCAAAAGAACTTGTTTGCGATTGATTACTCGATCATCAATCCTGTACAATGGACTTCTGAAGAGCACATCAACCAATTAATTGGTCGTTTGATACACAACTTTAACATCAAGGCGAATGACCTTCTTGGGACGTTCAAACGTAAGAAATTCCATATTTCTGTCGGAGATGAGCTACCAGCTGGAATTATCAAAATGGCTAAGGTTTATGTGGCTAAGAAACGTAAATTGAAGGTTGGTGATAAGATGGCAGGTCGTCATGGTAACAAAGGTATTGTGGCGAACATTGTTCGTGTTGAGGATATGCCATTCTTAGAAGATGGTACACCGGTAGATATCGTATTGAATCCATTAGGGGTACCTTCTCGTATGAACTTAGGTCAGATTTACGAAACAGTTCTTGGTTGGGCTGGAGAAAAATTAGGCGTTAAGTTTGCTACTCCAATTTTTGATGGTGCAAAACCGGAAGAAATTAATGATTGGACTGATAAAGCAGGTGTTCCACGTTCTGGTAAAACTTACCTACATGATGGAGGTACAGGGGAGCGATTCCACCAGCCAGCTACAGTTGGTATCATCTACATGTTGAAGTTATCACACATGGTTGATGATAAAATGCACGCACGTTCAATCGGACCATACTCACTTATTACGCAGCAGCCACTTGGAGGTAAAGCACAATTCGGTGGTCAGCGTTTTGGAGAGATGGAGGTTTGGGCACTTGAGGCATTTGGAGCATCGAATATCCTACAAGAAATCTTGACAGTGAAATCAGATGATGTCATGGGTAGAGCAAAAGCTTATGAAGCGATTGTAAAAGGAGATAATATTCCTGAACCTGGTATCCCTGAATCGTTCAACGTATTGCTTCACGAGTTACGTGGATTGTGTTTGAACATTTCATTGGATTAATTGTCGAGTTATTGAATTAAGAATTTAAGCAGTATATCATGGCTTTTAGAAAAGAAACACCAAAAAAACAAAGTAGCTTCAACAAGATTACAATCTCATTGGCTTCACCTGAGGTTATCCTTGAGCAATCAAGTGGGGAAGTACTTAAGCCAGAAACTATAAACTACCGTACCTACAAACCTGAGCGTGATGGTTTGTTTTGTGAGCGTATTTTTGGTCCAGTAAAAGATTACGAATGTCATTGTGGTAAGTACAAGCGTATCCGTTATAAAGGGATTGTTTGTGACCGTTGTGGTGTTGAAGTAACAGAAAAGAAAGTACGTAGAGAGCGTATGGGACACATTTCGTTGGTTGTTCCTGTAGCGCACATCTGGTATTTTAGATCTCTACCAAATAAGATTGGTTATTTGTTGGGCTTACCAACAAAACGTTTGGATCAAATTATCTATTACGAGCGTTATGTTGTTATTCAAGCTGGTGTTGCAACTGGATTGGATGGTACATCATTGAAGCGTATGGATTTCCTTACTGAGGAAGAATATTTGGATATCGTTGATACCTTACCAAAAGAAAATCAATACTTAGAGGATACAGATCCAAACAAATTTATCGCGAAAATGGGTGCTGAAGCCTTGTATGACTTATTGCGTACAATGGATTTAGAGCAAACTTCTTACGATTTACGTCACGCGGCAAACACAGAAACTTCAGTTCAACGTAAGAATGAGGCATTAAAGCGTCTTCAAGTTGTTGAAGCTATGCGTGAATCTCAAGGACGTATTGAGAACCGTCCAGAGTGGATGATCGTAAAAGTAGTTCCAGTTATACCACCTGAATTGCGTCCGTTAGTTCCACTAGATGGAGGTCGTTTTGCGACATCGGATTTGAATGATTTATATCGTCGTGTTATTATCCGTAACAACCGTTTGAAGCGTTTGATTGAAATCAAGGCTCCAGAAGTTATTTTACGTAACGAAAAACGCATGTTACAAGAAGCGGTAGATTCATTATTTGACAACTCGCGTAAGGCAAGTGCTGTTAAAACTGAATCAAACCGTCCTTTGAAATCACTTTCGGATTCATTGAAAGGTAAACAAGGTCGTTTCCGTCAAAACTTGTTGGGTAAACGTGTAGATTATTCAGCTCGTTCAGTAATTGTCGTTGGACCAGATTTGAAATTACATGAGTGTGGTTTACCGAAGGATATGGCTGCAGAACTTTACAAACCGTTCATTATTCGTAAGATGATTGAGCGTGGTATTGTGAAAACTGTAAAGTCAGCAAAAAAGATTGTTGACCGTAAAGAGCCAGTTGTTTGGGATATTTTAGAAAACGTATTAAAAGGACACCCGGTATTACTTAACCGTGCCCCTACGCTTCACCGTTTAGGTATCCAGGCATTCCAACCGAAATTGATTGAAGGAAAAGCTATTCGCTTACACCCGTTGGTTACAACAGCCTTCAACGCCGATTTCGATGGTGACCAGATGGCGGTACACTTACCGCTTGGTAACGCTGCAATTTTAGAAGCTCAATTGTTGATGTTGGCTTCACACAATATTCTTAACCCTGCAAATGGAGCACCGATTGCTGTACCTTCTCAAGACATGGTTCTTGGTTTGTACTACATCACGAAAGGTAAACGTACAGATGCAGAAGTAACAGTAGCTGGTGAAGGAAGTACATTCTATTCTCCGGAAGAGGTAATTATCGCATACAACGAAGGTAAACTTGATTTACATGCTCACATCAAAGTGAAAACATTCGATTTGAATGAGCAAGGTCAACCTGAATTGCAAATTATTGAAACTACATGTGGTCGTGTGATCTTTAACGAGCGCGTTCCGCGTGAAGTTGGATTCATCAACGCTGTATTGACGAAAAAAGCATTGCGTGATATCATCGGTGAAGTATTGAAAGTTTGTGGTACTTCTCGTTCAGCTCAATTCTTGGATGATATCAAGGAATTGGGTTATGAGATGGCGTTCCGTGGTGGTTTGTCGTTCAACTTGGATGATATCATCATTCCAAAAGAAAAAGAAGAGCTTGTTGCTAAGGCAGAGACCGAAGTTAAAGAAGTGATGATGAACTATAACATGGGTCTAATCACAAACAACGAACGTTACAACCAGATTATTGATATCTGGACGCATACTAACTCACGTCTAACGCACACATTGATGGAACAGTTGAAAACTGACCGTCAAGGATTCAACTCAATTTACATGATGTTTGATTCTGGTGCTCGTGGTTCGAAAGAGCAGATTCGTCAGTTATCTGGTATGCGGGGGTTGATGGCTAAACCGCAAAAATCGGGTGCTAGTGCACAAGAGATTATTGAGAACCCGATCTTATCCAACTTTAAGGAAGGTCTTTCGATTCTTGAATACTTTATCTCTACCCACGGTGCTCGTAAAGGTCTTGCCGATACAGCCCTAAAAACTGCCGATGCAGGTTACTTAACTCGTCGTCTTGTTGACGTTGCACAGGATGTTGTAATTAATGCAGATGACTGTGGTACGTTAAGAGGTATTGTTGCAACAGCATTGAAGAAAAACGATGAAATCGTTGAACCATTATATGATCGTATTTTAGGAAGAACTTCTGTTCATGATGTGTATCTTCCTGAATCAGATCAGTTGATTGTTGCTGCAGGAGAATTAATTTCAGAAGATGTTGCTTCTACCATTGAAAAAGCAGGTATTGAAGAAGTTGAAATTCGTTCAGTATTGACTTGTGAAATGCGTCGTGGTGTATGTTCTAAATGTTACGGACGTAACTTGGCAACTCACCGTTCAGCCCAATTGGGTGACTCAGTAGGAGTTATCGCTGCACAGTCTATCGGTGAACCGGGTACACAGTTGACACTTCGTACGTTCCACGTTGGTGGTACGGCATCGAATATCGCTGACGTTTCAGACATGAAAGCGAAAGCAAGCGGTACTGTAGAAATCGATGAGTTACGTACAATTGAGAAGAAAAATAGTGACGGTACGAAAAAAGTTGTTGTAGTTGGACGTTCTGCGGAACTTAAAATTACTGACGACAAAACAGGTATCGTTGTGATGAACGCAAATATCCCTTACGGATCTGAGATGCTCATAGAAAATGGCGCTAAAGTGAAGAAAGGTGATGTGATTTGTAAATGGGATCCATATAACGCTGTAATCGTTTCTGAAGTTGCGGGTAAAGTTGTATTCGATAGTATTATTGAAGGTGTAACGTTCCGTGAAGAATTGGATGAGCAAACTGGATTTACAGAAAAAGTAATTACAGAATCTCGTGATAAGAAGAAAAACCCTGCAATCCATATTTGGGATGCTGGCAAAGTTGTCTTGAGAGAGTATTCATTACCTGTTGATGCACACATCGCAGTAAACGAGGGTGATAAAATTGAAGCAGGTGATATCCTCGTGAAGATTCCACGTGTTGCTGGTAAAACAGGGGATATTACAGGTGGTTTACCACGTGTGACTGAGTTATTTGAAGCACGTAACCCTTCTAATCCAGCTGTAGTTTCTGAAATCGATGGTATTGCTGAGTTTGGTAAAATCAAACGTGGTAACCGTGAAATTCAGATTACCTCTCGAACAGGAGAAGTTAGAAAATATTTGGTTCCACTTTCTAAGCATATCCTTGTTCAGGAGAATGATTACATCCGTGCGGGTCAACCATTATCTGATGGAGCGATCACACCAAATGATATCTTGAACATTGAAGGTCCTACGAAAGTACAAGAGTACATCGTAAACGAAATTCAAGAGGTATACCGTTTACAGGGTGTGAAAATTAATGATAAGCACTTCGAAGTTATCGTACGTCAGATGATGTTGAAAGCGGAGATTATCGATGCTGGAGATACTCGTTTCTTAGAAGGACAATCAGTGCATAAAGCTGATATCATGGAAGAGAACGATGCGATTTACGGAATGAAAGTGGTTATTGAGCACGGAGATTCGACGACGTTGAAAAACGGACAAATTGTTTCTGCTCGTAGATTACGTGATGAAAACTCGCAATTGAAGCGTGCGGATAAGCAATTGGTTGAAGCGCGTGATGCAGTTCCTGCAACTTCAACACCGTTATTACAAGGTATTACACGTGCGTCGTTACAAACACAATCATTTATCTCTGCTGCTTCCTTCCAGGAAACTACGAAAGTCTTGAATGAGGCTGCAATTTCTGGTAAAGAAGATCATTTGTTAGGATTGAAAGAAAACGTAATCGTTGGACATTTAATTCCTGCAGGTACAGGGGTGCGTAACTTCCAAAAGATGGTTGTTGCATCTAAAGAAGCCTTAGAAGAACTTACTGAGAATTAATCAGAAGTTTACCTAAACAAAATAAATCGCCTCAGAAATGGGGCGATTTTTGTTTTATATGGGTTTTATTGTAATCATAAGTATAAAACAATTTTCTCCGAACGTCTTCAATCGAAGCTTGACTTTTTGGTTCTTTTTTGTCAAGAAAAAAGGACATAGAGCAACTTGCCTCCCCACAATCTCCTCGAGTGATGGAAAGCTGGAATATTGCCTGAAATCAAGTTTTGTTCAAGTGGTGTATGGGGGTGAGTCACATCGAAGTGAAAATAATTTTTTTAGAATAAGGAACCCTTGCTCGATTGGGGAAGTTAAGGAAAAGAAAAAATGCTGAATGGTCAATCAGTTCCGAAAAGTGCTTGTCATTTGTATGCGCTTGCATACACCCTTTTCGAGAACTGATCCATGAAACAATTTTCTCCGAACGTCTTCAATCGATGCTTGAT
>Ga0172373_10008107_pt1 | contig 13399 bp, 9 predicted proteins | sample Lak10m_2_FD_114546 | JGI IMG/M metagenome (GOLD analysis project Ga0172373, IMG submission 114546) | Freshwater microbial communities from Kabuno Bay, South-Kivu, Congo - kab_092012_10m | ecosystem: Environmental > Aquatic > Freshwater > Lake | place: Democratic Republic of the Congo: South-Kivu... | reverse complement strand
CTGTAACCTGCAATGTTTGCCATAGATGAAAGCACATCCATTTTTTGTGCTCTGGAAATACGCGGAATAGCGTCCATTGCAACAGCATTCACTTTTTGATCGGCTAACTTTTGTAAAAGTTCTTGATTTTGTGCCGGCCATAAATAGCTTAACAACACCAAACCCTCGCGCATCAAAGGAATCTCCTCTGTTGCAGGTTCTTTAACTTTAAGAACGATATCGCTATTGCCGTAAATTTCGGCAGCTGTTGCAACTAATTTTGCACCTGCTTCTTCAAATTCTTTATCCGAGAAATTTGCCTTTGCCCCTGCTCCTTGCTGAATAAACACTTCAAAACCTTGTTTTTGAAGACGTTTAACAGTTTTTGGTGTGGCTGCAACTCTCAACTCATTTGGAAAAATTTCCGAAGGAATTCCAACTTTCATTGTTTTTTAATTTTAGGGTAGCAAAGAACGTAAAAATTAGAGATATAATCAAAAAAAGATTTCATATTCAAACGTGCTTTATCCAAGTTAAATTAAACAAAAAACCCTGCTAAATGCAGGGTTTAAATTTTATGCTTTTGCAGCAGTTACAGTTTTAATTTTTTTCTTAATCCATTCAGTTGTTACTGAACCCGGACGTTCAATTGGTGAGTTGGTTGCTCTGTCCCAAATTAAACTTGCCATTACTCCTAAAGCTCTGGAAACACCAAACAATACAGTATAAAAATCATACTCATGCATTCCGTAATGAACCAATAACGCTCCTGAGTGAGCATCCACGTTTGGCCAAGGATTTTTAATTTTTCCGTTTGCTTCTAAAATAGGAGGAGCAACTTCATAAATCATCTGAACAATTTCACAAATATCATCGTGCTTAATATATGTTCTGTAAAAATCTTGTTGAGCTGCAAAACGAGGATCTGTTTTTCTTAATACAGCATGTCCATAACCCGGTACAACTTTTCCTTCAGTCAATGTTTTTTTAATGTATTCAGCAATTTGCTCTTTTGAAGGTAAACCGCCACCTAAACTTTCTTTCAATTCCATAATCCAAGCTAGAACTTCTTGATTAGCTAAACCATGTAATGGACCAGCTAAACCTGACATTCCTGCGGCAAAAGAAAGATAAGGATCGCTTAATGCAGAACCAACTAAATGAGTTGCGTGTGCAGAAACATTTCCTCCTTCGTGGTCAACATGAATCGTTAAATATAAACGCATTAATCGTTTCATATCAAACTCCTCATATCCCAACATATGAGCAAAATTTGCTGCCCAATCTAATTTATGATCCGGCTCAATATGCGCTCCGTTTTTATATTTTCTTCTATAGATGTATGCTGCCACACGAGGTAAACGGGCAATCATGTTCATCGCATCTTCATACACATATTCCCAATAATCTTTTTTATTGATACCTTTTGCGTATGCTTTAGCAAAAACAGATTCAGTTTGCATAGCTAAAATACCGGTAATGAACTGAGTCATTGGATGCGTGTCAACTGGTAATTTATCAATGACATCAAATACGTGTTTTGGTACGTTGCTTCTTTTCATCCATTCGTTAGTGATGAAAGTAACATCATCTTGAGATGGAAGTTCTCCAACCATCATCAAATAAAAAATACCTTCTGGTAAAGGCTCTGTTCCACCCGGAGCTTTTGGTAATTGTTTTCTTAGTTCAGGAATAGTATAACCTCTGAAACGAATTCCTTCTTCAGGATCAAGTTTAGATGTTTCAGTAACCATACCCACCATACCACGCATACCTTGATATACCTGAGCGACTGTAATTTCACCTAATTTTAAATCACCATGATTTTTAATAATGTCTTTAATTTCACCTGATAATAAAGAAGATTTTTCTTTGAATTTTTCTTTTAACCTGTCCATAATTTATTTGATATGTATTTTACATTCGGCCTATAAAATTAGATTTTAAACCCATAAAAACAAAAAAATATTACCATTTTATTTATAACTATCAATTAAATTTCACAAAACAATACTCTCTTTTATTAAAAATGAAATTAAATCGATTACAACATACTTAAAATAAAATGGCAATTAAAGTCTAAACTTTAATCACAAAACAAAAAATTATTTTTTTTGTTTTCCTAAACCAATATACATTTCTAGACCTAAAATCCAGAAACCTGCATTAGAATTGTTTTTATATTTTGAAACTTCAATTCCTGTTTCAGATAGATTAATTTGTTCAGGATTAAATTTCCATAGCAGTTGCTGCGCAGCTAAATAAAATCCGAGAGTTAATCGTTCTTCTGAAAAAAAATTAATACTATATCCCGGTTGCACATAAGCCATTTCAAAATTTGGATCTTGTGGTTTTTTATCAAGACTTAATATACCGGTATAAAAACCTTTTTTATAACCTGCATTTATAAAAAATGAACTAAATATTTTTTGAGAATGATAATAATCATAACCTATACGAGCAAAGACACCATACGACTGCATTTTAGTTTTAGCATTATATTTGGTTCTATTGGAAAGTGACAATAAGGAATTATGAAAACCTAATCCGGCATACCAATAGTTTCCTATTCTTATCGCAGAAAGCACATTTACTTCATAAATGCCAATCATACTTTTTCGGAACAAAGAACTGCTTAAAGGATTTGGAACTCCGGAAGAAAGCCGAATGGATACAGGATGAATTTTTTCTGGCGGATCAGCAGGAATTTCATTTTCTTCAGAAATAAAAGATTCATTTTCTGAAGCAGTACTATCAATTTGAGCAATTGAATGTTTAGTAAAAAAGAAAAAAAACAAAAATAGAATAACAATTTTTATAGATGAAACCAAATGAGTAAATGATATTCTATTCATTTCAGTTTATATCTTATTCGTTCAATACTTTTAACTTAACCAACTCTACTTTTTGTTTTTTACGTTGCATAATTTGAAGTTCATATCCTTCAATTTTTCTACGTTCGTTTACACCAGGAATTCTTCCGAATAATTGATTTACAAAACCACTAAGAGTGTCGTACTCATTACTTTCAGGTAAAGCTAATGGTAATGAAGCATTAATATCAGAAATATTTGCCTGCGCTTTAATTAAAAATTCGTTATCATTGATTTTATCAATATCCGGTTTTTCTTCATCATGTTCATCCTGTATTTCTCCAACCAATTCTTCAATTATATCTTCCATGGTTATAATGCCGGCAGTTGCACCATGTTCATTCGTTACAATAGCAAATTGAATGTGCATACGTTGAAAATCGCGAAGTAGATCATTTACTTTCATTCGTTCAGGAACAAAATGTGCGGGACGCATAATTTCTTTAATACTTTTGAAACGGTTATCTATCACCGCTTTTAAAAGATCTTTTGAATGAACAATTCCAATAACATTATCAATATCTCCTAAATAAACAGGTAATCTGGAATATCCTTCATCAATAATTTTTTTAATCACTTCTTCTTTTCTTGTTTCAATATCAATGGCAGAAACTTTGGTTTGATTAACCATGATTTGTTTTACCACACGATCATCAAAATCAAAAACGTTTTGAATCAATTCATTTTCACTTGGCTTAATAGCTCCACCTTCCTCACTTTCAGTTAATATTAAACGAAGTTCCTCCTCTGTATGAACATCTTCTTCGTTTGATTTTTTTATGCCCACCATTCTTAAAAAAAGGTTAGAAGATTTGTTCAACAACCAAATAAAAGGGCTAAAAACAATGTAGAAAATTTTAAGTGGAAGTGCGAAAATTAAAGTAAGTTCTAAAGGAAATTTAATACCAAACATTTTAGGAATTTGTTCGCCTAAAGTAATATGGAAAAAAGTAATAATTGAAAATGCAATTGGAATAGAGATACTATGAATAGCAAATGAATCTGGTGCAAAACCCATTTTTAAGAAAAGTAATTGAACTACATGTGAAATAACATCTTCGCCTACCCAACCCAAAGCTAAACTTGCTAATGTTATTCCTAACTGTGTTGCAGATAAATATGCATCCAATTTTTCAATTAATGTTTTCGCTGTTTTTGCTCTTGTGCTACCTTTTTGAATTCTAAGATCAATTTGAGATGCTCTCACTTTAACTAAAGAAAATTCTGCAGCAACAAAAAAACCATTTAAAAGTACGAGAAGAAATGTAAAAAAAAGTTCTAAACCCATAATATTAATTTCATGTTAAAGATAAGATATAATCGTTGTGATTAACTAAGTATTTTATTTATAGTTTTTAAAATAATTTTTATGTCTGAAAATAACCCAATTTCATTAATATAACGAAGATTCAAATTAAGTTTATCCGGCATTATTTCATCGATGTATGTTTTTTCAGGATCTGATGATTTTGCTAAAATTTCGTTTTCATTAGAATACTGAATTGATGCGTAATCTGTAATTCCGGGTTTTACTAAAAGCACTTTTAATTGTTCTTCATTATATAAATCAACATATTTTCTTACCTCGGGTCGAGGGCCAACTAAACTCATGTCTCCTATAAAAACATTAATGAGTTGAGGCAATTCGTCTAACTTATATTTACGGATAAAATAACCGGATTTAGTAATTCTACTATCTCGTCCGCCAACTGTCAATAATCCTTTTTTATCTGATCCAACACGCATGGAACGAAATTTATACAATTTGAAATCTACACTATTTTTACCTACTCTAATTTGTTTATAAAAAACACCACCTTTTGAGTCAAGTAGAATTATTAGAGATAATAAGATAAATATAGGTGAAAGTAAAATTAATCCAAGTAAAGAAAAGAAAATATCAAAACAACGTTTAGCCATTACATGACTTGTTTTAAAGCATTATTTAAAGCACTACAAACTTTTAACACATCTTCGTTGCTTAAATTATAATAAAGCGGTAAAGTAATTTCTCTGCAATAATTATCATAAGCAACAGGATAATGTTTTTCGCTATACCCTAATTTTTTATAATAACTCATTGCAGGCACTGGTATAAAGTGCACATTAACCGAAACATCCTGATCAAAAATCAAACGCATAATTTCATCGCGTTGTTCTTCTTTTGCACCTTTTATTCTTACCGGAAATAAATGATAGGAAGAAGTTTTCTCTGCTGTTTGAAAAACAGGTAATTCTAACAACACATTTATTGAAAGTTCTTTAATGTATAAATCTGCAATTTCTTTACGGCGTTTTAAAGTATCATTGTCGTAACGCTTTAATTCAACCAAACCAATTGCGGCTGAAATGTCGGTCATATTACATTTGTAACCTGGCTCTATGATATCATAACGCCAGTTTCCTTTCTGTGTTTTTGCGAGTGCATCTTTATTTTGCCCATGCAACGTAGAAATACACAGCTGCTGATAAATATCCTGATTATTAAATGGCTCAGGTAGATTTAGCGCCACTGCCCCACCCTCTGCTGTTGTTAGATTTTTTACAGCATGAAATGAAAATACAGAAACATCAGTTAATGTTCCGGTATGTTTACCACGATAATATGCCCCAAAAGAATGAGCTGCATCGGATAAAATTAATATTCTGCCTAATTTATTTTGGTTTTCAGAACTTGGTTTAAATATGTTTGAATACTTTACCGAAAGTTTATTTATGGTTTCATAATCACAAGGAAAACCGGCAAAATCAACAGGCATGATAACTTTAGTTCGCTCATTAATATTTCGTTCAATTTCATGCACAGAAATATTAAAATCATGTTTGTTTACATCCACAAAAACTGGTTTTGCGCCACAATGTATAACTACATTTGCTGTAGCAGAATACGTGTAAGCAGGAAGAATTACTTCATCACCTTCTTTCACACCAAACCAGCGGAGCATGATTTCTAAACCTGCAGTTGCAGAATTTAAACAAAGCGTTGCTTTGTTTCCGCAATAGGTGGTAAGTTGCTTTTCAAATTCTTTGGTTCTTGGACCGGTGGTTATCCATCCGGACTGAATTGTTGCAGTTACTTCTTTAATAATTTCTTCATCTATTCGGGGAGGTGAAAATGGTATCATAACACAAAAATAATCAAATAAAAAAAGCAACTAAAAGTAGTTGCTTTTAAGTAATGAAAAAACAATTGTTTATTATTTCCCTAAATCATCAAACGAAATATCGTTTGATGAATTTGTTGCATTTTCCAATGCAGGAGAATTTGTTTTTATATATTCTAAAGATTCGTTTAAACCTTCCATAAATTTTTCAAAGTCTTCTTTATAAAGAAAAATCTTGTGTTTTTCGAAAAAGAATTTTCCATCATCTGCAAAACGTTTTTTGCTCTCGGTAATAGTTAGATAGTAATCTCCGCCCTTTGTAGATTTCACATCAAAGAAATAAGTTCGTTTCCCTGCTCTTACAGATTTTGCATACAAATCAACTTGATCATTTTTTTCAATTTCTTCACTCATGGTTTAATCTTTAAATCAATTTAAACTATTTTATTAAGCAATTTTACAAAAAAGAAGTACAAATAAAAAATTAATATTCGTCTTCATTAAAGAAGAAATCATCTTTTGTTGGATAATCAGGCCAAATCTCTTCAATCGTTTCGTAAGCCTCACCTTCATCTTCAATTTCCTGAAGATTTTCAATTACCTCCATTGGCGCACCCGATCTTAATGCAAAATCAATCAACTCATCTTTTGTTGCCGGCCAAGGGGCATCTTCCAACCATGATGCTAATTCTAATGTCCAATACATAACTTATTTAATATAAAAATTTAAAAACTTTACTCGGCTGCAAAAAAATAAAAAAAAACGAGACGAAAACTAAAATAGAACAAAAAATAAAGCAATGATTATCAAACAATTGTGAATATTGAGCAAAATAAAATTAATTTACTTAAGGTTTTACTACTAATCTGTATTCTGTTCTTCTGTTTTCTGCATGTTGTTCTTCGGTACAATAAACGTTGTCGGAACATTTATTTAGTAATTTAGATTCACCATATCCAATAGTTGTTAAGTTGTTAGCTGGTACACCAATTTGTTTAGCATAATTTGCTGCAGATTGGGCTCTTTTTACAGAGAAATATATATTTGTAGCTTCACTGGCAAAACAATCAGTGTGACCACTTATTTCTAGATATATTGTTGATGATTTTTTCATGATTTGAGCTAATTTATTTAAATAATTTTTATCACTCTGAGAAATTGAAAAATCACCGCTTTTGTATGTAATGTTCTCTTTAATTTTAAGTGGTTTAGCAAGAAGTTTAAGTAAAGAGTCGGTAGAAATAGTAAGTAAGTCGTCTACAGAGTTTGTATTTGAGCTATTTTCTTTCAATTCATTACCATCATTATTAGCTTTTTTTGATGATGGTGGTTTATTATCTATTTTATCTTTAGTAGTTGTATTTTGATAAGTTGATTTAATTTTATCATTCAATACTAGCGATATATCTTTTTCTGAAACATCAGTCATAAATGATCTATCTGCAGTTAATAATTTATATTGAAATCCATTTTTTGTTCTAAAAATCTCTTTAACAGTGTTCCCGTCTTTTGATTTAATAATAATTTTTTGGAGATTAGTTAATCTATTATCACTCTCATCGAACTCAATGATATAATTTTTACTTGCAATTTCTTTACTTATAAAAAGTGAGCCGGCATTTGATGTTATAACTTTTTTGATTAATTCAAATTTTTCATTTTTAAGGTAAATAACCAAATTAGAGAGTACATTATTATTTTCATCGAAAACAAACGCTAAAAAACTTAATTGATTTTCTTCATCATTTTCTTTAATTTCTTCTAAATAAATCGCATCACTTTTAAGTAACTTGCATTTAAAAACGTTTTGATTTTTAACAATTTCCTTTATGAGTTTATTATTCTCTGATTTAATTATAATTTTACTTATAGCCTTTAACCTTAAATCATTTTCATCAAATTCTAATATGTAATTTTTACCATTTGATAGTTCTTTAAAATCAACTAATCCATTTTTATCACTTATTTTAGATAGAATTATTTGACCTAATTCGTCTTTTAAGATTATCTTTAAATTAGGGATTAATTTTAATTTTTCATCGTACACAAGTGCCCTAAAATTTAACTTTAACTCAACTTCTTGAACATCTTCAATATTCATTAATTCTATTTTTTCACCTTTTAAAATATTAAAAACAAATCCTTTTTCCGTCCTGATAATCTCCTTAATAAATTTGTTATCTTCAGACTTGAAGATTATTTTTTTTACCAATTTTAAGCGTTCATCCTTTTCGTTAAATTGAATTTGATAATTTTGATTAGCAAGCAATTGATTAAATCTAATTTTACCATCTGCGTCAGATGTATCTGTTGAAAGTAATTTTCCATTTTCATCTTTTAAGTAAACTATTAAATTAGGTATGATTTTTAACGTTTCATCGCATACAAGGGCTTTAAAATTTAATTTTTGAAGTGTTAACTCGGTATCATCTGTTACATCTATCAAATCAATTTTTTCTCCTTTTAATATTCGATATACAAAACCTTTTTCTGATCTAATAATTTCTTTTACAACTTTATTATTTTCCGATTTAAATACTATTTTTTTTATGAATTTTAATCGTTCATCATTCTCATCAAATTCTATTTGATAGTCTTTATTTGCAATCAATTGGTTGAAATTAATTTTACCATTCGCATCAGAGGTATCAGTGGAAATAAGTTTACCATTTTCATCTTTTAGATAGACAATAAGGTTGGGCAAAATTTTCATAGTTTCATCATACACTAAAGCTTTAAAAACAAAAGTTAACGGAGCGTCTTGTTCTTCTAAATCTTCTAATAAAGCTTTTTCACCATTCAATATCTTATATTGGAAACCATTTTTATTTTTTACAATTTCTTTAATAGTTCGGTTGTTTTGAGATTTTATAATGATTTTGGATACATTACCTAAACGAGTATCTTTTTCATCAAATTCAATTAGGTAACTTTTATCGGCAAACAACTTATTTAAAGTAATTTTACCGTTTTTATCTGTAGAATCACGATAAATAATTTTACCTTTTTCATCTTTTAATACCACTTTTAAATTGGGAAGAAGGTTTAAACTTTCGTCGTAAACTAATGCTTTAAAAGCAAGAGTAAAATCAGTATCTTCTTCTTTTATCTCAGTTATACCGGCTTTATCTCCTTTTAATATTTGATATTCAAAACCTTTTGCGTTTTTGTATACTTCTTTAATTACAGTTCCATTTTCAGCTTTTAATACGATTTTAGTATAGGTATTTAATCGCGTGTCTTTTTCATCAAAATCAATTAAATAATTTTTATCCGGATCTAATTTTTTAAACGTAATTTTTCCATTTGCATCAGTTACTTGAGTAGCAATAATATTCCCTTTTTCATCTTTTAGAATAACTTTTAATTTAGGAATTGTTTTGTTTTGATCATCATAAACGAAAGCATTAAAAACAAGCGTAATTGGGGTATCTTCTTCAAATAAATCTGACGTACTTATATTTTCTTTGCGTAATAAATTCATTGTAAATTTTCCATCACTGTTTGTTTTAATAATTTTTATTGTTTTACCTTTTAAATTTTTTAATGCAATTTCTGTGTCAGCTGGCAATTGTGTATCCTGCTCGGCCAATTCAATTAAAACTGAAGCTCCTGGAGGTATATTTTTGAAAACAAATTTTCCATTTTCATCAGTTGATGTTTCATCTAAAATTTTTCCGCCTTCATCTTTAGCAACAATTTTAATATTAGCTAATGGTGATTGCGTAGCATTGAAAATAAGTTTACCAGAAATTACTTTTTCGTCTTCTATTAATTCAGTATTTAGGTTAGAATATTCATCAATAGTAAGATTTTTAAAAACAAACTTATTATTTTCGTCTGATTGTGTTTCGCGAACAATAGTTCTGTTTTTATCGGTTAAATAATATTTCAATTTATTATTGAACTTAGCATCCGTTTCATCTATATCTATTAAAAATGTTTCGTTGGTTTTTAAATTAGAAAATCTGAAAAATCCGTTTTTTGAAGTACGGGATGAATTTAAAGGATTTCCGTTTTTGTCTTTTAAATCAATTTTAATATCACCTGCAACATCACTAGAATCTTTACTATTTAATACATAACCTTCAAAGTCAATGAATTTTCTTTCGAAATTAAAACTAAAAATATCGTCGCTACCTTGTCTATTACTTGAAAAATATCCGTTTACAGTATCTGTAAAGTAAATTCCAAAATCATCGGATGTTGAATTTATTCCTAATCCTTCATTTCGAATCATTTGCCATTCACCGTCCACTAGTTCAGCGCTAAAAATATCTAACCCACCCAATCCATCAAGTTTATCTGATGAATAAAAAAGAATTCCATCTTTTCTTATATGAGGAAATAACTCCATCCCTGAAGTATTAATCTTTGCTCCCAAATTATATGGTTTATTCCAAGAATCGCCTACTCTTTCGCAAACATAAATATCAGTTCCTCCAAAACCACCAGGCATATCGCTAGAAAAGAATAAATACCTTCCATCTTTAGAAATACTTGCATGACCTAAAGAATAATCGTCACTATCATATATGAATTTTTCTGCATGACCCCAGTGCGTTCCTTTTCGCTTAAGAAAATAAAGTTTCGACTGATTTACATAGTTTTTATCTTTAACCACGTAGCCTGTTCGTGTTAAATAAGCCTCATTTAAATCTGCCGAAAAGGAAACCGGACCGTCGTGAAAATTTGTGTTTAAACCTTTAGTATAAGTTTTTTTATTGGAGTATTTACCTTGTTCATTTTTCTCGCTGTAATATAAATCCAAATAGGGATGACCATCTGAATCCATAGATTCTAAATGAATTAAATCCTCTTTTTGTTCACCAACAAACAAAATTCCATTACCATATTTTACTGGTGAAAACTCTGATCTTCTTGTATTTAATTTATTAAGTGGTGTTACTTCGTATTCTATAATAGATTTAACATCAGAAGAAGCAGAACTGTCTTTTTGAGAAAATGATAAAAGTTGAAATAAAATAAAAACTAAAAATAAAATATGTTTCATAAAAAATCGTACAAAAATAAATTATAAATACCTTGGTGATACAATATGCGAAGCTGAACTTTTTAAGTTATAGCCAATCATTATTTCATGGGAATTATTTCTTCCCATTGAAATACCACCATAATTAAAATCAAATGAATAACCTACTTTGAATTGAGAATTAATTAAGTATTGCGCAATTACGATAATATTTTTACTTGAACGAACAGAGGCGCCTACCCATATTTTCTTTTGAAGTAGGAAATTTAAATTTACATCTGCATTAAATGTATCCGAAAATTCAAGTGTTTTAAGCAAGATAGATGGACTAAACACTACATTATCAGATAATCGAAAACCTCTCCCAAAACTTATAAAATGGTGCCTTCTTACGTTAAAACGTATACTTGATCCATTATTACTGCCATTTGTAGTGATTTGATATAGTTTTGGTTCAGTTAAATGTGTTACACCATATCCGATATACATATTAGGATTGTGGTAATAGATACCAAAACTTCCATCAAATTTCGTTTGATTTTTATTTAACTCACCAATTACGTTTTGATTGATCTCATTTTGATTGCCATAACTGATTTTGGAAAAATCAAATTGATACGACATTATTCCTGCACTTAAACCAAAACCTAAATCGCCATGACCTAAACGCAAACGATAGGCAAAATCGCCATAGGCAGCTGCCCATCTTTTAGGACCAATTGTTTCCAGCATCATGTGCCCACCAATTCCAATGTGTTTTTTCTTCAGCGGACCATGAATACTAATATCATTAGTTTGTGGTGCACCATCAATTCCAACCCACTGCTTTCTGATTTGAGCTGTTGCACTTAATACATCTTTACTTCCTGCATAAGCAGGATTAATAACCACATGATTGAACATGTATTGACTGTACTGCGGATCTTGCTGCGCAATACTATTTTTAGTAATAAATGAAGTTATTACTATAAAAACAAGTAATACAACTCGTATTAATTTGTTAGGAAAATATAAAGCCTTCATATAATTATTTTTAATCATTATCTCGTTATTTCAATCCAACCTAATTTTCTTGGTTTATTTTCTACTTCTATTGCATAGAAATAAGTTCCTGAAGGTAACAATACACCCGCTGTATTTGTTCCTTCCCAAACTACGCTTACGTTATCATAATTTGTAAATGTTTTTACCATTCTTCCCCAGCGGTCAAAAATGCTAACAGTATTGTTTGTGCCTTCAATATCAGCAATTACCCAATTGTCGTTAATGCCATCACCGTTTGGACTAAAACCGGTGAACACTGTTACATCTTTGCACCTTACTTCAAAAATACAGGATGCAATTGCACATAAATTATTGGTGTCGCAAATCTTATACTTAAATGAATCCAATCCGCAGTAATTACGTGTTGGCTTGTACAAGAAATTTCCAGAAGCATCCAATGTTACTGTTCCGTTACTTACAGATGTAATGAGTTGCGCACTTTGCTGTATGCCACTTCCTGCATCGTTAGCTAAAACATTTCCTGTTGCTACTGCAGCATTTGCATAACCATTTGTGGTGTAGTAATCGGTTTGCGCGTTTGGTTTAACAGTAATGTAAATGGTATCAAATAAACAAACTTGTAATTGTTGTGAACATGCTTTTACTATTACTTTATCGTAACCGCTAAAATTAGCAATTGGTGTATAGTTTACATTTCCATTTTGTTGAATTCGAACAGAACCATGCATTGCATTTAACTGAGGTAATGTATCTGTAATGAAATTAGATAAGCCAATATCGTTTGTGAAAATATTTACATTAACAGGTACATTGCTTTTTGTAATGATGTTTTCTGAAACTAAATAATTCTGTTCGGTAATGATAACAGTTGCTGTATCTGAACAGTTGTTATTATCTACAACAGTAATAGTATGTGTGCCTGCCGGCAAATCATTTACAAAATTACTATTTGCAGCAGAATTATGACTCCAACTAAATGTGTAAGGTGTTGTACCTCCATTTAAAGCAGCTGTTGCCGTTCCGTTGTTTACACCCACACCAACAACATTGCTTTGTGCAACAATGCTAACATCCAATAATTGTGGTTCGAGAATAGTAATGTTATTTGTAACAATACACCCATTTGCATCAGTAACAGTAAGCGTAAAATTACCGGCAGATAATCCGGATAAACTGTCGCTTGTTTGTGTGTTGCTCCACAAGTACGTGTAAGGTGAAATACCACCGTTTGCACTTGCAATTGCATTTCCGTTATTTAGACCAAAACAAGTGATGTCAGTTTTAGTTATTGTTGTTACTAATGCTTGAGGTTCTGTGATGCTGAAGTAAGCAGTATCTCTGCAATTGCTACTGTCTCTTACAATCACTGCATAATTTCCTGCAAGCAAATTAGTAACGCTTGTTGTTGTTTGAACCGGTGTAGTGTTCCATTCATAAGTAAATG
>Ga0172373_10008101_pt1 | contig 13411 bp, 11 predicted proteins | sample Lak10m_2_FD_114546 | JGI IMG/M metagenome (GOLD analysis project Ga0172373, IMG submission 114546) | Freshwater microbial communities from Kabuno Bay, South-Kivu, Congo - kab_092012_10m | ecosystem: Environmental > Aquatic > Freshwater > Lake | place: Democratic Republic of the Congo... | reverse complement strand
TGGATCTTAGAAGATTTAAGGCAATCTGTAAAGATTGAAATAATCATTTGTTAAGGATCTGTTAAGAACCTAAACGAAAAGGAGAAGCTTTATGTCGTGAGCGGCGGAGGGGTGGAACCACTAACCAAAATCGAAGTTGGGTGGAACCCCTTCACGGGGCACGCCCTATCTTTAATCTTAAAAATTTTCTTCATTTAATATGTCCTTGAACAACTCTACCAAAAAAGATTGATTTTAAGTCCAAAATACAGTAAAAACAAAGCAGTTTACTTTGTACCACACAATATTGGGGTGTAGCCAAGTGGTAAGGCAGCGGGTTTTGGTCCCGCCATCCGAGGGTTCGAATCCTTCCACCCCAGCCATAAGCTGAAGTTATTGATAATTTTTATTTTTTATCCAACGCTTCTTCTGAATCCAAACATTAATTAAAGTTTCAATATCTTTTATATATCTCATTTTTCCTAGAAAATAACTTTTTTCCAAAAAAGAAAAATAATTTTCCTAAATTTATATTTTGTTAAATATTTTGACAAATAATGTTCTACATAACGTGAAGGAGATCGATCTTTCCTCTTACGAATTTGGATACATTGTACAGCAATGTTTTATACAAAAATAAAAATGGAGAATTCTCAATGAAAAAACACCTAAAAATTTTAGCTTTAACTACAAGTATGTTATTCGGCTTAACTGCTACTCAAGCTGCAGAATTGCGGATGGGGGATGGCACTGTCATAAACGCTGGTGACGCTATTGCGGCAGCAGAATACCTAAGCGTTATCGCTTGGGCAGGTGCGGCGTTTAACCACACGGCTGCACTGACTACGCAAGCAAGTCAGGTATTAAACATCACAACATTTGACGATGATGGTGCTTCAAGTATGGCATTAACACAAAGCGGAGCCGTTACACTAGCAGATGGCGTAGAAGTATTTTTTCACGCTCATGATGCAGTTACCCCAAAGATTATTTTTTCTGGAGCCGTTGGCCCAGATACTGTTACAGATGTTTTATTTGGGTTGGGCGGGGCAGTAAGCTTGCCAGATATGACCGCATTTACTGGCGTTACGTTCAGCCCTTTAAGAGATGTTACACTAACAGTTGCCACAGGTATTGGTAGTACAGTAGAGATCCCCTCTGGCAAGACATTAACGATTGCAACCGCAACTACTTTATCAGGTAAAGTAACAGGTGCAGGCATACTGGTTGCAGGATCTTTGACAGCCATCACAGGCAACTTACGAGAGTTTACTGGAGAAATTAACACTCCGGCTGGCGCTTTAACAATTACTACACCGCCGATCAAAGCAACGCTTCGCTTAAATGATCAAATATTTACTCTATCTCAAAAAGGATCTGTGAGAAGCGTAATTTCGGGTCATGCTGCAGCCACTTTAGTTGCAGATGAAGATTTGGTTATCGAAGAATTAGATGTAAGCGCTCAGGCAGTGGAACTTAGACCAGCCGCAGGCAAACGAATTGTGATCAAAAAAATCACTGGAAACAACAACATTACATGTAACGGTGCAGGAAAAATAAAGGTAACTGGTGCAGCTTCATCATATACAGGAAACCTTATTAGTACAACAGGGTCTTTTGAATACTAAAATATTTTAATAATAACTTTTAACCTCCTTTTAAATTTAAAAGGAGGTTTTTTTATCTAAAAAATTTGTCTTAAAAGCTTCTAGGTAAAACTTGCCTCTTTAGTAGGCAAAAATTGCTAATTTCATTATTTTTCTTCTTTAATAAACAATAAAATAACCTTCCTAGATGCACATTGCCACATTTTGACATTTGGCACGTTTTTTGCATATTATGTTGTGTAAATTTGACATAAATGAAAGGATAATAAAATGTCAGGATCAATTGAAAAAAGTGCAAACTCTGTTGCAAGAAGCATTGAAGGTCGCAAAAATGTTCGCATGGGGGAAATCGCTACAGGTAAACGCAAACTAGGGGGTGCGGAATCAGCCGTTGCATCAAAGTTAACCTCAACAACAAGATCTCTTGCAGCAGCAACATCTAACGCCCAACGTGCATTGTCGTTTGGACAAATCGCCGACGGTGCGTTATCAAAGTTGGCTGAAGAAATTATTCGTATTAAAGAGTTGGCTGTTGCTGCATCATCAGATACATTTGACGCCACAGACCGTGCGAAAGCGCAAGCCGAAGTTGCGACACGCTTATCTACAGTTGATGACGTCATCGTGGGAACAACACGATTTGGTGATAGCAAATTATTGGACGGTACTGGTGGTACTGCAAGCGATGGTAAGTTTAAGTTTCAGATTGCAGAAAAAGCAGGCGACGAAATAGAATTAGACCTTTCTGCGAAATTTGATGCTACCACTTTAGGTGTTAACATCGTTGACGTATCTACATATGACAACGCACAAACAGCCATTGGATTATGTGATACAGCACTTGGGTTAATTAATGATGGTCGCGCGGCAGCCGGTGCTTTCCTTGCCGGTATTGAATCTACGATTAGCGTTAACCAAGTTAAGGCGGAAAACCTTGAAGGTGCATTAAGCGTCTTAGAAGAAGTTGACTTTGGTGATGCAATGCCTGAAGTTGCAGCGCTTAACTTTCAAAGTCAAGCAGCACAAGCAATGATTTCTAAGGGTATGGAAAATCGTCAAAATTTGCTTGGTTTATTGCGTTAATTTTGTATTAAGCTTAAAAAAACACCGGCATGCCGGTGTTTTTTTATTTCAACCTTCGAATCATCATAAAAATATTGCTCACCTATTGTTTTTTATTAAAAGAGTCATCTCTTAAAGTATTTTTATTCTTGTCAATTGCTCTACAAGGGATTAATCTGCCATCAGTTTAAACTGTAAAGTAGGCCACTTATGTCCGTCGTTGTTCGATTTGCGCCCAGCCCTACTGGATTTATTCATGTAGGCAACTTAAGGGCAGCATTATTAAATTATTTATTCGCTTTAAAACATCAAGGCAAGTTTATCTTGCGCATTGATGATACCGACCTAGAACGTTCAGAAATTCGCTTTGAAAGCGCTATTAAAGAAGATTTAGGATGGTTGGGTCTTACCTATAGCGACACATTTAATCAATCTCATCGCTTTAAGCGTTATGCAGAAGCTGCAGAATATCTAAAATCGATAGGACGTTTATATCCCTGTTATGAAACTCAAGAAGAGCTTGACTTCCTAAGGAAACGACAGCTTTCCCAAGGGAAGCCCCCTATTTATAATCGTCAAGCCCTAACTTTAACAGACACTGAAAAAGCACAGCTTCAGTCCGAAGGACGAAAACCTCATTGGCGATTTAAGCTGATTGAAGATGAAACCGCATGGAACGACATGATTCGCGGATCTGTTAGCTTTCAAGGATTGTTTGCATCAGACCCCGTGTTAATACGTGAAGATGGGGTTCCATTATACACATTACCTTCTGTAGTAGACGATATGGATTACGGCGTAACTCATATTATTCGCGGAGAAGATCACGTAACAAATACGGCTGTGCAAATTCAAATTTTAAATGCTTTAAAAGATTTCTCTGGCATTAAGCGTAATCAGATGGATTATGCTCACTTTTCTTTAATTATTGATGCATCGGGACAAGGGTTTTCAAAACGCACTGGCAGCTTATCCATAGGATCTTTGCGTGAAGAAGGTATTGAACCAATGGCGATACATTCTCTGTTAGCAACCTTAGGAACATCGCAACCAATGGAGCCTCGACATACTCTAACAGAGCTAGCTGCGGAATTAAACTTTTCCACTTTTAGTAGATCTGCACCTAAGTTTTCGGTTGAAGACTTACACAAAATGAATGCAAAGTATTTACATTCATTGCCATTTGAGGAAATAGCCCCTAGATTAAAAACAATTTTACCCGAAGTAACACCAGAATTTTGGCAAGTAGTTGGTGGAAATGTTGATCATTTAAGCGAAATCACATATTGGTGGAACGCCTGCAAAGGAAATATCAACTCAGTTATAGAAGATAAGACATTTATATTGAAAGCATTGGAATTGCTGCCTTCAAATAATTGGAATGAAGAAACGTGGTCAACATGGTCAAGTGCTTTAAAGGATGCAACAGGTCGCAAAGGGAAAGAATTATTTATGCCATTAAGATTAGCCCTAACAGGACGCCCACATGGTCCTGAAATGAAACAGTTCTTACCATTAATGGATATCGAAATTGTGCGTCAGCGACTAAGTGCGGCTGCGAGGTAATATGCAAATATCTTTGTATAATACCCGCACACGGACCAAAGAAAGCTGGAAGCCCATCAATCCTGCAGATATCAAGATATATGTATGCGGACCAACGGTTTATGCGCCACCCCATATTGGAAATGGTCGGCCTATCGTTGTATTTGATTTATTATATCGCTTATTGAACCTGCATTACCCCAAAGTAACCTATGTTCGAAATATTACAGATGTGGATGATAAAATTAATCAAAAAGCACTGGAAACAGGACGATCAATTCAAGATATTACCACAGAGACCATTCATTTTTTTCATCAAACTTGTGAATATCTAGGCGCACGTTCTCCTACGGTTGAACCAAGAGTTACAGATCACATTTCAGAAATTATTCAAATGATACAACGACTAATTGAAAAAGACTATGCTTATGAAAATCAGGGGCACGTTTTATTTCGGGTTCAGAAATTCAAAGAATATGGGCAATTATCGCGTAAAAATCAAGATGAGTTATTAGCAGGCGCCCGCATAGAGGTTGCCCCATACAAAGAAAATGCTGAGGATTTTGTACTGTGGAAACCATCAATAGCGCCCACTCCAGGTTGGGATAGCCCTTTTGGATATGGCAGACCCGGATGGCATATTGAATGCTCTGCCATGAGTGCAAAACATCTGGGGGAAACGTTTGATATTCATGGAGGAGGTATAGATTTAGTATTTCCGCACCATGAAAATGAAATTGCACAAAGCACTGCATGCCATGACAAGCTTATGGCGAATGTATGGATGCATAATGGCCACTTAAGTGTCAACGGCCAGAAGATGTCTAAGTCTCTTGGCAATGTTGTGATTATTCAAGATCTAATGCATCAAATCCATGGACAAGTAGTCCGATGGGCCTTATTGGGAAGTCATTATCGTCAACCTTTAGATTGGACACAAGAACTGGTACATCAATCAACAGCTGCCTTAAACCGCCTTTATACGGCTGTTGAGTCCTTACCATGCACTGAATGGGAAGCCGAGGTGGATAAAACATACATTGACGAAGAGATTTTGCGTGCGCTATGTGATGATTTAAATACGCCTTTAGTAGCAAAACGTTTACATGAGATCGCCCACAATATTAACACTGCTTTATCTGAAGACAATAAAACTTACCTTCAAAAAATACTGTTGAACTCTGCCAGAATTATTGGATTTTTAACAATTACTCCACATGAATGGTTTAGAGGCAGTCTATCTTCAACAGCAATTACCGAGGAGGAAGTTCAGAAATATCTGGAACAGCGAAACATAGCAAAGATAGCAAAGGATTTTAAAACGGCAGATGCAATTAGAGACACATTAAAGTCTAAGGGCATAGTCATTAAAGACACCCCTAACGGCCAAGAATGGCAACGTGAGAGTTCATAGTGCAAATTATATACGTTGATTCAGATCTTAACTTAGCTACAGCCATCACATTAATGGCTAAAGAAACCACGTATCTTGCAATAGACACAGAATTTCGACGGGAAGATACCTATTTTCCACAGTTATGTTTAATTCAGGTAGCAACCAGCGATTGTATTTTTCTGATTGATGCGATTAAAATTTTAGATATTACCCCATTTTTTAGTATTTTAACGAATCCCAATATTCTTAAAGTTTTTCATTCAGGTCGCCAAGACCTTGAAATTTTTTGTCACCTCATGCAGGGAACTGTAACCAAGAATGTTTTTGATACACAAATAGCTGCGATGTTAGCTGGTTACGGAGAATCTGCAGGCTTTGAATCACTTGTATCTAAGCTTTTAAATGTAAGCTTAGATAAGTCATCTAGGCACACAGATTGGACTAAACGCCCCTTAGCAGAAGAACAGAAAACGTATGCAATTAATGACGTGCTATATTTAAGGCCATTGTACGAATTAATCATAACAAAATTGATTCAAAAAGACCGTCAGGATTGGATAAAAGATGAAGTTTCTCTTTTGGAAAGTGCAGATTTTTTAATTACTGTTCCAAAACAAGCTTGGCGAAAGTTGAATACTAGTCGTTTTTCCTCTCGATCTTTATATCTTGTTCAAAAGTTAACAGAATGGCGCGAAGACACAGCACAAAGGATGAACATCCCACGTTCGTGGCTATTAAAAGATGAGATTATATTAGATTTATCGCTACGGAAATACGCCTCTATTGAAAGTTTAAAAAAAATACCTCACTTTCCGAAAGAAGACCCTATAGTTTTAGAAGAAGTTTGGGATATCCTTCAGAAGGTACTTAACACTCTTGAAAGTGAATTGCCTGCTATAGAAACATTACGAACTTTATCTAAGGCAGAACAAAATATTTTAGATGCGTTAAAGCTGCTATTAAAAATAACCGCAGATCAATTAAGTTTAAATCCTAAGTTTATTGCTGAAAAAGAAGATCTTATTAAATGGATTACTGGGGATCCATCTTGGCACCCCAAGGGAAACAAGCAGGGATGGCGAGCCAGAGTTTTTTGGGATAAAGCCCAAGATTTAGTTGATGGCAAACTAAAACTATACGTCCACAAGGGGCAATTAAAGATTGAATAATCGTATTACCCAGCCCGCACTAAATCAAAGGGCAACTTTAATGGCTTTCGTACGCCAAAGAAAACTATCATATTCGCTAGAACACCCCAAACACTTACTTCAAAAAACTCATTATGTCCTGTTCTTAATAATTGTAAGATAGTTACAACTAACACGCCAGCAGAGGCACTTAACCAAAAAGTACTGGGTGGACGTTGTATTTTTAAAACTCCTGCAACAAATGGTACGATTACAATAGGCGTCCAAAATACGTAAGATTGCAATAGAATATCTAAAGAGCTTTCAAGTTGTAATGAAAAGATTAGCCCAGCCAATGCGATTATATAAGTTGTTATTCTAGAGATTATTAATTTATTATTTTTAATTCTAGAACCAAACAAAGGATGTAAAATATCATGAGATACTGCGACAGCTGCGGCATTTAAGAATGAGTCGGCAGAAGACATAATTACAGCGATCATCCCAGAAACTGCAAGACCTTTTAAACCTATGGGCATTGTTTCCAAGACTACAAAAGGTAATGCTAAATTAGGATTTAAACCTGGATTAAGCACTAATGCAACAACGCCAATACATCCAACCATTAGAAAGAAAGGTATAGATAATAGCCCACTCCACCAGTTACCCCTTACCGTACTTTGAATATCTTTGCCAATCAACAATCTTTGAACATACGGCGGTACCAAAGTTTCACCAAAGAAGAAACTTAAGAACACAAGAAAAATTGTGGGCCATGAAATATTGACTGCAAAATTTGTCTGTAGCGACTGAGCGAAATTACCAAGACCACCCAAACAATCAATACCAAAAACCAATACTAACGGCAATGCAACTATCAAGACACAAAAGTGCAATGTATCATTTGCAACGACGGCCCGCATCCCCCCTAATCCCGTATATGCCATAATGATCAGTGCGCCAATAATAGTAGATGTTACAAAATCAATTCCTAACAAGATATTTGCCATGTATCCCAATGCCGTAAACTGGGCTCCGATAATGCCCGAGCAAACAAAAAACGAAGCAAACCCCGTAAAAATCTTGGCTTTTTCTCCATAAAGTTGACCCATAATATCTCCCACAGAGTGTGCTGCTTTAAACCGGGTCATTTGAGGAGCGATAAATCTTGCAATTAAAAGTTCTTTTACACTAAACCCCCACAAACCCGCCACATAAACTAACCCAAACGTAAAGGTTTTTTCAGCCAACCCTGACGTAAATCCTCCACCAATAAATGAGGCTGATAATGTAGCAAATACGATTAAACTTGAATAAGATTTTCCACCTGTTGCAAAGTCTTCAATTTTATTTACATGTCGACTTGCCCGAATACCATTCCAAATAACAACAGCCAGATATGCGAATAAAATAATAACATCCAAATCTGTTAGAGACGAAAAAACAGCATTCATCATCAATCCCCTTTTTGATACTTTATTTTAAAGAATTGAATAATAATTCTCAACTAATTAAGTGGGATTAAATTTATATTAATAACTTTCTGATAGTATTACAAATGGTCGGTCACGGACTGAGTGTGGTCTGTGCATAGAGCTGGCGCCCTGGTGCGTTATCAAAACTATAGATTGATACAGTACTGGATAGAGAGATCAGTGTCAATACACTGGGAAGGATATCGTGTGTTAAGTCTTTGTTAAGAAGATTAACCTAAGGGAGAAGCTATATGTTGTGAGCGGAGGAGGGGTGGACCCACGGCCAATTTTGGGAGTCTTGGTGGACCCCCTTCACGGGGCGCGGTCTGTCTAGGTTTCTTAGATGTAAGACCGCAATAACCCTGCACATTGTCTATGACCCCTTTAAAATATTCAATTATACTGGTCTTTTTTCTGGAAATCTCGTACACTATATCCTATGAATCATACAATATTTTCAGAACAAACCTTAGAGTTTTTAAACCCAAAACAACGTGAAGCTGTAGATTACTTTGGGGGGCCACTGCTTATTTTAGCAGGCGCTGGCACCGGAAAAACAAAAGTTCTAACTACTCGTATTGGTCATATTATTCAAACAAACCGCGCCCTACCCCACGAAATTCTGGCTGTAACTTTTACAAACAAAGCCGCGAATGAAATGCGAGACCGAGTATTACAATTTGTAGCTGGAGCCCATGCAATGTGGCTGGGAACGTTTCACTCAATTGGATTGCACATTATTCGACGTCACGCAGAAGCCGTTGGATTAAAGCCTAACTTTACAGTTTTAGATTCTGATGATCAATTAAGATTAATAAAACAAATTATTAAAGCCTCTGATCTAGATGAAAAACGCCACCCCCCTAAAATGGCAATGCAAGTTATCAATCTTTTAAAAGATCGGGCAATTTCACCTTTAACCACAGATATAAAAACCTATCGCGATCCTAAAACAAATCGCTTTATTTCGGGGTGGATTACGAACGTATACATTACGTATCAACAACGATTGCAAATTTTAAATGCGGCAGATTTTGGGGATTTGTTGTTACATTGTATATCTTTATTTCAATTATATCCTGATATTTTACAACGATATCATCAACAATTTAAATTTATCCTAATTGATGAATATCAAGATACAAACGTGGCCCAGTATTTGTGGTTGCGTCTGATATCTCAAGGCGGCGCACAGGTTTCATGTGTGGGTGATGATGATCAATCTATTTATGGATGGCGAGGAGCAGAGGTAGATAATATTTTACGATTCGAGAAGGATTTTCAAGGGGCAAAAGTTATTCGACTTGAGCAAAACTACCGTTCAACATCACATATTTTAGGGGCTGCATCAGGTTTAATTTCTCATAACAAAGGACGTTTAGGAAAAGAGTTATGGACCAGTATAGATGGTGGAGAAAAAGTTGATATTCACTGCGTATACGACTCTGAAGAAGAGGCCATCGTTATAGTAAATGCCTTAGAAAGATTATATAAAGCTGGATATCCTTTAAATGAAACAGCGATTTTAGTGCGCGCCAGTCATCAAACGCGTGAATTTGAAGAGCGTTTAATGGTATGTGGATTACCCTATCGCGTCGTCGGTGGAATGCGTTTCTATGAGCGACAAGAAATCAGAGATGCCTTGGCTTATTTAAGATTAGTGCATCAAACCAGTGATAGCTTAGCCTTCGAACGAATCGTAAATGTTCCTCGTCGTGGAGTAGGCGAAAGCACAGTCAATCAAATGCACGATGTTGCCCGCGCACAGGAAATCAGTTTATTTGATGCAACTACTCAATTAGTTGAAACCGATGAATTACGACCACAAGTACGCACTGTCTTGCAAGGATTCATAGATGATGTGCGACGATGGCAATTAAAAGCTCAAGAACTTCCACCTGCAGAATTAGCGCAAATAGTTTTAGATGAATCTGGATATACTGCTTTCTGGAAAAATGATACTTCTCCTGACGCAGAAACCCGTTTAGAGAATTTAAAAGAATTAGTTGTAGCCCTGGAAGAATTTTCTACGCTAGAGGGCTTTCTAGAGCATGTATCATTAGTGATGGAAGTAACCCAAAAAGATTCAGAACCTCAAATTACAATTATGACACTACATAGTGCAAAAGGCTTAGAATTTGGAACAGTTTTTCTGCCTGGGTGGGAAGAAGGATTATTTCCCCACCAACGATCTTTAGAAGATTCTGGAAGCGAAGGATTAGAGGAAGAGCGCAGATTAGCTTATGTAGGCATCACACGCGCAAAAGAAAAAGCCGTGATCACATACGCAACGATGCGACGCATGTATAGTCAAATACAACACAACCTACCTTCAAGATTTTTATCGGAACTTCCGGAAGATCATATTGTCTGGCGCAATAAAATAGCTCGCAGCCTTCCTTCTAATAAAGGTCGAAAGCCTGGAAGTTATTATAAAGAAAAGTATGGTCGTCCCCGTCATGCTCCCCCACAAAAAACATTTCAAGATTATGATTTTAATCAAGATGTCCAAGCAATTAAACAAACAGAACTGAAACTTGTTTATCACAAAAAGTTTGGAATGGGTAAGGTAGTAAGATTAGACGGCGATAAAGCAGACGTTAATTTTGAAGAATTTGGCCTAAAAAAGGTTCTTGTAAGTTTTTTAACCGAAGTGTGATTTGTTAACCATTTATTAACCTATACTCTATAAGATAATTATATTAACTAGCCCACTAGTTAAAACCTTATCTCCCCCGACTAACCACCAAATCCTTCCAACGGGGGAGATTCTTAATCTAGCCTTTGATATTTCTTGTTTATAAAATATACTCTCTATCCTTATTAATATTGCTTTCATGCAGCGCGTTATAAGCGTTTTTTGTTTTCATGAATATCAAAAAATGGTATAATTTTACATGTATTAAATGAGGTTCTTAATGTCTACACAATCTATTTCTGATTCAACCTTCGAAAAAGAAGTATTGCAATCTTCACTTCCTGTCTTAGTTGATTTTTGGGCTGCATGGTGTGGTCCTTGTAGGATGGTGGCACCTGTTCTAGATGAACTTTCCAAAGATATGTTAGGAAAATTGAACATCGTAAAATTAAATGTAGATGAAAATCCCGAAGTCCCAACCGTTTATCAAGTACGCAGCATTCCTACATTAATGCTTTTTAAAGAAGGAAAAGTTGTAGGAACCATGGTGGGGGCTCACCCCAAATCAAAGTTGCTGGATTGGTTAAAAGAACAATTAGTGTAATAATGAGCCTGCATGTATACTAAAACCACTCATGGTATAAAAATAACCGCTATTCCAGAGTATCTGGCGAAAGATTCTTCTCCAGAAAATGGTAAGTTTTTATGGCTTTATACCATTACAATTGAAAATTTTAAAGATACCTCTGTAAAAGTACTTCGTAGAAAATGGTTAATTACCGACGAACAAGGCACATCATTTTTGATTGAAGGTGAAGGTGTAATTGGAGAACAACCTGTCATTAAACCCGGAGAAGGCTTCAAGTATTTCAGCGGAACCCCCTTGTCTACCCCATCAGGCATGATGATGGGAACCTATTATTTAGTTAATGAGAATGGAGAGGGGTTTGAAGTAGACATCCCCCCATTCTCATTGGATAGCCCTTACCATAACAAAATGTTAAATTAATGCTTACAAGCTTACTATATATTATAGGGTACTTGCTAACATTGATCGGTGGTATGACCCTATGTGTCTCGGCCATATCTTATTTTCTTATTGATGAAACAACCCAATGGATCCCATTTTTCTTAGCCGGAATGCTGTCACTTTTTTTAGGCGGTGGTTTTATTTTAGGATTTCAATCAGCTCTTTTAAATAATTTACGAACCCGCGAAATATTTTTATTAACATTCTTGGCGTGGTTATTAACATCCATATTTGCAAGCCTACCCTTTCTTTTTTCCAATTTAAACTTATCTTTTACCGATGCATTTTTTGAGACGGTATCTGCTATTACCACAACAGGCGCCACTGTCCTAAGCCAGATTAATACATACCCTAAAACAATTTTATTATGGAGAGCATTACTTCAATGGTTTGGCGGTATTGGAATTGTAATCATGGCCATGACAGTATTACCTACATTAAAAGTGGGCGGCATGCAGTTGTTTCAAAGTGAATTCTCGGATAGGTCAGAGAAAGTCCTTCCACAAGTATCCCAAGTAGCACGAGCAATTTTACAAGTATACGTTGGATTAACAATGATTTGTATTTTTATGCTGTGGTGGGTAGGGTTAACACCATTTGACGCTATATGCCATGGGTTTACTACTATATCTACCGGAGGATTATCCAACTATGACGACTCTATTGCCCATTTCAAACTACCTGCAGCAGAATGGATTATTATTTTATTCATGCTCGCAAGCAGTATACCCTTAATAACATTTGTAAAATTATTACATCAAAAATATCATGCTTTATATAACTCTCAAATCATCATCTATCTTATATCTTTGACTGCAGTAACTATCGTTTTATTGATATGGATGGTTCACCAGGGATACCCTATTTCTGTCGTTAGTTTTAGAAATGCTACCTTTACTGTCGTTAGCATTATGACTACAACTGGGTTTTCTACGGCAGATTATGGGCTTTGGGGAAGCTTTGCCGCTCAACTAATCATTATGCTTAGCGTAGTGGGGGCATGTACTGGGTCTACATCAGGGGGCATAAAAATTTTTCGATTCGAAATTCTATTTCGTATTGCAAATGCACAAATCCGAACCCTTCGAACCCCCCATGGGATTTTTTACCCAACCTACCAAGGGAAAATTATTGATAGCAAAGTTACCTCCTCTGTCATTACATTCTTAGTACTTTGGATGCTGACAGTTGTAATTATTATCTTGATTGGTTCTGCGGCAGGCTTAGATTCAGTGACAGCAATTTCTGGAGCCATTACTACTACTTCAAATGTAGGCGCAGGAATCGGAGATGTAATTGGGCCAACAGGTGGCTATACAAATTTACCTACAACTGTAAAATGGTCTTATATTGCCGGTATGTTATTAGGTCGATTAGAGTTTGTAACTATTTTAGCGTTAGCATCAAGATCATTCTGGAGAAACTAATTTTTCAGACATATTTCGCCCCACTAACGTGGGGCCCACCCACGAACCGGCATCAGATCGGCACCCACCCCACCGCCACCGCTACACCATAGAATCGGTAGTTCTAAAAACTCTGTTTTTAAAAG
>Ga0172373_10008099_pt1 | contig 13418 bp, 16 predicted proteins | sample Lak10m_2_FD_114546 | JGI IMG/M metagenome (GOLD analysis project Ga0172373, IMG submission 114546) | Freshwater microbial communities from Kabuno Bay, South-Kivu, Congo - kab_092012_10m | ecosystem: Environmental > Aquatic > Freshwater > Lake | place: Democratic Republic of the Congo... | reverse complement strand
GAGCCGTCCCATTTTTTACATGCTTTTCAGAAAAACATTTCTTGCATTTCATAGAACTTAAAACTTTTTAGATAATTTCTAAAAAAATCTTACCATATAATCAACTTTTAAGTAAGTGTCTCAATTTCTTTTCAGGTTAAATTGAATTCTTAAGTAATCGGCATAAGATCCTTGTGCTCGAGGGAAAAGGGGACAACGTTCTTGTTGGCGAGGATTTTGAGATTTTTTGGGTTCTAGCTGTTGTTGTTTTTTTGAGGGTGATAAAATTTTAGATCTTAAAGAATCCTCTTTTTCACTGCTGGCTATGCTGCTTTGTTTGAAGCTGAAGATGGATACAATAATTAAAATCCAGATAGTTTGTTTCATTTGGGTGAGGAGATAGTGTTTCTTACTAGTGTGATTCAAATGCCACTTTGCTTTCAAGTATCCTAGATTTGGGTTTCGTCATTTTTGCGTGGTAGTTGCTCTAGTTTAAAAGTATTCCTTCTTTCCCTGGTATTGGTGAAAATGAAGTTTTTTGAACGGTCTCGAATTTAAAAAATGCAATGAGCTCATTGAGTTCACCTCCTTGATCGACAAGGATGTGAGATGTATTGGTGCTTTGTTCAATCAGTCCACAGCTTTTGGATATATCGCTTTCCATGCATTCCATTAATTTGTTGACTGTTTGAATACTTTCATGTTGAGAGGAAGTAACATCGTTAATATTGCTCATAAAGCTATTGACGCTATGGGTTGCATCAACGATTTCATCGAGGCTTTTGCCGGCTTGTTCAACAAATGTTGAACCTTTGGACACTTGGGTAGAGCTTTCTTCAATCAGATCGCGTATTTGTTTTGATGCTTGGGATGATCTTGAAGCAAGGGAACGGACTTCATCAGCAACAACGGCGAATCCTTTGCCGGACTCTCCTGCGCGGGCTGCTTCAACGGAAGCATTAAGAGCAAGTAAATTTGTTTGAAAGGCGATTTCATCAATCATATTTACAAAATCAGAGATTTTTTGGGAGGAATATTCGATTTTGTGCATGGTATCGATCACATCTTTTACTACTTTCCCTCCTCCAAGGGCGTATTGATGGGATTTTTTTGATAGTGTGGTCACCTCTACAACACTTTTAAGGCTTTGGGCGACAAATTCTGTGAGTTGTTTTAAGGAGTTTTTTGTTTCTTCTAAGGAAGTTGTTTGATTGGTTGCGTTTCTTAAAAGATTTTTTTCCATATTTAAGATTTCACGCGCTGAATTATTAACGGTTGAGGAGCTTTGTTGAATTTTCTCAACCATGTCTTGCATTTGTTGAATCGTGTTATTAAGGGCATCTTGAATTTCTTTAAACATGCCAAAGAATGTTCCATCCATGCGTTGTCTTAAATCGCCAAGGGAAAGAGAGCCTAAGGTGTCGATCACTTTTTGAAGTCCTCCTTCGGCAGTTTGGGAAATTTTGTTAATTCCTACGATTAGATTAAGAATAAACCCCTCTTTTCCACGTTCAGAGACTCTTTGGGAAAAGTCACCCGCAGCCGCCGCTTCAACGACACGACCAATTTCCCTATTAATGGTATCGGCAAGCTCCTCTTGAGCTTTACGTTTTTCAAGCTCAACCATATGCTGTTGTTTCTCCCTCTCTTCAGCGAGTTGGTGCACCTCTTCTGTGCGTGATGCAAGCTTTTGTTCAATTTCAATTCCTTTTTGTGTGAGGAACGTGAAATTTTTTTGAATAACTCGTAACACTCCAAAGAGGATGAGCGCTAAAAAGAGAATGGTAAAATAACCAAAACGCTCAAATTGCTTTACAGCAACGGCATCCGGACTTTCCAAAAACGCTGTGTCAGGTTCACCGAACCAAAGTCCCCAGTGACTGAACGGATCCATGGTGTTAATTTTTAAGAATTGCGAAAAGAAGAGGGAAGAGTCTACTGCACCTTTTTGGACAGCTTCTTCCGATAGTTTCGCTTGGCCTTGTTCATGGGCATAATTTATGTAGTGATAAGATTGGTTGATGAGGGCTGCGTTCTTGGAAGGAAGTAGGTCCTTGATCACATTATTTCGAAGGATAGCAGAAATGGTGCCCTTTAATGTTCCATTTGGTGCAAAGAAAGGAACAGAAAAAATAATTCCGGTGCGATCAGCATCATTTTTAGATTTTTTATAATCCTCATTGTCACATGTGATGACTTCTTTTCCCGATATAAGTGGGATCTCCATGCCGTTAATAGAGCCGTTATTGGGATAGTGCTCTTTAAGCCAACTCATTTGCTCTTTAAACAGGCGATATTCTTCGATTTCAATTTCCTCTTCCCCACCTTCTTCATGAGTTTTTTCTTGTTTTTTTTGTCCGGGGAGAACAATTTCATCAAACATAAGGATGGGTTCTTGATTTTTTTGTGTTACGGGATCAATTTTGTCAGGATCAAGGTCAACGGGAACGATATAAACCTCCGACACAGCAATATTACTTTTGAGGTTGTTATAAATTTGCTGTATGGACTGCCTTCCATCTTCGCTTAGATTTTCACCATGCCGCTCAATATTTTTGACACTGTCAAGAAAACTTATGGTGCGCAGGTTTTGGTAAATTTGCCGAAAATTTTGTTCAAGAGATTTTGCGGCTTTCTCGGCATCGAGTTGTTGGGATGTTTGATAGCGTACAAGGGCGTTTTGATAATCAGTTTCTGTTTTTAATTTAAGAGCAATAAAAGCCCCAAAACATATGACGACAATCAAAAAATAACCCAAAATGAAAGCGTAGCGCTTGCAAAAATCCATTGCATGATTTTTTATTCAAGAATATATGCATAAAACTCTACAGTATATGTATTAATACGTGATTAATTCCTGCTGAAAAAAAAGGATTCTAGGATTTTTGAGCTTTCTACAAAAGGGAAATAATTTTACAGAATTTTTAAACTCTTAAGTCGAGTAAATGCTCGCGAAGTAATTTGTGGGCGGCCACTCTGCTTCTTGGAATGTGGTTTCGTTCCCTATCGGGAGGCACCCCTTATCATCAACCAGCCCCATTATTAGACATTTTTCCCGGTTGTTATTTTGAAGATTTCGATTGCTTATCAGATAAGGATTTCATCTCTTGAAGTTGTTCTCTATGCAAACTCTCAAGTGCTTGCATGTATCTGCGATCATTGTCGGTTATCTCCAGCACAACCCCAGATGAACGCTCAAAACTACCTACAGATGTGCTCGAGCTTTCTTCATATCCGTTCAAGCTTTCTTTAAAGTAAAACCGTTTCCCTTGAGAATCTACATAATAGGCCTCACCGCCATCTGGGTGGAGAAAATTATACAGAATCTTTTGAGAATCTATACAAACACCTGAACAATAACCTCTTGTCAACAATTCTGCCGGTGTTGTTATCGTCTTAATTTCCTTTTCATCTTTTTCCGAAACCTTTGAGGAATAAGGCCCTGTATACTTATGAACAGGCAGAAGCTCTGCGTTGCCGTTACCAAACCATTTTTGGACCCTATATTCAATAGAAGTGTTATTCTTTACAAGCTTTCCACAAACAACCCATCCATCTGTGATAAAGGTAGCTATTTTCTTATTGAGGGTCTCAATATCTGTAAAATGTTGGTCATTGGCGTACTTTCTCCGAAGCGTTTCCCTTTCTGCCATATGTTTTTGCTCCATATTAAGAAAAAGGATTATCGGATCCATAGCCCAGGAAGCGCAATGAACTCCAAACGTAAGAATAGACGTCATGAAAATTTTCAAAAACACAGGATTCTCCTATATTGCTTACATTCAGAATTCATAAATATGTGAATACATTTTATTTTTTTTGTTTATACACTTTATGTCAATACCTTATTATTCAGAATCAACTGTTCGTGAAATTGATTCTGTTTTATCAAGTGATCGTTTTGAAACCTATTTGCTTCTGGCTCATGGAGATAAAAAGGAAGCATTAGTCAGATATAGGGAAAATATCGTTCTCTCCCATAAGCTTTTTACGATTCTTCATTTGTTAGAGATTCACTTCGCGGCATTTTCGCTTATTTGATTCAGACCTTGGGATTGATTGGTGTGAGGGGGCGATATCTTTCCAATGGAAGAGTTCCTTTCTTTTTTCATGATTTCTTCCTTTTTTTTATATTCCTGAAACTTCTCGGCAAGGACTCTGTTTTTTTGGGAAGGACGTAAGGTAAGGCCTTTATCATTTGTAAAAACTTTTTTAGGTGGTTTACCTTTTTTTGGATGAATGAGAAGCATGGGGAAATCTTCTTCAAGATCGTCTTCTGTAAGCTCGGGAGTTGAGGGAAGTGGAGGAATGCTAAGAAAAGCTGCATTGATGGGGTTAGCGATGATTGGAATGGGCTGAGCGTCTGTAGGGGGAAATGGATCAATAAAGGGGGGCGTGTGTAAAACGATTATATCGTGGCCTTGGGGAGCAGCAGGAAGTGGTTGAGCGGCCAGTGGGGGCTTTGATAGGGGAGCGGAAGGCAAGGCCGCCGTTCCATCAATTATCGCCTTAGCGGGAGGCGCGCTTTGGGACGCATGCAGAGGCTTCACACACAATATCAAAGTAACTAATAATCGCACTATTTTCATAGCAATCACCCAAAAAATAGGAACTTCCTCTATAACATCATGAAAGCATAAAAATTTTCTTAAGACACCCTCTGTTCGCATGTTTCTTGTCTGAATGTTTTGATGGGACAATGAGTTCGGTTTGTTTTTATAGGATTCATGGGCTTTTTTAATTTTTGTTTTTCGTCCCAGGATGACCTATAAAAAGCATAAGATTGCTTGCTGCGTCTTATTCTTTTTCTTCTCTTTGTTCCCAATAATTCCCCTTTTTTAAGTCTTGTGACGTGCACAAGAAAAATTCCTTTTAAGCTTTTTTATGAATGGAGATTCCATGTTGAAACGACTTTGGCCGTTGAAGGCGGTATTACCGTTTTCAAATAAAACAAAATCCCAAAAAAGTTCACGTTTTTCACCTCTTCATATAAGGGGGCAGGTGGGGCAACCCCTTTGGACACCGCGCCGTTATGATTCCCTTGCAGAAGAAGGATATACGAAAAACGTGATTGTCTACCGATGTGTGAATCTTATTTCGCGAGGGCTTTCCAGTGTTCCATGGTTGCTGTATGAAACCCAAGAAGATGGATCGGATCATGAAGTTTATAGCCATCCGCTTCTTTCCCTTCTTAATAATCCGTCATCGAATCAGGCGGGATCCTCGTTCATTGAAACGGTTGTTGGTTTTTTGTTACTTGCTGGAAACTCTTATATCGAAGCTGTGTTTGATGAGAATGGTAATGTCTTTGAACTTTATGCATTGCGCCCTGATCGTGTAAGCCTTGTGGCTGATAAGGGTGGGAATGTCAGCGGTTATGAATATCGTGTGGGAGGCGTGGCGCGTTCCATTCCACTGTTAGTGGGTGGGGGCTTACCCATTTTACATCTTAAATATTTCCATCCATTACATGATTTTTATGGCTTTAGCCCCCTTGAGGCTGCAGCAAGCAGTATTGATCAACATAATGAAGTGGCAGGTCATAATATTAGTATCCTTCAAAATGGAGGGCGTCCGAGTGGAGCATTGCTCCTTAAAGACAAAAACCTTCACCCTGAGCAACGTGACCAATTGAAACAGGAATTGGATCAGTTTTACCAAGGAGGCAAGAACGCTGGGCGTATTTTAATGTTGGAAGGGGATTTTGAATGGAAGGAAATGGGGCTTTCTCCCAAAGATCTCGACTTTATCGAGGGGAAAAATGTGAGTGCTCGGGAAATTGCCCAGGCTTTTGGTGTGCCGCCCATGCTGGTGGGGGTTTCTGGAGATGCAACTTTTGCAAACTATAAAGAGGCGCGGCTGCATTTGTGGGAGGATACAGTTTTACCACTTTTGGAGTTTTTGGTTGCTGAACTCAATTTGTGGTTAGCCCCGTTTTTTGGTCCCAACTTACGCATTTCTTATGACATTGATGGTATTCCTGCTCTGGCTGTAAAACGTGAGGCTCACTGGAATAAAATCGCAACATCCGACTTTTTAACCCTTAACGAAAAACGCCAAGCTGTGGGTTATGGGTCGATTGAGGGGGGAGATTCTTTGTATCCACTGGGGAAGGAGAGGGCATGACGATAGCGTATGAAAAAACTGATCCAGTGTATTGTAGGCTTTCTTTAAAAAGCATTGATTATAACTTATTTTGTGGCTATGCCAGCGTTTTTGATGTAGAAGACACACAAAAAGAAGTGATTGTTCCAGGGGCATTCTATGACACTCTCGCGGAGCATCGTCTCCAGCGGACAATGCCACGCATGCTCTATGAACATCAGAGCAATCATGAAATAGGGGAGTGGCAAAAAGTTGAGGAAGATTCCCATGGCCTTTGGGTGGAGGGACAACTTCATTCAACAAGCTTTTTACCACTCTTATCTCCTTATCATTGTAAAGATTCTTTTCCCATAGGTCTTTCCATTGGATTTATGTCAATGCGGACAAGTTACACCAAGGGAGTTCGATATCTTCATAAATTGAAACTATTTGAAATTTCCCTTGTATCTCTCCCTGCAAATCCCCTGGCGATTATGGGGAGATCGATAAATTCTTAGTAAATTTTAATTTGGATGGACTAAAAAAGGAGACTTCTTAATGCATACAACGTTACAGAATACACCAACTTCTTTAAAAACAATGACGCCTGCTGCCGATGAGACTGCGTCAAAAACGACAGATGCAATCAACCGGTTGGAAACACGGATTCGTGGTCTTGAGGCTGCTTATAAGCGTCCTTATATTCCTACGTCGTTGAATCAACCCGTGGGAAGTCATATGAAAGTTAAGGCTTCAACGAATCACGCCCTTTCAGAGTACATGCGTTTAGGAGATGCAGGATCATACAAATCCCTTGCATCAGCGGATCCTCGCACAGGATCGATTTTGTTGCCTTCAATCACCCAAGATTTTGTGGATCAAGCGGTTCCGGATTATTCCCCATTGCGTAAGCTTGCACGCGTTTCTCAAATTGCGACGGATAGTTTAGAGCTTCTTGTGGATAAGGGGAGTGGGGATGTTGGATGGGTGAGTGAAGTTGACAAGCGTGAAGAAACCAAGGCTCCTGAGCTTGTACGCGTCACGATTCCGACGTTTGAAATGTATGCACGGCCACGGGCAAGCCAAAAGCTTTTGGATGATATTAAAGTGGATCTTGAGCAATGGCTTGTCAGCAAAATCGCTTGGCAGATGGGGATGATGGAAAATCAGGCGTTTATCACGGGCGATGGTCGCGGTAAACCTAAAGGCTTTTTAAACTATCCCCTGGTTGATGCAGGTAAGGGGGCTTGGGGTAAAATTGAATCCTTGAAGACAGGGAAGGATGCCGCCCTTGTTGATGGGGATTGCTTGGTGGATCTTTTCCATACAATGCAGCCCGAATATCTTGAGGGAGCTGTGTGGATGATGCCTCGTTCTGTTCTTGCCCTTGTTCGAAAATTAAAGGATAAGCAAGGAGCATTTTTATACTCCGAAGGCATGATTGCAGGTCAACCTGCGACGCTACTAGGACATCCCATTGTGATTTCCGATGCTATGCCAGCGCTTATAAAAGGAGCAGCGTCTGTTGTTTTTGCGAATTTACGATATAGCTATCAAATCGTAGAACGTCAGGATGTTCAATTGCTTCGTGATCCTTACTCTGCAAAGCCTTATGTGGAATTTTATGCCACAAAACGCATTGGTGGTGATGTGGTTAATTTTGATGCTATCAAAGCCCTTCGTTTTGAATAAAAAAGACATAACCGAAAGGGAGTTCCCATGATTGAATGTCTTGAAAAGGGGGATGGCTTGGCCATCTCCCTTAATCATTTAAAGAGTCACTTGAGGTTGGAATCATCTGAAGAAGATTTATACCTCGAGCAGCTTGTGCGCACAGCGATGGACTATTGTGAAAAGGCTACGCAACGTACGTTTTTAACAAAAACCTATCGGCGGGTTTATATACCAAGGGAAGAAGATCAAAAACTTCGAACCATCGATCTTTTCTACCCACCCCTTGTGAATATCCAAAGCGTAGTTCATTTGGGGAAGGGGAATAAGCGTGATGCGGTGCAGCGCTATATGTTGACCCCCAGTACGTATCGCCCTCGTATTAGTGTGTGGGGAAATGCTATTGAAATTACTTACAAAGCAGGCTACGGAGATAAATCCAACGATATACCCGATAGCCTTCGCCAGGCCATAACACTTATCGCCGCTGAAATGTATGAAAAGCGGACTGAAAGTCCTGATATTCATTCAAAGACGGTGGATCTGTTGATCCAACCGTATAAGGTGCGTCCATGCCTGTAACCATTGGAACGAATGAATTACGTGAGCGTGTTCAAATTTTTTCCTATGTAATTGAGGAAAATAAGGAAGGGGAGGGAGGGCGTAAAGTAAAACCCCAAGCATGGCGGTGGGGTAACCTTAATCCGTGTTCTCTCTCCTCCATTGCTCTTGGTAAAATCCTTATTCAAACAGAGGATGCCCAAGGGCTTCTTATGAAGGCATATACGCTCACACTTCGTTATAAGGAAAAAGATAAATTTGATGGTGTTTTTTGGATGGGGGAACGTTATCGGCGTATTAGCGCCATTCAACGGGAAGGGGCCTTTCAAAAATGTATTATAGCTGCTTTTGAGGAAAAATTTCTCTAAGAAGTCTGTTTAAAACAATAACTAATGCAAGGAATGTTTCTATGGAAACTGCTTTTTTTAAATACTTGTTTGATTTTTTACGCCAACACAAAGTATGCGTAAATTACACGCTGCCACCGCAAACAGTGTATCCAGCGTGTGAGTGTGAGCTTGTTGAATCACAAACCTACCAAGAACGTGCTCTTCTCACGTTTAAGGTGAAGTCATACACTGATGGAGCAAATCAGGCAAAACTGCAGGGGTATGGAACAGCAATCGCCCATCTTCTGGAAGATCAAATGCATGAATTTCCTGGGAAAACTATGGTGATTCGCCTTCTCGAGCAATCCCTTGTTCCTCCGCAAAAAGGTTCCTTAAGAGCCCTTCACCAAACATATCAAGCGCTTGTTACGTAAATCACTGGATATAAAAAGAAAGGGTAACTATGGATATGTCATCAAATGCCCATGCAGCTATGAATCTGGAACTCTTCTTGGAAAGTTTTCGTTTTACACATAAGGCACGCGTTTATGAATTTCCTTCTTGGGCAAGGGAAGGATAAAGAATGGAAACACTTCTTAGGATTAAAGGCGTTGGATTTCCAACTTTCTCGGCAAGGGGATGCCAGCAAGATCTTGCTTTGATTCATGATCCTCAGCTTTTTCGTCGTACGATTAACGGGGAGCTATTATTTTTAGGCGATGATGGTGATGATAAATATACATCGATCATCACCTGCCAAGATAAGGATATTCCCGCTGTGTCACATCTTCCTCGGGGGGCTGTGGTTGAGGTCCAGTGTATTCAATATTTGACACAACCTCTTGAACAGGGAAAGACACAATGTGTTCGTCAGTGGGTCGAAGGATCACTGACTTGTTATAATGTTAAAGGAAAAAAAATTGACTTTAAGGTGGGGAAAAACTGCCTTGTGCAAAGTTCTTTGCAAGAAGGGTTTGTGCGATTTCGACCTCTCCTTAAGATGCGTATTTTAAATTTTCGTTTTAAAATTGATGAATGGGGAGCAAAAGTCGGATGGCAGCTTGAGCTGGAGGAAGTATAGGATCCTCCAGTGTTTTAAGCGCTGTTTTGCTTTATGATTTTTTCCGTTCTTTGTGGATTTCTCGGTAGGTGATAAAAAAGTTGCTGGCTACGATGAAACTTCCACCGAGAATGATCCACAAACGTGGGATTTCACTGAAGAGCAAAAATCCAATGGCTGCCGAAAATAAAAGCTCTGTATAACGAAACGGCATTAACGCTGAAGCATCCGTTGCTGCAAATGCCCGAAATAAGCAGACTTGAATCATATTGGCGCCAATCCCCAGGAGAGCAAGAAAGAAAAGTTCATTCATTGATGGCGCTACCCAGATAAAAGGAAGTGTCATGGATGCTGCAAAGGTTGTTCCCACGCCAAAATAAAATAGCATCGTGAGGGTGTGCTCGTTGCTCACCATGCGTTTAGCTTGGATATTTAAAAGAGCAAATAAGAATGCGGCGAGCATGGGCACGAGGGCGGTAAGGTGAAAGGTATCTGTTCCGGGTTGAACGATGATTAACAGTCCTCCAAAACCAATTAGTGTTGCAATCCAACGACCGCGATCGACTTGTTCCTTTAATACAAGGGCGGCGAGGGGAAGCACAAAAAGCGGCTCGGCAAACATAATGGTGGTGTTTTCTGAGAGGGGCATAAGGTTTACCGCATAACAACACGCTCCAATAGCACCTGTTCCAAGGATCGCCCTTAGGAAATGTTGGCCTGGGCGTGTTGTTTTAAAAAGAGAGACTCCATGGGGGAGCATAAAGGGAAGCACGGCAACCATGCTGAATAAAAAGCGGAAGAAGACAATTTGGAAGGGGTGAAGACGTGCTCCCATATGGCGCATAAGGACGTCATTGGTGACGCTGACAAGGCAAATCATAAGAGCCCAGAAAACACCTTGTTTATAGCCTTTTTTAAAAAACCACGAAAGAAAGGGAATCGAGCCAATGACATTCGCTGCTTTTCCAGTAATGGTCAATTCGTTTTGCACAAGCTCTTCTTCATGTTTTTTTGCAGTAGCTTTCAAAGAAGTCATGGTTCTAGCGATCCTAACGTTAATACAGCGAAAAAGTTCCTTCAACATTTAGCTGGTTTGCCTTTAAAAGTCGAGGATTTCATTGATGACGTTTTTCTTTTCGTGGATAAAAAGCTCAGAAACATTAGATGAGAAAAAGCATTTTGTAGAAGATGTAAAGATTTTAGATTTTAGTCTTTCCCACAATGAGGGGGAGGCAGCCCTTTTGAGAATGAAGGTGACTGGATACAAACCACATCAAGAAACTCAATGTGTGTTGATATACAAGAAAAATGAGCATAGCCCTGTAAATTTATTGTTTCGTGGGAGCTTGTGTCATTTCCCTTTGAGGCTTCGAAAACGTCTTTGGCAGTTGGAATTTTGTTCTGTTGTTGACTTGAAAAGTTTTGAAAGTTCTAAGAAATCCCTTGTCTCTTCTGCAAATAAACATTTTTTAAAAAACGAGAATTTGCCAACTGTCTCTGAGCTTCTCGAACCTGTTTCGAGCTTGTTTCAGTTTGATCGTGTCAGTGGGAAATGCGTTCTTTCAAATATCTTTCAAGGCCGTGAAAAACACTTTTTAAAAAACATCCTTGCAAAGAGTGTGAGTGTGAATTTTTCAGAACTTCCCCTGGAAGCTGTCAATATCATTTTAAGCGCACAATGGGTTCAAAATGCAGGTGGGGAGGTGGATATAGCACCACGTATTGCTAACTCTTTTTCATCTCACATCATCAATACCTTTACCCCCAAAGCTTGGAGTCATCAATTTCCAAAAGTGGGCTTTAAGCTGGGGGAAAAGCGAGGTCGATCGGGATGCCGTGTTGTGGAGAGTGTATGTGAGGAAATCCTCCCTCCCGTAACAGGGGTTTTAGATATGTATCCAAGGGTATCTCCCCCTTTTCTTGTTCGCCAAGGAGATATGCAAGATGGTGTTCCTATGACTTTGCCGCGAGTCTATTTTGCTTCTCGACTGGTTGTTGAGTGGGTCTATAAACAAGCACGAAGGGAAACGATTCATCTTAGTGTTAAAAACAACCTTCCCTCGCCAGCTTTTCGTCCTGCTAAGACTCTTTATTATGAGATGCGTCATCTTTCAAAGATTCAAGGAAGCTTTTTTTTAACAAAGGTCGGAAAAGATGCTCTTGTTCATGCTTTGGATCGAGCAAAATCACATCTTGCAGCCAGTGCACGGTGTATTGAGATTGCATTTCAAGTTCCCTTTGAAGAGGGACTATCTCTTCATCTTGATCAATCCCTTAATATGAGGGAGATCCTCCATCTGAAACGTGATGTTTTTGCAAAAGTGATCGGCTATGAAATGCGATGTCAGGGGCTTAAAAAAATTACAGAAGTGCGGTGTGCTCTTTCGTTTGGAGCAGAAATAAAAGATCCCGAATCTCAAAGCTATGCAAATGAAATGACAATGCAATATGTACAGAACATAGAGCCACTCTTTGATGAGCTTGTTGGAAAATTAAAACCACGGGGGGTGTTAAACCCCGATCTTTTTGACAATTCTGTGTCTTTAGTAAAGAGGGTTACACTTATGAACTCTCCAGAAGAGCAATTGTCATTAATGCAGAATTCAGACGATCTACAAAAAGTGATGAATTCTTCACCGACGCGGTTTGATGTTGAGCTTCAAGATCTTCGAACAACAGGTGTTTTAGAAGAAGTCGTTCATCTAAAAACACATCATTATGCGCCGCCGCCGCTGATTTTATTAAAAGAACTCGAAGAGGTGCATTGATGCGTATTCATCGAACACTTTCATTTTATTTGTCTGCTTCAGATCATAAACATGAAAAATCTGTGCGACAGAGTGGAATTGTTAATGATGAGCTTCCAAAGTTTGCTTCTGCTGCAGTAAATGGTGCGGATGTGATTAAAGACCGCAAAGATCTTTTTCCTGGGATGATTGAGCTTCGATGTCGGATGGTTCCAAATTTTATCGATGGGGTGACCGCAGCATTTGATGCTCAAATGACCTATGCAGGTAAAACTTTGATTCCAACACCTCTTTTTTCAAAAGAGCGTCTTCCTATTTCGAGTGTTTCCCTTGTTTACTGTGGGGATGGATTTTTTCAAAAAGCTGGCAAGAGGCAGTTTTTTAAAGGATATCGATTTCAAGGAGATAGCCTTGATGAATGCCGACTATCTTATAAAGATGTTCTTTATAAACACCCTTTTCTAGTGCCAAAGAGCAACCTTAAGCTATCAACGAACATTGTAAAACAACAAACGATTGTTGATCCACCGGGTATTCCAGACGTACAAGCGCTCTTTCCTTATGGTGGTGGTTTTTATGAGGGAATTAAAATAGAGGACATTCAGCAGTATTTTTGCATGGTTTCTTCGAACAGTACTCATACGCTTGTCTCTCCCCATGGAGCGCGTTCTTTGGCTTCTCAAGGGCTGTCATGTAATCAAAAGGGAATACAAAAACTCCAACGTATGGGAAATGTGATGTTGTTGGATGTTTTACAAAAACCTATCGCTTTCTCGATTGTCGAGGAGATAGCTGTTGGATCTGTTCAATGCGTTGTCTCTTCAAAAGATAATCAAATAATGAATTATACCTCCATCAAATCCGGAGACACTTACTTAAAAGTTGATTATATGGTAAGATTTTTTTAGAAATTATCTAAAAAGTTTTAAGTTCTATGAAATGCAAGAAATGTTTTTCTGAAAAGCATGTAAAAAATGGGACGGCTCG
>Ga0172373_10008096_pt1 | contig 13422 bp, 11 predicted proteins | sample Lak10m_2_FD_114546 | JGI IMG/M metagenome (GOLD analysis project Ga0172373, IMG submission 114546) | Freshwater microbial communities from Kabuno Bay, South-Kivu, Congo - kab_092012_10m | ecosystem: Environmental > Aquatic > Freshwater > Lake | place: Democratic Republic of the Congo... | reverse complement strand
CGCAGCATCCATCGCTCATTTTTGCGGACTTTCGTAATGCCATCACAACCGTCCGCGTCTGAGGTAGAATGCCGCGTAGCACCTGCGCGGACAGGACACCCACAAGGAGAGAAGCACCATGCCTCCCACGACTACACCACCCAAGCCGTTTGAACTCGGCTTGTACTCATTCGCGGAAGTGACCGCCGATCCCCGCACCGGACAAAAACTCAGTCCCGCCGAACGGATGCGGAATCTACTGGAAGAAATCGAGCTCGCCGATCAGGTGGGGCTGGATGTGTACGCGCTGGGCGAACACCACCGCGAGGAATACATCTCGTCCGCGCCGGAGGTCATCCTCGCGGCGGCGGCGGCGCGTACCAAGCGCATCCGCCTGAGCAGCGCCGTAACCGTCCTCAGTTCGGATGATCCGGTGCGCGTGTTCCAGCGGTTCGCCAGCCTCGACCTGATTTCCAACGGACGCGCCGAAATCATGGCGGGGCGCGGTTCGTTCATCGAATCCTTCCCGCTGTTCGGCTACGATCTGCACGACTACGAAGTGTTGTTCAGCGAAAAGCTGGAACTGCTGGTCAAACTGCGCGACCACAACCCGATCACATGGAACGGGCAAATGCGTCCCGCGCTGGACAACGCTGGAATCTACCCGCGTCCGCTGCAAGACCCGCTGCCGCTGTGGGTGGGCGTGGGCGGCACACCGGAGTCGGTGGTGCGGGCGGCCAGCTACGGCCTGCCGATGGCACTGGCGATCATCGGCGGGATGCCGGAACGCTTCACCCAGTTCGCGGATTTATATCGCCGCGCCGCACGGGAATACGGGCATGACCCGAACACGCTACCATTGAGCATCAACTCGCACGGCTTCATTGCGGACACCCGTCAGCAGGCGATTGACGACTCATTCCCGGCGGTGCAGGTGGTGATGAACAAGATCGGGCGCGAACGTGGCTGGCCTCCGATGACCCGCGACCAGTACGAAGCCTCCGCCACGCTGCGCGGCTCGAATTTCATCGGCAGCCCGGATGAGGTGATCGAGAAAATCCTATTCCAGCACAAGTTGTTCAACCATCAGCGTTTCCTGCTGCAACTCAGCGTCGGCTCCATCGCCCACGACAAGCTGATGCACGCCATCGAACTGTTCGGCACGAAGGTCGTCCCCGTCGTGCGTGAGGAAATCGCCAAGCGCGTAACGGCCTAGAAAACGGATACCCCTTTAACCATAAAGCCCCCTCAATCACGGGTTGGATTGAGGGGGCAGTCATCTTTCACACGGCAAACCGCCGCACAACGAAAGGCAGAACCGAATACCGGGGTCGGTGGAGATTAGCCGCCACCACCGCTGTCGCTTCCACCACCGCCGTTGGCATCGCCGCCGCCGCTGGCATCATCGCCGCCGCCGCTGGCATCATCGCCGCCGCCGCTGGCATCACCGCCGCCGCTGGCATCACCGCCGCCGCCGCTGGCATCATCAACCAAATCGCTGGTTGTGTCTTCAACCGCACTGATAAAGTCGTCGGCATTTTCCGGGTCAACGGTTTTCGCAAAGACGGACTGACTCAACTGCTTCACGAATTCATCCGCCGCCGCTGAAGCCAACCCTTTTTCCGCCAGTAGGTCAGCTAAGGCTTGGGGGTCATCCTTCACGGCGAGAATATCGCCCAGATCATCTGGGGTCAGGCCGGCCTTCGCCAGCAAGTTCGCCGCTTCCGCAGATTGGACAGCCACTAGCTTTTCCGGGTTCATCACTTCCCCGTTGGTTCCCATCACCCCTTCGATATTCACCAGCGCCAGCTGTAACGCCGCGCCATCGAATCCCTTTTCCTCTAGATAGGCTTTGACGGCTTCCAGATTGCCCAGCGCCAGAATCTCGTTAATGGATTGCGCGGGCAACCCCAGCCCTTCCAGCCGGTAGATCATGTTCTGAATGGTGAAACTATCTAGCTTCTCGCCCGTGACTCCCTGTGCGGCCATCATACTGGCTGCACCCTGAATGTTCTGGATTTGGGCGTCCGTGTAGCCTTTTTGCTGCAAAAACGCAGCCAGTGCTGCCGGATCATTGAGATACGGGGAGGCTTCAAAAAAGAGGTTCGACGGGATGCCCATCTTCTCTAGGGAGGACATCAGCGTATTGGTCAGCATGGCGTATTGCAACAGGTTCGCGTTGCCCGCATCCTGAATCAATGGTGCGGCTTGTTGCAGCAGGTTCTGCGCTTGTTCCGCCGTCAGCCCCTTTTTAACCAGAGCTTCCACCATCGCCATCGGATTGTTCACGAGGGGCAGAAGGACATCCAGATCAGTGACCGACAGCTTGTAAGGCGCAAGCAGCGCCATCGCATCGCTTAGAAGTTTGTCCGATGCGCCGGGATTCACAATGCCGGACAGCGCGAAAATGTTGGTCGGGGTCAAAAACTGCTGCACCTGCTCTGAGGTGTAGCCATATTTCACGAGAACGGCAGCAATCGCCTGTGGGTCGCGCCCTGCAACGGATAAATCACGGAATGCCTCCGGTGGGAGGTTGTTCGCTTGCAAAAATGCCAAGCCCTGTTCAGCCCGCGTTGACTGTTGCGCGGCAACCATTTGCACCACTGTCAACAGCAGCAGCACGACGAGGAAACGGAGAACCCATTTTGTCCACATTTTACGAAAGCTCCTTGCTCCTAGAAACACAAAATGGCACGAACGTACAGATCGTGCCAAAAAACCATCATTGCAAAAACCCCATTCTGTTCTCCTTAATTTAGAGATTTCTATTTAGGCCATATTATAATATTGGCTTAATTTCAAATTTAATTTTATAACCAATCACCGTGAGGATGCGTAAAGGTTAGGCGCGTTCTGTGTGAGTGTATGCGGGGCTGTGGTACATTCAACGAGTTGAGAGCGAAAAAGGGCAGCGCAATATGAAGATCACCCAACTCGAACTGTTCAAAGTCCCGCCGCGCTGGTTGTTCCTGAAAATCTCCACCGATGAGGGCGTGTCCGGTTGGGGCGAACCCGTCGTCGAAGGCCATGCGGATACCGTCGCCGCCGCCGTGAACGAAATCGCGGAGTATGTGGTGGGCAAAGACCCCGCCCGCATTCAGGACATCTGGCAAACGCTGTATCGCGCCCGCTTCTACCGGGGCGGCGCGGTGATGATGAGCGCCATCGCCGGCGTAGATCAAGCCCTGTGGGACATCAAAGGCAAGGCGGCTGGCCTGCCCATTTACGAGATGCTCGGCGGCAAAGTGCGTGATCGCATCCGCGTGTACTCGTGGGTGGGCGGGGATCGTCCGGCGGACATCGCCCGTCAGGTGGCAGACCGGATGGCGCTAGGCTTCACTGCCATCAAAATGAACGCCACCGAGGAGTTGCAGTTCATCGACTCCGGCGACAAGGTGGACGCGATGGTGGAGCGCATCGCAGCGGCGCGGGAGGCTGGCGGGAGCAAGCTTGGCATCGGTGTGGATTTTCACGGGCGCGTCCATAAGCCGATGGCGAAAGTGCTGGCACGGGCGCTGGAGCCGTTCAACCTGATGTTCATCGAGGAGCCAGTGCTGCCCGAAAATAACGAGGCGCTGCGCGAGATCGCCGCCCACACGTCTACGCCGATTGCCACCGGCGAGCGCATGTACTCGCGCTGGGACTTCAAGCGCCTGTTGAACGACGGCGTGGTGGACATCATCCAACCCGACGTGTCCCACGCGGGCGGCATCACCGAAGTCTACAAGATCGCGGCGATGGCGGAAGCCTATGATGTGGCACTCGCGCCGCACTGCCCGCTGGGGCCGATTGCGCTGGCGGCCTGCCTACAGGTGGACGCGGTGGCCTATAACGCCTTCATTCAGGAGCAAAGCCTCGGCATTCACTACAATCAGGGCAACGATCTGCTGGACTACCTGCAAGACCCGGCAGTATTCGCCTATCAGGATGGCACGGTGCAGTTCCCCGCCGCGCCGGGGCTAGGGATCGAGATCAACGAGGACGCGGTACGGGCGGCGGCAGAGCGCGGTCACCAGTGGCGCAACCCCGCGTGGCGACATGCCGATGGCTCCATCGCGGAGTGGTGAGGCGCGGCGGCCTGTGGAATAATAGCCCGTACCGACTCAGTAGGAACGAGATAGCCCACGATGCCCATTCCCCATGCGGTCAGTTTGATCCTGTTTGATATTGATGGCACGCTGCTGTGGCCTAAAGGCGCGGGGCGTACTTCGACGCGGTTGGCGATGCTGGAGGTGTTCGGGGAAGTCGGGCAGATCGAGTCGCACTATTTCGGCGGCAAGACCGATTGGAGCACCCTGCTCGATTTGCTCGGCGGCACCTTCCCGCCCGAAGAAATCGAACGCCGGATGCCCGACTATCAACAGGCCGCCGCCCGTCATCTGTCCGCCGTGATTGGCAATTTCCCGGTGCAACCCTGCCCTGCGGCGCATGATACCGTCGCAGAGACGCGGCGGCGCGGCCTGCTGGCGGGGATCGTCACCGGCAACGTGCAAGCCACCGCGCCCATCAAACTACGGACGGCTGGCTTCGACCCCGACTGGTTTCCGGTGGGCGCGTATGGCAGCGAACATCCTGACCGCAACCGCCTGCCCGCGCTGGCGCTGCAACGCGCAGAACAGCATCTAGGGCGGCGCATCGCCCCGCAGGAAGTGGTCGTGGTGGGCGACACGGCAGCGGACGTGGCCTGCGCCCGTGCGTTGGGCGCAATCGCCGTCGCGGTGCGGACAGGCTACGCCACCGCCCCCGGCGAACTGGATGCCGCCGCGCCGGATTACCTGCTGGACGACCTGAGCAGCTTCTACGGTGCGGTTATCGCCTGACTGAACCTCACCCCTCCATCACGCGGAGTACCGCTATAGAGAGGGGAAGCAAGACGTATCTGTTTGTCTGACTCCCTTCGCCATGACGCGCAGCGGAAGGGCGGGGGGATGAGGGTTTTCCGAATACATCCACAGTGGAGCAACGAACCATGAAAGTGACCTATGACGCGGCGGTGGATGTCTTGCGAATCCTATTCAACGATGCACCGATTGCCGAAAGCGATGAGGACAAGCCGGGGGTCATCCTCGACTATGCCGAAGATGGCAGTCTGGTGAGCATGGAAATCCTCGACGCTTCCAAGCACATGAATAACCCCAACGGCGTTGAATACGCGGTGGTCGGCGTAAAATCGGCCTGACGGCTTACGGTTTGAACAGTTCCCACAACTGGTTGACCAGATGGCGGTTGTGTGTGAAGGTGTGGGTCATCACCGCCGTCAGCCCGAACACCGACAGCATCAACACCCACATCATCGGTGAAGGCGCAACGAACGCGAACGGTTCCGGCACTAGGAACGGCACCAGCAACGTGAGGAACGCCAGCACCAGCCCCAGCACCACCACCCGCCAGTGCGTCCGCACAGTTTGCGGCTCGAACAATTCCACGCCATGCACGTTCCAGAAGATCAGCGTCCCTAGCAGGCCGATGAACATCGTCACCACGCTACGCGCCACATGCACATTCTGTCCGCTGCCGAAGTAGGCCACCGCGTATAGCACTGCCAGATGCACCGCGCCAATCGTGCCGGCGATCAACACATAATCCAGCACATCGCGCCGGAACTGCTTCATGAAGGCCGGACGGATGATCTTGAAAGCGATCAGCGTAGCAGGAATATTGACTGTGCCGAAGGTGATCCAGCTAATCTGGATCGGGCTGGTGGGGAACGGCAGCGTCATGAAGCCCACGAAGAAGATCAGCACGATGTTGTAGAAGTTCTTGACGAGGAACAGCTTGGTCGTGCCGTAGATGGTCTGCGTGATGGCCTTGCCTTCCTCGAAAGCGAGGGGCAGCGTGGACATGGCATTATTCAGCAGCACAATCTCCGCCACATCCTTAGCGATCTGTGCGCCGTCGTTCATGGCAATCGCCAGATGCGCCTCTTTCAGCGCGGGGACATCGTTCACGCCGTCGCCCACCATCGCCACATACTCGCCCTGCCGCTTGAGCGCCGCCACCAGTTTGCGCTTGGTTTCCGGCTCGATGCGGGCGAACAGGTCGCCTTCCATCGCCGCGCTCTCTAGCTCGTGCGGAGACATGCGCTCCAACTGGTCGCCGGTGAAAACAATCCGCACCTCAAGACCGGAGGCCAGCGCGATAGACCGCACCGTTTCCAGATTGTCGCCGGAGATGACCTTCAAGCGGACATCCTGCTGACGGAACGAGTCCAGCGTGGCCTGAATATCCGGGCGGATTTCGTCGTTGAGGATGATGAGCGCCAGCGGGTCGCTGGCGAGTGCGTCGCTATCCGTCAACACCTGCGCGGCGCGGCAGAAGGCCAGCACGCGCAGCCCGTCCGCTGCCAGTTTTGCGGCTTGCGCGGCGGCTTCCGGCACACGGGCGGGGTTGAGCAAGCGTTCCGGCGCACCGAGGATGAGCGTTTCATCCTCAAACACCACCGCGCCCCATTTGCGGCTGGAATTGAACGCGATTTCGCCGCGTTTGACCGCGCCGCCGCTGCCTTCTGCCGCCTGCCCCACAAACTCGGCTACTGCGCCAGCGGTGCGGTTGCGGTGCGCCAGATTGCCCGTGTAACGCCGCAAATCCGCGATCAAGGCGCTTTCGGGGCGGTTATCCAGCGGGACGAGGCGCTGCACCGACAACTGGTTGCGGGTGAGTGTGCCGGTTTTGTCGAAGCACAGTACCGTGACGTTCGCCATCGACTCGACGGCGTTCACGCGCTGGATGAGCGTCTGGAAGCGGGTAATGCTGATCGCGCCAATCGTCAACGAGAGCGTAGCCGTCAGCACCAAGCCCTGCGGCACGATGCTGCTGATGAACACCACCAGACTGCGGACGACTTCCAGCAGCGGTTCGCCGCGCAAGATGCCCGCCAGCATCAGCATGGGCATGACAATGAGCATCACCACCAGCGCCACTTGCACGATGGCGGAGATGCGGTGCTGCGTGGGCGTGAGGACGTTCTTGTAAACTTTGGCGATGGTCGAAAGCTGGTTCAAGGTGCTGGCGCGGCCTACGCGGGTGGCCACCATCACGCCCGTGCCGGCGATGCAGAACGAACCCGAAAACAACTCCGCGTCGGTATCCTTGAATACCGCGTCCGACTCGCCCGTGAGCTGCGACTCGTCCATCTCCAGCGCGTCGCTGTGCAGCACGCGCCCATCCACCACGATGCGGTCGCCCGGTTCCAGCGGGATGACATCATCCTTGACCAGTTGCAGAATCGGCACATGCGTCAGTTGCCCGTCGCGGTAGACCGGCACATCTTTGGCGGAAAGCGCCGCCAGTTGGTCGAGCTTGCGCTTGGCGTTGATTTCCTGAAACATGCCCAGAATCGAGTTGCTGACCACGCTGAAGCCAGCGAAAATGGCGGTGGAATAGTCCTGCATGATGATGACCACCACTAGCAGCACCGTGAAGATAATGTTGAACAGGTTGAACAAGTTATCGCGCAGGATGTGCCAGTAGGTGCGCCCCACTCGCGGCTTGAAGTTGTTGCTTTCGCCACGCGCCACCCGCTGGGCGACTTCGGCGCTGCTCAAACCCGCATAGTCGGCAATCGGAACGGGAGTAGATGAATCAGACAAGCGGGTTTCTCCCCGGATGATAATCGAGATAAATATGATCCGTTGCGCATTATAGCGTGTTCACGCGGCACGGGCTATGCGACTGCGTGACGAACAGGCGTGGCGCTCGGTTTAAGACAGGGCGCTAGGGCGAGGATGATAAAGTTGAGTGCCGCGTCGTTGCGGGATGGGCTGATCGCGCACGACGCCTTATTTGGACTGCGGGCGCAAATAGACGAACCAGTACATGCCGCCCACCATCACCACACCGCCGATGATGTTCCCTAGCGTGACCGGAATCAGGTTATTGACGAAACCGCCGAGGGTGAGGGTACTCAGGTCGAGTCCGGTGCTGGCAACAAAAGCCGGATCGAAGGTCTTGATGAGCAGTGCCACCGGGACAAAATACATATTCGCAACCGAATGCTCGAAGCCAGCCGCCACGAATCCGGTGATGGGGAACAAAATCGCCATGATCTTATCGGTGGTGGTGTGCGCCCCCATCGTCAGCCACACCGCGATGCACACCAGCGCGTTACACAGAATCCCCAGTGCCAGCGCCTGCCCGAAGCCGTAGTGCATTTTGTTCGCCGCCACCGTCAGGATGGACACGCCCACCGCACCGCCGCCAAACGTGTGTTCGCCGGAGAGGAACACCAGCACCGCCGAAATGACCGAGCCGATGAAATTCCCGCTGTAGACCAGCGCCCAGTTGCGCAGCAAAGCGCGGGTGGTCACTTTGCGACTGGCCCACGCCATCGTGATGAGTGTGTTGCCCGTAAATAGTTCCGCCCCTGCCAGCACGATCAAGATCAGGCCGAGGCAGAATGCCAGCCCGTACAGAAGGCGTATGATGCCGTAGGGCAGCACGCCGGCGGCGCCCGCCGTCATAATGGTGGCGAACAACCCGCCCATCGAGACAAACCCGCCCGCCAGTATCGCCAGCATCAACGTATTGACGGCGCTGAGGTTGGCTTTCTTCACGCCCGTCTGGGCGGCGCGTTCGGCAATTTCGGCAGGCAGCAGGGCATCCAGTTTCGGCATGTCGGTCATCGGGCGGCGCTCCACACAAGGCTAAGTCTGTGTGGAGTATAGCAAGGGTACAAGCGCGGCGGCGCGTGCAGAATGTCACGCCGCAAGGCGCAAAGTTTCCTCGATTCGAGTCACAAAAGAGGGGTGAGGGATTTCAATAGGTTAGCAAAAGCCGATCTGCGACCACCTCATCCTCTAATGTTTGTCCAATGAGTTGAAAACGCCTGAGCATAGACCGCCCACAGTTGATCATGACTTCATTCTCGAAAAGACGATCTGGAATGGGTAACTCCAGTTTGACCTTCCCCGTCTTTTTCGTGCCATCGAGGCTCAAGACCACATAAACGCCCCGCACTTTACAACGCGCTATCGCTCGAAAAAGCCGTTCCAGTGTGAATTTTTGTGCGCCATACAGGATGGTCTGCGTATCCACATACGGAGGGTCACAATAGACGAGATCGCCTGTTTGAGCCATATCCATCACATCTTCAAAGTCTGCCAGCAGAAAACGGGTGCTTTGTGTTCGGCTATGCCAAATCGCAACCCGTTTTGCAAATGAGGTGGGATGTATGGGGTCATGAACGCCACAAGGTGTACTCATATACCCATCTGCCTGACGAAACCGCACAACACCCCCGTAACAAGCCCGACTCAAGAAAACAAGATCAGCGCCGTTCGGGTTGGCGTTGTAAGCGGCTTTGATCTGCTCATATTGTTCTTTTCGATCACCCGACGAGAATAAATTCCATCTCTCGTTATACCACCCCGTCAGCGTTTCGGGCGATTTTGCGAGTGTTTGCCATATTTCCATCAGGGGAACAAGTACATCGGCTGCCACGCCCGCTTGGGGTGCAAGCGTCCCCAACACGGCTCCACTCCCTAAGAATGGCTCATAATAAGTGCCGAAGCGAGGGGGGAAATAGTCAATGATTTCATGAGCAAAGCGCTGTTTATTCCCGACCCATTTCAAAAGTTGTGTCTTAAATGGGATAGATCTTACTTTTTCAGTCTGCAACAGTTCGTTGAAAGATAACTGTGTGAAAGAGTCCATAAGACAAGGTATCCTATTTTGGGATAAATATATTTCCTATCATATGATACATGGTGAGCATGTGCAAGCTGTGAGGCAGCCATTATAAAATCCCAACAAAATCTTATTGTACAACACTTACTACGCGATATTCGGAAGGAAGCAGGGGTTAGCCAACTCGAACTTTCCCGGCGGCTCCATAAGCCACAATCGTTTGTCAGCAAATATGAATCGGGCGAGCGTCGCCTCGACATCTTGGAAGTCCATTTCATCTGCCATGCGCTAGGCATTTCTCTAACGGCGTTCGTTCATCAATTAGAAAAACTCATTCAGAGTGAAGCAGATGCAACCTGATTCTCGTTTCAAGCAACTGGGTAAACGTTTTTGGGCTAATGTTCGCATCATCAGCCAAGTGTTAGGCTATACCGAGCAAGGTCAGCAGCGCATCAAGACTTACTCCCTAGCCGAGATGAAACATGCACTAGAGAGGGTTGGTCTCCATTCGGCACATCTCGAAATGGACGGAAAACCAACAGAACTCAGTCAAAAGCTCGTCACCTACTTCGAGTATCGCGCAGAGCTACTCAATACCCTTGTTGAACCGCTTCTGATGGACAGAGAAGAAGCGGCAAATCTCTATCAATCGCTCAAGTCCCGATATCACTCAACCTTACCTGAACCCATGAATAAGCAAAAAGGGGAGAAAAGAACGCCTCAATATTTCACTGCGATGATTAACATGATTATCGAGGCCAACCGTGATGGGCTGGATTGCAACTATGATCCTCGCACGCTCACAATGGTTACGAAAAACAATACTCCCCTGCGTACTCTCGCACGCAGGTTAGATGGGTGTTTCCCGTCCCATATCAACCCGACGGCGGTATGGGAAATCAAAGAATATTACAACACGACAACGTTTGGCAGTCGGGTGGCTGATGGGGTATACGAAAGCTTGCTCGATGGCCTCGAACTGGAGGAGTTGAGGGAACATGAGCAAATAGAGATACAGCATTTGCTCATGATCGATTCGCATTACACATGGTGGGAATGTGGCAGGTCATATCTATGCAGAATCATAGACATGCTCAACATGGGATATGTTGATGAAGTGCTATTTGGCAAAGAAATTGTCGAACGACTCCCTCGAATTGTTCAGGGGTGGGTAGCCATTGAACGGGCAAAACAGCAAAATAGAATATCTCCCTCGTCCTGATTAGCCCCCTCACTCCAACAGCGCGACAACCCCGCGCTGTGTTCAATGACAGGGCTTAACGATCGTTCGGGAATCTGATCTGTGAAGAGAGTTCGCGATCCGTTCGGTGATTTCTAACGTGAATCCTGTACAAGCCGCCATACGCTATCTTTTTGTGCAATGCTAAGGTGGCAGCCATCATGATGATGCACGGCAAGGTTTGCTTGATTACCGGTGGGACGAACGGCATTGGTAAAAGCGCGGCTTTGGGACTCGCTCAGATGGGAGCCACAGTCGTCATTGTGGGGCGGAATGCCCAGAAAACCGACCATGTGGTGGAGGAAGTCCGCGCAGCCAGCGGTAACCAAAGCGTGGACTCGCTGGTTGCAGATTTATCGTCACAGCGCGACATTCGACAGCTTGCGGACGATTTCAAACGCAGATATGCCACCCTTCACGTCCTGCTCAACAATGCGGGCGCGGTCTTCATGCAGCGTCAGCTCAGTGTGGATGGTATTGAAATGACGTTTGCGCTCAATCATCTTGCATACTTCCTGCTCACCCATCTTCTCCTTGACACGATTCAAGCGAGCGTGCCGGCACGCATTATCAACGTATCATCGGATGCCCATTCCGGTGGTCAGATCGAGTTCGATAACCTTCAGGGCGAGCGGCACTATGGAACCCGTGCCTATGGCAATTCAAAGCTGGCGAATATCCTGTTCACGATGGAATTGTCGCGCCGCCTCGAAGGAACCGGGGTCAGCGTTAATGCGCTGCATCCGGGATTTGTGAATACCGGCTTCGGAAAAAACAACCCAGGACTGCTCATCAAGATCATACGAGCTATCATTCCCCTCATCGCACGTTCACCGGACAAAGGTGCGGAAACGTCGCTTTATCTTGCCTCTTCCGTCGAGGTGGAAACGCTCACCGGGAAGTACTTCCACGATTCGAAAGCGATTCCAACGGCTCCTCAGGCGAACGATCGCGCAGTCGCCAAAAGATTATGGGATGTGAGTGCCGAAATGGTTGATCTGCCGGGCACTGTCTAACGGTGAAGTAGCGATGCTCATGGGCAGAGTTTCCTGCTGGGCAGCATCCTCCACTCCCCTCACCCCAGCAGCAGCGTGAACGTTTGCACCGCGCTCCACGCGCCGGCCACGCCGTTCAGTCCCACCGCCTGCACTCGCCAGTAGTAGGTGCGAGCGCCGAGCGCAGGCGTGGTGAAGGCTTGCGCGTCGCCAGTGATAGAATATTCGCTTAATCCGGCACTGAAGGCGCTGTTGAGCGCGATTTGCAGGCGGTAGCGTTCCGCCCATGTGATGCGTGTCCACGTCAGGGTGGCGGTGCTGGCACTGGCGTACAGCGTGGGCACTTCGCTCATGGCGGCGGCCAGCGTCGCGCACGGCAGGCACACATCGTTTTGCCGGATGATCGCCCAGCCCGCCATCGTGTTCCATGACATAAAAGTGGTGTTCACGTTCCACACGATCATCATCCGCACTATGCCGCCCTCGCGGGAGAGCGTGGCGGCCTGCGCCAGCCAATCCGCCTGTTCCTGCGCCGAGGTGTTCAGCCCCCATTCTAGTCCGGCGGGCAGTCCGCCCAGCCCATCCGGTGAAATGTAGCCGAGTTCAGTGAAGCATAGCGGCTTGGTGGGGAAGGTGCTGCGGTACAGGTTGACCATCGTCGGGTAGTAGCGGGTGTAGTGGGTGCTATTGCCACGCGGATCGCCGCTGCTGGCGCTGGGGGGCAGCACACCTTCGTTGTAGTGCAGGCCAGTGCAGTCGAAATACGCCGCTGCGCCCGCTGTTTTCATCTGCTGGATGAAGATGTTGTCGTCACAGCCGTTGGTGGTGCAAATGCCGCCGAAATAGCCCGTCGGGGCGGGCGCGCCGCTGATGACCATCACGTTCGCGTCGGCGGCTTTGATGGCGGGGTAGGCCGCTTTTAGCAGATTGGTGTAATTCGTCCCGTTGATCTGTCCGGCAGGCCATTCTTGGTCAATGTTCGGTTCATTCCAGACTTCGATGGCATCAGGATGCAGCGCGGCCACAGCGCCCACGAACGTCGCGTAGTCGGCGTAATACTGCGTGGGGTTGGCGGCCAGTGCGCTCTTGTCCCCGATGATGCTCAGCAGCACCTTGAAACCGTGATTGCGGGCGTGGGTGATGACATTTTGCGCGTCGGCGGTGGAATTGGTAGCCGGACGGCTGATCTGCATCTTCATCCACTTCATCTTTGCGGCTTGCATCTCCGCCGGATGCGAAAAATCGAGGATTTGCCCGCCCAGTTCAAAGTTGGAGGCAGATTGGGCATCGGCAGTGCCCGGCAGCAGCAGAACGAGGCACAGGGCAGCGATCAACCAGCGGTACAAAGCGAACTCCTTCATCATGCTGATTTCACTGTAGACCCAAAACGGCTGTGCGTGAATGGGAGATTTGGACGTTCAGCAGAGAGGCGGCCTATATTCGTTTATTTTGTTTTTAGCGTCCCAGGTAGTGCAGTGAGATTATCTCGTACCGGGCAAAGGTGAGGACGTGGGGTAGGATTGGGAGTATGAACACAACCAAAACTACCCAAACACGACCTCAATTGGAAACTTTAGCCTGTGT
>Ga0172373_10008095_pt1 | contig 13422 bp, 10 predicted proteins | sample Lak10m_2_FD_114546 | JGI IMG/M metagenome (GOLD analysis project Ga0172373, IMG submission 114546) | Freshwater microbial communities from Kabuno Bay, South-Kivu, Congo - kab_092012_10m | ecosystem: Environmental > Aquatic > Freshwater > Lake | place: Democratic Republic of the Congo... | reverse complement strand
TCCCCGGATCGGGGAGAGGGGTCGGGGGTGAGGGGTGAAACGCGCCTGCCACGCGCAGCACGGACAGTGCAGAAGGATGCCGGATTCACAGTGTCCTGGAAGTGTTGGCGAGGGGACTGGCAGTGTTCTTTGACCCCTCACCCCCGTCCCCTCTCCCCTCGAAGGGGAGAGGGGGGATTGAGGGCGATTTTCGCCCGGATGAAGCGTATTTCAAGGCGCTGCGGCTATGGCTTTGGTGGTGCGGGCATGGGGGCTGTTTCGGGCGGGCGGGTGGCATTTCTTGGGAAGTCATTCAGTTCGAAGGCTTCTTCGGAGGCTTGTTTGCCGGCTTCGTAGCGAGCGGCGTTTTCTCCGGACTTCAGGTTCAGCGGATAGTTCTGTGTTTCGTCGAGGCACCAGCCGTGTGGCCCGATGCTGCCGTAGCGTTCTTCCACGAAACGGACGCCGTGCGTTTCCAGAATGGTTCCGGACTGTTGCTCGAGGCTTGCCAGATCGGTGTTGTAGGCGGTCAGCGCCTGTGCTTCGGCGGAGACGGCATTGGCCCAGTCGGTGATGGCCAGCAATTCGCTGAGGAGAGTATCTCGCTGGGCCTGAATATTTGCCCGCTGGGCACGGACATTGAACGCGGAAGCCTGCCTTGCTTCCCGAAACGCTTCATACTGCTGCAGATTCTGTTCGATGCTTCGCAGTACAGTGGCGAGATCATGTTCGATCTGGTGCAGGGCCTGCTTCAGGTTGGCACGGTCTCGGGCTATCAGCAGTTCCTGATTGCGTACTCGGGCGCGCGATTCGCGCAGTGTCAGAGGGACCGAGAAGGTGATGCCCAGTGTCCAGTCGGTGTGATCATCGAATGACGAATCCACTGTGGCGTTGGTTGGCCGCACGCGTCCGGAGAGGCCGTTCCAGCGGTGCAGGGCCTGAGCATCCAGCGAAGGCCGCGCGAAGTTTGCTCGTTCCACCAGCCGCTGCTGATCGGCTGCGAGCACAAGGTTGAGTTCAACCAGATCCGGACGGCTTGCCTGTGCGGTCTCGACGATTTCCTTCCAGCGAAACTCCAGACGATTGCGTGTGGGGGGAGTGGACGGCACAAGGCGGACGCCGTCTTCGGGGGGCAGTCCGAGGATATTTCGCAGGGCTGCTTCCCGCTGAAGGACTGCCGCACGCGAACGGACCAGTGTTGCTTTGGCGTTTGACCAGCTGGCCTGAGCCTGCGCGGCATCTGGGCGGTTTCTGAGGCCGACGTCAGCTCGCGCTTCCAGACTGCGAAAGCTGAATTCCAGCTGTTCCACCTGAATTTCGCGTGCCCACAGCTCAGTGCGAGCCTGAACCAGAGCCCAGTATGCGGCGATGACGTCCCGCACCAGATTCTGCATTGAACCTTTGAACTGGAAGTAGGAGCGTTCCTGATCCAGCCGCGCGGCCATGATGGGAGCCCGATTGGCTGCGAGCCCGGCACCGGCAAGGAGTGGCTGAGTGTAGCTCAGTTCCATTGCCGGTTGATTTCGGGAGTAGAATCCTTCGTTGTTCTGGCTGTCCCAGCGATTGTTCGCTCCTATTGCCGCAGTGCCTCCAAGCAGGTTGCGATCAGACACATTGAATCCGTAGTCCGTTCCTGCACGCGGAAAATCCTGGATTTGCGGTCCGGCCGGATTCAAAAACGGGGACTCGGTGCGGCGGAGCGAAGAGTTGGCCTGAAACACCGGATCGAACTTCGCTTTGGCGATGTCGATCGGGGTGATGGCAATGGCCGTTTCATAGATGGTCCTGCCGGACGAGGACGCGGAAACGCCGGTGAGCACACGGATGACTTCAGAATTCTCCAGGGCCAGCCTCAGGGCTTCGTCAAGCGGCAGAAATCGCTCCGTGGCTGCTGCGTCTTTGGTGGCCACCGTGACCGGCTCCGGACCTGCAGGCCGACGGACCCTGGATGCCGAGGTGGACTCGGGCCAGCGAATCTGGCTTTCATCGGGCTTGAACAACTGGGCATGGCACTTCGGGACTCCCCCGAACAGGGCTCCAGAAATGACAGCAATACTCAGGATGGTCGGCAGAATGCGGCTCATGCAGTCCGAATCGGCCGGAATGTGGCCGGGAAAACATGAATTCCGCTTGTATCAGCTATGCACCGGGTGACGTTTCTTCCGTGCTTTCCGGTGACGAAGAATGGGCAGCCTGGAGGGTTTGAAATGCGGTTTCAAAGTCGGTGGTATCGGCGACGATGCTGCCGTCACGAAGTACGAGAATGCGTCTGGCATGGCGAGCGACATTCAGGTCGTGTGTGACGAGAATCACCGTGATTTTCTGTTGTTCGTTGAGTTGTTTGAACAGCTCAATGACTTCACGGCTGGTGCGTGAATCCAGGTTTCCGGTAGGTTCATCACCCATGAGGATAGAGGGGGTTGTAACCAGCGCACGCGCGATGGCGACTCGTTGCTGCTGGCCACCGGAAAGCTGGCCGGGGTGATGATCGAGTCGGGTGCCCAGCCCGACCATTTCCAGCATATCGCGGGCGCGTTTGCGGCGTTTTCCAGCGGACAGTCCCGGTCCGTAGAGCAGCGGCAGTTCGACGTTTTCAATCGCGGAGGTGCGTGCCAGCAGGTTGAAGTTCTGGAACACGAAACCGATGTGCCGATTGCGAATGGCCGCGCGGGCGTTTCGCGACATGTCCGCTATTTCCTCGCCATCCAGACGGTAGCTGCCGTTGGTGGGGCGGTCAAGACAGCCGAGGGTGTTCATGAGCGTTGATTTGCCGGAGCCGGACGGGCCCAGCAGTGCAACGTATTCGCCCCTCTCAATTGACAGCGTGGTACTGCGCAGAGCGTGCACTCGAACTTCGCCGAGATCGTAGGTCTTGCTGATATCCCGAAGTTCAATCAATGCCATGATGCGGACTACCGAGCCTGTTCGTATAACTGCCGGAAGGAATCGAGGTCCATTTTGCGAGGATTAAAGGTGCCTGTCCACTGCAGAACAGCGTCAGCTGCCAGTTGATCCAGCTGCTGGGTATCGGGAGCGCGACCGATGGCTGCGGAAATCGAACGCGGCAGGTCTGCGAGGCCCAGAAATCCGGTGAAGCAATCCGCAAGCTGCTCGGCCGACGAATTCAGCAGCCACTCATCCGCACTGCAAATGTCCCTGGGAATCGGCAATTCGGCGTACAGGGGGCCAACGACGGACGCGTTCCAGCGGATCACGTGGGGCATCATGAGTCCGACCGCCAGTCCATGCGTGGTATCGAAACGAGCTGTCAATGGATTGGCAGTGGCGTGGGCTGCACCCAGCATGCTGTTTTCGATCGCACAACCGGCGAGGAAAGCGCCGAGCAGCATTCGTCCGCGAGCTTCGAGATGGTCCGGCTGTCGGAGCACCGTGGCGAAGGCGGAGGCGAGCAGTTGCCATGCCTGTCGAGCGAACATTTGCGAGATCGGAGTGCGGCGGGCGGTGACCCAGCTTTCCAGCGCGTGGGTCATCGCGTCGATTCCCGTGGCTGCCGTGACGGAACGTGGCATCGTGATGGTCAGCAGGGGATCGAGAATCGCCACTCGAGCCGCGGCTTTAACGTCACCACAAGCCATCTTCAAATGTGAGGCAGAATCCGCAATGACGGCGAACGATTGCGCTTCGCTGCCGGTGCCCGCCGTTGTGGGCACTGCAATTAACGGCAACATGGGCTTCGAGGCGCGGCCAATTCCTTTGTAGTCGTGAATCCGTCCACCGTTTGTCAGCAGGAAATTTGCGCCTTTCGCACAATCCATTGAGCTGCCGCCACCGAGCCCGGCGAGCAGGTCCACATTCAGTGACCTGGCATAGGCAGTGCAGCGATCAACGTCGTCGGATGTCGGGTTGGGCCGCACCTGGTCGTAAACCCAGCATTCGATACCGGCGTCGCGAAGAGATTTTTCGGCCGCTTCGCAGTGCCCGGCTTCCCGAAGCATGGGGTCTGTGACGAGCAGCACCCGCGAGCCGCCATACTCACCCGCCAAACTGCCCAGCAGGGAGATGCTGCCGGGACCGCAAACCAGACGGGTGCGCGGAAAAAAGTCGAGCACCGCAGAATTAGGCTCACTGTGCATGGCAGACCAGTCACAGGGGGAGGGATTTGGGAGTGGCGGGAGGCGGAGCGGATGATAGGTGTCAGCAGTGGTGTTTCAAAGCCCGAGCCGTCGCGAGACAGAGGGGGCGCGTGACATTCCCGAAATTTCGAGAGGAATACAGGCAGCCTGCGGCGAATTGGGGATTGTTTTGAACGCGGGAGGCAACGCGAAGGCAGGCCACACGCACAAGTATGTCCGCACTCCGCACTGCCATATCGTCGTGCACACGTCACCAGCACGGAGACTTTGATGCGTGTGGCAGACAACGATCAGCAGTTGCAGTGGCTGACGATTTCTGTTGCGTGCCTTGCTGCGGTTGAGGAAGCCATTGATGGCTAGGCGTTCACCGCAACATCTTTGAGCCGGGGCAACAGGTAGGCTACTGTTCCGGCCATGGTGTTGAGGTTGAAGTAGTCTTCTTCGGGGATCTGGATGCGATACATCTTTCGCAGTTCCATCACGATATCGAGGAAGTCCATGCTGTCCAGTTCCATCTGTTCGCGAAACGGACGCGCATCCTCAAGCCCGGTCAGATCCTCGTCCGGAGCGATTCGCTCCAGGATGTCCAGAATCACCTGCCGGATCTGATCAGCCGTCATCAATCTGTCCTCGTTAACTGTTTAGCCGTTGGGAGCGGTGTGCTGAAACTTTTTGACGATCACCACAGAGTTGATACCGAGCATCCCGAAGGAATTGTTGAGGATGCAGTTGACCTGAGTCAGCTGCCTGGGTTGATTGATGACCAGGTTAGGCAGGCTGCACCGAGGGTCAAGTTCGGAAATGTTGATTGTAGCATGGACGATGCGATCGTCAAACGATGGGAGATTCCCGAGCAATTCCAGTGCACCGGCGGCTCCCATGGCGTGTCCGATGAAGCTTTTTGTGTTGTTGATGCATGTGCTGGGGGAATCAGCAAAAATCTTTCGCAGGGCCGCGGCCTCTTCGATGTCGCCCTGTTCTGTGGCGGTGGCGTGGCTGCTGACAATGTCGATGTCGGCGGCGGTGAGTCCGGCGCGTCGGAGTGCCAACTGGATGCACTCTGCCTGTCGATTGGAATCCGGAAGCACGAAGTCTTTGGCGTCGGAGTTCATTGCGTAGCCGACGATTTCGCCATAGATCCGTGCGCCGCGTCTTTTTGCGTCGTCAAGTCGTTCCAAAGTGCAGATGCCGCCACCTTCGGCGACTACGATGCCATTGCGGTGAAGATCGAAGGGGCGGCAGGCAAGTGTGGGATCTTCGTGGCTTGCGAGTGCTCCCTGAGCCGCGAAACTGGCAAAAATTCCAAACGTGTGGATGCTTTCAGAGACACCGCCGGCGATCGCAAGGTCCACCTCGCGAAGGCGCAGCATCTGTACGGCCTGGATAAAGCCTGCGTTCCCGGCAGCACAGGCGGCCCCCAGCGTCAGATGCGGGCCGGTAATGCCGAGATTCAGAGTGACCTCACCGGCCGCATTATTAGCCACCGTGCGGGGGTTGTGATGATGGGACCAGACCTTCGTGTCGTACTGAAACTTTGAAATTTCGTAGACTTCGTTCTCTGTTTCGACATTCCCGTGCTCCGTGATTCCAAGATAAACGCCGGTGCGATCTTTGGCGACCGCTGGCCAGTCCAGTCCGGAATCACGAATGGCTTCGTTCGCACAGTAGATGGAAATGGAGCCGGCACGGGTGCCGCGGCGAAGGTCTTTTTTCTTCTGATATCGCAGATCGTCAAAGCGGCAGACGCCCGCCAGAACCGGCCCCATATATCGGGTTTCATAATGCACAACGCCGGATTTTCCCGACAGCAGTGCCGCGCGGAATTCGCTCAGGTTGTTCCCGTTGGGAGCCGCCAGGCCAACCCCGGTGATCACGACACGCTCAGAATCCATCACGTCAGAAACCTCTGCACTCACTGCGTTTCGGCCGAGGAAAAAGTCCAGATCGGCCCGGAATCTCAGGAGATTACAGCGCAGGTGAAAACCTGACAAGCAGGCTCACTGAGCTTCCCATGGATCCTACCGGTCAAAAAACAGGAAAAGAACGAATTGGCCGTTTTACAGGAATTGCCGGAAATCAACGGCCGATCCCCGACGACCCGCAACACTTGCCGCTCCAGGGTGATTTCTGCTAGTCTGCGAAAATTCCGGACAGGAAGTCAGCGTGGAGGTGAGGAATAGTGATGATTCGATCGCAGGGGAGGCGGCTGCAGTCGCGAAGAGCGACTTCGTTTATGATCTGGATTTCGCTGGTGATGCTCGCCTTCCTGCTGTGGCGGGCGCGAACCAGCGGTCAGGTCCCGACCTCTGTCTGGGAACCTGCAGTGCTGGTGCTGTCCGCTTTCACCACATTCCTGTCGCTGTTCGGCTGGCTGCTGTTCTGGCCCCAGCGATCATCCGGAGCCGAATCGCCTCTGCTGTTTCTGGCCGGTCTGCTGACGCTCATACCGCCCTGTGTGATTGCCTGGCTGATGATGCCTTCCGGATCAGTTCTGCGGCCATGGCTCAGCATGGCGGTGCTGATCTTCGGTATCCTGACGATACTCAGCCCCATCCCCGCGGAACTGTTTCGCGTTCCCAGGGACCGGCGACACTGGCTGCAGCTTGTCACTGATGCTTCCCTTTCGATGATGGATGTGGACGCCCCCCGGTTGAGCTTTGAAAATGTTGTGCCACAGACGCAGTTTCGCCTGACCCGCGCCGCTGAACAGCCCCCACCTGCCCCTGTTCGCAGAGAACCCGATCGGGATGCAGATGAACCGACGCGGGATCCGTGGGAGGATCCGTTTCGCGGCACTGGTCGTCGATTAAGCCGTGTGCGGAGTGCCGCATCTTCGGATGCTGCAGCGGCGTCTGTCACCGGGACACGGACCACCGCGGCCGCTGCTGTGCAGCCGCCTCCGGTACCAGTCCCGAAAGACCTGCAGCAGCAGTTTCCGGACACCACATTACTGGGAGCTCCCAACATCTCAAACGTGCAACAACCTGACAGCGGCAGGCGTGAAGAGGAGCATCGAGGGTTGATGGGAACTGAGTCTGAGCCGGCAGAGGCAGACAATGATTCGGACGGCGGTCTGATTTCAGAAATTGTCAGCATCGAGCGAAATGAAGATGAATTCGGTGGAGTGATGGTCGAAGGAATTGCTCGAGCCGTCTTCCGAACCGGCCAGAAGCGAGTCAATCTGCAAATTCCGCTTTCCCCACCACTCCCCGGGGTGCCCGAAGCAGAGTGTGAACCGGCCGGTCATGAACCGCTCAGAGCCCGCGTGGCGTTGCGTCAGCCGTACGGACTGCGAATTGAAGTGCGGCGTTCCGAGTCTTCGCAGCCCCTCGAAGCCGAGATCTCATTTTCTGCCGTTTACACGCCGTCACGTCCCGGCTGAGCTCCCCGCACACTCTGCATGCACTCGCACCTACATATTCACGACGGACAAAGGATCTTCGAACAGTGCAGTATCAATCGGAGTTAAAAATCGCTCTGGCGGCGGTGCGTCAGGCTGCTGGATTGTGTCGTTCTGTACAGTCCGCACTGGCGGGCGATTCCATGTCGAAGGCGGACAGCAGTCCGGTCACGATTGCGGACTTTGGCAGTCAGGCCTTGATTTGCCGGACATTGCAGACATCATTTCCCACGGATCCGGTGATTGCTGAAGAAGGAGCAGCAGAACTGCGAACGGCAGAGGGATCGGTGTTCCTTCAGCGAGTGCTGGCTGAGTGTGCGCTGGCGGGAGCAACGGGAAGTGCAGAGGACGTCTTTGGCTGGATCGATCATGGCGGTTCCAGCACCTACTCCCCGCGTTTCTGGACACTGGACCCGATCGATGGCACCAAGGGCTTTCTGCGATGCGAGCAATATGCGATATCGCTGGCTCTGCTGATCAATGGGCAGATTGAGCTTGCCATTCTTGGATGCCCGAGTATGGCATTTCCGAACGTCACCGAACCAGGGGTGCTGGCATGGGCCGTGCGTGGTGGCGGGGCGTGGCAGCAGCCTCTCTGGCAGGAGTCCGTGCCACCGGTTCCGCTGCGAACAGCCCCCACAACAAATCTCGGTGAACTGCGAGTCTGCGAGTCGGTGGAGTCCGGGCACAGTGCACATGACTGGTCCGGCCTGATCGTGAAAGACCTCGGTACGACCGCGGCTCCCGTAAGAATGGACAGTCAGTGCAAGTACCTTGCGGTGGCTCGCGGCGACGCCGACTTGTATCTGCGGCTGCCCACGAAAAAGGGTTACGCCGAGAAAATCTGGGACCATGCCGGCGGCGTGCTTTTGGTGCAGGAGGCGGGGGGAATGGTCACGGACATCCGCGGCCAGCTGTGCGATTTCCGCCACGGAAGTACATTGAAAAACAACGAAGGCATTACAGCCACAAACGGACGCGTGCATCCGATTGTGCTGCGGGCTATCGAGCGGCATCGGCCTGCAGCGACAGCTACACCCTGAGCATCCAGCCGCGAATGTGCTGCTCACGCAATCGCCGAGACAACTGCCGCATGTGCGGTTCACTGCGGCAGATCAGGAACACCGTTGAGCCACTGCCGGACATCCAGACCGGCTGGTGACTGATACGCTCCAGCCTTTCGATCAGGTTTGCCATTTGCGGATTGAGCACCGCAGCGGCTGCGGTCAGGCGATTGAAACAGAATTCGGGCAGTGCCGCTGGCTCGCCGCTGGTGAGTGCTGCCACGAGAGGAGCCGAGCTGCGAAATTCGGTGGGCAGCACGCTGTGACGGAAGACCTGCGGAGTACTGTTGCCCTGATCCGGACGGAAGGCCAGAAAAAACAGCGGCCCGGCCAGCGCAAAAGGCTCGATCCGTTCACCGCGACCACGACACACGGCCGCGCGACAGTCGGCAAGGAGGAAGTTAATGTCGCTGCCGAGCAATGCAGCGATCGCGTGAAGTTCATCGTCCGGGACAGTCAGATTCCAGATTTGCCGACAGGCGCGCAATGCAGTGGCCGCGTTGCCGGATCCACCGCCCAGTCCCGACTGCGGCGGGATCTGCTTGTGCAGCACAAAATCAGCACCTGCCGTGATCCCGAATCGATCGCGAAGGCACGCCGCTGCCCTGAGGATCAGGTTGCGCTCATCCAGCGGTACACCAGCCGTGACAGATGGAACCGTGGAGTCGCTGAAACGCAGCGACAAACGCCCGGTACTGTTTACGCTCGCGGAAAGCATGTCACAGAACTGTGTCCGCAGCATGACGGTCTCCAGTTCGTGAAAACCGTCAGGCCGTTTGCCGAGCACTTCGAGAAAGAGATTGAGTTTGGAAGGGGAGGGCAGTACGAGCATTGGAGTGCAGTCAACTGTGGGTTTGTCAGGCGGTCAGCCGGTCAGTTCGGAGAGGCATTGACGGGGTGGACAAGGGCGGGGTGACGAAAAGGTGGTCATAAGCGGGTTCGGGGGCGTTTTTGGCTTGAACGGGGAAAGGGTAGGTTTTGAGGTTTTCTGCGGTGAAAAGGCTGGGGGTCCGTTTCGCGGAGCGAAACGCGACTATGGCAGCGTTCGCGCCGTTTCGTCATCCAGGGACAAGGGTGGGGTGGTGAAAAGACGATCAGGCGCACCGGGCTTTCAATCACTTCTTTGCCGGATCGCCCGCTTCGGATCTGGACTTTTCCTTTGGCGGATCCTGAACAGTCAGTTCAAACTGAGCAAACGCCTCACTGTCGTTTGACGTCGCTCGTATCAGAATACGTACAGAGTCCTGTTCAAAGCCGACAGGTACTTTCCAGTTCAATTCCCCCTGTAAAGAAAGTGACATCCCTTCCACGGGGGATTCAAGGCTGTATTGAACGTCGTCAAAGCTGGACAATTCGCGGAACTGATGCGACAGCTGTGAACCGCGCACGGCGTTCAACGGTGGAATCGATGTCACGTACAGCCACGGCTCTCCCTGTTTCTTCAAGGCCTCTTCAAGGTCAAATGGATAAATCGATATGCGTTGTCGATCCCAGTTGAGGGTGACGAACGATTTCAGCTCCGGCAGCAACCAGAAGGACGATTCCCGATCCGTCTCCAGTCGATTTCGGTTGGACTGCTGCTGGTCGGTGTCTCCGATCAGCGACATCTCTTCGAAGCTGCGAAGCGTATAAATTGTGCGACGGTCTGCCACATTGCAGATTTTGCATTGCACGTTTCCAGTGCCGAACTGAACGGCGATGAAGTATCGGGGATCGACGGTCGGCAGTAATCGATCCTTTGCGAACAAACCCATCGCAATTCTTCGCAGGTTTCGATCGCATTCCTGAGACTGGATCAGCAGCAGACTGCCGTCCGCGGTCGGTGCGGACCAGTTTTTCCCATGATTGCTGGTCGATCCAACAGACTGAGTCCCGGGTTCCCCGACAATCATTCGCTGCCATGAAACCGGGCTGAGTCCGGTGACAAGACCGAGTGCAGTCTGGCCGTCGGCAGACAGCTGAAACTCATATCCATGCTGACCTCTTGCACCGATCGAGTCACCAATCCGTTCCAGAGTTCTGCCGTCAATCAGGCAGGCATCGGATTCACACGCCAAAAAGAGTGGTGAGACGGCGTTGGTGCCAATTTTGAGCGCGTAGGGGGGAGAGGCGACTGGCAGGCTGGACACACTCTCTCTCCTGAATGATGTCAGGTCAATTCGTTCGAGAGTACCTTGAGAGGGCCTTGCGACGAACAGCGCCTCGCTGCCTGCAGTAAACAGAACGTCGCTGAGCACCGATTTCAGTTCATGCACCACACTGCCGCTGGCAATATCCACGATCACAAGGCTGCCAGCTGTTGGCTGATGAAAGATGAAGAAGCGTCCGCCTCCTCCGACCGAAAAGTGCGACCATGGTTCGTTCAGGCGAACGATGACAGGATCAGCCAGATCTTTTTCCAGCGGAGTTGTCTCTGGAACTGGCTCCATGACCACACCGGAAGGCGCATGCGAGGGTGCCGACATGGCCACTCGCAGTCCGACACCGGTGGAGCGGAATGTGGGCTCATGGTGATCGCGCCGCGAACGCCGGTACTGCGGCAACGTCGATCTCCAGCTGCCTCCCCGCACAACTCGTTCGGTTCCTGTCGCAGGCCCCTCGGGATCATTCGTTGAAGACTGTTGATAGGTCTGCCCACTGAACCAGTCGGCACACCACTCAGCGACATTCCCGGTCATGTCGAACAGACCGAATGCATTTGCCGCAAAACTTCCGACAGGCGCCGTATATACGTATCCGTCCTTGAACGGAGCAATGTTTCCATCTGTGGTATGCAGTTGAACACGTCTCTCACGAAAGGCGTCGTCGGCCACATTCACTTCACCCCGACCCTGCGTTTCCTGCAGTGCATCTGCACGGCACGCGTATTCCCATTCCGCCTCGGTTGGTAACCGGTACTCCCGAGATTCTTTCTTGCTTAACCATTCCAGAAACGCATCCGCGTCCTGCCGCGTGAGGTTGGTGACGGGGTGCTGATCGCTCTGGCGAAAACCAGTGTTCATCCAGTTGAATCGTGAGTCATAGATACTTTGTCGCTGGTCGTCGTAACCATTGCCGCCCTGCTGATCCGTTTCTGCCGTCGTCCTGTACCCCGTCTCACTGGCGAATCTGCGAAACTGTCCGACGGTGACTTCATGAGTACCGAGATAGAACGGACGGGTGATCTGAACCGCGTGCTGGAATTCTTCGTGTTCCGGCTTTGCGTTCGCAGTTCCCATCAGGAATTTGCCGGGCTGAATGCGAGTCAACTGCATCCCCAGCGTATTTGTGAGGCTGTCCGGGTTCTCAGTGGCTGAGGTCGTTTGCGGTGGTGCGGCAACGGCGCTGGCCACCGTTGTGACTTCTTCCCGTACAACTCTGAATCCAAGGAACGCCGCCCGAAAATCGGGTTCAAATCGTGCGCGATTTGCCGAGCGAAACTGTCGGGACCATGCCTGCCAGCCGCCACCCCGAAAAACTCGAAAAACACCGCTCTCCGGCCCCGGGGGATCAACAGCTGGAGAGTTCAGATAGTAATTGTCCTCGAACCAGTCGCTGCACCATTCACACACGTTACCCGTCATATCGAAAAGACCGAAAGCGTTTGGCCGGAAGCTTCCAGCTGGTGCCGTGAAGACATGGCCGTCGTCCGTCGTCGCAAAGGCAAAACCCGGGTCCTGATCAAAGTCAACTCCGGCCACTGTGAGACTCTGGTCCGCCACATTACCGATCGTCGTCACTTCCTCAGAACTCAGTCCGTTTTGGAAAGTGGTGTCGCCTCCGGCACGACACGCGTATTCCCACTCCGCTTCCGTCGGCAGCCGATACCGCACCGACTCCTCACGACTCAACCACTGCAAAAATGCATTTGCATCATTCCATGTGAGATTTGCCACGGGGTGCTGTCCGGTCTGTGCATATCCCGGCGAGCTCCAGCTGAAGACTCTGTCATAACGCCCCTTGATCGGACTTTGGGCCACGTCAAATCCAAAGCCACCTGTCCTGTCGATTTCAGCCGCGGTTCTGTATGCCGTGGCATTCACAAATTGCTGAAACTGGTCGATCGTGACTTCATGAATCCCCATGTAAATCGACTTTGTAATCGCAACCCGATGCCGATGCTCGCCCTCCCACCGACCCGATTCGCCGCTCGGAGAGCCCATCCAGAATTCTCCGATCGGAATCCGGATCAGCTGCATTCCGATACTGTTGGTGACCACACTCTCGCCGCTTGTCGGCAGCACGGTTCGAACAGATGCGTCATCACTGGGACTGTGACTGAGACTGGGACCGGCATCGGGACTGGGACTGGCTTCAGGTCCCGGAGGCAACTTTCGGCTTTCCGATTTTGGACGCTCGATACTGGCAAAAAAAACAACCGTAAGCAACAAAGTGACGACCGACAACGGCACGACAAAGGGATTCTTTTTCTGATCATTCATTCGTGCACCCGGTCATTGCAGGCAATTCTGCGAACGGAGATCTGTCGGGCGTTTCCGGCGAAATCGCGTCCCGTACCCGGGAGCGTGCCCGTCTTTTGCATCGGGCAGTTTATTGTTTAAGCCGAAAGAAAAACAGCGTCAGCCGAGTAAAGGACGGTAAGGCATCCGCGACAGCGGTTGGGCGGAAGCCCCCGGCTGTGTTTGGCACCGAAGGTGCGCGCGCTGGCGGGGGGCGTTGGTGCGACGTTGGCAGGTGCCTCTTGCCCGCAGGCTGCCGCCATGCGGCTGAAGTTGCGAGCGGTTGGGCGGGAGCCCCCGGCTGTGTTTCGCACCGAAGGTGCGCGCGCTGGTGAGTGCGTCGGTGGGGCGTTTGCAGGGTCCTTTGCCCGCAGGCTGCCGCCATGCGGCTGAAGTTGCGAGCGGTTGGGCGGGAGCCCCCGGCTGCGTTTCGCACCGAAGGTGCG
>Ga0172373_10008094_pt1 | contig 13422 bp, 10 predicted proteins | sample Lak10m_2_FD_114546 | JGI IMG/M metagenome (GOLD analysis project Ga0172373, IMG submission 114546) | Freshwater microbial communities from Kabuno Bay, South-Kivu, Congo - kab_092012_10m | ecosystem: Environmental > Aquatic > Freshwater > Lake | place: Democratic Republic of the Congo... | reverse complement strand
TTCTTCTGCATGTTTTCTTTTCGAAATATCACGGATTGAAACAATAAATCTCTCTTTCGTTTCGATGCTTGAATATCGTGCATTTACTTCCACCCAAAAAAGTTCGCCTGACTTTCGTTTCGCGACCCATTCAATAATGGAGGATGAGCCTTCTTTAGCTCTTGCAAGAACTTCGAGGGCTTCGATTCGTGAATAAGGAGCGATGCCTTGGCTCAAGTCTTTGATGTTTAAAAGTAATAATTCACTCTTAGTATAACCGAACATTTTACACGCTGTTATATTGGCATCAAGCAGCTTTAATGAAATGGCATCGTGAATAAAAACAGCGTCATTAATCGAATTGAAGATTGAATCTTCATAAAAATTTTTTTTAGTAAGATTATCCTGAATCCTTTTTAATTTGGTAATATCGCTGCAGGAGCCAACAAACCCTTTAAAATTATGCCGCTTATTAAAAATGGGAATGCCATTATCCTGCACCCATATGTAATTGCCGTCGGCACGTTTTAATCTATATAATAAAGTAAACTCGCTTTTAGTTGAGTAAGCATTATTAAATATTGTTAAACATTTCTGATAATCTTCGGGATGAATATTTTGTATCCACCCGCCTTCTATTTCCTTTCCGAAAGTTCCGCCTGTAAAGTTTAACCATCGCTTGTTCACATAAGTGCAATTTTTATTCTCGTCAGTCATCCACACAAGAGCTGGTGATGTATCTAGATTTTCTGAAACAAAATTTGTGTGTTTTAAGGGTTTGATTAAAGAACTTTTTTTGTCTATCGGCTTGATATAATCAGTTGTGTAAATCAAAAAGTAGTTTTTGTTCTTTTCTATGATCGGTTTAATTGACCAGTTGATATTCTGATCGCCAAATTTAGTTTTAAACTTTTTCTTTGAGATGGCTGCGGGTTTATCATTCAAAACTTTTTTAATTCTTTTTGAATCTATATTTAGCAGTTCAGAGATGTGCTTTCCAATAATTTTGACTTCAGGCAATTTAAGAATTTTTTGAAATTGTCTGTTCGATTGCAAAATTTCATTCTGAGGATTGATTAGAAAGGCGGGGTAGGGCAATAAACGAATAACAGAGTAGAGCAGAGCATCATTATTATTGAAGTTCCTTCTTTTAGCAGTTACTTTTTTCAGATTCATAGTCACTCTTTTCCGATTTAGAAGAGACAGGGGAAATCATTTTTCGATCATACCTAAAAATATTAATAATTTGCCATAAATCGGAATTGAAATTGTGCTAATATTAAAATTAGCTGCAGCGACAGGCAAATCACAAACAACTCAGTTTTGAACAGATTTATTTTCATAGAGTGGGTTTTTAATTATTATCGGCTCTTTAATTTTATCTGCGCTTGTATTATTCCATATTCGTAAAATTTTCAATTCATTGTTAGATAGACTGCTGCCAGCGCTGGCGAGCTTTATACCGGATTCGGTGGAAATATCTTGTGTTATCACCATGCCTTCACTGAGCGAGAGAAGCGAGCTTTCTTTAAATTCAGAAACACTCGCACTTGCTGCAGCGACAACCTTATCTTTATTAGCGCCTGTTAGAATATTGATAATTCTTTGAATCAGTTTAGTATCGTATTTGAGAGAATTTTTTATCATCGACTTTAGCGGCTCGATGCCATGATAATTAGCTGTGGTTATGTTATCGAGGCTGACCAGTATATGCAGCAGCCTTGCTCCGAAAGGTATTTTTTCGCCGTAGCTATAATCTTTAACGGGTTCACCCGTGCCGTCATAATTTTTATTATGCAGGCGAATAATATTTGCCACCCCCTGCATTCCAGGAATTTGTGATATAAGATCGGAAGTTAAAATGCTATGAGTACTGGATAATGAATAATTCTGAACAGAAGATAAACCGCTTTTACTAATCGTTGCCTGCACCCAAGCCGGCAGCAGCACAAGTCCAAGATTGAAAAGATCGAGAGCAACTTTAATTTCCCATTTTTCCTGATCGGAAAGTTCTTCAAATTTATCCAGTAGTATCAGTCCCATTTTTCTAACTCGTTGCGTTTGTGTCATCGCATCTTGATTTATTCTGCCCATCATATCGCTTAGGATACTAACAATATTAGTGAGCGTTTCATTCAATAAAGTCTGAATTGAGGTATTACTTTTTTGCAATTCTTCAATTAAAAACTTGTTGTACTGAACAAGATTGTAATTAGACACTGCTTCACGGATTATTTTTTTTAATTCTTCATCATTCCATGGTTTAGAAATATATTTGGAAATTCCACCCTCGTTTAATGCATCAAGAGCCTCTGAAAAATCTGAATAACCTGTCAGCAATATTTTAATAGTATCAGGTGATAAATTCTGAACAGATTTAAAAACTTCAACACCTGATTTATTTGGCATTCGTTGATCGGAAATAATTAATGCAAATGGACCTTTTTCAGAAATAATTTCTTCTATTTTTGAAGAGTCGTTCAAAGTTGAAATTTCGAGGGATTCTTTTCGCATCAAAGATTGAAAAGATGTTAAAAGATTCGGTTCGTCGTCAACATAAAGTATTTTTTTATTCTCAATAAATTTTTCCATTTTTTCATCCAGCAAATAAAGTTAAAAACTAATTACCTTTAATTCTTCTTCGAGGTCTTTAAAATGAGGACCTGATAATTCACTACTAACCATGTGATCTACAATTTGAATCAACTTAACTTCATCCGAAAGATTATCCTCGAAATGATGATTTAAAATGATTTCGATAATAGATTGCGGGAAATTCCAAAACTCAAGTACCTTTGCGCCAACAATTTCGTGAGAGATTTTGAATATCTTTTGTTCGGCGTCATAAAAGGAGAGTTTATCTGATTCAATAAGCTTAAATATCTCGTCGTATTTTTCGGGTTCAAACCAGATCTTTACAAGGTGTCCCAAATCTAAAAGCAAGGCAGCGATAAAAATACTTTCCTTATTTTTATTGCAGTGTTCAGAATACTTTCCACAATATTTCCTGGCAAGATTTGCTCTTTGAACTGAAAGTAAAATAAATTTCTCTATCAGGTTTTTTGAAAACGAATCGCTGTTCTGTAAAAAAGAATGAGCTAATTTGTAAAGCGTTAATAGTGAAATTGAATAACGAACACCAAGAAATTGTGCCGCACCAATAACGCTTGTAATTGGCTTTTGCAAACCGAAGTAAACAGAGTTTGAAATCTGCAAAACTTTTGAAGCTACCAGCGGATCGTTCTCAATTTTTTCAACAATCTCTTCAATTTCAATCTCTTCTAAATTTGAATGACTGAACTCAAGATTGGTTTTGGGATTTGATTGTCGCAACATCTCAGCGGAGTCAGAAAGTATTTTTTGGAGATCAGTATTCTGTAAATCGTTGTAAAGTTTTACAGAACGATTTATTAGTGAAATCAAATTCTCGTCAGCCCACGGTTTTTGCGTGAAGTGATGGATCGTACCTTCGAAAAGGGCATCGAGAATAACTGACTGCTCGGCAAAACTTGTAAACAGGATTCTAATTGGCAATTTATCTAGCTGAATTGTTTTATGGAAAAAAGTCAAGCCGTCTGATTCTTCTAACAGCATCTCAGAGAGAATTACATTTATTTTTTCATGTCTTAGTAGTTCAAGTGCTTCGCTTTCGGAAGACATTAAAAAAACTTTTAAGTTTTCTTTTCGAAGAAGTGCCTTGATTGATAAAAGCACATTTATATCCGGGTCAAGGACTAATATGCTATCTGACAAATGAGTGTTAAATGATTCTTGCATAATATTTCACAATGTTTCTACAATATTGAACGGTAATTCTTCTTTTAAAGGTTCAAGAGGGATATTTGGAAATGATATTTTAAATTCAGTTCCTTCATTTATTTTGCTTTGGACGGAAATGGAACCTTTGTTTTTTTCTACAATTGATTTGGTTATCCATAAACCAAGCCCTGTTCCTTGTCCGACTTTTTTAGTTGTATAAAATGGATCAAAAATTTTGTTAATTATTTTGTCATCGATACCACAGCCGTTGTCTTTTATTTCAATTGTTATGTTTGCATCTTCGGCAAATGTTCTAATTGCAATTACTCCGTGATCACTTATAGCTTGTACCGAGTTCATTATAATATTTGTGAATACTTGCTGCAGTTCGATGCAGTCACCAAAAATATTTGGAATTTCATTAAAATCTCTTTTGACTTCCGCTTTGTATTTTATCTCGTTCCATATAAGAAGCAGCACTTCATCCAAAATTTTATTGATATTAACTGGTTCAAGTTTGCCGCCGCTGATATGAGAAAAGGCTCGCATATTTTTTACAATTTTGCTTATCCTGCAGACGCCTTCAATATTCACATTTAGAAGAGTTTGAAAATTCTTTAGTAAAAATTCAAGATCAAGTTTGTTTTCGAATTCTGTAATCGAATTTATTTGTTCATCTAATTTTATCCCTGTCGGGTGATCAATTAAGAAATGCCATTTTTCCAAGATTGATTTCAGATCGTCATAATATTCCTGAAGTCTGTTTAGATTACTGCTGATATACCCCAGCGGATTATTGATTTCGTGGGCTATTCCTGCCGTTAACTGTCCGATCGAAGCCATTTTTTCTGATTGAACTAATTGATTTTGCATTGAAGTAAGTTTCTCCACAGCAGATTCAAGCTCAATATTTTTAGAGCGAAGTTCATTTTCCAAAACACGCAGCTCTGTAATTTCTCTGCCAACCCCCAGGATTCCAATGATCGAATTATTCTTATCGCGAATTGGCGAGAGTGAAGTTTGAATAATAGCTTCTTCAAAAGTTGAAATGAATGTCCAATCATAAATAACATTTTCAGCCAACAATGCTTTTTGATTTGCCAGATGATGAACTTCGCCGATCTCATCTCCAAAAATTTCGAGAGCTGTTTTTCCGAAAAAGAAATCAGAAGAAAGATTTGCTCTTTTGATCCACTGCCCGTAAAGTCCGGTGAATTTTTCATCGCAGTCCAGTGTAAAAACTATATCTTCCATAGAATTTACGAGCAAATTTATTTTTTCCTCACTGAGTTTTAACTTTTCTTCAATTTCTTTTCGCTCAGTAATATCTTCTTTAATTGCCACAAAGTTTGTGATATCCCCCTCCTCATTTTTGACGGGAGATATTGAAGCCAACTCCCAATAAAGCTCGCCATTTTTCTTTTTATTTTTAAATTCACCGCGCCACTCCTTGCCGGATATGATCGCCTGCCACAACTCATTGTATTCTTCGGGTGATTTATTCCCAGATTTTAATATTCGCGGATTTTGTCCAACTGCTTCTTCAAATGAATAACCGGTTACATTTTCGAATTTTGGATTAACATATTCGATTTTACCTTGGCTGTCAGTGATCACTACCGAAGTGGGGCTGCAATGAACAGCACGGTAAAGTTTTTTGGTTTCTTCTTCCATCAACTTTTGTAAAGTTCTATCGTGCAGAATTCCTTCAATCCCGATTGTTTCCCCAAGTTCGTTTTTAATCAAGTGGGATGTAACTGAAGTGAAAATTATTTTATTACGCTTAGTTTTTATTTTGATTTCAAAATCATTAACCTCGTCATTAGCAAGTAGTTCTTTCAGCAGCTTTTGCCTTTCGGACTCATCGGCGTAAAAATCCCGTACATTTTTCCCAATAACTTCTTCCGGTGTATAATCGCAATATCTTTTAATGGAAGGGCTAATCATATTTATTATTCCGAACTTATCGGTTTGATAAAACACATCTTGAAAGTGATTAAATATTCTTTCAAAATTTTCTTTGCTCGTTTCAAGAAGATCAATTTTTTTTTGAATGAATTCTGAGGTTAAAATAATGGATATGGCAACTATAGACCAGATACATAAATTCCAGATTATAAATGATTCGCGCTGCTCCATCCGTTCATACGTGGTTAGGTAATCTACAATGATGATAATTGTCCAAAAGCAGAGCGCCCAAAAACCGATTTGATAAACACGCCGTGTTAAAGTAAAATTTTTAGCCATAGGAATCTTTATTGACAGAGTTATTTAATTCAAGAGGAGTATGGATTGGCAAAGTAAACTGAAATTTTGTTCCCTCATTTACTTTGCTTTCTACATCAATCTTACCACCGTGACGCTGAACAAATTCCTTGCAAAGAATAATACCAAGCCCGGAACCCCTTTCGTTAAGTGTTCCGCGAGTCGAGAAGTTTTTATCGAGATCAAAAATCTTTTTAATGTTCTCCGGTTCGATTCCAATTCCATTATCTTCAATTTTAAGATTTACCCATTTATGATTTGGCTCGGCGGAAATAATTATCCTGCCTCCCGGATTCGTGAATTTAATAGAGTTTGAAGTCAAGTTCATAATTATAGAGCGAAGCATATTTTCGTCAGCGTTTACATTTAAATTGGCATTGACGTTGTTCTGTAACTCCAATTGCTTCGAGGCAGCGTTAGACATCAGTAGGTCAAATACGTTCTCAATAGTTTGTGAGAGATTTAACTTGGTAGGGTTAAATTGTATCCTACCAGTTTGCAGCCTGGACCATTCCAAAAGATTAGAAAGCAGATTGATTGTATTTTTTGAAAGTTCAACAATGTTTGAGGAAAATTCTTTTATTTCTTTATGCGAAAGTTCTTCAACTTCGTTGGCAAGAATTTCGCCGTAACCAATCAGCCCTATAATTGGTGTTCTTAAATCGTGCGCAATAATTGAAAAGAATCGATCCTTTGTAGTGTTCAATTGTCTTAGTTCTTCGGTGATTTTTTTAAGCTGAAGCTCTGCTGTTTTTTGTGCGGTGATATCTCTTAACAGAAGTAATATTTCTCTTTTAAAGCTTTGGACAATTCGAGCCTCATAATATTTTATCGAATTTTTAAATTCGAGATTAAAATCGAAAGTTTGAACATCAGTAGAATTTAGAGTAAGTGAAATGTGATCGAGAATTTGACGGGCAATAACCGGCGGAAAAATATTTGTTACAGAATTTCCTACCAATTCAAAAGGAGAAACAAAAAGTTCATTGTAATTATTGATTTTATAATCGATAAATATTCCTTCAGTAGAAAGTATAAATAAGAAATCAGGTAAAGCTTTTAAAATTGAATAATCTCTAACTTCTATATCTTTAACAAGCTCATCAATAAGCTTTACTTCTGTAACATCTTCGACAAAGCAATTGAAGAAAAGTATCTGATCCAGATCTGATTTTACAGCGTGAAGATGTTCGCGTAAAAAGATTACTCTTCCATTTTTTGTGATCCATTCTGATTCGAGCGGCTTTAAATTTCCTCTTCTATTCACAAGTGAATTTATTCTTTCAAAAGAAAAATTTTTAACAAGCGAGTTGAAACTTGAATAATTAAGCATCAAATTTTCGGGTGAATCGAACCCGAGCATTTTCGCAAATGTTCTGTTAACGAATAAAGGCACACCATCTGGTGAGGCTCTGTAAATACCTAAGGAGGGATTTTCGAGAAAAGATCTTTCGTCAACTTCTAAATTATTTTTGCTCTGTGTTTGTATCATTTAATTTAAAACTGAACGTAAATACTGAGTCACTTTACTTTCCTTTAGGCAAAGTGAAAATAACTGATGTCCCAACACCAACTTCACTTTGCAATTCTATTTTACCGCCATTTTTTTCAACTAATTCTTTGCATAATAATAGCCCTAATCCAGTTCCTGATTCTGCTTCAGTACCTTTGGTAGTATGATTAGATCCTATATTAAATATTTTATCAAGAGAGGTGGAATCAATTCCAATGCCAGTATCCTTAACGGAAACCTGTATGTAATTTCCCAATTCTTCCGAAAAAATTGTTATGCTGCCGTTTCTTTTTGTGAATTTTATTGCGTTTGAAATAAGGTTTTCGATGAGTGAATTAAGCATTCTTGCATCAACAAACACAAGCTGTTCATCTGGAACCGAATGGCTAATAGTAATCTCTTTTTTTACTGCATTTGCACGAACTAAATTGAATATGAACTCGATACTTTTTACGAGAGATAAATTCTCCGGTTCAAATTGCATCTTACCTAATTGGATCCGCGACCAATCCAATAACTGTTCAATCAACTTATAAACGTTTTTTGTTGTTGTATTAATCTCCTTAATAAAATATTTAGTTTGCTCGGCATCCATTTCGTCAAAGTCTTCGAGTAAAATATCTGAGAAGCCAATCAACCCTTGAAAAGGGCTTTTTAAATCATGTGCAACAATTGAAAAGAATTTATCTTTGCTTGCATTCATTTGTTTTAATTCTTCTTCGCTGCGCGCAAGTTTCTCATTGAGAATAGCAAATTCTGCAGCTCGCTCTTCAATCAGTTCATTATTAATTTGTTTCTCTTCGTAGCTGCGCATCAGTTCTTCTTCAGTTTTTTTACGCTCGCTAATATCACGTATAAAATGAACTATATTCCCATCCGGTAAAATCTGCGATGCTATTTCTGTATATATTAAATTGGCGTCATTGCATTTTAATTCCCATTCACAAATAGAATAACCGATTTTAATTAAGCCATCGTAGAACTCCGGTAATCGTAAGATTTCCTGCTCGGCAATTATATCTGTATATGAGAGATTGAACATTTCAGCTTTACTATAACCGAGCAAACTGCAGATGGCTTTATTAGCTTCAATGAACTTACCTTCAAAGGTAGATAACAAAATTCCATCACGAACATTTTCTAAAAGAATATTAAATCTATTCTCCGAATCTTTTATTTTGCCCTCGCTTATTCCATCGTTTACAATTTGTGTTGACATGGCAAATCTTTCTTTAAGTATTAATGAGTAGGTCTTGCTGACTTTTTTCAGGAAATGAGATCAGAATATTTGTCCCGCTGTTTTTTTCACTTATAATTTCAAAAGTTCCTTTAAGCAGTTTTGTAAGCTTATATGCAATGGATAAACCAAGTCCGGCGCCTTCGTATTTTTTTGTATAACCAATTTCTTCCTGTGCAAAAGGTTCCAGCAGAAAAGGCAAAATGTCTTTAGAAATTCCGACTCCTTTATCTGTGATACTAATATATGCTCTGCTGTTACTGCTGTAAGAAGTAATTAAAATATCGCCTTCTGAAGTATATTTAATAGCATTGCTGACTAAGGCAGCAATTATTTTTTCAAGTATTATCCAATCAACTTCAATTAATAATTCGTTCTTGCTGATGTTTAATATTATTTGCAGGTTTTTCTTTTTGGCGTCTGCTTCAAATTTTGTACGAACTGATTTTAGTACTTGATTGCAATTAAGTATAACAAGATTCGACTGATATTCGCCAGCCTCGATTTGTGATAACTCAACAATATTACTGAACAGATTAACAATACGGTACATCACATCTTTAATAGAAAACAATAGTTCATTTATACTTTCATAATCTTTCTCAGCTACATAATCTTGAATTATTTCAGAATAGCCGGCAATTGCCGTTAATGGTGTCCGAATTTCATGAGATATGTTTTTGATGAAAGCAGATTTTAATTTATTCAAATGAATTTCTTTTTGATAAGCGCTTTTTAATTGTTCTTCGTACTTATACTGAGAGCTGACATCTTTAAGATTTATTATATAAAGAGAGTTTGAAGCGATTTGGGTTTCGGGTGTGGAAATAAATCCTTTATAAAATGCCGTATTACATTCGACTGAGATTTCTACAACTTGTATTGAAGATAATTTCAACTCGTCAATTGAGTCTAAAAGTTTGCGAATAAAATTTTCTTTCAAAATCGATTTAATATTTTTATTGAGGACATCGTCCTGCTCAGCATGGAAAGATTCAAGAAATTTCTTATTTACTAATTCGAAGTAGAACTCGCCTTTTTCTTCGCGGATGATAAAAAGTATATCAGAGATATTATTGATGATCGACTTAAGTTTTCTTTCCGATTCCTTAACTGCTTCGTTTCTTAGCACATACTGCGTAACATCAGAGGCAGTAAGCAGAAATTGAATATTTGATTCATCTACGCTTCGTATCGGTCTGAGCCTGTACTCGCGAAAAGTAATATTATTGAAATCATCGAAAGCAGGAATGACTTTTATCCATTCCTCTTTGTGTTTAAAAGCGCTCTCTGCAGCTTGAAGGTCAGTTATCGGAAATAATAGATTTAACGCTTCAGTAAAAAACATTCCATAAAAATCCTCAATGGTTCGGCGTAAAATATTTTCAAGTGACTTTGTCAGATAGCTTATTTTTCCAGTATGATCTATTATCATCAACGGAAGGTTGCCGTGTTCAACTGCGCGATGAAGAGAATTAACCTTCGACTCTAGTTTATTTTGAATTTCTGCAGAGTTTAAGATGAGTAGCAGATATTCTTTTGAATAAAGATTTATTTTTTTAGCATTGACCACAAAATCTTCAATCGAATTTTTTTCGTCACGGAAAAAAGTAAAATCTATTTTTACTTCAGGTAATGGGCTTTCTATAAATGAGTGAAGGAAGGTGGAAAGATTCGGATCGGATTTAATATTCAGTATAGAATTTACTTCTGACGATGGAAATTGCCTTAAAAAAAACTGATCAGCATGGATTATTTTTTGCTGGTAATCAAGCAGCACTATAGAAAAGACTTCACCAGAATCTTCAAATTCTGGCTTATTATTCTGAATACTTCCTCCTTGAGCAATAAAATCATTCTCAAGATTTTTATCATTCATTTAACTTGAAAATGTTTTTGATTTGCATTTCTTGTTTAGGATTACTCTCATAGTGTGCAAGCGGAAGTAAAGAGTTTTCCGTAAGCATTTCGATAAAAACTAATACTTGGTGATGAAGTAGCGATAACTCCTCATATATCGAAGATTTTTTAATGCTTAGGAAATCTTCGTAAAGATTGCTTTGCCAAAATTCGGACTGAGAATATCGAGCTTTATCTTTGACCCTGTGCAAAAGATCATAACAGGCGGGAAAGTCTAATGGAATAATTCCTTCTACGTCAGGGTTATCTGCGACGGAAAAAAGTATCTGGACGAATAAATTTTCAAAACTACCTGTCTCTTCGTTCAGAGATGACAAAATATAATTCGCTTTATAAAGATCTTCTTGATCAGAAATATCTATCGTTGTGGAAAATATAATCCCATAAGCGGAAAATTCTATGTGGACAATGCGGTTGTGCTCAAGTTTAAATTTACGAAGCTTCCAATTAATTTTTGAAAGCAGAACGAATGCAGAAGAAAATGTAAACGAATCGTTGAAATTAAATTTGCGTGAATTGGAATAAACAGATTCCATCGCCGCCGTGTTTTTTGCCGGGCTGCGGGTAAAGTCTGTATTGGTTGAAATATTTTCTATTTTGTTTAACATGTCTGTCATCGCTTACCCTATTATCGAACAAAACAGACAATTTTTGAGTGCGGATCTTAGTCTAATTTGATCATATTATTATCATCGGCATACTTAACCACTTTTGGATTTTGGAGGTGAATTAAATCTTCTACCAAAGATTGAATTCTTTTGATTGATTGTTCAATGACTAAAAACTCATCAGAAAAATGATCAAAATTCTTTTCCTTTAGTTCCTCCTTTAGACTTAACAAAGACATGTTTAAGCTGCTGAGTGGATTGTTAATCTTGTGCCCGATTGTACAAGCTAATTCGATCACTGCTTTCGAATGCTCGATACTTTTTAATTCATTTTGAAGATTAAAAATTCTAACTCCGGAACGGATGCGTGCAACAAGCTCCTGGTTTTCGATGGGCTTGATCAAAAAATCATCTGCTCCAACATCAAGTCCGGTAACGCGATCGCGCAAAGAGGTCCGTGCAGTCAGCATAATAAAGAAAATCATTCGAAGTTGTTCATCTTTTTTTATGATATTGCAAAGTTCAAGTCCGTCCATTACCGGCATTGTCCAATCGGCAAGAATAACTTTTGGCGAAAAAGTTTTAATTAGTTCAAGAGCTTCTTTCCCGTCAACGGCAGTTGCAACATCAAAATTATTTTTGGTTAGTAGTTTTTCCAATATGAAGCGTGTATCGCGTTCATCTTCAACGATCAATATTTTATCGGCGGTTTTCAATTCAACATCATATTTTTAATTTGATTTATGAATGCATTATGATCGATTATCGGTTTACTGATTAAACCTTGCCCCAAGCTTTTATGAGTGAATTCTTCCTGTTGAGGAGCAATCGAGTAAGCTGTAACAAGCAAGATTGGAATTCTACTTATTCCATTCATTGAAGTTTTAATGTAACGGGATAATTGTATTCCATCAGTCTTCTCCCCATTAAGATATGTGTTGTTCAAATTTATATCCATGAGGACAAGTTTTATATCCTCATTCTGGAGAATCCGGATTGCCTCATCGCCTTCCTCAAGAATAAAAGGCTGAATGTCTGTACGCTTAAACAAACATTTGTAAAACTCTCTTGTTAATGCGTCATCTTCAACAATTAATATTTTGCTCATAGATTTATATTCCTTTCGCAAATTTAATAATAATACTAATTCTCCTGTTAACAAGGTTGTACGGATCTTTAGTGTCTAATAAATTTTTATCTGCGTAACCGCGAATTTCGTCAAAGCGTGTGTTTTCAATGCCGCCGGATACGAGAACTCGTCTGGCAGAATTAGCTCTATCCACGCTGAGTTCATAATTCGAGTAGCCGAGCCCGCTTGTACTGTAAGGTCTTGCGTCTGTATGCCCTTCGATAATTAATTTGTTTGGAATGGTTAAAAGGTTCTGTCCAATTTTATTTAGTAATTTTTTACCTTCCTCTTTCATGTTTGCAGTTCCGATTTCAAAAAAAACATCATCGTTTGATTCAACCATTTCGATTCTTAAGCCTTCGTCAACTATTTCAATTTTAACTTGATCTAAAAGATTTTCAAATTCCGGACTTGCAGAAAGTTCACCTAAAATTTTATCTCCCATTTTTTTTAACGCAAGAATCTCTTCCTCTTTAGAATTTCTGCTTGCTAAACTGTCTTTATTATTTTCGCCGGGAGTAACAGAAGTTCCTTCTTTGAATGATTTTATTTTGTCTGAAAATCCGATGGGGTCTCTAAAATATCCAGCGACATTTTGAATAACTTCTTCATCCTGTCCTAAAATCCATAACACAATAAATAGAGCCATCATGGCAGTAACAAAATCTGCATAAGCCACTTTCCATGCACCGCCGTGATGCCCATGACCTTTGTTGATCTTTTTAATTATAATTGGAGATTCGTTGTTTTCGCCGGACATAATTAAGCCGTCTTTCCTCTTATGAAACCTTCAAGCTCACTAAATGTTGGTCTGACGTCTGAAAATAAAGTTCTTCTTGCTATCTCTACTGCAATAATAGGAGGGTTACCTTTTGCATAAGCAACTATACACGCTTTTATTGTTTGAAGATAACGAACTTTGTGTTCCAGGCTGTTTTCCATATTTGTGCTAATAGGATTGACAAAACCATATGCCATTAATACACCGAGAAAAGTGCCTACAAGGGCTGCT
>Ga0172373_10008092_pt1 | contig 13423 bp, 8 predicted proteins | sample Lak10m_2_FD_114546 | JGI IMG/M metagenome (GOLD analysis project Ga0172373, IMG submission 114546) | Freshwater microbial communities from Kabuno Bay, South-Kivu, Congo - kab_092012_10m | ecosystem: Environmental > Aquatic > Freshwater > Lake | place: Democratic Republic of the Congo: South-Kivu... | reverse complement strand
ACCACCCGAATCGATATGCCTTGTCCCGGCTCGGCCGCTGGGATGTCACTGCCACCAAACTTGCGATCCAGAGCAGGCGGACTCGAAATCGGACTGCCGATAGCACCATCGAATTTCCAGTAGGCCGGTTTGCGCGGGTCAATTTCAGGGTTTGAGCTCGCATCATCCCGCTTGGCTATCCAAAGATCGCCGGTTGCAAAAAGCGGACTGGCAATGGGTGATTGTTCATCGCGTATCCAGACAATATCATTTTGCTTTAATGCCCCAATCACGGCCTTCTCGCTACCGCCTTCGATGACCGAGCCCAGCAGATTGCGACCGGCGCGAATTTCCAGCAGCAACCTGAAGTTACCCATAGCCCCCGGATACCGGGCCCGAAAGGTGACATGTCCTTGAGTGAAGCGACTATGCCCATCATTGTATAAGTCGCCCGTCTTATTATTCGTCAACAGATCCAGATCGTAAGGTTTATCATCGATGCGGCGAAACACTCGAGAAACGTATAAACGCCTTCCACCTTCATTGAAAAATGCTCCAGCAGCGTGCCACAGATAATTGTGCGGCTCCAAGGGGTCTGTATCTGTCGTGGCTAATTTTACTTTCAGCTTTTGTCCGTCACCGTAAAGCCGTTCGAAATCCCCCAGACTGGTGAGAATGTCGGGTTCCAGATGTACCGGGCCAAAGCGGGTCGGACCAATAAAGCCAGTCGTCGTTGTGCTTACACCTTCGATCGATTTGGCGCGAAAAGACGTCTCTTCAACGTAGACGCCAGGGGCTAAGTACTCAGGCATTGTGGTTCTCCTCGCCTTTTTGGTTACATCTAAGGCATATCAAGCTGGGTTGATAAATAAAAAAGACGACTTTCCAGTCGCGGTTAGTTCAGTTCGTACAGTTAAGGGCACCCGGTATTCAAGCGGCTGAGACGGTAAGGTTTCCTGAGGCAACAGCGTCGAGCGATAAAGACTGCGGGGCGGCGAATTAAATTGTTCTAGTATCTCCGCCATATCCGGTATGGCAGGCGCAACACTGTCTATGGGGCGAGGGATGTAATAAGCAGTCAGCTGAATGTTCCAGTGAAAATCACGATTGGCCGATGGTGGCGATGTCAACGCCGGTCTTGGTCGTTCAGGATAAGGGAATAACACAGCGACTCGTCCTTGCTGATCTGCCAGACCTATACCTTTGACTACCGCATCGATACTGACTGTCAGCAAACACCAGGCGGCCTCGCGTTCAGTCCCCAGCTCTCTTAATTGAGCACGCACAACCGCCAAGTTATCCGGTGTCGGACGGTTGATTGAGGAAAATAACGGGACTTGCCGGATCATAGGCGATGGCGGCGAATCCTGCTCCATAGGTAGTTCGAAGAACTGCGGGGGAGAGGTTCTCGAGAGGATTCCCTCTAATAATCCTTTGGTTGGTAAATGGGCGTCGAAGGTATAGGGCAGAAAGTATTCCGCTGGATCACGCACCTCGATTTTGTAGGGCCGAGTTTGCCTATTCCGGTTAGTAGCATCCTCGGTATTCAACTCAAATCGATGCAAGCCGGGAACACCAAATGCACAATAAATGCCACTACGATTGGTAAAGGCGCGGGTACGTTTTGCAAAGCGCGCGCCCGTTGTGACCTGAATATCCAAGCCGTTGACTACACGAGCAGAGGTTGCGACATCCCAGACTTGCAATCCCAGGGGGGCTGTGAGCAGAGATTGCTCCCATACACTGACATTAGGCATCATGAAGTGACCTCGCCCATGTCAAAGCGTCTAGTCTGGACTAATGCGCCATCGTGAATGCCAACCTCGGAATCCAGCATCACCATACGCAGCACATAAGTCATTGATAACGGCAAAGCTTTTAATCTGTCCCAAATAGTAAAGTAATCGTTCAATGCCAGTGGGTCGCAGACGATATCGATACTTTCAGTTTCAGCAAAGGTATCGGTTTCAGCAATATAGTGGTTTAGATGGCTAGCGCTCAGCGTACCAACGTCTTCCAGCATGCGCATCACCCAACCAAGCATCCGCTGTTGTCGTTCGGCGTTTAGTGCCCAAGGGGTAATCAAATAGAACAAATCGAGCGGTAATGAAGGTCTAAACCGGCTTCCATCGGCTGTGCGTCTAAAGGTCATGTTCCGCACGCTGCCATTGATTGCCGTGCGGTACAGGTAAATTGAGAAACCTTCATCCATGGGTTTTTCAAAACTTTTGGCTTGATACAGTTCGATGTTGAGCGAATTGCCAAACTCAGTTCGCGGATAACCATCTCTAATAAGCCCCAGCAAAGTGGCGCTGGTTGCTCCTATCGCATTAAAGCTGGCCATGGCAATGATTGCTCCTCAAGTTGCTGTTGGTGATTAAGGCAGAGGCAATATTTGGACAGGGCCTTGGGCACATCAGCTGTCACCAGACGAATCGGAAATATTTTTTTCGTATTGGGCAAGCGACTCACGCAAAGTATCCAGTAATGCCTTGGCATAGGCCGGACTGGTGACAATGCGCGTATGAATTTGGGGATCTTCGTTTTCGAGATAGGACTGCCCAAAATCAAGAACAAATTCAAAAGCATTGTGACCGACCTTGAAGTAGTTGACATATTTCCCTTCCAACATATCGATTTCCTTACACCTACCGGTTTTGGCGTTAATGGATGAATCTCAGCCCTGCGGTCATTTGAACATTAGATCGCCGAGTTAATATGTATCAGCAATAACGATACCAATCTCTGTATTGTTAAAAAATGCATGCTATCCTTTTGAAATTAAAAATATTTAAAGTCTTTTCAACATCTGGCATTGGAACTGACTGTAACAATCCCTTGTTACACATTTTTTATGCGCTGTTACGCTGCTTTTTCATAAACCAAAAGCGATTAAGCGCAAACAGATTTGTAGATCTACCGAGTATCGGTAGTCGTTGAACCCGCAGATTCGCTAAAAATAGAAATATTTACAGCAGGTTATGAATAATTTGATTTGTATCTCGCCTGAGACAGGTATTGAATCACTGACTCTGGATCCAGAACTGATTACATGATAAATGGCTTTGGGAAGGTGTAACAGTGATTGATACACAGTGTCGCAGTGCTACCGGGAACGTTACAGTCTGCTTGTTATGAATGGATGATTTGATATTTAGTCATCTTCCGATACAAAGTCATACGCGACCAGTGTAATTTCTCGGCGGCTTTACTCTTATTCCAGTTTACCGAACACAACGTGGAAAATAATAATTCCCGCTCATCGCACGAAACCTTTTCAGGTTTTTTAGTGTCTGGTGAACGCAGAAAATCAGGAAGGTTGCTTTCATTGATCACACCGGAAAGTAGCTCGATATAGATGGCTTCCAGAAAGTTTTTGAGTTCTCGAACGTTGCCAGGCCAATCGTATTGGAGTAGTAATTCCCAAGCTTCCTCAGTGAACCCAATAATGTTTCGACCGAACAACGCATTGAATTTTTCCAGGAAATAATTGACCAGACTCACTATGTCTTCCTTACGCTCACGTAGCGGAGGTAATTGCACACGTGCAACGTTAAGCCGAAAATAAAGATCTTGCCTAAAGTCTTTTGTGGAGATCATATTTTCCAGATTGCAGTTGGTAGCGGCAATAATCCGGACATCGAGAGGAATGCTGTGCTTTCCGCCTAACGGGTAAACTTCTTTACTTTCCAGTACCCGAAGAATCTTGGCCTGAGCATAAGGACTCATGTCACCGATCTCATCAAAAAAAATCGTACCACCTTCTGCAAGTCTCAGTTTGCCTGCATAAGAAAAGTTTGCGCCGGTGAAAGCACCTTTCGCGTAACCGAATAACTCACTTTCCAACAGCCCATCCGGAATCGCAGCGCAGTTTATGGCTATGAAAGGCTTATCGTTACGGTGACTGTGTTGGTGAATATGCTCTGCGATGAGTTCTTTTCCCGTGCCAGTCTCGCCAGTAATCAACACATGACTATCCATTGAAGCCAGTTTGTTCAGATAGTCTTTTATCCTGCGAATCTTAAAGCTTTCACCGACAAACTGTTCGCTTTTCGCGGAAGCGATGGTGTCGCTATTATTTGCACAGATGGCTCGAGAATGATTGTGAGTTATCCATTGATTGACTGCAGCATTAAAAGTGCCGGTTGGAATGGGGGTAGTAAAATAGTCCTTGATACCGACTCTTAAAGCCGAAATGGCCAACGCTTCTGAGCTATCAGTGGTCACCAAAATAATCGGTAGCCTTCTTTCAAGTTGTCTGAGCGCTGAAACCTCTTTTAATATATCTACACCGTTTAGCCACGGCGATTCCAAAATTAAAAGAATAGGCTGTTTTTTTAGTACGTAGGCCGTGATGGTTTCGAAGTCGAACAGGTTTTCGAAGTGCTTGAAACCATGATTTTTCAGCAGCCTTTTAACTTCTTGATCCAGACTGTGGGTAGAAATGGCTAGCAGAATTTGATCCTGGCACTTTTCTAATTCCGTTTCTGCAGCGGCCAGTGGCAAGCGTTTGAAATTTGTAGTCGACGAACCCATTTTTACCACCTCAGCAAATTCTGGCTATTCAGTCTAGCGTCCAGAATGATACCAAAGACTCGGCACGTTAAGGAACGGTTATTTATTAACAGTGGCTAACCTCGGGTAAAGCTTAGAGGGAAATAAAGGCTGATCAGTGGTCACCAGAATTAAGGCATCCAGCCCGATAATCTCCAACGAAAGACTTAGTCCATAATCCCCGTGCTGAATAGTTAGTCATTCTTCGGATCCGGCGCATAACGCTCGGTAAAAGCTTCGGCAGACATGGGCCGAGCAAATAAATAACCCTGGCCAAAGTCGCAATTAATTGAAGCCAGCAAATCACGTTGCATGTCGGTTTCCACACCTTCGGCAATCACTTTCAAGCCCAATTTATGGGCCATGACGATAATCGCTTCGCAAAGAACAAAGTCGCTGGATTCGGCATTGAGATTACGCACAAAGGATTGATCGATTTTCAAATAATCAATATCGAATTTATTCAGATAGGACAAGGCTGAATAGCCGGTACCAAAATCATCGATAGCTACTTGCACTCCGGCATCGCGAAACACCAGCAAATGTTCGGCGGTTTTTTCACTGGCTTCCAGCAACAAACCTTCGGTAATTTCCACCACAATCGCCTGCCCGGGCAATCCGGTATTATGTAAATGTACAATCCAATCGGCAGGTTGGTGATTGACATCCAGAAACTGTACCGGAGACTTATTGATACTGATCTGAAACTCAGGATGCAGGCTCTGTCGCCACAATGTCACCTGCGCCGCCGCGGTATGAAATACCCAATCGCCAATATCATTGATCAAACCGGAATCTTCAGCCAGTGGCACAAACACCGCTGGACTGACTAAGCCACGCTCGGGGTGTTGCCAGCGAATCAAAGCCTCGGCTTTGTATACCTTGCCGGTGGTTAGCTCCACAATCGGCTGATATACCAACTTGAACTCTTGCTTGCCCAAAGCACTACGCAGGTCATGCATCATGGCTGCACGTGCAATCAAGTTGGCCTGCATGGAAGGGGTAAAAAAACTGTAACAGTTTCTGCCGCTATTTTTGGCCGCGTACATGGCTTGATCGGCATTCTTCAGCAACTGGCTCAGGGTTTGCGCATCATCGGGATACAAGGTAACACCAATACTGGCCGACACATAGACATGCTCGTGCTGCAGGGTAAACGGCAGGCTTAACTGTTCCAACAACTGTTTGACAACCCGTTCAGGACTTTCAACCGTATCCAGGTCTTCCAAAATAATCGTGAATTCATCGCCCCCCAAACGTGCCACCGTATCGGTGCTTCTGACACTAGCCAGTAAGCGCTGGGCAGTTTGTTGCAATAACTCATCGCCTATCTCATGCCCCAGAGTATCGTTGACTTCCTTAAAACGATCCAGGTCGATGAATAACAACGCGAAACGGCGTTTGGTGCGCTGGGCTTTTTTAATTTCCACCCCCATCCGTTCCCTGAACAAACTGCGATTTGGCAATCCGGTTAAAGGATCGAAGTTGGCTTGTTGCCAAATTTGTTCTTCGGTTTGCTTGCGGTGAGTAATATCGGAAAACAAAGCTACCCGTCTTTGCGGCTGTCCAAGATCATCAAAAATGGTATTGATGACGATTTCTTCGATATAAATTTCACCCGATTTACGCTTGTTGATAATTTCCCCATGCCAGGAGCCGGTGGCATTAATCGACTGCCACATAGCCTGATAAAAAGCGGGTGACTGTTCTCCCGAACCCAAAATCTTTGGATCTTTACCGATCACCTCATCACGACTGTAACCCGTCATGCGCATAAAGGCCTCGTTGACATTCAGAATGATATTATTCGCATCAGTCACCAACATCGCTTCACTACTGTTATCAAACACCATAGCTGCTAATTTCAGCGTTTCTTCGGCTTGCTTGCGTTCACTGATATCACGCGTAAATCCCACCGTACCCAACATGCGATTTTGCTCATCCATGAGAGGTGTTTTATAGGTTTCCACCCAAAATTGTTCACCGCCTAGATCTAAGATTTCTTCAATATTTTTTTGCAAACCACTGTTCATGACTTGTTGATCATCCCGGCGGTATTTTTCTGCCAAATCGCGCGGAAAAAAATCAAAATCCGTTTTACCAATCACCTCATTGATATCGACTTTGATTTGATCAGCAAATACCTGGTTGATTGCCATATACCGAGACTCGGTATCTTTTAACCAAACCAAAAATGGAAAGTTATCCAACAAGGCGCGTTGATAAAATTCTTTTTGCTGCAAGGCTTTCTGGGTCCGGCGCATCTCCGTAACATCGGCAAAATGCCAGATGCGTCCATAGTAGTTACCCTGCTTGTCACGTACAGGCGATGAGTAACGATCCAGAACCTTGCCATCGAGCAATTCAATTTCATCCTGACTGGTTTGCTCAGTGTTGTCATACAATTCGATCACTTTTTGCATGAATGGCTCGGGATTACGCAAGCGGCTCCTGACAAAGGCCAATTGACGCGCATCGTCAGACTGATCGGCTATTTCCGGCGGGATACCCCATAATTCAGCCAATCGGCGATTTTGCAATAATTTTTCCCCATCCTTACCAACCACTAAGATCCCGTCCGGTGAACAATCCAACAAGGCTTCGAGAAACGTCGTACGCATAACCAACTGTTCATCGAGACGCTTACGCGCCGTGATGTCTTCATAAACACCCAAAACCCCTATGACTTCTTGTTCACTATTTCGTAATGGCAATTTGGAAGTGCGAAGCCAGATGATTTCACCCTTAGGATTCGTTTGCGGTTCTTCATAGCCTACCCGGCTTTGACCACTGTTCATCACCTGCTGATCATCTCGCTGATATAAACCGGCTTGTGGAGACCAACTCAACTGATAATCATTTTTTGCTATCAGTTCAGTCACTGAATTTAATCCGGCGTCTTCTGCAAACAGATGATTGGCACCCAGATAACGTGATTGTCTATCCTTCCAGAACACTCGAATGGGCAGGGTTTCCAATATGGTTTGCAATAACAGATTGGTATTGGTCAGGGCTTTATTAGCTTGATATTGCGGCGTCAAATCCATTAAGGTCAACAGCACATCAGACCCCACCAGCGGCGAAAAAGCCATTTGTATATGTTTGAGTTCGCCATTTTTACAACGAATATCCATGTCCAAAGATTGAAAAGTCTGAGCAGTTCGTTGAGCAATACTTAATCCATTTTGCCAACTTTTTTGTACCCCATTTCGAACATCAGAATCAGGAATGGCTTTCCGCCAAAAATCCGTTAAAGAAGGTAAATCAGAGGTGGTATAACCAAAGTGCTGAACAAAACTTGGATTCAAGAACGAAATATTATGCTTCTGATCATGGATCAAATAAGCTACGGGGGAAGTATCGATAACGGCCTGCAAACGAGCCCGGGCTTGACGAACATCATGTAAGGTTATTGCGAGTATGGTGCCTATCCAGGTAAATAAAGTTTGATAGAGCCAATAATTCAGCAAACCACTTTTTTCAAAATCATCCGCAAAAAAGCCTTTACCCGCTGCCGCACCCAATAAAGCGGTCACAACTGTGATACTGGCGACAAATTGCACCCCTTGGCGTCCAAAACGCATTGCCCCCCAAAACATCAGGGCATACATCCAGTAACCAGAAGGCAAATCAGCGATTTGTTCCCAAAAAATATCCAGGAATACTGTGAGCGCGGTGATCGTTGTCAGACAACAAAAACTCAAAGTTTCCAGTAAACGGGATTTTTTGAACCAGTGCTTGGGCCAATGCCATAAAATTAATACAGCCGGCGTGGTGACAATAATCCCAAACACATCAGCCATCCACCAATGCAACATTACACCGGGTAATGACTGCACCGGAAATAACCCATATTGAGCGATTGCAACTGGACCTAATATTGCGCTCACCAAGGGGCATACCATTCCAACCAATGTCAGCCAACCAAAATCACTAGGCTGATTCAATTTGGCAGAAAATTTTACATATCGAACAAGCAAATAAGCCGCAGCCAGAGACTCCACCGTATTCCCCAGCGCGATAAAAAAACATAGCCCAAAGCTATTATTTACCAGCAGACCGGCAGCAAAAGCCCCTACAAACACCCCAGGCCAAAGATGCAGGCCTTTTCTAATCAAGACCGCCAACGCCAATCCGCCGGAAAACCATACCAGCGTGACATTACCCGCTGCAGAAAAATAATTCAGTACCAATTTCCCTAATCCTGCATAGACCAAGGCCAGCAGGAGCATGCTGGCGAAATCTTGCCAACGATACTGAGGGAAAGTCAAAACACGCATGAGCTAAATCAAGGATTTGAAGTAAGCAAACATATCAGCTGCCTCTATCAATTCATAGGCCTGGTAAGCGGCCAGAAAGGCTAAAATCAGAAAAATGACGCCGCTGATTTTATGTAACAAGGTCAGCGGCATACGTTGCAGGACTGTCCGTCCAGCCAGCACGCCCAAAGCCGAGGTAAACGCCAATGCCAACGTTGAACCCAACCAGACCGCAAAAGGTAGCGCTGTACTACTAAATGCAACGACGGCGAGTTGGGTCTTATCGCCAAATTCGGCCACAGTAATCAAAAAAAATGTGGTAAAAAAAATCCCATGCCCCGATTTTTCGACGACTTCTTCATCATCTTCGTCGTCATGTTGAAACAGTGCATGTAGGCCAAAAATGCCAAACAACAAGGCCACACCGGCCGCCACCAGATAATCCGGCAGCCAATTAGCGATGGCTACCCCAAACACCACCGCCAGGGTATTTAATAAGGCAAACGCTGCGATGGCCCCCCAAAGCACGGGTGCCGCTCGATGCCGGGAAGCCAGCGTCATGCACACCAATTGGCTCTTGTCGCCAATTTCAGCAGCAACAATCAATGCAAAGCTGGTGCCGGAAGTGACTGACAATTGCGTCAAATTGACCTGACTAACAACATTCATTAATTGATAAATTGCTTCCATCTGCGTCTAGGTAAAAAACTAAAGTCCGATAAAGCGTCACTAATCAGCTTTCAATCCAAATGAGATTTGTAGGCTGGATAAGCAACGCTAATCCGCCGTATTCCGGCCTACGCAGCACTATTTGATTAAGGGACTGAAAAGTTACGATCTAATAATCCTTTCTATTAACTCAGCATCCGGTCCAATATCATCATGATGATAAAGCCGACCATCAGGGAAAATGTAGCTATGCGCGACCGGCCCTTGGCATGCGTTTCCGGGATGATTTCTTCGCTGATCACAAACAGCATCGCACCTGCCGCAAAACCCATCGCAATGGGTAGCACCGAGGAGAAAATGGTCACCATGGTAATGCCCAGTAAACCGCCCACAGGCTCAACCAACCCAGTCAAAGTCGCAATCGCCACGGCTTTCCATTTGTTATAACCCAATCCAACCAGTGGCAATGCCACCGCCAATCCTTCGGGTAAATTTTGCAAGGCAATCGCTATCGCCAAAACAAACCCATTTTTCATATCACCGGAACCAAAACTAACCCCCACCGACATACCCTCCGGGAAGTTGTGTATGGTGATGGCAACGATAAACAGGGAAATTTTTTGTAAGGAGTCCAGACTTTCGTCGGCTACAGCATCAAAATGTAAATGCGGCAGTTTTTCATCGGCAAAATGCAGAAACAAAGCGCCTAACAGCATCCCCGCTGACACAATGATCAAACCTTTACCAGGCCAAATCTGCTCGCCGTAATCCATACCGGGCACCAACAGCGAAAATGCCGTCGCCGCCAGCATGACGCCAGCCGCAGCCCCTAACAGACTATTAAATAACTTTTGCGAAATATCCTTGAAAAATAGTGCAGGCAAGGCGCCCACGCCGGTGGCCAATCCCGCCAGGATACTAGCCAAAAATCCCACCACGACAATTTTGTCAAAAATCACATACAAACTGCCGAATACCAGTATTTGACTCAGCAAAAACACCCCGGCAATCACGCCCCAGCGTTGCATGGTTGGCAGCGTCATCAGTTTTAGATACTGCGGATGCGCTTGCAACCGTAAATATAAGTTTTCGAAGTACACTTGAATATCGAACATTTGATTCCCCGTTAATGGTGAGCGGACAAAGGCTGATTATACTGAAGGGGGAATAAAAGATACGATTTGTGTAACTATTCAACGCGACGCATTGAGTCCTGCTTGATGGTTGGATTTCGGCGGGTTTTCCATCAGTCCCAGGAACAAAATCCAGTACGAAGGGGCCATCGAATAACATCCTCGAATCGAGTCGGGATGGACCCGAATTGGAAGCTCATCCTACGGATGTCGGATTCAGTCTAACACCATCGCCAAAATGGCAAGCTTTCCATACGAAAGCTCAATGCAATCGGGTTGACATGTGGTTTTAGGATCCAAGATTATTGGATAGCTTGACAGCCAAGGGCTGTGTCAGTTCAAGACGCACATCGCGCTGCGGAAATGCAATAGCGATATTTTCTGCTGCAAATTTTTTGTTGATGATATGGCGTAAATCACTGGCTACCAGCCGCCAATCGACTTCCGGCATCAATTCCACCCAAACATACAACCCAAAAATCAACGCATCACTGCCAAAGTCTTCGAACAACACCTGAGGCGCTGGCTTATCTTGAATCAGGCCATGCCGCGCGGCAGCTTCGAGCAGAATATCACTCACTTGCTGAACTGGCGAACCATAAGCCACCCCAACTTTGACGGTAATCCGTACAGATTGACTGGTCAAAGTCCAGTTGGTCACTTGTTCCTCAATAAAAGTGCTATTAGGAATCAAAGTTTCAATGCCGTTGGCATCTCGTATATGCGAGCTTCTGACCCCGATATCGGTTATGCGTCCGCGCACCCCAGCCACTTCAACCAAATCCCCGGGTCTAAAAGGGCGTTCAAGTAGCAACATCAAGCCACTGATCAGGTTTTTGAGCAAATTCTGCATCCCAAACCCGGCCCCAATCGCCACCGCCCCGCCCATAAAGGCAAACACCGTTAAAGGAATATGCACGACCATCAGGCTGGCTATCGCTAAAAGCAAAACCTCAAAAAACAAGACCCACCTTTTGGCGATTCTGGCCAGACATGGGTCTATGCTGAATCGGGCCACGGCAAGTTGTTCTATATATTTGGCCATTTTGACGGCCAACCAGTAGCCCAAAACCAAAATCAGCAAAGCACTGACTACTTTATCCACTGTTATGCTGCGTTTGCCTTTGATTTGTTGACCGTCCACGTCTATGACGTCTTCGGCAGTGAACAGCTCGAAATTCCAAATATCAGACAACAGCGTTTGCAGACTTAAAAGTCCATCTTGCCAACGCTCAGCTTTGGTCTTGACTTTAAAGCGTTGCTCAAAATCTTGCTGGCAACGGGATAGAAGACTATCAATTGCATCCAGTGCTGCCAGACCCCGTGAAAGCGATTTGACCTTATCCATTTCAACAGCCTGTAGATCATGATCGGGGATTGAATCCAGCCAGTTTGTGGTGACGGATTTTCCACTGGCATCGTCAAGAGCAGCCATTCGCATCAGCTCGATATAAGCGTGAGCAGTTTTGGTGCTCTCTTGCCAAAACGCTATCTGTTCATAGGCTTCCCGGGCTTTTTCTCGATCATTCGCCTTGGCAATCCCCAAGCGGTATTCCCAAATCATTTGCCGCAGTTGCAAAAATTCCAGCATCCATTCCAGGGCCTGAAATTTTGTTTCAGCCGCTTGTTTCAGGGCTTTATGTAATAGTTCGGTCGAATTATTGTCTGAATTCGCTGCGACTTGATGGCCATTAAGCTCAGCCATGGTGGCTTGAAGTTCGGCCAGAATCGATTGCTTCTCGGCCAGGATGTCGCTACGAACAATGTCTATGTCCTTATCGCTAATTTGGGCGTCAGTAGTTAATTTTGCCAATTGGGTTTCGGCATGTTGACGCTTACGGTGAATTTCCTGAGCCTCTTGCTGAATGCGCTGAATCTCTATCTGCGTTCCCACCACCCGAACCCAGTCAAGCCGATGTCGCAAAGCCAGTTCAGCGCGCTTTTCAATCGCCATGGCTTTTTTACTGCCTTGGCTACGCTCTATGTCTTCATTGATCTGCCGGAGTTTGGCTGCTGAGTTTTCAGCAACTTTGATGCGTCTGGCAGCTTCATTCTCAACCTGAGTCCGCATCTTTTCGAGCCTGGCAAGGCGCTTAGCATTGACGTCCAGGGATTCGCGCAATTGATCAGCGGCTAAAAACGGAAAAGGCGAGATGTTCTCAACCTCTTTCAATTGCTGTGCATCGCGTTCCCATTCGGCAAAATGTTGTTGTAGATTCTGTAATTCTTTGAGGCGTTGAATTTGCAGTCCATATGCATTTGATAGCATCTGCAAATACAGGCTGCGAGGAAATGCACCAATCTGACTGATCTGCTTTTTAGGCGCTTCTGCAGCTATCTCCTCCCGGGTATCGGCCAGCTTTTTCTCTATTTCGCCTATCAGCGCGGCAGGATCGGAAAAACTATCGATGACACTTGCAGAACTAGCAGCTTGATCGAGGTTGCTGATTTTAGGATTGACGCGAATGGGAGCAGCTACAACAGCGACACAAGTCCCTATCCATAACATAGCGATCATCAACAAGCCACTACACAGTAGCTTAAACGCAGCCAATACGGTATTTAAATCAGACACGAAATGGGGTCTAAAAATCGAATCAGCTTACTTAACTTCCTTGGTAAATTCGCAGCGTTGCTTGACTAACGGTGCCGCTCCCGGATGTCCTATGCCCTTGGCAATCAAGGCTACCACCCGGTCATCCTGGTCATAGCCTACATGCGCTTCCATAGGATTAGCCATATCGGTGATGCCAAAGGCATCCATGATTTTTGCAATGTTGATGTTCACATTGGTAATTGAAGTACACAGTCTGGTATCGATATATTTTT
>Ga0172373_10008091_pt1 | contig 13424 bp, 7 predicted proteins | sample Lak10m_2_FD_114546 | JGI IMG/M metagenome (GOLD analysis project Ga0172373, IMG submission 114546) | Freshwater microbial communities from Kabuno Bay, South-Kivu, Congo - kab_092012_10m | ecosystem: Environmental > Aquatic > Freshwater > Lake | place: Democratic Republic of the Congo: South-Kivu... | reverse complement strand
TTTTATAGATACTTTTATTGACTAATAAGCCGAAAAGTAGGCTTTAAAATTAAATCTTGAGTTTTGGTTTTATTTAAACCAAGAACTAGATAATATTTTCTTATTACGGAACTAGTCTATTGAAATGTCCGAAAAAATCGGACAGTTGAAATTGAAAGCTCAAGATTGAAAGATGAGGCTTACAGATTGTGCAAATACTGAAACTTGTTTAAGAATTATTCAATCAAGAGCCAAGCATGTAAAAAATTTGGATATATAAAAAAATAAAAAAAGACTTTCAGAAATGAGAGTCTTTTTGAAAAACAAAATTTTTTTATTTTTCTTTGGAATTTATAAAAATAAGATTATATTAGACTATAATTTTTATAAACAAATTATATAAAATGAAGAAGGGGGGATTCACATAACTTAAAATTGGTAATTTTTCAAGAAAGAGAAATAAGAAAAACTATTTTTAATGATGAATGGTGGTTTTCTTTAGAAGATATAGTTTTTGTACTTACTGATAGCAAAAATCCAAAAGATTATATATCAAAAATGAAAAGAAGAGATGATGGGCTAAAAAAGGGGTGGGGACAAATTGTCCGTATCCTTATTTAAGAGACCATATGACAGATTTGGAACTTATATTTACTATGCTTTGAGAAGCATCAACGAGTGAAATAATAAAAAATAATGAGAGTAAATGATTTAAGAAAATACAAAAAGATGGTATTGAGTGATGAAAAATAGCTTGAAATGCGAGAAAAGAACTTGAACAAAAAACAAAGAAAAAAATTGTTTCAAGACAAAATTATTTAGATGAGGATAAAAAAATAAAATAGTTTATTTATTAAAAAATGACTTTGAGCTCACAAAAGCAAGATTGACTCTACAATATAAATATCCACTATATATGGACATTTTTTTCATCAGTCTTGTTTTTATCTCCAATAATAACTCTTTTTTATTTGCATTATTGATTAAATATAAATTGAATTGTTTCCTTAATAGCAATACAAAAATTTTTTACAGCTATTTTAGAAATACCAACTTCAACTATTTGAGATAGTATTTGAAGAGTAAAACTTTTGAGGCTTTCAGTTTTATCTTCATTTGTTCCAATTTTATTATATTTTCTTTTCCCTTCTATTTTTATTTTTTATATAGCTGTTTTCTTTTCATCATTAGGAAGTAGTTTATGGAGCTGAACTTGACATGCAAAACTTCAGGAGGATTTAGAGGTATCTTGAATGGAAAAAGATTTTTGAAAGATAATTTGAAGGCTTATAGCACTACAAAGAATAGGACAATTAATAACTCCAATTATAATATTTTTTGTTTTGAAATTTTTTCTGCTTGATTGATATAAAATACTTGCTGGGTTTGATGTCTTTTTTTGGATGATTGCAATATTTTTTGTTTTTAAATTTAGAGAAATTAATTCAAATAATATTGTTAGTTGAAAAAAACTTAAAGATAAGATTGGTATTCAAATAAAAATACTAAAAAATTCTCTTCAGTTTATGTTAAAAGATATGAGAATTTTCATTTTACTTTTTGTAATGATTTTAGCGAATGATTTACATTTTATATGAAATATTTTACTTCCGAATATAGTAGAAAATTGACTAAAAGATTTTATTAGTAGCTTTGTTATTTGGATAGTATCATTAGCTTGAATTTTGTGAGCTTGGATTAATCATAAAATATCCAATAAATTTTGACTACAAAATACTTTTATTTGAGTTGTTTTTTGTAATATGATTTTACATTTTATGGCTTATTTTTTCTTTGATATAAAAATTATTTTTATCCTATTGTATACTATGATAGCCTTTGTTATTTGAGTTTATACTCCAATTTGGAATCATCTATTGATGAATTTTACTGAAGTAAAAGAAAAAGCTACGGTAAGAAGTATTTTTATTATGGTGATATGACTTTTTGAAAGCTTATTTTTATTTCTCTTTAGTTTTTTACAGATAAAAATTTGTATTCTCATTTTGAGTATTATGATGTTTCTCTGACTTATTCTCTGATTATTTTATTTTAAAGATAAATCATATTCAAAAATTTCTCAAGAGAAGTAAAAATAAAAGACTTTCACCAATGAAGCTCTTTTTCTTTTTAATGACGGAAAAAGTAAAAAATATAATTTTCTTTGAAATTTATGAAAATAAGATTATATTGAAAATAAGATTTTTGTATAATTTGTTTATAAATAGTTTTAAAAATGATTAAAGAAGAATCTACACATATATTGTTTGATTGAGAAAACATAATTTTTTCACCAAATTTATGAAAAATTTTTGATTTCTTAATGAATATAGAAAGAGAAATTAAGAGTTTTATAGATTTTGAAAAACAATTACAAAAAATAAAAGAATCATACACAGAAACATTAAGATTTACTGCTTTTTTAGCTAAAAAAATTGAAGATAATAATATAGATTTTAATTACATAATATCTGAAAATCCAGAAAATATAGCTAGTAAATTTGATTTTCATTTACCAATTCGTTCGCAATTTATTGTTTTATTTGCTAGTCTTGAAACCTTATTTTGTTTGTATATTACATATATTGAAAAAATAGATAATGAAGAAGATATAAGGAAAAAGACAATGGATAAAGAAGAAACAAGAAAATTTTTAAATAAATTTATATTATCAAATGAAAATGAGTACTTTAATTTGAATAAAAAGATATTTTCAAAAATTTCTGCAAAACAAATAAGAGAATTTAGAAACTCATTAACCCATTTTTATTCTGTTAAATGATGAATTAATATAATTCATAACGAATTAAATGAAAAAGCAAGGAAGTTAGAATGAAAATTAAAAGAAAAATGAAATAATAATGTAATTTTTATAAGTCCAAATGATTTATTCTTACTTATAAGATGAGCTTCTAAAATTTTAATAAAAAGCTGGTCTGATGACTATTTAAGCGACCCTATAGAGTTTAGTGAAAAAATAACTTTTGTTAAATCTATAGTTGATAAAAATTCAGCAGTTTTAATTAAAAATAAAGACTTAAATATTTAAAATTCTTAGCCATTAAAAATGCCATACTTACAAAAAATTTTACAAGAAAAATTTGGACTCGAAAAATTCCATGATGGACAGAGAGAAGTTGTTGAAAATGTTTTAAATTCTTCGGATACTCTCGTATTTATGCCGACTTGATGAGGAAAATCACTCACTTACCAGTTGCCGTGAGTGATTTTACCATGATTGACGATTGTCATTTCTCCACTTATTTCTCTTATGAAAGACCAAATTGATAAACTCAATAGTTTAGGTTTGCGAGCAGAACAAATAAATTCTACCATTTCTACAAGTGAACAAAATATGATTTTGGCAGAGCTTGAACAGGCTTATGAAAGCGAAGATGAACCAATAAAATTTCTCTATATTGCTCCAGAAAGACTTAATTCGTATGAATTTATACGAGTAATGCAAAATATCAATATTTCTCTTGTTGCCATTGATGAAGCTCATTGTATCAGTCAGTGGGGACATGATTTTCGTCCAAGTTATATGAAGATAAAGTGATTTTTGGAAAAACTGAGACAAAAACAAAATTTTCCTATCATTGCTCTTACCGCAACAGCGACAAAAAAAGTAAGAGAAGATATTGTGGAAAGGCTTGGGCTTAAAAATTACAAAGTATTTACAAAAGGATTTGATAGAAAAAATATTATTATTTTAGTGCGAGAAATAAGTAAAACTGAAGAAAAACTTGCAAAGACTCTTGAAATTATTACAAAAACTTCAGGATCAGGAATTATTTACTGCTCAAGTAGAAAAATGGTTGATGAAGTCTATGAATTTTTGGGAGAAAAGCATATTTCAGTAGGAAAATATACGGGAGCGATGACAGCTGATAGGAGAGAAGATATGCAAAATAAATTTATGGATGGAATCTACAAGGTTATTGTCGCAACCAATGCTTTTTGAATGGGAATTGATAAAAAAGACATACGATTTGTTATCCATTACAATCTTCCTGGATCTATAGAAAATTATTATCAGGAAGTCGGAAGAGCTGGAAGAGATGGAAAAAATTCTTATTGAGTGGTGCTTGCGAGTTTTTGAGATACCAAAATTCAAGAGTTTTTTATAGAAAATATTTATCCAGAAAAAAAAGAAGTTTTGGATTTGTATGGATATCTCTATAGGGATTTTAAAATCTGAGAAGGAAAATGAACAGAGATTTTGAAAACTTATGCACAGATAGCAAAAGAATCATGAGTTGGAAATGATATGAAAGTGGGAAGTATTTTAAAAATTTTTGAAAAATATGGAATTATAAATAAATGATTTGAGGGAGAATGAATTGAATGATTTAGAGGAAAAGGAATAACAATAACACAAGAAAAAAGAAAACATTCACAAATACTTATTGATTGGAAAAGACAAGAATTACTTGAAAAAGAATCTTATTTTAAACTGGAACAAATAAAAAAATTGCTTTTTTATCCTCGTTGTAGAAAAAAATTTATTTTGGAATATTTTTGAGATGAAGAAGATTTGGAAAACCTGTGAGAAAATTGCTGAAGCTGTGATTATTGTATAGAAAAAGATAAATTTGATAGTGGAGAAGTTCTCAATCTTGTCAATTTATCTGTATTTGAAATCGTGCTTGATGTTGTAAAAATGTTAGATAGAAAGTTTTGAGTCAATGTCATAGCGAAATTTTTGGCAGGAAATGATGACAAAAATATGTTAAAACGGGAATTGGATAGGTATGACGAATATTGAATTTTAAAAGAATATTCTCTTGATCTTATTCTTGCTCTTCTTGAATCACTTATACGACAAAACTTCTTGGAAAAAACAGGTGGAATGTATCCACTTATTTGATTGACAGAAAAAGGAAAAATTGCTCTTACAAGAGAATATTTACTTAAAGAGGAAGAAAAAGAATTACAATCTTTTGTTGTGATGAAAGCAAAAAACAATGTTTTCAAAAAAGAATCAAAAGGAAAAAGCTCAAGTGGAACCGCAAAAAAATGAAAAAAATCACAAATAGTTGATACTTATGGACTGACTCTTGATTTATTTAAGCAATGAAAAAATATAGAAGAAATAGCAAAAGAGAGAGAAATGAGCTCGCTTACGATAGAAGGACATATTTTGAAACTCTATGAAGATGGCGATTTGAAAAAAGATGATATTTTACAATGTGTCAATTCTGATAATCTCAACCAAGTAAAAAAAATAATTGATTCTTATTTTTCTGAAAATATTGATAAACTCAAACCAATAAAAGAAAAACTTGAAGAATTATGATGTACCAATATTTCTTATTTTGAGATAAAGGTTTGTATTTTGTTTGAGAAATAAATTATTTTAAAAGAGACAAAATGTCTCTTTTTTTGTAAATTAAAAATAAAAATGATATGATGAAGAAAATAGTAATAAATAAGGAAAATGGAACAAGAAAAAGTAAATGAAATTCTTGTAAAGTATGAAAAGTTAAAAGAAATTCTTTCCCAAGAATATAATTCTGTCAGAAAATTAAAAAAAGATATTTGGAAAGTTATGTTGGATATTTCAAATAAAGCCTCTGCTCTTGTTAATCTTTCTGGTGCTCAAGCTGAAAATATATGAATTCAAGAATTAAAAAATTTAGCAAATTGAAATGAAGATATTTTAGAAATAGAAAAAATGTTGGATTTATTTTTTCAAAAAATACAAGAAATATTTGAAAAAAAGAAAAAAATTCTTCCCTTTTCTTTTTTTAGAAGTAAATGAACCCTTTCAAGTAATTGAGAAAGGAGTGAAAATTGAGAAGAAAAACCATTTTCTTTGGCTCCAAAATATCAGACTGTTTTAAGTGTCCTTGATGATTTATGAATTGATGTTGATAAAATACAAATCTCAGAAGAAAATTTAGAATGAGAAAAAAATTGAGAACAAAAAGAAGGCTGAGTTTGAGAGAAAAAAACTCAAGTAAAAAAAAGAAGAAAAATTCCATATACAGCCATAGAAGTAAAAGATAAACAGAAAGATTTAAATATTACTATTCTTGTTTGTGATGAGGTAGGACAATCTACATTTATTTATGATGGGACTTTTAAATTAGAAGAGCTTAAAAATATAGAAAAAGAAGAAAAAATAAATGGATTTAATTGTTATACTATTCCATATTGAGAGAAAAATTTTTATGACAAATTAAAAGTGCAAATAGAATTTCTTTCTTTTAAAAAATTTGATGAAGATAAATATAAAGAAGAGCTTAAAAATCTATGAATAGATGAAGAAGTAATACAAGAATATAGTATTGAAGTAGGAAATTTTATATATTTCTTTGATAAATTTTTATGAGAATGAGAAAAAAAATCTTGAATTGCAGTTGAAAATATTGATTGAGAAAAATTTTTATTTATTCCTTTTCGTGGATTTTCTCCTGATTTGATATTGTGATGAAAAAGACTCGCATCTTCTCCATCAGAAGCCTTTAATCAAAAATATTTTAATAGGAATAAGCATACAACGAGAGATGATGTAATACAAATGCTTGATTTTCTCGGCTATAAAATAGCAGATGATGAGCAAATGAAACAAAGATGGAGAAAAATTATTGAAGAAAATAAAAAGTCTTTTGAAGAAATAGGAGTATATAATAAAGAATGAGTTTGGTATTTTTGAAATATACATTGATCGCCAGAAAAATTAGTTATTGCTTGATATCATATAAATTATTTTCGTCCAAAAGATTTTAAGGACAATACATGAAAAATGATAACAGCAGTGTATGATAGCAACTTAAAATTTTTATTTAAAAGTTTGTGATTTCAAATTGCAAATGAAGAACAAGAAAAAGCAAACTTTGTAGAAATTTTGAGAAGAGAATATAGTCTATGAGAACAAGATTTTAATAATAAATGAATTTTTTTTCATAATGAAAAATGGTATATTCGCTGAAAAAATACTAAGAAAAATAAAGAAAAAAATTCTCAAGGTGAGAATTGAGATAAAAGATGGTTAGATTTACTTGTAAATTGAAAATCTTTTAAATATTTTCCTAATATAGTTTTTAATAAAACATATTGTATACAATCACCTAATCTTAAAATAAGTGGTATTATGAAAAGTAAAAATGATTTGAAAATAATTTTAGAGGTTTTATGAGAAACAGTTGCTACAGAAGAAGAAAAAAAAGAATTTTTCTCTCAAGATTATGGTAAAGTTGCTTAAAAAGATATCTATTCTTTTTACTCCCTATAAAATGATCTTATTTTTCCTCCATAATTTTCCTCAAAAAAAAGTTTGACACCAAGCGAAATATTTATAAAATTCGTTTCGCTTTAATATTTTATGAATAATACAACAAAGTAAAAATAACTACTTTTTACCGTATTTATCACAAAAACGAAGCAAAAGTTCTTGTTTTCCTCCGTAGCTCAGCGGTAGAGTAGATGGCTGTTAACCATTTGGTCGTTGGTTCGAATCCAACCGGGGGAGCCATTTTTGTATATAAGTGTTATTGTTCTTTAAATTTGAACATCTTTTAAAAAGATAAAAAGGAGAGATGCCAGAGTGGTTGAATGGAACAGTCTTGAAAACTGTCGTGGGGCAACTCACCCAGGGTTCGAATCCCTGTCTCTCCGCCATTTATATTCTTTGAAGAACTTTTTGATTAATTTCTCTGGAAGGGTGCCTGAGTGGCTGAAAGGGCTCCCCTGCTAAGGGAGTAAGCTGATTTTCGGCTTCAAGGGTTCGAATCCCTTCCCTTCCGCCATTTTATTTTACAATAAAATAAGGGAAAAAGAGACAAAAAGGGAAAATAAAAAAGAATATAAAACTTTTTATAAAAAAAATTTTAAAAGGGCTTGTAGCTCAGAGGTTAGAGCAGTCGGCTCATAACCGATTGGTCGTTGGTTCAATTCCAACCAGGCCCACCATACTTATTTAAGTATGGGACTTAAAAAGAGAGGGGTTTGTAATAGAAATTCAAAATAACGAATAATTATACTTGAATTAACTAACTCGTCCTCTATTTTTCTCTACCTAAAGCCAAATAAATAAATAGAGAAAAAAAGTTTAAAAAAGTTTTGACAAAGAGGTTTAATTTTTTACAATAACTCAGCTTTAAAAAATGTTCTTTAAAATAAGTGAAATATTAGGAAAAAAGTTTGTATTCTATATCTAGGAAAAAAACTAAGTATAAAATAAAAATATCAATGTTTAAAAGAGTTTGATCCTAGCTCAGGGTGAATGCTAGCGGTGCGCCTAACACATGCAAGTCGAGCGGGATTATAAAATAGCTTGCTATTTTATATGAGAGCGGCGAACGGGTGAGTAATATGTTGGAATCTGCCCTTAAGTCAGGGATAGCCCACCGAAAGGTGGATTAATACCGGATGTGCTCTTCGGAGTAAAGATTTATCGCTTAGGGAGGAGCCTTCATTCTATCAGCTTGTTGGTGAGGTAAAAGCTCACCAAGGCTATGACGGATAGCTGGTCTGAGAGGATGATCAGCCACAATGGAACTGAGACAAGGTCCATACTCTTACGGGAGGCAGCAGTGAGGAATCTTCCACAATGGGCGAAAGCCTGATGGAGCGACACCGCGTGAAGGATGAAGGTCTAACGACTGTAAACTTCTTTTCTGAGGGAGCATAATGAGAGTACTTCAGGAATAAGGGACGGCTAATCACGTGCCAGCAGCCGCGGTAATACGTGAGTCCCGAGCATTACCCGGAATCACTGGGTGTAAAGGGTTTGTAGGCTGGTAAATAAGTCAGGTATGAAAGACCGGAGCTTAACTCCGTGTTTGTGCTTGAAACTATTTATCTAGAATCAGGAAGAGGTAAGCGGAATTCTAAGTGTAGGGGTGCAATCCGTAGATACTTAGAAGAACACCAAAAGCGAAGGCAGCTTACTGGTACTTTGATTGACGCTGAAAAACGAAAGCGTGGGGAGCGAAAAGGATTAGATACCCTTGTAGTCCACGCCCTAAACTATGATAACTAAGTGTTGGAGTTTTCTCCAGTGCTGTAGCTAACGCGTTAAGTTATCCACCTGAGGAGTACGGTCGCAAGATTAAAACTCAAAGGAATAGACGGGGACCCACACAAGCAGTGGATCATGCGGTTTAATTCGATACTAAACGGGGAACCTTACCCAGACTTGACATCCCTAGAATCAACTGGAAACAGATGAGTGCCCGCAAGGGAACTAGGAGACAGGTGCTGCATGGTTGTCGTCAGCTCGTGCCTTGAGGTGTTCGGTTAAGTCCGTTAACGAGCGCAACCCATGTCGCTAGTTACTATGTCTAGCGAGACTGCCTATGTTAAATAGGAGGAAGGTATGGATGACGTCAAATCAGCATGGCTTTTACGTCTGGGGCCACACGCATGATACAATGGCCTGTACAAAGAGGAGCAATAAGGTAACTTGGAGCAAATCTCTAAAGCAGGTCTCAGTCCGGATTGAGGTCTGAAACTCGACCTCATGAAGTTGGAATTGCTAGTAATCGTGAATCAGATATGTCACGGTGAATTTGTTCCTGGGTCTTGTACTCACCGCCCGTCACGGCATGGGAGGTAGTAATATCGGAAGTCCCTCTAGTAATATGGGGGCCCATGGTAGGACTACTGACTGGGCTGAAGTCGTAACAAGGTATCCGTAGGAGAACCTGCGGATGGACTATCTCCTTACAATTTTCCTTATAGAGTAGAGTACTCTTTTTCCTAATATTTTGCTTATTTTGTTCTTTAACAAATCTGAATAAATAAAGTTAGTTGATAAGTTATTAGTTTTTAAAATAACTAATAGTTTTAGGTGGTTTTAAAATTAAAATATGGCATAAAGTGGATGCCTTGACTCGAGTGCCCGATGAAGGACGCACTAATCTGCGATAAGCTTGGAGGAGTTGATAAGAAACGTTATTACTCCAAGATTTCCGAATGGGGGAACCCAATACGAGTAATTCGTATTATCTGCAAAGCAGAAGGATACATTGTGAACTGAAATATCTAAGTAGCAATGGAAAAGAAATCAATTGAGATTCCCTGAGTAGTGACGAGCGAAACGGGAATAGCCCAAACCATAGAAGTTGTAGGTAGCTTTTGGCTCTATGGGGTTGTAGGAATAATATTCGGGGAGGCTAATAAACCGAATATAGAATATTATTATTAAAAGAATAAGTTTGGAAGCTTAACCGTAGAGGGTTCTAGTCCCGTATTTGAAAATAATTTTATTTTGTATCTATTATTTCCTGAGTAGGTTCAGACACGTGGAATCTGGACTGAAGCTGGGGAGACCATTCTCCAAGGCTAAATACCACTCGAGATCGATAGCGAACTAGTACCATGAGGGAAAGGTGAAAAGAACCCCGGAAGGGGAGTGAAATAGACCTGAAACTTTATGCCTTCAAAGAATGGGAGCCTTCGGGTGACCATGTACTTTTTGTAGAACGGACCAACGAGTTAGTGTGTGTGGCAAGGTTAAGGAAGTATATCCGGAGCCGTAGTGAAAGCGAGCCTGAATAGGGCGATAAGTCATATATACTAGACCCGAAACTGGGTGAGCTTCCCATGAGCAGGCTGAAGTAAAGGTAAGACTTTATGGAGGGCCGAACCATTTGGAGCTGCAAGTCCATTGGATGACTTGTGGGAAGGAGTGAAAAGCTAATCGAACCCAGAGATAGCTGGTTCTCCGCGAAATAGCTTTAGGGCTAGCCTCAAGTAATATACTATATAGGGGTAGAGCTCTGATTGGACTAGCGGGATGCGAATCTTAGCAAATCCTGATAAACTTCGAATACTATATAATTTAACTTGGGAGTCAGACAGTGACGGATAAGCGCCATTGTCAAAAGGGAAACAGCCCAGATTACTATCTAAGGTCCCTAATTTATAGCTAAGTGGCAAAGGATGTGAGGTTGCTTAGACAACCAGGAGGTTGGCTTAGAAGCAGCCATTCCTTTAAAGAGTGCGTAATAGCTCACTGGTCAAGCGACCTTGCGCCGAAAATCCAACGGGGCTTAAGCTATAAACCGAAGATGTAAATTCATCGCAAGATGTCTGGTAGCGGAGCGTTCTGTATGTCGCTGAAGGAGAAGGGTAACCGACTCTGGAGATATCAGAAGTGAAAATGTTGGTATGAGTAACGTAAGGAAGATGAAAACTCTTCCCACCGAAAACCTCAGGTTTCCTACACAACGTCAGTCGATGTAGGGTTAGTCGGTCCTAAGGTGTACCCGACAGGGGAAGCTGATGGATACACGGTTAATATTCCGTGACTATGTATATTTTTCTAAGGGGGGACATATCGGGATATAAGAGACTCTTAATGAATTGAGTTACGAAAACGAATCTTAGATTGTAGGCAAATCCGCAATCTTTTAAGGATGAGTTTAGTTACACAGATTTTTTTCCTTCGGGAACGAGAAATGTCGCTCTTACTATATTCGGGTATCGAGAAAAGCCTCTAAGAGCTAAGGTATATGTAACCGTACCGTAAACGAACACTCGTAGGTTAGTGGAGAACACTAAGGTGAATGAGATAACTATGCTTAAGGAACTCGGCAAAACAGCGGTTGTAACTTCGGGATAAAACCTGCCTTGAAAGTATTTTACTTTCTAGGCCGCAGCGAAAGAGCCCAGGCGACTGTTTACCAAAAACACAGCTCTCTGCAAACTCGTAAGAGGATGTATAGGGGGTGATGCCTGCCCAGTGCCAGAAGGTCACGGGGATGAGTGCAAGCTCTGAACCCAAGCCCTGGTGAACGGCGGCCGTAACTATAACGGTCCTAAGGTAGCGAAATTCCTTGTCGGGTAAGTTCCGACCCGCACGAATGGCATAACGGTCTGGGCACTGTCTCAAGCATAGGCTCAGTGAAATTGCAATGTCGGTAAAAATGCCGACTACTTGCAGCAAGACGGAAAGACCCTATGGAGCTTTACTATAACTTGGTATTGGGTCATGTTTTAAGATGTGCAGTATAGGTGGGAGACTGTGAAGCAGAGTCGTCAGATTTTGTGGAGTCATCGTTGAGATACCACCCTTCTTAAAATGTGGCTCTAACCCCGTAATCGGGGGACAGTGCTTGGTGGGTAGTTTAACTGGGGCGGTTGCCTCCTAAAATGTAACGGAGGCGCGCAATGGTTGGCTAGCATCGGATGGAAATCGATGTGATAGTGTATTCGCACAAGCCAGCTTGACTGAGAGACCTACAAGTCGAACAGACACGAAAGTGGGCGAAAGTGATCCGGCACTCATGTGTGGAAATGGTGTCGCTCAACGGATAAAAGTTACCCTAGGGATAACAGGCTGATCGCATCCAAGAGTTCATATCGACGATGCGGTTTGGCACCTCGATGTCGGCTCGTCGCATCCTGGGGCTGGAGAAGGTCCCAAGGGTATGGCTGTTCGCCATTTAAAGCGGTACGCGAGCTGGGTTCAGAACGTCGTGAGACAGTTTGGCCCCTATCTGCTGTAAGCGAATAGGAATTTGAGAAGATCTGCTCCTAGTACGAGAGGACCGGAGTGGACAAACCTCTGGTGTATCGGTTGTCATGTCTAATGGCATCGCCGAGTAGCTAAGTTTGGAAGGGATAACCACTGAAAGCATCTAAGTGGGAAGCCTACTTTAAGATGAGATTCCTCCACCCTTGAGGTGATAAGTCCCCTTGGAGACTACAAGGTTGATAGGTTGCAGGTGTACAGGTAGTGATATCTTTAGCCGAGCAATACTAATTGGACGAATGAGTTTTAATACTATCTCTACGATTAATTATTTAATAAATAATACTTTCGACTAACTTTACTTGTTCAGATTTGATGAACGAAATTGCTCTTTAAAAATTTGATGTTAGTGTCTTGGTGGTTATAACGGCTAGGGTACACCTGTTCCCATACCGAACACAGAAGTTAAGCTAGTTTGTGCTGATGGTACTGCATTTCATAAATGTGGGAGAGTAAGTAGCTGCCAAGACACTGATATCAAATTTATAAAATTATCGCTTAAGAGTGGAGGAGCATTATTGCCCGAGTAGCTCAGCGGAAGAGCAGCGCCCTTCTAAGGCGAAGGTCGTAGGTTCAAATCCTGCCTCGGGTACCATTAAAATTAATGAATAGAGAATAAGTAATAGAGAATAATTTGATTAAGTATTTTAAACTATTCACTTTTCACTATAAAACTATTAACTATTTTGGGTGATTAGCTCAGTTGGCGAGAGCATCTGCCTTACAAGCAGGGGGTCGTAGGTTCGAACCCTACATCACCCACCATTAAAAAACCTTTGTGTGTTAGAATTATAACTAATTCTGATAGACAAAGGTTTTTTATTTTTAGATATATTAGACTAGTTCCGAAATAATTTTTTTATAGATACTTTTATTGACTAATAAGCCGAAAAGTAGGCTTTAAAATTAAATTTTGAGTTTTGGTTTTATTTAAGCCAAGAACTAGATAATATTTTCT
>Ga0172373_10008090_pt1 | contig 13425 bp, 6 predicted proteins | sample Lak10m_2_FD_114546 | JGI IMG/M metagenome (GOLD analysis project Ga0172373, IMG submission 114546) | Freshwater microbial communities from Kabuno Bay, South-Kivu, Congo - kab_092012_10m | ecosystem: Environmental > Aquatic > Freshwater > Lake | place: Democratic Republic of the Congo: South-Kivu... | reverse complement strand
GGCAATGCGGCGCGGCGTTTCTGCCGTTGGACCCGGATTATCCCGAGGAACGCTTGCGTTATTTGCTGGCCGATGCCGGTGTCGGCTGTCTGTTAAGCCATAGTGACGGTCCATCAATCGCGCTCACGCCCGCGTCCATCATGAGGCTCGAACTGGACCGGCTGGATTTGTCCGCCTACCCCGACACCCCGCCGGCGCTCGCGACGCATCCCGAGCAAACCGCTTATTTGATCTACACCTCCGGCTCCACCGGCCAGCCTAAAGGCGTGGTGGTCAGCCACGGCGCCCTGGCCCGGCATTGCCAGGCCATGGCCGAGGTGTATGCCATGCAAGCCGGCGATGTTTGCCTGCATTTCGCCTCGTTCAGCTTCGACGCGGCTATAGAGCAATGGGCGGCGCCGCTGGCGTGCGGCGCTAAAGTGGTCATCAGCGACCAGACCCTGTGGAGCGTCGAACAAACCCTGGCGGCGATCGAACGCCATGGCATCACCCGCATCGACTTGCCGCCGGCCTATCTGAGCGAACTGGCTCGGCACATCCAGTCGCCCGAACAAGCCCCCGTCCTGACCAGTTGTACGGTCGGCGGCGAAGCGCTGCCGCGCGACGGACTGGCCTTGATTCAAAGCCGACTGCGTCCGCAACGCTTGCTCAACGCCTACGGTCCCACCGAAACCGTCATCACGCCGCTGGTCTGGGAAGCCACCGCCGAGTGCGACAGCGCCTATGCCCCCATCGGCAGCGTCATGGGTGATCGTAGCGCCTACATCCTCGATACCGACCTCAACCCCGTACCCATCGGTGTGGCCGGCGAACTGTACATCGGCGGCCCCAGCCTGGCCCAAGGCTACTGGCACCAGCCGGGGCTGAGCGCCGAACGCTTCATGCCCGATCCGTTCAGCAATCAGGCTGGCTCTCGTCTGTACCGCACCGGCGACCGGGTCAGACGCCGGGCCGATGGGGTCATCGACTACCTGGGGCGGCTGGATCAACAAATCAAGCTGCGCGGCTACCGCATCGAACTGGGTGAAATCGAAGCCGCCTTGTTGGCGCAAACCGGCATAGATGAAGCCGTGGTCATCGCCGCCGAAAGCGGCCAGTTGCTGGCCTATGTCGGGGCCGGTTCCGTAGAGGCTGAAGGCAACGAAAATCAACGCGCCGAAAGCCTGCGCCAGGCCCTGCAAACCCGCTTGCCGGATTACATGCTGCCGAGCCACCTCCTGATCTTGCCGCAACTGCCGAAATTGCCCAGCGGCAAGCTGGATCGCCAAGCGCTGCCAGTACCGGAACGGATCGTCCGCGCCCGCACCGCGCCGCGCAATGCTGTCGAACAGCAGTTGGCAACGATTTGGCGGGACGTGCTGGGCTTGGAAGACATCGGCATCGAGGATAATTTCTTCGCGTTGGGGGGGCACTCGTTAAGTGCGCTACGGCTGGTATCGCTGATCAACCGGCGGCTGGATTGGAATCTTTCGCTCAGCCGATTGCTTCAACAACCGACCATTGCCGCGTTGGCCGCGCAAGCCAACATCGGCCAATTGTCGCCCTTGGTGGCTTTGAATCGCGTCGATAGCGATAAACCGCCGCTCTTTTGTCTGCATCCGGCCGGCGGTACGGTGTTCGGCTATTATCCACTAGCCCGAGCCCTGGCGGATCAACGTCCTGTATATGGATTGCTGTGCCGCAGTTTTCTGGATTCCGGTTGGCAAGATGAGTCGATAGCGGCGATGGCAGCGGATTACGCCCAGGCAGTGATGCAACAGCAGCCGCATGGCCCGATTCATTTGTTGGGCTGGTCCTTGGGCGCTGCTTTGGTATTGAGTATGACAAGGGTATTGGAACAAGCCGGCCGAGAAGTGGCGTTTTTGGGCTTGGCGGACAGCTATGTACCCGGTTTCGATAGCATTGAAGACGACATGGAAGTCGATGATAAAGACAGCCTCAGGGGGCTCTTACAGAGTATCGCTCCCGAGTGGGCGGATTTCGATCTTGATGGCTTGGCGAATATCAGTGAAGAGGATGAAGCTCGGAATCCGGCCGTTGCGTGGTTAAAATTGCTGGATGTGAATAATGGACTGGCGATTATGCAGCGATTGACTCAATTGAGCGAAAGTTACCGGATGGAACCCATAAGGGTAGGCCTGCATTGCTGGTGGTCTGATGAGGCCGGCGAAGCGGCGGAATTCGCCCAGGATATGCTGGAACAAGCCTGTGGCAGCCGTGTGCTGTGGTCGGCGCGAGTGCCGACCAATCACGCTAATATCGTCAAGCATGATGACTTTATCGCCGATGTGGTAAATCGATTGAATACCGATGCCGCGTCGTAACGGTTACTGGCCATGCCTGATATTGTTATGTCTGTCGGCCTGTACCACAGTGCCGGACCGCGATGCGGTTGGCGAAGCCGGCCCGTTGCCGACTGCCTGGACGGCGTTACCGGCTAGTGTTGCACAAGGCCAAGTCGGCGCCTGGATTGCCAGCTTTAACGACGACGATGTCAAAAGCCTGGTGTTGAAGGCCCTGGAAGGCAATAACGACCTGAAAGCAACGGCGACCAGGGTCGAGCAAGCCCGTGCGCAAGCGCGCATAGCAGGCGCTCCCGCCAGACCACAACTGGATTTGGCTCCAGGTTTTGAACACGCTGACGCCGGGCGCGATGCGAAAAACTCGATAAGTACCGGTAGCCGCTGGTCGGTGCCGTTCAATCTGAGTTGGGAACTGGATGTTTGGGGGCGGATCAACGATGCGCAGCAGGCAGCGGTTCTGGAAGCCGATGCGGTAGAAGCCGATTTGCAGGGGGCGGTGTTATCGTTGGCTGCGCGTACTGCGCAAAGCTGCTTCGAACTGGCCGAAGCCCGGCAACGGGTGACAGTGGTGCAAGCTTCCATTGATGAACGTAGCGCCTTGGTCGAATTGTTGCAGGGCCGTTTCAACCTGGGTTTGGCTCAGGGACTGGATTTGAGTCTGGCGTTGACCGACCTCAGTGATGCCAAGGCCGAGCTGAATGAGGCCGGTAACCGGGTACAACAGGCGCAACGCCGTCTTGAAGTGTTGTTGGGACAGTATCCGGGCGGTAGTATCGAACGTTGTGCGCGCCTGCCGGATTTGCCGGTCGCCTTACCGGCGGGTTTGCCTTCGGAGTTGCTGGCGCGCCGGCCCGATGTGGCGGCAGCATTCATCCGTTTGCGCTCGCAAGACCAGCGCCTCAGCAGCGCGCGTAAGGCCTTGTTGCCTAGGGTTACCCTGGCGGCCAGCGGCGGCAGTTTGAGCAACACCTTATCCGATCTCACCGATCCGCGTTCTGCGGCCTGGAATCTGGTGCTGGGTTTGGCTCAACCTTTGTATGCCGGTGATCGCTTGCAGGCCGACATTGATTTGCAGGCTGCGCAAAGCAAGAAACTTTGCATCGTTACCGGGAAACCGTGCTAAACGCGTTTCGCGAAGTGGAACAAAGTCTGGCGGCCGAGAGCTGGCTGATGGGCCGCGAACAAGCGTTGGCGACGACGGCAAAACAAACCGAGACCAGCCGTGCGCTGGCCATTTATGCTTACCGAAACGGCTCCGTGGATATTTTGACCTTACTGGACAGTTACCGCAGCACCCTGATAGCACGCACCGCGCTGTTGGATGCGCGTCTGCAACTGTTGAACAATCGGCTAGATTTGTACTTGGCCCTGGGAGGCGGGGTATGAGGTTGATGTCCGGCAACACCCTGAAAATAGTGCTGCCCGCACTGGTCTTGCTGGTCAGCGCGGGAGGGGCTCTGCTGCTGGCTAGCGGCGGCAAACCCGAAGCGCAGACAGTAAACATACAGCCACCAACCGTCAAAATCGTGACCGCGCAACCGCAACGTCTGCGCTTGCCGGTGCAAAGCCAGGGCATATTGCTGCCGGTGCGCGAGATTGATTTGACCGCTCAAGTGCAAGGCAGAATCGTGACTGTGCATGACAGTTTTGTGGTCGGCGGCCGGTTCAAGGCGGGTGAGGTGTTGGTGTCGGTGGAGACAACCGACTACGATCTGGCGATGGTCAGAAGCGAAACCCGGTTGGCGGAAGCCAGGCGCGCGCTGGCCGAAGAACAGGCGGCGGCGATTCAGGCGCAACGGGAATGGCGGGTGCTGGGCGAGGGTTCGCCGACCCCGCTATCGCTGCACGAACCGCAGTTACAGGAAGCCAAGGCCAAATTGAAACAAGCCGAGGCCGAGCTGGCGGACGCTAAATTACAGCGCAGCCGTTGCGAGATACGCGCACCGTTCAACGGGCGAATCAAGGAAAAATCGACCGGGGTTGGACAGACGGCCGAAATCGGCAAGCCGTTGGCACGCATCTATGCCGACGATGCCGCCGAGATACGTTTGCCGTTGAGTCCGGCGCAGATCGGCTATTTGTCGGTACCCGAGATTCGTAACGGCAAGACTGTTGGCGCCAAAGTCATGTTGATCGCCGAACGCGGGTCTGAACAGGTGCAACGGCAGGCCATGATCGTTCGCCGCGAGGGTGTCGTCGATCAGGCGACCGGGCTGGAATATTGGGTGGCCCACCTCGAACATCCTGAGCGGGAACCAGCCTTGTTGCCGGGCAGTTTTTTAAGCGCCGAAATCGAAGGTCGAGAGCTGGAGGCTGTGTTCGAACTGCCGCGCACCGCCTTGAACGCCGCCCAGGAAGCCTTGCTGGTCGACGCCGACAACAAACTGCAAATCAAACGCTTACAGGTGCTGCGTAGCGATCCCGAGCGTGTGTTGGTCGGTGGCGGCTTGCAGACTGGAGACCGGGTGATCGTCTCCGGTATCGATGTGCCGGTGGCCGGTATGCCGGTGGTCGTTGAACCGGTCGGCGATAGCCTGTAACGCGGAGCAAGCCATGAAAGAAGCCGTGCGTTTGCCGAACTCGCTATTGGCCTGGTTCGTCGCCAATCCGGTGGCCGCCAACCTATTGATGGCGCTTATTTGGCTGGGTGGTCTGGCCGGATTGATGGCAGTGGAAAAGGACGTTTTCCCGCGTTTTAGTCCCGAGCAGTTCGAAATCGTCGGCATTTATCCCGGTGCGGGCCCGCGGGATGTGGAAACGGGATTATGCATCCCGCTGGAGGAAGCGGTTCACGATTTGCCGGGCGTCAAGCACCTGGATACCGGCGTATTTGAAGGCGAGTGCCAGATCAAGGTCAGCGTACTGCAGGGCCATAGCCGGGAAACGGTGATGAGCGCCGCGCGGGGTCGCATCGATGCCTTGACTCACCTGCCGGCGGCGGTGGAAAAGATCGACATTCGCGAAGCCCAGCGCGACGGCGACGACGGTGTGATCTGGGTGGCCTTGTACGGCGAGGTCGAGCCGTTGCGGCTGAAAGCCTTGGGCGACAGGATACGCGCCGAGTTGTCGGCCTTGCCCGGCGTCACCCAGACGGTCGATTACGGGCGGATGAATTATGAAATCGGCGTCGAGGTGCGCGCCGCCAGTCTGCATCAATACGGCTTGACTCTGGAACAGGTCGCGGGGGCCATTCGCCGGGCCTCGTTCGATCTAGCCGGCGGCACGGTAAAAACGCCGTCAGGCGATTTGTTGTTGCAGGTGCAGGGTGGCGCGCGCCGGGGCGATGCGGTCGGCGAACTGGTTTTGCTCAGTTTGGCCGACGGCGGCGTGCTGCGCATTCGCGATGTGGCGACGGTTCGCGACGGCCTTGGCGAAAAAGTGTTGCAATGGCGGCATGACGGTCTGCCGGCGCAAGGCTGGGAAATTCACGCCGAAACCGATGCCATCGAGGTGGCGGAAAGCGTCAGGAAATATGTTAATCAAGCCGCAACCGGTCTGCCGCCCAGCGTGCATCTTAAAACCTGGTGGGATGACTCGATGGCGTTCGATCAGCGTATCGACACCTTGCTGGAAAACGGCTTGAGCGGTTTTGTGCTGGTCTGGCTGGTGTTGACGCTGTTTTTGCGGGCCAGGGTGGCGTTGTGGGCCGGCATGGGGATTTTGACTTCGGTGCTGGGCACGCTGTGGTGGATGCCGATGTTGGGCCTGTCGCTGAACATGCTGTCGTTGTTCGGATTTCTGCTGGCCATGGGCATCCTGGTGGATGACGCCATCATCATCGGTGAGAGCGTGCACAGCGAGCAACAAAAGCCGGGCGCCGATCCGTTACAGGCGGCTGCCAGCGGCGTGCGCAAGGTGGCGTTGCCGGTGTTGTTGGCTATCTTGATCGCCTTGGCGGCATTTTTACCAGGGCTGTTTCTGCCCGGTTGGAGCGGCGAGATGATGCGGCCCATCGTTTGGGTGATGATACTGACGCTGCTATTTTCGCTGATGGAGGCTTTGTTGATCTTGCCTGCGCATTTGGCTGTGCCGATGGGCAGTGAATCGCGCTGCCAACGGCTGACGCATTGGCGCGAGCGCTTGAATTTTAGGCTGGAAAGCTTCGTGGCTCTCTACTACCGGCCGCTGCTGGAAAGGGCGCTGGCTTGGCGCTATCTGCTGTTGTCGCTGTTCATCGCCTTGCTGTTGTTGACCGGCGGCCTGTATGCCGGCGGCCATGTGCGGCGGGCGATGAATCCCGACATCAGCAAGGATGCGTTCTGGGCCAGACTGAGCGTGCCGCCAGGCACTGCGGCCGACGAAACCCGGCGCCTGGCGGAGCGGGTGGAACGCGAACTATTGAGTTATCGCGATGAATTGGAAAAGGCCGAACCGGGTTACCAATTCCTGCTGGGACAAGAGACCCTGATTTGGGAGCAGGAAGCCGGGTTGTGGCTGGAACTGTCGGAACAAGCGCGGCAACGGGTCAAGGTGGACGATTTCGTCCGTGAATGGCGGCGGCGCATCGGCGATCTGGGCTTGGCGCGGCTGGATTTCATCGTCCGCGAGGGCGATGTGCCTTACGACATCGTATTGAATCTGGGCGCGGCTGATCCCACGGTATTGCAGCGGGCCGCAGCCGAATTGAAAAGCCGCTTGTCCGCCTATCCCGGCGTTTACGATGTATTGGACTCTAATATTCCCGGTAAACCGGAATTGCGGCTGAGCCTGAAACCGCTGGGCGACAAACTAGGTTTGCAACTGGCCGATCTGGCCGAGCAGGTGCGCCATGCCTATTACGGGGTCGAAGCGCAACGTTTTCAGCGCGGCCGCAACGATGTAAAAATCATGGTGCGCTTGCCTGCCGATCAGCGCCATTCGCTGGATGATTTATACCAGTTGCCGATCCATTTGCCCGATGGCAAACAGACCCTGTTGGCGCAGGTGGCGGAGGTGAGTTTTCAACCGGGCTATGCGCAACTGACCCGCCGTGACCGCCAGCGCGTGCTGGAAGTCGCGGCCCGTGTGGATCCGGCACAGGCCGATCTCAATGCGATTTATGCCGATCTGGAGCAACACGTCTTGCCGGGCCTGCAAAGCCGTTTTGTCGGCTTGAAAACCGATTTGGGCCGGGAAAGGCAGGAGCAGAACGCCACCTTGCAGGCGTTGGTGCGCAACACCGCCATCGCCTTGACCGTGATCTACGCAATCATTGCCGTCAGCTTCCGCTCCTATGCGCTACCGCTGGTGTTTTTGCTGGCGGCGCCGATGGCCTGGGCCGGCGCGATATTGGCCCATGCGCTATTGGGCATGCCCCTGTCGATGGAATCCTTGGTGGGTATGGTGGCGGCCAGCGGGGTGGTGGTCAACGACAGCATGGTGCTGCTGGATTATATCCATGAGCACCAAGCGCGCGCCGAGGATAAATTCGCGTTGATCGCCGAAGCCTGCACCGCCCGATTCCGACCGATCTTCCTGGCTTTCATGACCAACTTCGCCGGTTTCCTGCCGACTTTGCTGGAAACCAGCGTGCAGGCGCAATTTCTGGTGCCGATGAGCTTGTCGCTGGCGGCCGGCTTGTTATTCGGCATGTTCGCCAGTCTTTTGCTGACACCGGTTTGCTATGCCGTATTGCAGGATTTTCAACGACGCGGCGACGATGCACCGTAAACCCTCTTTACAGCTTGCAGGCGTCGATGTTTGGTTCGAAGATTTGGCGTCCAGTGATACAGACTATCAAAACTATTGGCGATTATTGTCCGCCGAGGAAAACTCGATTGCCCGGCGCTTCGTTCGGGACTTGCATCGCCAGCGCTACGTGGTCTGCCATGGCAAATTGCGCGTGTTATTGAGCGGCTATCTAAATATCCCGCCTGAACAAATTCGTTTCGCGAGGCAAGCATACGGCAAGCCTTATCTCGTCGATGCCAACGGACAGCCGGTAACCCTGCAGTTTAATCTATCGCATTCCGCCGGCTGGATGTTGCTGGCGGTTGGGCGAGTCCCACTGGGTATCGATATCGAGGTTTGGGACGAACGGCATGATTTAACTTCTCTGGCGGAAGAAATTCTGGCGCCCGAGGAGAAACGTTACTGGCAATCAATGCCCACACATGAGCAAACTCCGGCTTTCTACCGGTTCTGGACCCGCAAGGAAAGTTTGGTTAAGGCGGTGGGGTGCGGGATTGGTGCCGGAGTTAGGGATATTGTCACTTCAACAGCCGGAGAACCCGAATTTTTAGCTTTGCCGGATGCTTGCCAGCCTACCCGCGATTGGCGCTTGATCGATTTAGAGATGGCGGATGGCATGAGTGCCGCATTGACGTTGGCCGTTTGAATCGGTACTGAGCATATAAGGTACAGACGAACGTTTTTCGTATCTTTGAGTGAATCATAAGTTGGTGAGCAAGAAAAACAGTGCACGGGAAAGATTGTAATGTTGAGAATCATTATCAGTTGCGTTATTATACTGGTAACTCAATTTATTAGGTGCCGTCATGAGCGAACAATTTGAAAACAAGCCCTGCCGCAACCGGGGAAATGATGTCTTACGCAGAGCCATTGTCATCGCATTAACGGCGACCTTGTCGACTGGCGAGTTGATGGCTAAAGAAGTGATTGCTACTGAGGATGCAGAATCGTCAAAGTCCGGCGATAGCCATCAGAAAAACGGAAACACCGAGAGTGAGATAACATTGCCAACCGTTTCCATCGTGGGACAACAGGAAAAAGCCACCGATTCGGTAGCGGGCTATGTGGCCAACAAGTCACTATCCGGCTCCAAGACCGATACGGCGCTGATCGAAGTGCCGCAATCGATCAGCGTGATCAATAACGATGAATATGCCGCCCGTGCGGCACAAAGCATCACCCAAGCCGTGGCTTACACACCGGGCGTGGTCAGCGGTTTGTACGGGCCGAGTACGCGCGACGATTATTTTAATCTGCGCGGATTCGAGGGTACGCAATATCTGGACGGCACGCGATTAATGAGTTCCGGTAATAGCTATGCCCAGTTGCGGGTCGAGCCTTACGGCATGGAAAGGATCGAAATATTGCGCGGGCCATCGTCGGTGCTCTACGGTCAAAACGCCCCTGGCGGTTTGGTCAATATGATGAGCAAACGTCCTACCGAAACGCCGTTTCATGAAATTCAGTTTCTGGGAGGCAGTTACGACAGGGTACAGGGCAGTGTCGATATGAGCGGCCCGGTCGCCGGACGTAACGATTTGTTGTATCGCTTGGTGGCTTTGGGACGGGGCAGCGATACCCAGGTCGATTTTGTCGAAGATGATCGTTACTATGTGGCGCCGAGTTTAACCTGGAAGCCTAGCGATGCAACAACGCTTACCTTCCTCAGTCATTATCAAAAAGACGAAACCGGCAACGCCATGCAATTTTTACCCTACGAAGGGACGGCTCTGGGCAACCCCAACGGCAAACTGCCGACCAATCGTTTTATCGGCGAACCGAGCTTCGACGGTTACCAGCGCGAACAGTTCGCCGTGGGTTACGCCTTGGATCATCGTTTTAACCAGGTATTCTCCGCGCGGCAAAATGTCCGCTACGCCAACATTAGCAGCGACTACCGGGGCATATTTCCCGATTATTACTACGGCTTCGATAGCGATGCCGGTCGCTTGATTCCGGGCGGCAGTTTCGTTAATAACGACATGCGCAACATTTACCGCTACGGGGCGCGCTATAAAGACCAAGCCGACACGTTTACGCTGGACAATCAAATGCAGGCCGATTTCTCTACCGGCCAAGTCGAACATACCGCGCTGGTCGGCGTGGATTTTCGCCATTTCACGTCGAATCGGCGGCGCGGTTTTACCGATTTCGAATTGCCGGAACTGGTTCTGGATATCTACGATCCAGTCTACGGCAATCCATTCGACGAGCCGGTTCTAAGCGCGGGTACTCGGCAAGAACAAGACCAGATCGGCGTTTACGCGCAGGATCAGATCAAGTGGAAGCAATGGATTGCCACCATCGGCATCCGTCACGATTGGGTCTCCGCGCTGACCCGCACCGGCGGCGGCGAATCAACCCCGCAGGACGACGAAGCGTTTACCTACCGCACCGGTTTGAGTTATTTATTCGATAGTGGCGTGGCGCCGTATTACAGCTATTCGGAATCATTCGAGCCGACAGTAGGAACAACCTTCGCCGGTGTGCTGTTCAAGCCCACGACGGGACAACAGCACGAATTCGGTGTCAAGTATCAGCCAGCCGGTTATAACGCGTGGATGACCGCCGCCCTGTTTCATTTGACGCAGCAGAATGTGGTGACCGCCGATCCAGACCCCGCGCATATCGGCTACAGCATACAAACCGGTGAAGCACGCTCTCAAGGCGCCGAACTGGAAGGCAAGGCCAGTTTGGATATAGGCTTGGACATGACCGCTTCCTATACCTATACCGACACCAAGGTTACCAAGTCGAATGTCGACGCCGAACGCGGCAACAACTTAACTTACACCCCGGAACACCAGGCAGGTTTGTGGCTGGATTACACCCATAAACAAGGCGATTTCGCCGGCCTGGGCCTGGGCGGCGGTCTGCGTTACGCCGGTGGCAATTACGGTGACTTAAGTAACAGCCAGAAAACACCTTCTTTTGTTTTGGTCGATGCTGCCGTGCATTACGATTTGGGTAAGCTCCACAGCAAGATGAACGGCATGCGACTGGCCGTCAATATGAGTAATCTGCTCGACCACGAGTATTTGACCACCTGTTACGGAGGCAGCTGCTTCTACGGCGACCGCCGCTCTGTGCTGGCCAGCCTGCGCTACAACTGGTAAGCCGTTGCCGACATGCGTAAGATTTGGCTGCGATTGCACCGATACCTTGGTTTAACCGCAACCATGTTCCTAATGCTGGCCGGCTTGACCGGCAGCATCATTGCCTATCAGCAGGAACTGGATGCCTGGCTTAATCCGGATTTGTTCGAAAGTCCCGCGCAAGGGCCGGTACTCGGCACGGTCGAGATGTTAGAACGTTTGCAACATGATTTACCCCAATACCGAATTGTCTCGCTGCCGCTAAACCGAGAAGTCGGCAAAGCGGTGCGGATTACGGTGCGGCCGACCGATGCCGATCAGCTGACCGATGCCGACGAATTATTCGTCGATCCGGTTAGCGGCAAGCTCTTGGGCGGACGGATTTGGGGGGCCTGTTGTTTCGAACGCCGACATCTGATTCCGTTTATTTACGTGTTGCACTACAGCCTGCAATTGCCCGGTGAAGTGGGTTTGTGGGTGATGGGTTCGGTCGCCGTCATCTGGCTAGTGGAATCCGTAATCGGCTTTTATCTGACTCTGCCCAAGCGCAAATCCCGGCCAAAACAACCGTCGTCAAATCCGCAACCTCCGGTAAAACAGTGGATACAGCGCTGGGCTATGTGTTGGCGGATCAAGCCTCATGCCGGGGCCATGCGTATGAGTTTTGATTTGCATCGCGCTGGCGGCTTGTGGTTGTTGGTTCTGATGCTGATGATGTCTGTCAGCGCCATCTCGTTGAATCTGCGCGATGCGGTTTTCGAACCGGTGGTATCACTGTTTTCCGAGTTTACCCCATCACCGTTCGATGCACGGGAAGATCGAAGCGAACAACCGCCGGTGGAAGCGGCTGTTGCGTTCGGCGATGTGCTGCAAAGTGCCGCCGCCGAAGCCGGCAAAAGGGGCTGGGACAAAGCGCAAGCCTCCATTTTTTACAACGCCGACTACGGCATTTTCGGCGTTGGCTACGGCGACAATCAAGGCTTGGGGCTTAGTTATCTGTATTTCGACGGTGCAACCGGCAATTATCTGGATGATTACGTTCCCGGTAGCGGTACGGCGGCCGATATTTTCGAAGCGTGGCAACTGCCGCTGCACAGCGGGCAAATCATCGGATTGCCGGGCAGCGTTTTGGTTTCCCTGAGCGGATTGGCTCTGGTCGGGTTGGCTATTACCGGCGTGTTGATTTGGCTGAGTAAGCGCAAAGCCCGGCGTGTTAAGCGACGGGCAGTCTCTAACCTGAGTTCAGCAGGCTGAATAAAAGACAAGCAACGGTTTTGTCGCAAATATTTACATGAGCTGAGCCCGGCCTGGTTGGTGGACAAAACTAGCCTGCCAAATGGCTTTGTTGCATAAATCCAGTGACGAGCGAATTACCCCTTACCCCAATCTGTCAGAGGGATTTAGGGCATGGCTACCGTAATCGGCGAACCCAACTGGGGAATCGCTGAACAAATCGTCGATTCCCTGATTGGCCGGTAGATTTCACTTTTTTAAAATCAGCACGCCATTTGACGTGCAGTTTCAGGTGCCTTGTCAGGTTTTCCGCTCACTTTGGGCGGAATTCCCCCTAGGCGGCGACCAATGAGGGGGTAACTTCACGAAACGGAAAAAATCGTACGCTAAGCTTCGTTTGCTGTTCTTAGAGGCCGAAATTTACCTTGTGCGATTTTTTTGTTTTGATGCCAAACGTAATCACCGGTGAGATTAATATGTTCCCATCCTAATGGGGACAGGTGACGAAGCAGGTTGTCATCGATTTCTTTCCCAGAATCTTTCAACGCCTGTGTGGCACGTTCCAAATAAACCGTGTTCCAAAGTATGATGGCCGCGGCCACCAAATTCAGTCCGCTGGCACGATATCGCTGGTTTTCAAAGCTGCGGTCCCGCATTTCACCCAATCGGTTCAGGAAAACGGCCCTTGCCAATGCGTTCCTGGCTTCCCCTTTATTGAGGCCGGCTTGCACCCGGTGCCGCAAGTCGACATCCTGTAGCCAATCCAGCGTAAACAACGTCCGCTCGATCCGGCCCAGTTCACGGAGTGCAACCGCCAAGCCGTTTTGCCTGGGGTAACTGCCCAGCTTTCGCAGCATCAGTGAGGCGGTGACCGTACCTTGTCTGATTGATGCCGCCAGCCTTAAAATTTCATCCCAGTGGGTATGGATATGTTTTATATTGATCTCGCCCCCAACCAAATTGGCCAACGTCGGATAGTTTTTGGCATCGCCGCCAATATATAGGCGCTTATCGGCCAAATCACGGATGCGCGGGGCAAAACGGAACCCCAGCAGGTGCATCAGCCCGAAGACGTGGTCAGTGAACCCGGCTGTGTCGGTATAGTGTTCCTCGATCCGTATATC
>Ga0172373_10008086_pt1 | contig 13430 bp, 9 predicted proteins | sample Lak10m_2_FD_114546 | JGI IMG/M metagenome (GOLD analysis project Ga0172373, IMG submission 114546) | Freshwater microbial communities from Kabuno Bay, South-Kivu, Congo - kab_092012_10m | ecosystem: Environmental > Aquatic > Freshwater > Lake | place: Democratic Republic of the Congo: South-Kivu... | reverse complement strand
GTGGGCCTGCTGCGCTCGCTCCCCCGTCGCGGCATCCACAAGTCGCAGAACGCGCTGTCGACCATCCCCGGTTCGCTCCCGGTTCTCGGCACCGAGCTGCCCACGTGCGTCTTCGTCGACCGCTGCCAGATCGCCGACGACACCTGCCGCTCGACCGTGCCGCCGATCGTCGACCTCGGACACGGCCATACCACGCGGTGTCACAAGCCCGAGCACGTGGCCGAGATCGCCGTCGCCGTGCCGAGCACCATCCGCCAGCCCGGCGAGACGCCGGTGCTGACGATCACCGGTGTCTCCAAGACCTTCCACCAGGCGGGCCACGACATCCCGGCCCTCGTGGGCGTCAACCTGTCGCTGGCCGACGGCGAGACCCTCGGCCTCGTCGGTGAGTCGGGCTCGGGCAAGAGCACCCTCGCCAAGGCGCTCCTCGGAGTCCACGCCGCCGACCAAGGCGGTCAGGTCTCGCTCGACGAGCACGTCCTGCCGGCGCACATCAACCAGCGCAACGCCGACGACAAGCGGGCGATGCAGATCGTGTTCCAGAACCCCGACTCGGCGCTCAACGCGTCGTGGACGGTGCGCAACATCCTGCAGCGTTCGGTGCGCAAGCTGACCGGCAAGAACAAGGAAGACGCCGACGAGCGCGTCGCCCAGCTCGCCGAGCACCTGCGTCTGTCGCCGCGCCACCTCGACATGAAGCCGAGCCAGCTCTCGGGCGGCCTCAAGCAGCGTGTCGCGATCGCCCGCGCCTTCGCCGGCGATCCGCGCATCGTGGTCTGCGACGAGCCGACCTCAGCGCTCGACGTGTCGGTGCAAGCCGCGATCCTCAACCTGCTCGCCGAACTGCAGAGTGAGCAGCGCACCAGCTACGTGTTCATCAGCCACGACCTCGGTGTGGTCCGTTACCTGGCCGATCGCATCGCCGTGATGTATCTCGGGCGGATCATGGAGGTCGGCACCACGGCGCAGATCTCCGCTGGCGGCAACCATCCCTACACCGAGGCGCTGCTGTCGGCCGTGCCGAGTGTCGACGGTGAGGTCACCGCCCGTATCCGTCTCGCCGGCGAGATCCCGAGCCCGGCCAACCCGCCGTCGGGCTGCGTGTTCCACCCGCGCTGTCACCGGGCCATCCCCGGCGTCTGCGACGTCAGCGAGCCGCCCGTGACCGAGGTCGAACTCGGCCACCAGATTCGCTGCCACATCCCGGCCGACGAGCTCAAGCGTCTGCAGGCCGACACCTGAGACATCGAATCATTTGTGGTACACTCGTACCACTAATCGATTCTTGGGGGTAGGACACATGACTGACACGGCACCCGCACGCGGCCGATCCGGTCGCGCCGCACGACAGGCAGCTCGAGGCAGCAACGCGAAGCCCACTGCTCCGGCGTACATCCGGCGCGAGATCCCGTTCTACGAACTCCTCTCCGAGGAGGGTCTCGATCTGGTCGAGCGCAAGGCCGACCAGTTGCTGAGCGAGATCGGGATCGAGATCCGCGACGACGAGGAGTCGCTGGCGCTGTTCCGCGCGGCGGGCGCCACCGTCGACGGCGTGACCGTCCGGTTCGACCCCGGTCACGTGCGCGCACTCGCCTCCACCGCTCCCAGCGAGTTCGCCCAGCTCGCCCGCAACCCCGAGAAGTCGGTACGCATCGGTGGCCGCAACGTCGTGCTCGCCCCTGCCTACGGCTCGCCGTTCGTGCGCGACATGGCCAACGGTCGCCGCTATGCCACCATCGCCGACTTCGAGAACTTCGTGAAGCTGGCGTACAGCACTCCGTACCTGCACCACAGCGGCGGCACCGTGTGCGAACCCACCGACGTGCCGGTGAACAAGCGCCACCTCGACATGGTCTACGCACACCTCCGGTACAGCGACAAGGCCTTCATGGGGTCGGTCACCGCGCCCGAGCGTGCACAGGACAGCATCGACATGGCCCGCATCGTCTTCGGCGACGACGTGGTCGACCAGAACTGCGTGATCCTCGGCAACGTCAACGCCAACTCGCCGCTCGTCTGGGACGCGACCATGACCGGAGCGCTCAAGACCTACGCCCGCGCCAACCAGGCGCCCGTGGTCGTGCCGTTCATCCTCGGTGGCGCGATGGGCCCGGTCACCAACGCCGGAGCGATCGCCCAAGCCCATGCCGAGACGATGGTCGGCGTGGCGCTCGGCCAACTTGTCCGCAAGGGCAGCCCGGTCATCTACGGCAACTTCTTGTCGTCGATGGCACTGCGCTCGGGCAGCCCCACCTTCGGGATGCCCGAGCCGGCGCTCGGCAGCCTCGTCGTGGGCCAACTCGCCCGCCGGGTCAACCTCCCGCTGCGGTGCTCGGGAGCGTTCACGCACTCGAAGGTTCCCGACGGCCAGGCCATGACCGAGTCGGCGATGAGCTTCATCGCGGCGCTGCTGTGCGGGGCGCACTTCATCCTGCACACGGCCGGGTGGCTCGAGGGCGCGCTCACGATGGGCTACGAGAAGTTCATGATGGACGTCGACCTCGCCGGCTCGGCGGGCACCTACCTGCGTGGGCTGTCGCTCGACGAGGATCAGTTCGCCATCGACGGCTTCCACGAGGTCGGCCCCGGCAAGCACTTCTTCGGGTCGCAGCACACCCTGCGCCACTACGAGACCGCCTTCTACGAGCCGCCGCTCAGCGACAACCTCTCGTTCGAGCAGTGGCGTGACGCCGGCGAGTCGACCATCGAGCAGCGGGCCGCTGCGTCGGTCGAGGCCACGCTGCGCGACTACGAGGCGCCGTACCTCGACCCGGCCGTCGACGAGCAGCTCCGCGAGTTCGTAGCCCGCCGCAAGGCCGAGATGCCCGACCGGTGGCACTGATGTCGACCACCGGCCGGTGCATGTGCGGAGCCGTGACGTTCCGCATCGACGGCGACCTCCGTGAGGTCGTCAACTGCCACTGCCACCGCTGCCGCCAGTGGACCGGCCATTACTGGGCCGCCACCAACTGCGCAACAGCCGATCTCCACGTCGACGACTTGGCGGGGGCCCTGCGCTGGCACTCCCCTGCCGACGGCGTCGAGTACGGGTTCTGCTCGACGTGCGGCTCGTCGCTGTTCTGGCGCCTGTCGACCCGCCCCGAGTCGGTGTCGCTGAGCGCCGGTTGCCTCGAGCAGCCCACCGGCCTGACCACCACGACCTCGATCTGGATGGCCGAGCACGGTGATTACCACCCGCCCATCCCGCACCTGATCACGCACGACCGCGACTGAGAGCCATGGACAACGACCCGCTGCTGCAACCGTTCACACTGCGCCACCTCACTCTCAAGAACCGGGTGATGAGCACCTCGCACGAGCCGGCGTACAGCGAGGACGGCATGCCCAAGGATCGCTACGCGGCGTACCACGTCGAGAAGGCCAAGGGCGGTCTGGCACTCACGATGACGGCCGGCACTGCGGTGGTGAGCGCCGACAGTCCGCCGGCGTTCGGCAACCTGCTCGCCTACAAGGACGAGATCGTGCCCTGGATCCAGCGAATGACCGACGGGATCCACGAGCACGGCTGTGCGGCGATGATCCAGATCAGCCACCTCGGCCGACGCACCGGCTGGGGCCAGGACGACTGGCTGCCGGTCGTCGCCCCGTCGCGCGTGCGCGAACCTGCTCACCGTTCGCACCCCAAGGCGGCCGAGGAGTGGGACATCCGGCGGATCATCTCCGACTTCGCCGATGCTGCCGAGCGGATGAAGGCCGGCGGGATGGACGGCATCGAGATCGAGGCCTACGGGCACCTGTTCGACCAGTTCCTGTCGCCGCTCACCAACCATCGCACCGACGAGTGGGGCGGGTCGTTCGAGGGTCGGCTGCGGTTCCCGCTCGAGGTGTTGCGCGCCATCCGCCAGCGGGTGGGCAGCGACTTCCTCGTGGGTGTCCGCATGGCCGTCGACGAGGCGAAGCCGGGCGGGATCGACACCGAGACGGGTCTCACCGTGCTCGAGCGGTACACCGCGGAGGGGCTCGTCGACTTCGTCAACGTCATCCGCGGCACGATCGTCAACGACATCGAACTGTCCGACGTGATCCCGATCCACGGGATGGCCGCGGCACCCCACCTCGACTTCTCGGGGATGGTGCGCGAGCGCACCGGACTCGCCGTGTTCCACGCCGCCAAGATCGACGACGTGGCGACGGCTCGGCACGCGGTGCGCGAGGGCAAGGTCGACATGATCGGCATGACCCGCGCCCACATGGCCGACCCGTACCTCGTCCGCAAGATCGAGCTCGGCCAGGAAGCGACCATCCGGCCGTGCGTCGGAGCCACGTACTGCCTCGATCGCATCTACCTGTCCGGCCATGCGCTGTGCATCCACAACGCGGCCACCGGGCGCGAGTTGCAGATGCCGCACATCATCGAGCCCGCAGCCGATCGCCGGAAGGTCGTCATCATCGGTGCCGGACCCGCCGGCCTCGAGGCGGCCCGGGTGTGCGGCGAGCGTGGCCACTCGGTGACGGTGCTGGAGGCGATGCCGTGGGCTGGCGGCCAGATGCAGCTGGTCACCCGCAACGCCCGGCGGCGCGACCTCGTCGGCATCGTCGATTGGCGCCTCTCCGAACTCGACCGGCTCGGTGTCGAGATCCGGTACGACACGTTCGCCGACGCCGATCTCGTGGCGTCGCTCTCCCCCGACGTGGTCGTCGTCGCCACCGGTGGCCTCGCCCAGAACCCCGAGGTCGCCAGCGGCGCCGAGCACATGGTGAGCGCCTGGGACATCGTCGGCGGCGACGTCAAGCCGCACGGCTCGGTCGTGTTCTACGACGACGACAGCGGCCACTCGGCGATGACGACCGCGGAGATGATCGTCAACGCCGGCTGCTCGCTCGAGATCGTCACCCCCGAGCGGGGCATCGGCGTCGACGTCGGCGGCCTCAACCTCGTGCCGTACCTGCGTGCGCTCAACGAGGCCGACGCCCGGATCACCCTCAACCGGCGGGTTCGCTCGATCGAGAAGCGTCCCGACGGGCGCTACGACGTCGTCATCGGCAGCGACCACTCGTCGGCGACCCACGTGCGCACGGTCGACATGGTGGTCGGCGACCACGGCGTGCTCGCCAACGACGACCTCTACCACGAGCTCGCACCGCTCTCGACCAACCTCGGCGAACTCGACCACGAGGCCTACGTGGCGGGCCGTCCCCAAACCGTGGCCACCAACTCAGCCGGCTCGTTCCAGCTGTTCCGCATCGGTGATGCCGTCGAAGGCCGCAACATCCACGCTGCCGTGTACGACGCCCTCCGCCTCTGCGCCCCCCTCTGACCCCAACCCCACCGATCTCGGCGCGTAGCGTCCCGGAAACCGGGACGCTACGCGCCGAGATCATGGGGTGGGTGTTCCGCATGGTGGATTGGTTCCACAGGGTGGAACTGATCCGCTAGAGTTGTGACATCCGTCCCGTGCCCGGGACGCCGTCCGACACCTTGGGGGTCACCGTGTCCTTCCCGTCCGATCTCGAGATTGCCCGCGGCGCCACGCTCGCTCCGCTCACCGACATCGCCGCCCAGATGGGCATCGGCCCGCACCTGCTCGAGCAGCACGGCGACGATCTCGCCAAGATCCGTCTCGAAGCCATCGACGAGCTCTCGAGCCGTCCGAAGGCCAAGTACGTGGTGGTCACTGCGATCACACCCACCCCGCTCGGTGAGGGCAAGACCACGACCACCGTCGGTCTCGGCCAGGCCATGAAGCACATCGGCAAGAGCGCGGTCATCAGCCTGCGCCAGCCCTCGATGGGCCCGACCTTCGGCATCAAGGGCGGTGCCGCCGGTGGTGGATACAGCCAGGTCGTGCCGATGGAGCTGCTCAACCTGCACCTCACGGGCGACTTCCACGCCGTGACCGCAGCCCACAACCTGCTCTCGGCCATGGTCGACAACCACCTGCACCAGGGCAACGAGCTCGGCCTCGACATGCACAACATCACCTGGCGCCGCGTGCTCGACGTCAACGACCGCAGCCTGCGCAACATCATCGTCGGCCTCGGCGGCAAGATGGACGGCGTCACCCGCCAGACCGGCTTCGACATCACTGCCGCTAGCGAAGTGATGGCGATCTTCGCCCTCAGCACGTCGCTCGAGGACATGCGCGCCCGTCTCGGCCGCATCGTCGTCGGCTACACCCCCGCCGGCGAGCCCGTGACCGCCGAGCAGCTCAAGGCCGCCGGCTCGATGGCCGTCATCATGAAGGAGGCCCTCAAGCCGAACCTCCTCCAGACCCTCGAGAACACCCCGGTCATCGTCCACGCCGGCCCGTTCGGCAACATCGCCCACGGCAACTCGAGCATCGTCGGCGACCTCATCGGCATCCGCGGTGGCGACTACCTCATCACCGAGGCCGGTTTCGGTGCCGACATGGGTGCCGAGCGCTTCTTCAACATCAAGTGCCGCAACTCGGGCATGGTCCCCGACGCTGCCGTGCTCGTGGCCACCGTGCGTGCCCTCAAGGCCCACAGCGGCAAGTTCAAGATCGTCCCCGGCAAGCCGCTCCCGGCCGACCTCCTCGCCGAGAACCCCGACGACGTGCGCGCCGGTGCGGCCAACCTCGTCAAGCAGATCGAGAACGTCAAGGTCCACGGTGTCTCGCCGGTTGTCGCCATCAACGCCTTCCCCGGCGACTACGCCAGCGAGCACCAGGCCATCCGCGAGATCGCCGAGAGCGTCGGCGCCCGCGTGGCCGTCTGCACGCACTTCAGCGACGGCGGCGCCGGCGCCACCGAGCTCGCCCGCGCCGTGGTCGAGGCCTGCGACGAGCCCTCGAGCTTCCAGTACTGCTACGAGGACGCCGACTCGCTGAAGACCAAGATCGAGAAGGTCGCCACCAAGATCTACGGCGCTGCCAAGGTCACCTACTCGGCGGCGGCGAACACCCAGCTCGACCGCTACGAGAAGAACGGCTTCGGCAACCTTCCGGTCTGCATCGCCAAGACCCACCTCAGCATCAGCGCCGATGCGTCGCTGAAGGGCGCCCCCACCGGTCACACGGTGAACGTCCGCGAGGTGCGCGCCAGCGTCGGCGCCGGGTTCGTGTACCCGATCTGCGGCGACATGACCACCATGCCCGGTCTCGGTTCGGCTCCCGCCGCCAGCATCATCGACTTCGATGAGAACGGCGAGATCGTGGGCCTGTCGTGAGCATCAACCCCACGGGTGAGTTCGAGCGCACGCCGGGCGGCGCTGTCCTCATGGACGGCATCCGTCTGCGTGGCGAGATCATCGCCTCGCTGCGGTCGACCATCGAGGCCGCCGGCTCGCCGCCGGTGTGCCTCGCGACCGTGCTCGTGGGCGACGACAAGCCGAGCCGCCTCTACGTGGGCAGCAAGCGCAAGCTCGCCGGCGAGGCCGGGATGACCTCGAAGCACGTCGAGCTGGGCAACGACGCCACCCAGGCGCAGGTCGAGGAGGCCGTGGCCGCCCTCGCCGCCGATCCGACCGTGCACGGGATCCTGTGCCAGCTGCCGCTCCCCAAGGGTCTCGACCCCGAGCCCGTCCTCGCCCTGATCCCGCCGGAGAAGGACGTCGACGGACTCACCGAGCGCAGCATGGGTCGTCTCGTGCGTGGCCTCCCCGGCCATGTCGGCTGCACCCCGCTGGGTGTGATGCGTCTGCTCGAGCGCTACGGCGTCGAGACCGCCGGCAAGAAGGCCACCGTCATCGGCCGCAGCACCCTCACCGGACTCCCGCAGGTCCTCCTGCTGGGCCGCAAGGGTGTCGACGCCACGGTGACGCTCGCCCACTCGCGGACCACCGCCGACGACATGATCGCGGTGTGCCGTGAGAGCGACATCATCGTCGCCTGCGCCGGCCAGGCCCGGATGATCACCGCCGCCCACGTCAAGCCCGGTGCGGCCGTGGTCGACGTCGGCGTGTCGCGCAGCGAGGCCGGCATCGTCGGCGACGTCGACTTCGATGCTGTCCAGGCCGTGGCCGGAGCCATTACGCCGATGCCCGGCGGCACCGGTCCGATGACCATCGCCTGCCTGCTCGAGAACACGCTCGACGCAGCCAAGATGCTCGGGGCCTTCCCGTCATGAGCACGGTGCTCTCGCTCGATGAGGTCGAGAGCATCAGCCGCCGCATGCTGATCGCGTCGGGGGCGTCGGCCCTCCAGGCCGACTCGACCGCACGCTCCATCCGCGATGCCGAGGCCGAAGGTCTGCGCACCGTCGGCCTGTCGTACCTCCCCACGTACTGCGACCATGTCGCGTGCGGGAAGGTGCGTGGCGACGCCGTGCCCACCGTCAGCGTGCCGCGTCCCGGAGCCGTGGTCGTCGACGCCGGTCTGGGGTTCTGCCACCCCGCCTACGAGGCGGGCGAAGAGGCGCTCGTCGCCGCAGCCCGCGCCAACGGCATCGCCATGCTCGTGCTGACCCACTCCTACAGCGCCGGTGTGCTCGGTTGGTTCGTCGACCGCCTCGCCCGTCACGGTCTCGTGAGCCTGATGTTCGCCAACTCGTCGCCGCTCATGGCTCCCCACGGCGGGCGCCGTCCGTGGTTCGGCACCAACCCCTTCGCCTGGGGAGCGCCGCGCCGTGAGGGCGAGCCTGTGGTGGCCGACCTGTCGTCGTCGACCGTCGCATGGGTCAAGGTCAACGCCGCTGCCAAGGCGGGCGAGGCCATCCCGCTCGGATGGGCACTCGACGCTGCCGGCGAGCCGACCACCGATGCCGCACGGGCGCTCGAGGGCAGCATGGTCCCGGCCGCCGGGCACAAGGGCTCGGCACTCGCCTTGCTCGTCGACATCATGTCGGGAGGCGTCGCGGCGTCGCACTTCTCGCACGAGGCGCCGAGCTTCGGCGGCGTCGAAGGTGGCGAGCCCGATGTCGGCCAGGTCGTCATCGCCATCGACCCTTCGACCGCCACGCCCGACTTCCTCGACCGCCTCGAGCACGAGTTCACGGCGCTCGCCGCTGAGCCCGGGGTCCGCCTACCGGGCGACCGCCGCCTCGCCGATCGGGCGCACGCGAGCACGCACGGCGTCGAGGTACCCGACGACCTCATGGCGCTGCTCACCGACTACGCCGAGCACGGCTCGCCGCACACGCCCGACGGTGGAGCACGCTGATGTCGACGGTGCAGTCGATCGACAGGGCCTTCGCCGTCCTGCGCTCGCTCACCTCGGGCCCTGCCGGTGTCACCGAGATCTCCGAGCGGATCCGCCTCCCGAAGAGCACCGTGAGTCGTCTGCTCTCGACCCTCGAGGAACTCGGCGCCGTCGAGCAGGTCACGGCCGGAGGCGACTACCGGATCGGCGCGGCGATGCTCGAACTCGCCGCTGCCGCTCGCCCAGGCCGCTCGATCGTCTCGCTCGCCCGTCCGCACATGGCCGAACTGATGCGGCTCACCGGCGAGGCCGCCGGCGTGAGCATCCCCGACGGCACCGACATGCTCTACCTCGACCAGATCACCCCCGACAGCGAGTTGCAGGTGCGCGACTGGACCGGCCACCGGATTCCGTTCCACGCCGTCCCGTCGGGGCAGGTCGTGCTCGCCGTCGACACCGAGCTCCTCAGCACGGTCAGCGCAGCGTCGATGCAACGGTTCACGCCGCACACGATCACCGCTGCCGGACCATTGCGCGAGCGGGTCGAGTCGGTCCGCCGGCAGGGGTACGCCTGGGCGTTCGAGGAGTTCGCCGAGGGGATGAACTCGGTCGCTGCCGCAGTGGTCACCGACGACGGCCGTGCTGTCGCCGCGCTCCACGTGTACGGTCCTGCGTCGAGGTTCCCCGGCGAGCGCGACCCCGACGAGATCGGACGTCTCGTCCGCTCGGCCGCCGCCAAGATCCAGTTCTCCTGACCCACACCGCACCCACGCCCGAGGTACGACATGCCCTCCCCCACCTCCTCCCGCGAGCAGTACGACTACGTCATCGTCGGTGGCGGTTCAGCCGGTAGCGCTCTCGCGAACCGGCTCAGCGCCGACCCGGCCAACAAGGTCCTCGTGCTCGAGGCCGGTCGTCCCGACTACAAGTGGGACGTCTTCATCCACATGCCGGCAGCGCTCATGTTCCCGATCGGGAGCCGCTTCTACGACTGGAAGTACGAGAGCCAGCCCGAGCCGCACATGGGCGGCCGCAAGGTGTACCACGCCCGCGGCAAGGTGCTCGGAGGCTCGAGCAGCATCAACGGGATGATCTTCCAGCGCGGCAACCCCCTCGACTACGACCGCTGGGCGGCCGAGGCCGGGATGGAGTCGTGGTCGTACGCCCACTGCCTGCCGTACTTCAAGCGGATGGAGACCTGCCTCGCCGGCGGCGACGAGTGGCGTGGCGACAAGGGTCCGTTGGTGCTCGAGCGTGGCCCGAGCCAGAACCCGCTGATTCCGGCGTTCCTCGAGGCCTGCCAGCAGGCCGGGTTCCCGCTCACCTCCGACGTGAACGGCTACCAGCAGGAGGGCTTCGCCCGCTTCGACCGCAACGTCCACCGTGGCCGTCGACTCAGCGCCGCACGCGCCTACCTGCACCCGGTGAAGAAGCGCCCGAACCTGACAGTGCGCACCCGCGCCCTCGTCGAGAAGGTCCTCTTCGAGGGGACGACCGCGACCGGCGTGCAGTACCGGCGTCGCGGCCGGACCCACACGGTGACCGCCCGCGAGGTGGTGCTGTGCGGTGGGGCGTTCAACACGCCACAGGTGCTGCAGCTGAGTGGCATCGGCAACCGCGAGCACCTCGAGTCGCTCGGCATCCCGGTGGTGCACCACAACCCGAACGTCGGCGAGCACATGCAGGACCACCTCGAGGTCTACGTGCAGCACGCCTGCACCCAGCCTGTGTCGCTGCAGCCCAGCCTTCAGATGTGGCGGCGCCCGTTCATCGGCCTGCAGTGGCTGTTCCGCAAGGGACCGGGCGCCAGCAACCACTTCGAGAGCGGCGGATTCGCGCGCAGCAACGACGACGTGCGCTACCCGAACCTGATGTTCCACTTCCTCCCCATCGCCGTGCGCTACGACGGCACGGCGCCGGCGGGCGGCCACGGCTACCAGGCGCACATCGGGCCGATGTACTCGAACAGCGAGGGCTCGGTGCGCATCGTCAGCACCGACCCGACCGTGAAGCCCGAGTTGCGCTTCAACTACCTGAGCACCGATCAGGACCGTCGCGAATGGCCCGAGGCGATCCGCACCGCTCGTCGCATCCTCGGCCAGTCCGCCCTCGCTCCGTTCAGCGGCGGCGAGATCTCGCCCGGGCCGTCGGTCGAGACCGACGAGGAGATCCTCGACTGGGTCCGCAAGGACGGCGAGACCGCTCTGCACCCCTCGTGCTCGGCCCGGATGGGGACTCCCGAGGAGGGTGTCGTCGACCCCGAGACGATGAAGGTCTGGGGTGTCGAGGGCCTGCGGGTGTGTGACGCCTCGGCGATGCGTTTCGTCACCAACGGCAACATCTATGCCCCGGTGATGATGATGGCCGAGAAGGCTGCCGACCTGATCCTCGGCAACACCCCGCTCCCGCCCGAGCACACCGAGTTCTACCGCATCCCCTAATCCCCGCCCTTAGGGGGTGGGGAGGGCGCTCAGGGCGTCGATGTCGAGAATGGCCTGGGCCGAACGGCCGAGCAGGACCAGCACGAGGTCGCGGCTGCGCTCGGGCAGGACGTCCCACGACGGGAAGGTCGAGACCCCGTAGATGAAGCACTGGGCGACGGCCACCTTGAACTGGTGCTCCACCTCGGCACGGTCGCGCACCACGCCACCGGCGGCGAGCGCCGCGACGTAGCGGTCGAGCAGCTCGCCCTCACGGCCACGCCGCACCTCGGGAGCGATGCTCTGGCTGACGAAGTAGGCCAGGTCGTAGACGCCGCTGGCGATGCCGGAGATCTGGAAGTCGATGACGGTGACCTCGCCCGCACGCATGAACAGGTTGTCGAGCCGGAAGTCGCCGTGCACGAACGTGGCGGGGCTGTTGGCCGTGGTGAGCATGTACTCGAGGTGCTCGCCGTAGCGGTCGCCGAAGGCCACGAGTTCGGGGGTCAGGTACGACGCACCGTGCAACTGGGCGTTCGGCCATCCGCTGGCGAAGATCTGCGGCAGTGCGTGCAGATAACCCGGGTTGAGCATCGGCGGGAAGGTCGTCATCAGCGATCCGAGTTCGGCGTGTTCGTGCCATGCCGCGTGGAGCGACGCCATCGCGTCGACGGCGGCGAGTGTCTGCTCCCAGGTCGCGCCGTCGCGCTGGTCGAGCACCTCGTGGTCGCTGAGATCCTGCATGACCACGGCGAAGTCGGTGCTGTCGTCGGCGATCATCGCGGCGTGCACGAGCGGCGTGCGCAACGGCGTACGCGGAGCGAGCTCGCGATAGAAGCGGATCTCACGCGGATAGAAGCCGAGCGAGTCGGCGATCCCGCGCTGGTGAGGGATGTCGATCGGCAACTTCACGATCAGCGTCGCCGGTCCGGCGGCACCCTCGGAATAGGTCGGCGTCGCCCGGTACAGCAGGCTCAGCAGGCCGGCACCGACGGCGAACTGCTCGACGTGCAGCGCCGTGACCTCCTCGCCTGTACCCAGCGCGCCGCTCCCCTGCAGCACCCTCGTCATCCATGCTGCGTCGACCTCTGCGATCGAACGCGGCAGACCGACCTCAGCCCCCACGATGTTCCCCATGGCGGCGCATGGTAGACCACCGTGGTGGACCACGTGATCCCCGAGACGATGACCGCCGCCGTGCTCACTGCGCACGGCGGACCCGACTGCCTCGTGGTGCGGCACGACGTCGCCGTGCCCCACCCCGGTGAGGGCGAGGTGCTCGTCCGCGTCCTCGCCGCCGGGGTGAACAACACCGACATCAACACCAGGGTCGGCTGGTACTCCGGCGGTGGCTGGACGGGCTCGTTCGAGTTCCCCCGCATCCAGGGGATCGACCTCTGCGGCCGGATCGTGGCCGTCGGTCCGGGTGGGCCGTCGGAGCGTGTCGGCGAGCGTGTGCTCGTCGAGCCGTGTTGGCGCGAGCCCGGCGCAGCACTCACCACCGCCCGCTTCCTCGGCAGCGAGGTCGACGGCGCTTTCGCCCAGTACTGCACCGTGCCTGCTCGCCACGCTCACGCGATCGACTCTCCGCTCAGCGACGCGCTCCTCGCGGCCGTGCCGTGCTCGTGGAGCACCGCCGAGAACATGCTGCACCGGGCCAACCTGCGCGCCGGCGAGACCGTTCTCGTCACCGGAGCATCGGGGGGCGTGGGCTCGGCAGCGGTGTCGCTGGCCGTGGCCCGCGGAGCTCGGGTGCTGGCCGTCGCCGGTGCCGACAAGCACGCCGCGCTGCAGGCACTCGGCGTCGCACACGTCATCGACCGCTCGAGCGATCCGGCCGACGTGCTCGGGCACGATTCCGCCGACGTCGTGGTCGACGTGGTGGGCGGGGCCGGGTTCCCGTCGCTGCTCGCCGCGCTCCGCCCGGGCGGGCGCTACGCCGTCGCCGGGG
>Ga0172373_10008084_pt1 | contig 13433 bp, 12 predicted proteins | sample Lak10m_2_FD_114546 | JGI IMG/M metagenome (GOLD analysis project Ga0172373, IMG submission 114546) | Freshwater microbial communities from Kabuno Bay, South-Kivu, Congo - kab_092012_10m | ecosystem: Environmental > Aquatic > Freshwater > Lake | place: Democratic Republic of the Congo... | reverse complement strand
TTTTTTGTCAGTTTTTGCGTTTTTGAAGGCGCATAGCCGGTGCTACGTAACTGAAAAAAGGTGAAAAATGGCGAAAAATGAGCCGTTTTTGACTCGGTGAGAGAATCCTGAACAAGCTCTTACTCAAACCGGAACTCTGTCTCAATGCCTACCCCGTCAATCCGGCTGCAGCCGATATTTCCAGCATGCGGTCAATGCTTTTCCGGCCCTGCTCAATAATCCAGTCGGGCAGTATGACTTCGGGCAGTTCATGCTCCATACACAGGTAAAGTTTCTCCATGGTATTGAGCTTCATGTGCGGACACTCGTTGCAGGCACAGTTATTCTCCGGCGGTGCGGCGATGAAGGTTTTGTGCGGACTCGCCTTCTCCATCTGGTGCAGGATGCCTGCCTCGGTGGCTACGATAAATTCGGTGGCCGGATCATTGATGGTGTATTTCAGCAGACCGGTTGTGCTGCCTATATAATCGGCCATGGCGAGTATGTGATCCTCACATTCCGGGTGTGCGATGAACCGGGCATTCGGGTAGCGGTTGCGCAATTTCACGATGCGCTCGTAACTGAATATTTCGTGTACCATGCAGGCCCCGTTCCAGAGTATCATGTCGCGGCCTGTTTTCTTCTTCAGATAGGCGCCCAGATTTTTATCGGGCGCAAATATGACAGGCTGATCTTCCGGTATGCTTTCAATAATCTGAACGGCATTGGTGCTGGTACAGCAAATATCGGTCAGGGTTTTCAACTCTGCCGTGCAGTTGATGTAGCTCACTACCACGTGATCCGGATATTTCTTTTTGAATTCACGGAACAGGGCGGGAGGGCACGAATCAGCCAGTGAGCAGCCTGCTTTCAGATCGGGAAGCAGTACTTTTTTGTGCGGACTCAGCATTTTGGCAGTTTCGGCCATGAAGTGAACTCCGGCAAATACAATGATATCGGCGTCTGTTTTCGCTGCTTTCTGAGAAAGACCCAGCGAATCGCCTATGTAATCGGCAATATCCTGAATTTCTGACTCCTGATAGTAGTGTGCCAGTATGATGGCGTTCTTTTCTTTTTTCAGCCTGTTAATTTCGGCTGCGAGGTCGAGCTCCGGGTCAACTTCCAGATCGAGAAAGCCTCTTTTTTGTAGTCCGCGGGTTGCAACAGCAAGTGTGTCTGACATAATGTTCAATTTCGGCGTATGATTTTGAGGGTATTGATTTTGCCCCACTGCAAAAAAACGAAGGTTTTGCCAAATTTGTTCGGAAGACAGACCTGCTGTGCCCGATTATCTGTATCCGCAAATTGTCGGTAAATATCTTTTATGGCGTAAATAATTGATTTTCATTTTATTGGAGAATTCATGGGTGGCCGATTTCTGAAAAACTTGAAAAAGTTTACTTCCGGCAGGCAGCGTACCGGTAGGGGTTTTTCGTTCTGTTTGTATCCTTTCATCAGGAAAACAACTACCAGCCATGACAGCCACTTTCACTTACACGATTTGTCTCGCCGCGATCTACGCCGGCCGTAAATTATTTACACTGAAAACGCAGGGTGCATAATCACCTGCTCAAACAACGGCTTTTTTCCATTTGCCGCGCCTGAATACCTGAATGGCCGTAATGGTCATCAGCGACTCGGCAATCACGATGCTCCAGTAAACACCGCTCTGCCCCCACTCAAGCCGGAGCGCCAGCAGATAGGCCAGCGGTGTCTCCACCAGCCAGAAAAATACGATATTGAGCATGGTGGGCGTAAATGTATCGCCCGCTCCGTTAATAGCCTGCGTAACAATCATACCCCACCCGTACAGCACGTAACCGCCTGCAATGATTCGAAGGGCCATTACACCCGATGATGCTACCGCTGGATCGTCAGTGAAGAGTCCGATAAAAAAAGGCGCAAAAAGCAGTGAAATCAGACTGACCACTCCGGTGAATATCATATTGAAGTAGCCCGCCCGCCAGGCCGATTTCTCGGCACGATCAGGTTGTCCGGCCCCGAGATTCTGTCCCACAAGTGTGGAGGCCGCATTGGCCATGCCCCAGGAGGGCAGTATGGAAAACATCACGAGACGGATGGCTATGGTGTAGCCCGCAACGGTATCCTTGCCTATGTGCCCCAGGATATACATCATGAAAATCCAGCTCGCCGAGGCAATCAGGTACTGTCCGGTACTTCCCGATGCTACCCTGACCAGTGTGCTGATGACATTCCATTTTGGCCGGAACATTTCCCGGGTCAGGTGTACTATACGGCCCGGCTTGAAAAGTACCCACAGCTGATATACTACGCCGACAGACCGGCCTATTGTTGTGGCTACGGCACTGCCTGCGACGCCCATGGCCGGTATCGGACCCGCTCCAAAGATGAATACAGGACAAAGTATGATATTCGCTATGTTGGCAATCCATAGTGCTTTCATCGCAGTAGCAGCGTCTCCTGCACCCCTGAAGATACCATTCAGCATCCAGAGCAGCAAAATGGGCAGATTGCAGGTCAGCAGTATGCGCGTGAACATGTACCCCGATTCCGAAACACTCTTGTCGGATGCCATGAAGTTCAGAATGTCTTCGGCATAAATGAATCCGGGTATGGCGATGAGCAGGGAAAGTACCAGCGCAATCAGAATTACCTGAGCTCCCGCACGGGAGGCGGCATTCCGGTCACCCTCGCCCACCCGCCTGGAAACTACCGCCGTGGCCGCCGAACTCAGCCCGATGGCTATGGAATATACCAGCGTCAGCACGGATTCGGTTATACCCACAGTCGCTACGGCCTCGACGCCTATTCTGGATACAAAAAAAGCATCCACTATGGCAAACAACGACTCCATGGCCATCTCCAGAATCATCGGAATGGACAACAGTACAATGGCGCGGTCTATACTGCCCGTGGTGAACTCCTGCTCTTTTCCCTGAACAGCCTGTACAAGAATGCGGCGAATCCGCTTCCAGACGGTCTCCTTTGCGGCGATGTGTGGCATTAACGTGGTATTACAGGTCAATCACCATTTTCACCGGACAGTGATCGGAGTGTATGACGGAGGTGAGTTGATTGACGGATATTATCTTGTCTTTGAGCGAATCGCTTACCGACTGGTAATCTATTCGCCAGCCTTTGTTTTTTCCGCGCGCACCCGCACGGAAAGTCCACCAGCTGTACTCTGTCAGTTCGGGATTTATATGCCGGAAGGCATCAGTAAAACCGCTTTCGAGCCACTTGCTCATCCAGGCCCGCTCCTCGGGGAGGAACCCCGAGCTCTTTTTGTTGCCTTTCGGATCGTGTATATCTATTTCCTGATGGGCAATATTGTAGTCACCAACAATAATCAGGTTGGGTCTTTCCTGTTTCAGCTGCAGTGCGTATTCGTAGAATTTGTCGAGAAATACCATCTTGAATGCCTGTCGCTCTTCTCCGGTAGTGCCGGACGGGAAATAGCAGTTCAGCAGGGTCCAGTCGCCAAAATCGGTGCGCAGTACGCGTCCTTCACGGTCGTATTCCTCTATTCCGCAGGTGTAAACCACATGGTCGGGTGGCTGCAGCGAAAAGGTGGCCACCCCGCTGTATCCCTTTTTTTCCGCCGGCCGCCAGTAGTGCCTGTAGCCAAGTGCTTCCAGTTCAAGCAGGGGTACGTCTTCCGGCTGTGCCTTTATTTCCTGGAGGCACAGTACATCGGGCCGCTCTGCCTCGAGCCACTCCCAGAGACCTTTTCCGATGGCAGCCCGCAGGCCGTTGACATTGTAGGATATAATTGAACGCACGCTCTTCATCATGGTGTGGCCTCTCAGCCTTCTACAAGGGTACCGTACTTTTCTCCCAGTACGATATTTCGAAGGTGGCCCGGTTCGTTGATGTCAAACACGATGATGGGCATATTGTTTTCCTGACACAGTGTAAATGCAGTCATATCCATCACCTCGAGGCCCAAAGTGATAACCCGGGTGAATGTAAGGTGATCAAACTTGACAGCAGTGGTGTCTTTTTCTGGATCTGCGCTGTAAATTCCATCCACGCGCGTACCCTTCAGCAGTACATCGGCGTTGATTTCGTTGGCTCGAAGGGCTGCCGCACTGTCTGTCGTGAAAAATGGATTTCCGGTGCCGGCTGCACAAATCACTACCCGGCCTTTTTCCAGGTGGCGTATCGCACGGCGGCGGATGTATGGCTCGGCTACACTTTCCATTTTGAGCGCCGTCATCACGCGGGTCTGCACGCCGATGGTCTCCAGCGCACTCTGAAGCGCCAGACTGTTGATGACGGTAGCCAGCATACCCATGTAATCGCCGGTGACACTCTCAATGCCCGCAGCCTCCGACTGGATTCCTCTGAATATATTGCCTCCGCCGATGACAACGGCTACCTCGGCGCCGAGCTCTTGTAACTCCTTTATTTTTTCGGCATAATGCCGGAGCATATCGGCAGAGATGCCAAAACGCTGGCCGCCCATGAGGCTTTCCCCGGAGAGCTTGAGCAATATTCGACGGTATTTAAGTGCTGAACTGGAATGAGTGGACATGGGTGATTACGGTGGATAACTGGTGAAAGACTCCGCAAAGTTCAGAAAAAACCGGGAAGGCTTTTAGAGGCCCGCAGAAAATTATGACCTTTGTGCCGACGAATGGCGCCAAAGAGCGCAATCGCCCCCTTCAAAGGGCTCATTCCCGGGGTGTTTAACCGGGCAAAACCATCTTCTATGTCAGATGTATTCGCAAATGCACGGCAGATTCAGGCCGAAATAACTGCAGAAAACCCGGGAAACGCCGAGCAACTCGAAGTGTTCCGCATAAAATATCTGGGCTCAAAGGGTATCCTGAAAAACCTGATGGGCGAAATGGCCAGTGTGCCCAACGACCGCAAACGCGAGTACGGTCAGCTGGTGAATGCAGTCAAGCAGACTGCCGAAGAAAAATTTCTTTCACTGAAGGAACAATTCGAGGCGCAGGCGTCTGCTTTTGATATCAGAACGCTCGACCTGACCGCTCCCGGGGAGCCACTCCCGATTGGTTCCCGCCACCCCGTGGCAGTAACCATGAATCGTATCGTGGACATTTTCTCCCGAATGGGCTTCAGCGTGGTTGATGGCCCCGAAATTGAGGACGACTGGCACAACTTCACGGCGATGAACACGCCCGAGGATCACCCGGCCCGCGATATGCAGGATACTTTCTATGTGGTGGATGCACCCGGAATGCTCCTGCGCACGCACACCTCGCCCGTGCAGGCACGCGTGATGGAAAACCGAAAGCCTCCCATTCGTATCATCGCTCCGGGACGCGTGTACAGAAATGAAACTATCTCCACCCGGTCGCACTGCCAGTTCCATCAGGTGGAAGGTCTGTACGTAGATAAGGGTGTTTCTTTCGCCGATCTCAAACAGACGCTGTTCAATTTCGCCCGGGAAATGTTCGGGACTACCAAAATCAGGCTGCGACCCTCCTTCTTCCCGTTCACCGAACCCTCCGCTGAAATGGATATCTGGCTCGGTACGGATACGGAGAAGAATTACCGCCTGACCAAAGGAACGGGCTGGCTCGAAATTCTGGGCTGCGGAATGGTAGATCCGGCTGTCCTCGAAATGTGCGGAATTGATCCGGCAGAATACAGCGGTTTCGCCTTCGGTATGGGTATCGAACGTCAGGCACTCCGACTCTATGAAATCGGAGACATCAGGCTGCTGTTTGAAAATGACGTGCGTTTCCTCCGACAGTTCTCTTCTGCTATTTAACCCACCGTATTGAGGCGCTTCGCTCTGATCGGCTGGCCACTCGGCCATTCTTTCTCCGGAAAGTACTTTTCGGAAAAATTCCTGCGCGACGGAATCACCGACGCCAGATACGACCTGATGCCACTCGGGGATATCGCCGGCCTGCCCGGCCTGCTGTCCGGATACCCCGACCTGTGCGGACTGAATGTCACAATCCCCTACAAAAAATCTGTTATCCCCTTCCTCGATGAACTGAACGATACTGCCCGGGAAACCGGCGCCGTAAACTGTATCCGCATCCGGAATGGAATAATGATCGGCTACAATACGGATGTAACCGGCTTCGAAAACAGTTTGTCCGAATTCTTTGCTCAATCTGTTCCCGATACGCTCGACCATGAAGCGCTTGTTCTGGGAACTGGTGGTGCCGCTGCTGCTGTGGCGTATGTTCTCCGAAAGAGGGGTATTCCCTTTCGGTTTGTATCCCGCACTCCGAAGAATAAAGATGAAATCGGCTATGACAGCCTTAATGACCTGAGGCCGTTCCTGATCGTGAACACCACACCACTCGGTACATGGCCGGATGTTGACAGTATGCCGCCTGTGCCCGAATCTGTGTTCCGTCAGGGCCAAATGGTATATGATCTCGTATATAATCCGGCCGAAACGCTACTTTTGCGCTCGGCAAAGTTTCACGGGGCAAAAACCGCCAATGGCCTCGAAATGCTTCATTTACAGGCGGAGGCTGCCTGGGAAATCTGGAATCACTGAGTGGTTCCGCTAAAACCTGACCAAATTATGTCAATTGATCTTTTTAATACAAAAACTGCGTTTGCTCACTTGTCGGACCGGCAACTGAAAAAAACGGAGTGGCTGTTTTCCATGATGAACAGACCGTGGCTCGTGAAAAACGGTTCCAGCCTCGCTCTCTGGGCTATTGAAAACGGAGTTCCTCCCGCCGGATATATTGTTAAAAATACGATTTTCCCTCAGTTTGTGGGTGGTTCAACGCTCCTCGACAGTCAACCCACTATTGAAATGCTGGGCAGGTTCAATACCCTGACGATACTCGATTACGGCGCTGAAGCCAAAGAGAATGAGCTGGACTTCAATCACACCATGAACGAGAATATCCGGGCTATTGATTTTGCCTCCAGGTCTGTCTCAACGGTGCCGGTTGTGAGCAGTAAAATCACCGGACTGGCCCGTTTCGGTCTGCTCGAACGCATCCAGTCGGCCCAGACACTCACCAAAGACGAGCTCATAGAATACCGCAATGTACTCAAACGCGTGGACGCTATCTGTTACCACGCAGCCAACAAGAATATGTCTGTTTTCTTCGACGCAGAAGAAAGCTGGATTCAGGATGCCATTGATCATCTGGTGTGGCTGATGATGCGCCGGTATAACAAAAAAAGGGTGGTGGTTTATAATACTTTCCAACTCTACAGGAAAGACCGACTCCAGTTCCTCATAGACAGTTACGATCGCTCCCAAAAGGCGGGATTCCTGCTTGGCGCAAAACTGGTGAGGGGTGCCTACATGGAAAAAGAGGGAGCGCGCGCTGCCGCGATGGGCTATGAAAATCCCGTCAACGAATCGAAGCAGATTACAGATGATATGTACAATACTGCACTCCGATTCTGCCTCGATCACCTCGATACAATGGCGGTCTGCAATGCCAGTCATAATGCCGACAGTAATATGGTGATGGTCGAAATTATGGACAAAAAGGGTATTCCTGCCGATCACCCGCACACGCTTTTCAGTCAGTTGTACGGTATGAGCGATAATATTACCTTCAATCTGGCAAATGCCGGTTTTCGCGTCGCCAAGTATGTTCCCTACGGACAGGTCAGGGACGTTATTCCGTATCTCATCAGAAGAGCTCAGGAAAATACCTCGGTAACCGGTGATGCCGGCCGGGAGTTGAAGCTGATCCGGGATGAAGTAAAAAGAAGAGGGCTTTAATCATGAAATCGCCCTTCAACCCGACAGGCGTCGTAGGCGCCGGTTATTTCGGAACAGCCGTAGCCAATCTGCTGGCCTATAACTCCGATGTGCTGCTCTTCAGCCGCCGGGAAGATGTTGTCACCGAAATTAACCTGAATCATACGCATCTGGGAGCCAAACTCTCCCCGCGCATACGCGCGACCTCCGACATGGCCGAAATCGCTCATTCCTGTGATCTGATTTTTCCCATTGTCCCGTCCAGCAGTTTTCGCCGGATGATGCAGGTGCTGGGCCCGCACCTGCGCCCGCATCATATCGTCATCCACGGAACCAAGGGTTTTGATTTGTGCGGACTGGAGGAAAAAGACATTGAAAAGCCTGAAATCGCAATCACCCGCGCCAATGTGCGCACCATGAGCGAGGTGGTCAGGGAAGAAAGCAGTGTGGTCCGGATCGGAAGTCTGAGCGGACCCAATCTGGCCGCCGAAATCATGGCCGGACAGCCCGCCGCCACGCTGGTGGCCAGTCGCTTCAAGGAGGTAATTCACGCCGGTCAACTGGCGCTTAACAGCCAGCAATTCCATGTTTATGGCTCGTATGATATGCTTGGCGCCGAACTCGCCGGCGTTCTGAAGAATGTGGTTGCGCTCGGCTCGGGTATCATCGGAGGCCTCGGCCTCGGCCGTAATCTGCAGGGACTGCTGATCGCGCGCGGCCTGGCTGAAATGGTGTATTTCGGGAAGTCGCTGGGGGCTTCCAGTCAGGCCTTTATGGGTGTAGCAGGCATAGGCGATCTCGTGGCCACAGCTACCAGTATGAACAGCCGCAATTATCAGTTTGGCACCCGACTGGCCAAGGGAGAACCCGTAGAGGAAATCCGCAAAACCATGCCCGAACTGGCTGAAGGGGTGCGAACGCTCCGTATCGCACACCAGCTCTCCCGGCATTACAAACTGCATGTGCCTATTACGACCATGCTGCACGCCGCTGTATTCGAACGCTATCCCATTGAGAAAGCGCTCGAATACCTGATGACGTACCCTTATGCGGTGGATGTGGACTTTATCTGACCTCCGGCGTTTTCTCCCGGGCTTTCCTGCCTGAAGTGCCGTTTGATGAGGCTTTCGCCGGCTTGTCGCCCAAAGTAAGGGCCAGCACCTCTCCCATGCGGTCAACATAGTGGAATTTCAGCCCCTTGATGTACTCGGGCTCGATTTCTTCCACATGTTTCTGGTTGTCGCGACAGAGGATCACTTCCTTGATTCCGGCGCGCCTGGCTGCCAGGATTTTTTCCTTGATGCCTCCTACCGGCAACACCTTGCCCCTGAGCGTAATCTCGCCCGTCATGGCAAGGAATGGCCTCAGCGGACGCCCGGTGAAGGCAGATGTGATGGCCGTCAGCATCGTAATACCGGCAGACGGACCATCCTTGGGTATGGCACCCTCCGGAATGTGGATGTGTATATCCATCTTTTCCAGCATCTCGTAGTCTATATTCAAATCGTCGGAGTGCGCCTTGATGTAGCTCAGTGCCGTACTGGCGCTCTCTTTCATCACCTCGCCCAGATTGCCGGTGAGCTGCAAACGACCGTTCCCCTTGTTCAGACTTACCTCGATGAACAGAATCTCTCCACCCACCGACGTCCAGGCAAGCCCGATGGCTACCCCTGCCGACTGTTTTTCCTGATACATTTCAGGATCGTATTTCGTGGGACCAAGTATTTCGTGCAGGTGCTCCGGCTTGATATGCTGCTCGTACTTGTCTTCCATCGCAACGCGCTTGGCAACGTATCGCATCACCGAGCCAACCTCTCTGGAAAGGCTGCGCACACCGCTTTCAGCAGTATAGCTCTGAATGAGCTTTAACAGCGCCTTGTCAGACACTTTCACATCGCCCGTCTTGAGCCCGTGTTCTTTTTTCTGAAGCGGAATCAGGTGCCTTTTGGCTATTTCAACCTTTTCCTCCAGCGAATATCCCGAAATCTCTATGATTTCCATCCTGTCAAGCAGGGCAGGCTGTATGGTATTCAGGGAGTTGGCTGTTGCAATGAACAGTACTTTCGACAGGTCGTACTCGAGTTCCAGATAGTTGTCGTGGAAAGTAGTGTTCTGCTCGGGGTCGAGCACTTCTAGCAGCGCTGATGAGGGGTCGCCCCGGAAATCTTTGCCTACTTTGTCTATTTCATCCAGTATGAATACCGGATTGCCCGATTTGGATTTTTTCAGCGACTGAATGATGCGGCCCGGCATGGCACCTATGTAGGTCTTCCGGTGACCGCGTATTTCTGCCTCGTCGTGCAGGCCGCCCAGACTCATGCGCACGTACTTGCGCTTGAGCGCCCTGGCAATGCTGTTGCCCAAAGATGTTTTGCCCACACCCGGAGGACCCACCAGGCACAGAATAGGCGCCTTCATGTCGCCCTTCAGTTTCAGCACGGCCAGGTGCTCCAGTATGCGCTCCTTTACCTTGGTGAGGCCATAGTGGTCTTTGTCGAGCACCTGCTTGACTTTCTTCAGATCGAAGTTGTCTTTGGTGAAATCACTCCACGGCAAATCAAGCAGCGTCTCGAGGTAGTTCAGTCCGATAGCATACTCGGCTACCTGCGGGTTCACGCGGCGGAGTTTGTTGATCTCTCTCGCGAAAGTGTCAGCCACGTTTTTGGGCCATTTTTTCTTCATGGCCCGTGCAATCAGCACGTTGATTTCCTCCTCCTGCGGATTTTGGCCCAGTTCTTCCTGAATGGTTTTCAGCTGCTGGTTGAGGAAGTAGTCGCGCTGCTGCTTCTCTATGTCGGTTCGTACCTTGTTCTCAATCTTGTCTTTCAGCTCCAGTAACTGCAGCTCGGAATCCATGTACTGCAGAATATGACTGGCCTTCTCCTTGAGGTTGTCAAGCTCCAGAATTTCCTGTTTCTGACTGAGCTGGATACCCAGGTTGGAAGAGATGAAATTCAGCAGAAAGTTGTCGTTGTTGATGTTCTTGAGCATCACAACGGCCTCCGATGGAATCTGTGGCGACAACTCAATAATCTGGCGGGCTGCATCGCGCACGCTGCTGATGAGCGCCCGGAACTCCAGCTTGTTTTTGATCGGATCGTACTCCAGCGTGATGACGCGACCAAGCATATAGGGCTCCTCGGTCTCTATCTCTTCCAGCATGAAGCGCTTGCGCCCCTGAAGAATTGCCGTGGTAGAGCCATCGGGCATCTTCAGTAACTTCAGTATGCGGGCAATAGTACCCACCTTGTACAGATCTCTCGATGTGGGAGATTCGATTTTAACGTCTTTTTGCGACAAAACGCCGATATACCTGCTTTCTTCATAGGCCTTTTGTACAGCACGGATACTCTTGTCGCGCCCAACGGTGATAGGGGTGACAATGCCGGGGAACAACACGGTGTTCTTCAGTGGAAGTATGGGGAGAATGTCGGGAAAAACCTCGCCGACTTTTTCGTCATCTTCTTCCAGTGAGAAAAGAGGAACGAAATCGGGCTCGTCGTCCGACTGATTTGTCATCAACCAATTATCGAACATATTCATATTGTCTCAGAAATCTGATTTTAAGGTTTCGGGTGAATTGGACTTGTAACGGTAAAAACAGCCGAATAATTCCAAGGTCTGAGAATTTCACCCCACAATAATAGGGCTAAAAGTCCGGAAATTATCCGTCACCCCTCAAGTAAATTGATATTTGTGTCAGAATGGCAACATTCCGAATCACAAATGCCGGAATATCTTATTGTCAATTAACCTGCCAGCCAGCCCAAAGCGGCCTTTTTGGCAGATTTTGCTGCGCCAGCCTGACAAAAGGGCTGTTCAGGTGGTGATAAACCGGGCAAAATCGTACAGCGAGTCGAAGACAAAGTCGGGTGCAACGCTGCTTTTCTCCGCAGCTGCATCGGCATTGCCCCTGATAAAGACTTTCCGGAATCCCATTTTATCGGCAAATTCCATGTCCGAGTGCGCATCGCCTGCCATCCAGGTGTCTTCCGGAGTGATATCCGGAAAATCCTGCAGTGCCATCCAGGCCATGCCGGTCGCCGGCTTTCGGCAGGAGCATTGCGCCGACTTCAGGTGCGGACAGTGATAAATGGCATCAATCCTTCCGCCGGCATGTTCGACAATGCCGAGCATATACCGGTGTACTTCCGCCAGTTGCCCTTCATCCATCAGTCCTTTCCCGATGCCCTGCTGATTGGTCACAACTATGACGGGGTGGAAAACTTCCGACAGCAGTCGTATCGCCTCCGCAAAGCCCGGTGCGGGCTTGAATGTCTCGGGCGATGTCACGTAATCTCCCGGCAGGCGCTCGTTGATTACGCCGTCGCGGTCCAGAAAAAGTGCCGGCATATTGCTATTTCAGGGGTTTGTGAGTCTGCCCGCGCGCTGGATTTTCATGGCGCAAAAGCTGCTCCTTGATGTCCAGTCCGTAAAAGTATCCGTGCAGGGCTCCCGACCGGGCAATTACCCGGTGACAGGGTACAATGATGGCAAATGGATTGCTTCGGTTGGCCATACCCACGGCTCTGACCGCCTTCGGACTGCCCGCTTTTTCTGCCATGTCGGAGTAGGAGGCGGTGCTCCCAAACGGTATTTTCAACATTTCTGTCCATACCTTCCGGAAAAATACCGGTTTTCCGCTCCAGTCCATCAGCAAGTCAAATTCCCGTCGGTCGCCGCTGAAGTATTCTGACAATTGCCGGGCGCAGACTGCCACCGGATGATCCTGTGGAAGCCCGGAGGCAGCAGAAACGGAGTCCGTTTCCACCCGCCTGACAGAACGGATGCCCGCTGTGCTGCCCGTGATTTCGAGTACACCAATGGGGGAAGACGTTTGCAGACAAACCTGTCCGGCCGGAGCGATTTCCGTTGATGTGTTTTTCATCTTTTGGCTTTAAAAAAACGTTTCATCAGATCGGCACACTCCGCCTCGAGTATGCCCATTTCCAGTTTCGTTTTGGGGTGCAGGAGCGACTTGCCGCCGTACAGCATAAAGCCCCGCTTCTCATCGGAAGCACCATAGGCTACGCGGCCAATCTGCGCCCACGCGAGCGCGCCGGTACACATCAGGCAGGGCTCCAGCGTGACGTACAGCGTGCAGTCGGGCAGGTATTTGCTGCCCAGATGACTGGCAGCGGCTGTTATGGCCATGATTTCCGCGTGAGCGGTCACATCGGTCAGTTGCTCTGTCTGGTTGTGCGCCCGCGCGATGATTCTGTTTTCACTCACAATGACGGCCCCGACAGGCACCTCGCCGGCCTCGTAAGCCTTCTCGGCTTCCGCAAGCGCCTGCTTCATATAATAGGTGTCGGAATAAACACTCAGCATACCACAAAGATAGTCCGATACTTTGAAACTTTGCCACCGGCAGAGAATCCTGAACAAGCTCGTAGTGGTCGTCTTATAGCAAAACCCGCGTTTTTTGTTGCCCGATACGGATCAGGTCGTATAAAACCCTTAATTATGCGCAAAAATATTTCATGCATTCCTGAAAACAACCTTCCACAATGACTCGCTTCTCCTTTCTCGTACTTACGCTGTGCCACTTTGTCCTCTCCGCTTCCGCTCAGGTGGTGGTGAATGAATACTCCTGTGCCAACTGGCGCAACCTGCTCGACTATTACGATGAAACGGAAGACTGGATTGAATTGTACAATCAGGGAACTGCAGCAGTAAATCTGACGGGCTATCATCTGAGCGATGATGAAACGGAACCGCTGAAATGGGCATTTCCCGCCAATGTCAGCATTGAACCCGGCGGATTTCTCCGGGTGTGGTGCTCCGGCCGGGGTAT
>Ga0172373_10008082_pt1 | contig 13434 bp, 18 predicted proteins | sample Lak10m_2_FD_114546 | JGI IMG/M metagenome (GOLD analysis project Ga0172373, IMG submission 114546) | Freshwater microbial communities from Kabuno Bay, South-Kivu, Congo - kab_092012_10m | ecosystem: Environmental > Aquatic > Freshwater > Lake | place: Democratic Republic of the Congo... | reverse complement strand
GTTGAGGAGCGCCTTGTGGAAGGCCAAGTCCTGGTTGAGGAGGTTGAGGGAGTTGTTGTTGTGTTTCATCAAAATATTTTTCACTATCACTACTGCCCAAATCTTCCCAGTAGTCGACTAATAGCTCTTTTAGTTTAACATTTACACCTTTTTGGGACAACACTTGCTGTACTTGTGGATTCATAATCATATCAACCATAGCTTTTTTACCAGCAAGTTGTACCTCGGCAGCACCTAATGCCATAGAAGATGTTGAGGGTATATAGTCGTAAAAACCATCTAAATCTTCGGGGACTAACGATATTTCTGCGCCATCACCTATTTCATTTATCTCCATCTTTTTCTTAAATCCCTCACCCTCTTTAACTGGATATTTAGGAACTTTACCAGCGTCATACAACTGTTGAATGTCATCGGGAGACATATTGCCACCTTGATTGGTGATTATACCAGCAATTTCTGCCATGGCGTCATCTGGTACTTCCATCTCATCTAGTCCGGAACGCTTAAAGTATTCAAACTGTTGTTTACCTACTATACGAAGAATATAAGATTCTTTTTTCTTATCAGAGAATAAGAATTGACGATTGTTGGATAACCACATACTCATCATTTCTGATAGTGCTTCACCCAGGTCTATTTGGTTCTTTTGGTCACGAACCTGTTGTTGTCGTTGAGTATTACGAACTTCGGTAGCAGTCTTTTGACCACCCATAGGGTCAATATTAGATACTCCTTGGCTAATCTCACCCATGGCTTGATTAAAAGCCGAGACTAGAGCCGGATAAGAAGTTTGGAAGTATTGTATAGCTGACCGACTAGGTTCGACATTAGTAATAGCATTAGGATTACTCATTATCCATTTAGCTCGTGGAGCGTAGACAATAGTTTCAAGTCTAGCCTGTCCTTCTAATACTTTAATCGGAGGATTAACATCAACTGACATTGCGTCAAGATAACCACATATTGTTGCTTGGATAGAACGCCATAGAGGTAAAACTGGTTCAACTTCACTTTCACCCATTGGGTTATCAAGTAGAGGATAATAGCGCAGTTGTACGACTGGTATTTTGTGATGTTCGTATGGATTTTCTATATCACGAAGTAATATGTTAAATTTAGGACAAAATGTTATCCACCTGTCAGGTCGATATTCAGTTACGACTTCAACCAGAGGAAAGGTTGAGTCTTGTTTGTAAGAAGTTCCTGTTAAGGTTTTAATTCTTGATTGATAGTTACTGTCGGGCAGATTACCACCAGCTTCGAGTTGTTTCTTTAACTCAGCGATATTTTTATATTTTTCATATCCCACCGTATTATTTTGTGACTCAAGTTCATCTAGTGTCAAAAAATCGGATATCTGGAACCATTGTGCGTCCTTTATCCCTCGACAATTTGGGTCAATACCACAATTACGAATGTCTTTGGGCAATAATTCGTTACCATCAAACAAAACTTCACCAGTTTTGTCTTTGATTGTTTTCCAACATACTAAAGCAAATGATGATCCGAATAGGCGAGTATCACTATCCATTTGCGACCATTTTTGTATCATTGAGCCACTATGATTAGCTGTATCCCACTGATAGTCCAAGAGAGAGTTGTTAAGACGGGCTTTAAGCATATCTCCACCCTCCCTCGGCACTAATCGCCCTCTTAACTTATTATTCATAAGACGGGCATTCTTTTCGATCAGCACCGTTCTTATTCTTGGGTCGCTTACACGACTAGTGTATGGCCAACTGTCGGGGAGTTTACCCCAATAAGCGTCAATGACTGCATTCCAACCATTCTTTCGAGACAGTCTTATATCCCTATCTTCAGTCCAACTGTCATAGTGGGATAATACTTGGGTTAAAACATCGGATTTATTTGTCATACCAAGAGTCTAGTTTATTCATATCTCGGTTGACAAGTTGCTTTAGTGTTAGAAAATCAATAGCGTGGTGCATTTTGGCCAGCCAAATACATCGTGAGCATATTCTGAGAAATTCACCCGGAAATAACTCAAACATATAAGGATTATCTGATGATGGGTGATCACTAGCACACGATTGACAAGTCCAAGTATCTGATTTAGCTTTAATTAGTCCTCGACGACCACCACCATACCTACTCCAACCACCCGTAACTTTCTTAGTTAGAGTGATAGAAACTATCTTTACACCTTTTGCATTAGCCATCGAGTCTGTATGGAGTTGAATCTATAATGGGAAAAAAATCTATTGGTTTTTGATAACTTATTAAAATATAAGCTAAGGCGCGTATACCGTCAAAATGATGCCCAAATCTTCTATGATCATCCCACTTTGGAACTATTTGTATCTCGCCACCAACAGAGTGTTTTATCTCCAACCATGTTAAGTTCTCTATTTCTTGTATCAACCAATCAAGATGTTTGTTGATGAATAATCTTGGTTTACCTGTACCTCTCTCCATCTTACCGTATTCCGCTAATTTTTCAGCCAATAACTCATCCCATCTATCACCCGAACCAGTCTTTTTTGATACCTGTTGGAGTGGCATACCCAACTTTGATAAATTCTCCCCTAGTTGGACATCATTATAATCTATCCATCCCTGTATTATCCTGTAATCACCCCTAATATTATTTCTCCTTGAAATTATCTCTCCATCAGATAATCCTTTTTCTCTAAACCCGTCTACTACATGAAAGTTATTATCTCCATCTACAGCACAAAACAAATATGCCGCTGGATCACTAAATCCACCATCTAACACTTCGTAGTAAGACCAATCATGTGGAGTTGATTGATAAATCATCGTATTTTTCTCTCTATCCCACCAATTACAAACAAGACCCACTCTCTGTACAAATTTTCCAAATCTCCTTACTTGAATTGCTTCATCTGATAAATTAGATTCCATCTGTAATTTTTGTTTTTCAGTAAGCCATGGATTATCATCCCACGAGGCTAAACTAATAAATAAGTCGTCCCTGCCTGTTTTGGTGAACAATTCATCGTAGACCCAAGTCATACCTTTGATTGGTGTCATTGACATAATAATATCTAAATCTATTCCAGCTTCAGCTCTAACGGTACATTCTTCCCATATATCTCTAGGGGGTTCCTCATCAAACCAAATAAGTCTCTTACCAGCTCCCTGAAACTTCTCCCTACCTTGCTCGTATGACTTGAAATTTATTTTGCTTCCATTATTTAATTCTACTTCCCCCCAAGTTCCAGCCTTAACATAAGTAATGTGCTTAATAGCATTTTCTGGTAGATATGCTTGTAATTTCTTTTGGCTAGTTTCTTTCTGTAAATCATAAGACGGGCAAGCACACCACACCTCTATTGGCACAATAACATCTCTATGTTGGTGTTCTCCTAGAACATATCTGGCCACCTCTTGTGCGCACCCCTCAGTTTTACCTACACGATTACCCCAAAACAAAACTCTTATTGAACTATTTGACTTAAAAAACTCCTGTTGTTTAGAATGAGACTTTGCGTATTTTAGAGGATTATTTTTAATCCGTCTTTCCTTCTCCGCCATCAATCTCAGTAATTCCAAGCTTTTCTGTCTTTGCTCGGATGATTTTATTAAGTTGTTCATCTGTTAGTTGTTGATAAATTGATTCTCCATTGGTAGTCAGATCAGTCGATTGCTTTGGCATACCGTCGACATACGCCCAAATTTGTTTGATAATTTGCTCATTCTTTTCCTTTAAAGCCATACTAAATATTTTATCAATTAACATTTCAATGTTTGAAGCCTTGCTTCCATTTGGGACTTCTGCAAGTTTTCTTTTTATTTCTGTAGTTAGAGATAAACCCGATCCCGGTGGTCTTCCATTTGGATTACCACTTACCCCCTTGGGAAACCTTTTTAGGTTAGCTAAACTCCTTTGTTTAGCCTTTGTTCTTTCATCGACAACTACCACTTTTTCCATAATTTATTCTATCACTTTTCCTATCACTTTTTCCACCTAACCGATATTGCTTTTTTAGAACGTTCAATTTTTTGCTCTATAGTGAGTGTGTCTGAGTATTTTTTGCCACCTATAGATCCAAGACACTTAGCTATTAAGCTATTTTTTATCTCAAAATTACACTTTGGGCACTTCATTATCTTTTAAACCAGTAACAATTTTCAACAATGGCTCTCTTTACCGTTGAGGCTTGTTTTTGAGTTAAATATTTAGATTTTATCCAAATATCTTTACATTTTGGAATTGTATTTGCCATTGGGTATTTATCTTTGTCACAAAAAAAGTCATAAACACAAACAATATTTTTTTTGTTTAATTTCTTGTCTAAAATATAGACCTTAACATCATAGTTTTTAATATCAATATAAATCTGTTTTGTTTTCATTTTTATATTATACTAACCGCTTAATAAAAAATCAACCAAAAATAACACTAACATCACCATCCTCTGCCACCTCATTCCCTTCACCATAAAGACTTTCTAAAAAATCTTTTCCACCAATCAAAAGAGTCTCGACAAAAACAACATCCATTCCCCCATCCACCAGTCTATTTATTATAGGCTTACAAGCCTCCAATAACCTACCCCTCTTTTCTTCATCCACCACTCGATACGCGTCATGGGCTTTTTTTAACAATTTTAGGTCTTCGACCATTTTTTGTGTTTTTACTGTCATTTTTGCTCCTCTAAATTTTTAATTAGTGTATCAAACTCATTCAAACTGTTCACACTCCTGACGGGTTCGTCAGACATTTGAACCTGGCTGACGGGTTTCGTATCATTCTTAGTAAAGTCTTCTTGAGAATTCTCTCGCATAGGAAGTTTACTAAGAATTATGTCAAACCCGTCAGCCGTGCCTAAATCCACCCCCAAACCCGTCAGGTTTTTAATTTTCCGAGATCTTGCCTCGTCCCAAAGTTTGACTCCTTTATAGTAAGTTCCGTCCTCCATATGGTCACTCGAAAACTTATCACCCATCCGTCTACCAAAGGCCGTAGAAGAAATAATATCGGCTCTTTGTACCCCCTCGCTCCCAGCCCAATCAACATACTCAGAATATAAAGTTCTAGCCTTTGTCATATAATTTTGGTCAACCTTACACCGACTAAAAATAAAGTCAGACAACACATCATTGTCTGCTTGATACATCTGAGTAGCCATATTAACTTTCTCTGGAACTGGCTTTAACCCCTCTTTTTGCCATAATAGACAACCATCAATCAACCAATTTAGTATACCTTGTTGTTCTTCTTTTAGTTCAGTCAGTAAGTTTTGGTTTTGTTCATGCTGGGCAAATGTTCTTTCAAAAGGAATAAGTCTGACTCTTCTCCAGAACCCATGACTGTCGTCTTCTACTTGTGGTTTGTGATTGATAAACAGCCAAGGTTTAACCGTTGGTTCAAACTCAAAATACTCACCATATAAATACCTCGCTGATTCAGTGTCACCACCCGTCCATTTCTTGAGTCTTTGTTCATTTATTTTTGTACTAGAAAGCGTCTCAGAAGACACTAGGAAGCGTTTTAACTCGGTCGCCGCCACATCATTAGTGCTTGTGTTAAAAGCATTGCGCTGGAAGAGCGTGGTGGGTGCGTCATGGGCATAGTCACCAAGTATTGAAGATATGGTTTTGAATAATACACTCTTCCCATTAGCCCCACTTCCAAAACAAAAAAATGCCACCTGCTCCTTGGTCGACCCCGTTATCGAATAACCCAAAGCCTTTTTAACATACCTAACTATTTCTTTATCTCCAAAAAATATTTCCTCTATAAACTTTTCCCATCTCGGACATTTTGCTTCTGCGTCATAGTCAATATTGGTTGACATTGTTACAGCATCATCGGGTTTACCATCTCTTATTTTTCCAGTTGTTAAGTCAATTATCCCATTATCACACGATAAAATCATATTATTCTTATCCCACACATCACCCAAATCGGCTATTGGTTTGATACTCTTAGCAATATCAAGACAAGCGTCAATCTTACTTTTTCCCTCCGATACTATTGCCCACTTTGCCTCGGCTAGTCTTGATTTATTATCAAGTATGTTTATCGACTCGGTATACCTTGTTCTAGCCATTTCAATTGCCAACAGCTTAATTAACTTACCTTTATCATCTATCCAACGATGTTTATCCCAAACCAACCATCTACTCCGGCGATGGTCAAATCTAACTTTATCTTTGAACATCGAAGCAAACTTAAAGGCATTACCCGAGTCTGTTCTATTCTCTATTTTCAATTCGGTATCTTTTACTATTTTGTCAAATTCTTCCATATTATTTCCCCAATAAATATCTAACCGCATCGACAAACTTCATATTTTTATCCTTTTTAAGTAGAAAGTCTATTGCTCCATGGCCATGAGCCTGACACCCAAAACAGTGCCACCCATTATCCTTCCATATATGAAATGATGGTGTCTTCTCTTCATGAAATGGACAACACCACATTTTTCTAATCATTGGTGTATCCATCAGATCCTCAACAGGAAAGTCGCGTGCCTGCTGTATCTGATCATCAGTCAGACTATTCTCGTTTACTTTTTGGTCTATAAGTCCAAGTCTAAACCATCTAATCTCCCTGTCCAAATTGTTTAGTTTTGACCCATCTTTAATTCTGATTAACTCGATAAGAATGTCATACCAAATTCCTTTTGCTTTGCTGGCTATTTTAATCTTGTTTTTTATTTTTTCTACTAATAGTTCCTTTTCCAACTCCTTGTCCAGTAATATCCTTTGAAAATCCTTTTTTAGCTCGGGATACATTTCAATCCATTCTTTAGCTCTGTAGTTAGTCTTAGGCTGGTTAGCGTGCCAGTGTCTTCGACATTCATCTATATAGTCTAAATAATCGTCATCATCAAAAAAAGCCCTCGGAGTAGTGACGCCACTACCGAGAGCTTTTACTAATGATGGAGTATTTGTTTGTGGCGTCATAGAACCAATATAAAACAATAAAACAACCAAGTCAATATATCAAGTTACATTGCCTTATACCCCTTGACAGTATTGCAAACAACCTGTTATCATCAACCATGCAATTATTAACAATCAAAGAAATTACTAAGTTACTTCAAATATCTCGCCCACAATTATATTTTTTAATGAAGAGAGAATTTAATCCAATTCCTTTTACCAGGGTTGGTGAAAGTTCTCCTCGTTTTTCTGACCTAAAAATCAATAGTTGGATTGAACACACCTGTCCCCATTGTGAACATGCAATGGAGAGAGAAATGGAAAACAATGGTTTTAGTGAGCCAGAAGGCTCAAGTCATTGGGAAGCCACTGGCGATCTACACTGTCCTGAATGTGGGGCAGTCAAAAAATAGTCCGTTATTTATTAAATATTAAATCCTAGGAGGAAAAAATATGCTAAACGGTATAAAACCAACCATTAGAGTTGGTGTTAGTAACTTTAACCCTATTTCAGATGGGGCATATACACTACAAATAGTAGATGTATCAATTGTGTCTGGTTTCAATAAATTTAAGGGAATTGATGAGGAAAAACTAAACTATCAATTTGCCGTTCTTGATGATGTTAAGCAAGAAGATGGTAGTAGTTCTCGGGATCGCTACCTTTGGAAAAGATGCTCATTATCCATGAATGAGAAGTCTTGGTTATATAAACTCGCTCGAGCTGTTGTTGGTCGAGATATGACCAAAGAAGAAATGGAAAAATTTGATGCCGAGTCAATTGTCGGTAAACAGGTCAAAGCCCTAGTTTCCCAATCTCCATCGTCTGACGGATCGATCATCTACAACAATATTATGTCTTTCTCCAAGGCTGATAAACAACTTGAGGCGGTAGAATTTACTGCTAAACCAAAATCGGTTGAAGTCGAAAGTAAATCTGTTGTTGAGGATATTGATCCCGACAAGTTGATCGAAGAAATTGAAAAAGCTAGTAAATGATAGCGACTGCCCCACTAGTTGGGGCAGAAAGTTATTTTTTATTAAATCAGGTAAAAGGCATAGCCTAAAACCTCTATAGTTATGAAAGTAATAAATCGCCTATATGGCAAGGATGTCGAGTTGGTGTTTGATACGATGAAACACCAGTATTCAGTTAATGGGGAGATAATTCCAGGTTGCACATCAATTTTGGGAATAGTTGCCAAAAATGCGTTGATGTTTTGGTCGGCTAATTGTGCTAGTGATTACTTCAAAAGTAAGATAGAACCTGGAAAAATTTATGATGAAGTCTACCTCGATGATGTTTATCGAAATGCCAAAAAAGCTCATACACAGATTAAGGAAGATGCGGCCAGTGTTGGTAAAATCACCCATTTGTGGGTTCAACATTATATTGAAGGTAAAGATCTTGGTCAACCCATCAATGATAAAGTAAAAGGATCAGTGGAAAGATTTCTAAAATGGCAAAAAGAAAAGAATGTTAAGTTTTTGATTTCTGAACAACCTTGTTTTAGCAGAAAGTACAAATATGCTGGTACGCTAGACTTTATTTGTAAAATAAATAATAAATTGTATATAGGAGACCTAAAGACAAACAATTCTATGTATTACAACAGCATGGGTTCTCAGTGTGCTAGCTATATTATGGCCAGAGAGGAAGAATTCAAGAATGAAAAGTATGCAGGTTTTGTGGTGTGTCGGGTTGGAAAAGAAGACGGAGAATTTGAATCTTGGATATGTGAAGACACAAAAATATTCAAAAAAAACTTTTTAAACGCCCTGTCGTTATACAAAAGTGAGGAAACAATAAAACAGCAGTACAAATAACAAATAACTAACTACTGGATTTTTTATTTTGGTATGCTATCATCATTTATGATAAAAGTAAATAAATGTAAGTTTTGCTTAATAGAATTTGAAACACAATACAAACCGAGGATGTTTTGTTCTAAGACATGTAGAGATAAATATCAGACAAAATACACATATCAAAAAGAATTCAATTGTCTTGTATGTAACAAATTATTTGTTCGCACTGGTAAAAGGAAATTAACAGCTCATTTTTGTTGTAATTCGTGCAGATATAAATGGCAAAAGTTGCACCATGTCCCGTCAAAAAGAAAAGGTATGCGTGAGGGTATTTATAAAAATTGTGAAATATGTAATAAACAATTTTATGTTTTTCCTGGAGACACTAAAAACAGAAGGTTTTGTTCAATGGAATGTAGAAACAAAGGAGATTTATGGTCAAGTGTATCAGGAGAAAAACATTGGAATTGGAAAGGTGGTATTCGCACAATTTCGGGTTATCTTTACACTAAAGCTCCAACTGGACATCCAAATCTTATAAATAATAAACAGAAACTAGTTGCTATTCATAGATTAAATATGGAACAAAAATTAAAAAGATGTTTAACAGATAATGAGGAAGTACACCATATTAATGGAATAAAAACAGACAATAGAATAGAAAACTTATCTTTAACTATAAAAAAAATGCATAATGGTGAAGTTAGGTGTCCTCATTGTCTTAAAAATTTTAAAGTTAAATAGTGTATACACTCCGCCAATATCAAGAGGAGGCTGTTGAGTCGATTGTTGATTACTGTTCTAATTTTCGTGATGGAGGGGGTGGTATTGTAGTTTTGCCCACAGGTAGCGGAAAAACTTTAGTTATAGCAGAAGCTACACGTCGTCTAAACTTGAACACATTGATTATTTGCAATAATATGGAATTGGTTAAACAAGACGTGGACAAATTATCCCACTTTGTAGATAAAGACGAGATAGGTATATACAGTGCCTCACTAAAGTCAAAACAAATTAAAAAGTTTACTGTTGGGACAATCCAGTCCATATACAAAAAAGTAAACCTGTTTTCAAACTTTGGATTGGTAATAGTTGACGAATGCGATCTTTTTGTCGAAGACCAAAAAATGTTTGGAAAACTAGTCGCATTAATTCAGTTTTACAAAATGTATCTAGTTGGCTTAACAGCAACGCCTTACCGTATGGAAGTTGATACATCATTTGACTATTCAAACCGAAGACTTTATTCAGAGTCTACACTCCAGATGTTAACAAACTTTTCTCCTTGGAGAGAATGTTTATATGTTGCTAACCAGGAAGATTTATTAAAGCAGAATTATCTAACCCCAGTAGAAATTGTCCTTCAACAGGAGTTTGTCAATCTTAGTTATGTTAAATCTAAGGGAAATGACTATGATATGGATGATTATACCTGGAGATTCAAAGTAAAAGAAGATATTGCACTAAAGATTATAACTAGGATGGCAAAAGAACGCACGGGAGTTATTGTTTTTTGTACTAATATTGATCAAGCTCAAAGAATGTCAGAAACTTTTAACAAGCAAAACTATTCGACAAATTTATTTGACAAGGTGTTATCCTCTCGGGCTATTTTTTCGGGTATGAAAGAAGAAGACAGAAAGTTAGCAGTTGAAGACTTTAAGTCGGGTAAAATAAATGTGTTGTTCAATATAGACATTCTTACTCGAGGTTTTGACTATGAAAAATTAGATTGTGCAGTGCTAATTCGTCCCACCAAGTCAATATCTTTATATGTTCAAATGTTGGGACGTGTCTCTCGTAAATATCTTGGTAAAGAAAAAAGTATTTTAATTGATTTGGCAGGTAGCAGTAAGAAGTTTGGGAGTGTTGATGAAATATGGGTAGATGAGGACCTATATACCCTTAATGTATCAACCCCAACAGGTGTCGAAAACCTGGCAGGACAAACATTAAGCACTTTTGAAAAAGATTACTAATTATCCCCCTTGACACCATTTAACAACCTGTTACACTTATATTACAAAGCAGGTCGAGCAGTATAACTTTAACAATTTGTGGACAGTAGAGAGCCTGGAGTTAGATTGGCAGATAATCCGACCCTGGGTTTTCTCATGTCCACAAAAAGTTAATTCTTCAATTAAAAATTAAAAACGAAATATGAAACTAGACAAACGAACAAAGTTCTATAAGACATTTAAAGGTTACTCCACCAACGATTGGATAGGAGCTATCTTTGCTGGACTCTTAGCAGGATTTATATTAGCAGTGACCCTATACAATGCCACCCACCCCTCACCAAAGCCCCCACAAACAATGAATGTGGTAAAGGTGCAAGAAGTTAAGGCGGTAGAAAAAAAGTATTGCTATGACGTTATTTCGTGTATTCGTGATGTTGGAGAAGAGAGGGGATTTTCAAACGAAGATATTATGAGGGCAATCCGCATAGCAAAATGTGAGAGTACCCTTATATCCGACAGAATAGCCCACGAGCCAAACGGTACATTTTCAGTTGGTGTTTTCCAAATCAATGATGTTCACAATAAAAGAATAAGTCGTGCTGATAGATTGGATTTTGTTAAAAATATCAAGTTTGCTTGGACACTCCGAGGAGAACAAAAAGGGTGGCAGGCTTGGACTTGTTCAAGATTAGTTAAATAATTATAAATTTATAAAAATATGAACATAAAAGAAGAAATAAAAAGATTGGTGCAACTTTACTCTCAGGAAGTTTCCAATAAATTACTTAAAAATGATTTTGAATTGGTTGAACAAGTTAGGCAACACACTGCAATAGTATTAGTAGATGGTGAATATTACTCAATATGGATGGCCAATGACGACAGTAATACGGATTATTATGATGACGCTTCTATTGATGGCGACAAGACGATGACCTTTTTGTTTAGTAAATATGCTCCAATACCAGAAGTATTAAGAAAACAAATTAGAGATAATATTAAACTGAAAAATGAAGAACTAACTAACAAAAGTGGGTTAATTAGAAGTATAGAAAAAACCCAAATGTCAAACGACTTATTTTTTAGGTTCAAGGGTGTATATAAAGATGTCAAATTTACTGGATACAATGATAGCGACTGGTGGACAAAATACAAACCAACAGAAATAAAAGAAGATGATGATATTACTTGGCAAATAGATTACAACAAAATGGAAGCTAAATATAAACCAATTAAATTATAAATTTATAAAAATATGAATGAAACAATTAATAAATTACGATGGTGGTTTTTAGAAAAAGAGTCATCAACATTGGACACGATAATTATTATGTTTACTGTTAGTTTATTATTTAGTTTTTTAGTTTTTAAATTTTTATAAATTTATAAAAATATGAAAACAATCAAAAGATGGAAATTCATTTGTAAAGGATTTAAGTCTAAAAATGGAGACTGTAAATGGAAAATTGGTGAATGGGCTAAACCAATCAAGAAACTAAAATTATGTATTAGTGGTTATCACTGTTCAAAAGACATTTATTCAGCATTTTCTTATATCCAGGGAGAGATACTTTGTGAAGTTGAATGTAAAGGTAAACATTTGTCTGGTGATGATAAAGAAACATGGAGTGAACAACGGGTAATTAGAGCATGGAAATGGACAAAAAAAGACTCGGTATCTTTGTCAATTTATGCCGCTGAATTATGTATTGAGAATTTTGAAAAAGTATATCCCAATGATAAACGTCCAAGAGAAGCAATAGAGGCTGCAAAGAGATGGTTAAAAAATCCGAGTTCTGTAAATAGGTCTGCTGCTGAGTCTGCTGGGTCTGCTTTTTTCTCTGCTAGGTCTACTGCTGAGTCTGTTGGGTCTGCTTTTTTGTCTGTTAGGTCTGCTGCTGAGTCTGCTGAGTCTGTTAGGTCTGCTGCTTGGTCTGCTGCTTGGTCTGCTGCTTGGTCTGCTGCTGAGTCTGCTACTGAGTCTGCTAGGTCTGCTAGGTCTGCTGCTAGGTCTGCTGCTTGGTCTGCTGGGTCTACTGCTGGGTCTGCTTTAATACAAAAAATATCCAAATGGATGGACAGTCGATTATTAGTTTTAAAAGAAATCAAATGACATTCAAATATCAATATTTCCAAAACATAGAAGAAGTTAGAAAACATATACAACAATGTGAGGGACATCATATGCAACAAGTGGCATATTCAACCTTTCACGATGGATTAACCCAAATATGTTTTGGTTGTAAATGTATTAGAAGTACATTATTACAAGTTAAATAATTATAAATTTATAAAAATATGAAAACATTAAAACTAACAAAAAAAGATTTTAAAGAAACTAATTCCTATTACAAAGAATACATCGGGAAAGAAGATGTATCAGATTATGACGGAAATATTGAAATTGAAGAAAATTTGGGTTGGGTAAATTTTAAGTCATTAAAAGCAAAAGGTTACATATTAGCTTTGGCTGGTTCGGGAATAGAGGCTGGTGAGGGAATAAAGGCTGGTTCGGGAATAAAGGCTGGTTTGGGAATAGAGGCTGGTTGGGGAATAAAGGCTGGTTCGGGAATAGAGGCTGGTTCGGGAATAAAGGCTGGTTTGGGAATAGAGGCTGGTTGGGGAATAAAGGCTGGTTCGGGAATAGAGGCTGGTTTGGGAATAGAGGCTGGTTTGGGAATAGAGGCTGGTTGGGGAATAAAGGCTGGTTCGGGAATAGAGGCTGGTTCGGGAATAAAGGCTGGTTTGGGAATAGAGGCTGGTTGGGGAATAAAGGCTGGTT
>Ga0172373_10008079_pt1 | contig 13439 bp, 9 predicted proteins | sample Lak10m_2_FD_114546 | JGI IMG/M metagenome (GOLD analysis project Ga0172373, IMG submission 114546) | Freshwater microbial communities from Kabuno Bay, South-Kivu, Congo - kab_092012_10m | ecosystem: Environmental > Aquatic > Freshwater > Lake | place: Democratic Republic of the Congo: South-Kivu... | reverse complement strand
TTTTAGCTGCTTTGTTTCCGACATTGTTTTTTGTAGCAGGGAGTTATCATCTGTAATTGAAATGCTTTGATCGTGGGTTTGTAGATTTGTCAATACAATTTCGGGCTTATACGGATTATCTTTTATTGCTTCGGGAAAAAAATAATTCAAGCCATTTATTCCACCAAAAAACATTTCTCCTTTTTTATTGCGATAGTATGCGCCGGTATTAAATTCGTTACTTTGCAAACCATCTCGCACATCATAATTTCGGAAAGTTGTATCGCGGGGATTAAATCTAGATAATCCTTTATTAGTGCTTAACCAAAAATTTCCTTTCCCATCTGGTAAAATTCCATAAACTACGTTGTTCGGCATGCCGTCACTTTCCGAAAAATGTGTGAATGAATTTTTTTCAACATCAAAACGATTGATACCTCCACCCGCTGTACCAATCCAAAGTATATTTTCTGATTCATTAGGATCAACATAAATAGATTTGATAAAATCATTACTTAAACTATGCGGATGCTTAGGATCATTTTTAAATGTGCTAAAAGATTTTTTTCGCGGATCAAATCGAATTAATCCATCCAATGTTCCAATCCAAAAAAATCCGTTCTTATCCTGACAGATTACTGGTATTACATTTCCGTTATTTGATGTTGCTGGCTGATATCGAAAGTTTTGAAAAGTACCTTTTTCAATATCTGTAAGTCTGCTAAAAAAATTTTCTGTTGCTATCCAAATGCTTTGTTGATGATCCTCAAAAACAGCATAAACTTCTTTTTGCGGCAAACCTGAATTATCTGCAGAATTAAATTTGTATTGTTTTGCTTTTTCAGTTTTAGGATCGTATCTGAAAAGACCCTCAGTTGTCGCAGCCCAAATTTTTCCATCTGATGATTTTATCATTGTCCAGACACCTGTATTTCCAAAGTCATTGGGTTTATCTGAACTTGTTTCATAGCTTTTCAATTCACCTGTCTTACGATTCCAGCGATATAATACAGCAGTACTAACCCACACTATATCATTATTCTCTTCAAGAATAGAACGAACACTAAAACCAGTAATTCGGGATGCAGTTTCTTTCTTTTTTAATAGGGTGGAAAATCGGTTCGCTTTAGGATCGTAAAAATTAATTCCCATTCCCGCCGTGCCGACCCATACAATACCTGTCTTATCTGTGCATAAGCTGGAAATGCTGCTAAAGCTAATAGACTTTGGATTGAAGGGATCATTCTTAAAATAATCATAAGAACTGATAGACGGATCAAATCTCATTAATTCGCCTGGTGTAGCAAGCCATAATTTTCCGCGATGATCTTCAGTAATTGCAATTATATTTCCCCAACCGTACCGATTTATTTCAAACTCGTGAGGAAATAATTTGTAGGAGCCGCTTCCTCTTTCAAACTTAACCAACCCACTTGCTGTACCTATCCAGAACACTCCGTTTTTACTTTCATAAATTGCGCTTACACTTTTATCGTATTGACTTGATGACGCTTTAAAATTTTTTACTTGAATTTTGAAATGAGTGAAACTGCCGGAGTTAAAATCAAATTTATTTAATCCGTTTTCTGTTCCAACCCATAATATTGCTTTCGAATCGAAAAATAGTGTTGTAGTATTATTACTGCTTAAACTTTTGGAATTGTCTTCTTCGTGCTTGTACTGTTTATAGGTAAACGCAAAATAATTTTTATGATTGGGGAGTATCTTAAACAAGCCATCGTTTCTCGTAGCTATCCAAATATTTCCGGTTTTATCTTCTGCAATGGACTTGATCTCATTTGTATTAAAATTTTCTACACCAATTGAGCGGTAATGAATGTGATGAAAAATTTCAGTGTTACGGTCATAACAATTCAATCCGCCGTTTAAAGTACCAACCCAGATGTAACCGCGGCTGTCTTCAAACAAAGTGGTAATATAATTTGCAGAAATAGTAGTAGTATCAAACGGATCGTGTTGATAAACAATAAAAGAGTAACCATCGTATCTGTTTAATCCATCTTTGGTACCAAACCACATAAAACCTTTTTTATCCTGAAGGATGGATGAAATATAATTTTGCGATAACCCGTTATCGCTTGTAAGATGTTTGAAATTTACATCCTGCGCAAAGTTTTGAGCGAATAATAAGATCATCAATAATAGAATTGATTTTACTATTTTGAATTCAGAGATATGTAAAAATATTGGGGCCATTCAGACACGAGTTTATGATTAAGAGCAAAATAATTCATTACTAATTAAAACCATAATTGAAGATCTTCTCCAGGTAAATAATTTATTAAAATAAAAAAGGGAACCCGATTGGATTCCCTTTTAATTATACCGTTATAAGATCTTATTTCTGTTTGCTTGCAATAAGATTTAATGCACTGCCTGCTTTAAACCATTCAATTTGCGCTGCATTAAAAGTCTGATTCAACATCACTTCATCTTTGCTTCCATCTTTATGCTTAACAATCATCTTAACTTGTTTTTCCGGCGCTAATGATGAAATCAATAAATCAACCTTATCATCTTCTTTTATCTTATCATAATCTTTTGGATCAGCAAAAGTAAGCGGCAGCATTCCTTGTTTCTTTAAGTTCGTTTCGTGGATGCGGGCAAAACTTTTTACAATGATTGCCCTGCCACCAAGAAATCTTGGTTCCATTGCAGCGTGTTCACGTGATGAACCTTCGCCGTAGTTTTCATCGCCAACAACAATCCAGTTTACACCTTTAGCTTTGTACTCGCGTGCAACTTCTGGAACAGATTTGGTTTCACCGGTAAAAATATTTTTTACTTTACCTGGTTCTTTTGAGTAAGCATTTATAGCACCGATAAACATATTGTTAGAAATGTTATCAAGATGTCCGCGATACTTTAACCAAGGACCAGCCATTGAAATATGATCAGTCGTACATTTACCAAAAGCTTTTAGTAACACAGGAAGATCAACTAAATCTTTTCCATCCCACGGAGTAAATGAAGTAAGCAATTGTAATCTATCACTCTTTGGATTGACTTTAACTTCAACTTTACTTCCATCTTCAGCAGGCGCAACAAATCCAGCTTTGCCCTCATCAAATCCACGCGGCGGTAATTCGTCTCCTTTTGGCGGATCTAATTTTACCTTTTCACCTTTTTCATTTATAAGAGTATCGGTAATAGGATTGAAAGATAAGCTGCCTGCAATTGCAAGTGCTGTTGTAATTTCTGGTGAGGCAACAAATGCAAGTGTTTCCGGATTTCCATCATTTCGTTTGGCAAAATTTCTGTTAAATGATGTGATGATTGTATTTCTTTCACCCATCTTCATATCCATACGTTTCCACATTCCAATGCAAGGTCCGCACGCGTTTGCAAGAATAACTCCGCCAATATCAGTTAAGGTTTTTAACTGTCCATCTCTTTCTATTGTTGCTCTAACTTGTTCAGAACCCGGAGTAATTGTGTACTGCCCTTTTGCTTTTATACCTTTTGCCAAAGCCTGCGTTGCAATGCTTGCAGAGCGATCAATATCTTCATAACTGGAATTTGTGCAGCTTCCAATTAATCCAACAGAAACTTTATCAGGAAAATTTTCACTCTTAACTGCTTCTTTCATTTTAGAGATTGGCCATGCTTTATCTGGTGTAAATGGTCCGTTAAGATGCGGCTCAAGCTCACTTAAATTAATTTCAATTACTTGGTCATAATATTTTTCTGGATTTGCAAATACTTCTTTATCAGCACAAAGTTCGTCAGCTAAACCTTCGGCAAGTGCAGCAACATCAACACGTTTTGTTATTCGTAAGTAAGATGCCATTTTTTCATCGAATGGAAATACAGAAGTAGTTGCACCAATCTCAGCTCCCATATTACAAATTGTACCTTTACCTGTGCAGGAAATTGAATTTGTTCCTTCACCAAAATATTCTACGATTGCACCTGTGCCGCCTTTTACAGTTAAGATTCCTGCAAGTTTAAGAATTACATCTTTTGCAGAAACCCATCCGTTTAATTTTCCGGTTAATTTAACACCGATAAGTTTTGGCCATTTTAGTTCCCACGGCATTCCTGCCATCACATCCACAGCATCAGCACCTCCAACTCCAATTGCAATCATTCCAAGTCCGCCAGCGTTTGGTGTGTGTGAATCTGTTCCGACCATCATTCCACCAGGGAATGCATAATTTTCTAAAACTACTTGATGAATAATTCCTGCGCCAGGTTTCCAGAATCCAACACCATATTTTTGAGAAATGCTTTCAAGAAAATCATAAACTTCTTTGTTTTCTGTAGTTGCACGATTTATATCTTCTGCTGCACCAATTTGTGCTTGGATTAAGTGATCGCAATGTACAGTTGATGGAACCGCAGTAGTTTTTCTTCCAGCAGACATAAATTGTAATAAAGCCATTTGAGCTGTTGCATCCTGCATTGCAACTCTATCAGGTGCAAGATCAACATAATCTTTTCCACCAATAAATTCTTTTGTAGGTTTATCAAAAAGGTGAGTGTATAAAACTTTTTCTGCATAAGTAAGTGGTCGGTTAACAACTTTGCGTGTTTCATTTAATTTGCTTTTATAGTTGGTATAAACTTTTTTAATCATATCGAGGTTTGCGGTCATATTATTTTCCTTTAAATTTTTCTAAATCAAATTGACTATCTAAAAATATGAAAAAGACCGCATATATGTTTTTACAGGTAGAAAATGCTGCAAATTTTTAATGTGATAAGTATTTCTGACAATTATTTTAGAGATATTTTCCAAAATGCTAAATTTTACCAATATTTATTCGATAATGCTATGGAATAATATTTGAGATTGTGTAATTTTGATAAGGAAATTTTAAAACTAGTTATTACTTTTTAATTAATGGGATATGTTAACAAATTTTACTTACTACGACAAAAACGGTGAAAAATGGTCAATCGAAAAAGGTGACTGGATTAGTCATCAGTCAACTGAGATTAAACCGGTTATTAAGAAAGAATTTTCAATTGGTTATTTCGAGTTTTTCATCGTGACAGTCATTATATCTGCAATTTTATTTGCAATTAATTTTCTCTAAGATTTAATAAGCCGCAAAAAGGTTATAAATGGGAGGGATATGTTGTCCGTGAATATCCAGTGCCATATTGTTATTACTAAATCTTTTTAAAACAATTTTATTTTTGTTTGGAACAGAGATATAATGCAGCTAAAGCTAAACCCCCTCATTTTCATTTCTTATCAGTAGAAGAATCGCTGACTGCGGAACTATTAGATATTTCTCCTTATCAAACTCAATTTCAAATGCTTCTTTTCTCAAAAAAATTGCCAGGTCACCCTCCCTTGCTTGCAGAGGGATATACTTAACCATATCTTTCGACTCTTTCCATGGCTCATCATCCAAATTAGTGCCTGTAGGATAACCAGGTCCGGATTTGATGACACATCCGCTTTGAATTTTTTCCTTTTCACTTACTCCGGGTGGAAGATATAAACCACTCGCAGTTTTGTTTACGTCGTGTTCTGGCCGGATCAACACGCGATCACCAACAACAATAAACCTTTGTAAATTTTTCATTGATTATCCACTAGAATTTTCTTACTGTAAAAATAAATAAAAAAGTTAATCAATATTCAAAGGGAGTTGGCAGCCCCTTGTTATTTTTATTAAGCGTTTCAATAATGAAGGAAAGATAGAAATAAAGTAAAAACCATTCGAAGTCAAAGTAAAATTTAATAGAATTTTTTGAATCAATAGTGAATTCCGGATTCGTCTTGCAAATAATGTATTCCATCTCGATTCATAAACTTCAGCCAACTGCTCTAATGTCATGTTATGTTTACCAGCATCAAAAATAATTTCGGAAATCAGCTTGCCGGATTCCATCGCCATCGCAATACCATCACCAGCAAGTGGAGCGATCAATCCCGCTGCATCTCCAATAAAAAATACTCCATTTTTAAATTTTTCTTTCGACCCGAAATAAATATTACCGGTACCATAAATTTGTTTTGACTGAATTTGCTGCTCAAAATCATTAGTAAACATTTCTGCAAGCAAAGGATTGCATTTTATGTTTCGAATAATTTTTGCACGCGGCGGTTCATCGTATGTTTTTCTATTTTCTAAAAAACAGACTGTTACTTTATCTCCATTTATTTTATTTAATCCACAATAAATATTAGAACCGGAAAAAATAATTATCTCGTTCTTTTTGAAATTGCAAAACGCATTTTGGTTCAAATGAAACTTTACTCCATTGAGCTGCGATTGATTATTTATAAAATTTCTGGAAAGAATTTTATCTAATTTATTTTGTCTGCCGAAAGATGCAATTACATATTTTGCTTCAATGTTGACAATATCGGATTCAGTACGGGCGCTTATTTTAAAATTATTATTCGATTGAACGATTGAGTTCACCTCTGAGGGCTGATAAACCTTTGTCCCATTTTGATTACATTTATCCAAAAGCATTTTATCAAAGTTTGACCGCCGAAGTGCAAAAGCCTCAAAGTCAAAACCGGCAGAAATATTTTTTCCGCTTTTACTAATAAAATTAAATGAATCAATTCGATTTGGATTTAGCGATAGAAAATCGGAATAGAGTTCAAGTTCTTTTATCTTATCAATTACTTCAGCGGAAAGAAACTCACCGCAAAGCACATCGCGGGGGAAATTTTTTCTCTCAAAAAGACAAACATCAAATCCGGCAGATGAAAGAAAACTTGCAGCAGTAGCTCCGGCTGGGCCTCCTCCTATGATTGCTATTTCATGTTGAAAAGGTTTTCTTTCAGACATAGATTACCACCAGCCATCTGAATGCCCATTTTCGGTAAATTTTGATTTGGGTAACTTCTAATTGATTAAGAATATTTTGCCAATCCTTTTTGATAAATCCTCTTTTCACTGAGAGCGGTCCATCATTTTTTATCATTTTACTTTTCGAAAATAATTTGGTTAGAAGTAAAATCCCGAAATATGCAAACCACGATCTTCGTAAATCATTCACTATTATACCTGCTCTGCAAATCTTTAGAGATGTTTTAAGAATCGAAATAATTTCTGATTCAGTAAAGTGGTGAAGAAAAAGGGAGAGGTGCACAATGTCAATTGATTTTTCTTTGAGTGGCAATTGAAGAGCATTGCCGTAAACAACTTTTGATTTTACTTCTTTTTCTTTTAAATATTCACATACTCTGAAATTCAAATCAAAAGAGTAAACATCAACTACATCACTAATCTTGTTTTGAAGAACCTTGGAGCTGCCAGCACCAAGATCAAGAATAGATATTTTATGATTTAAATGGTTATCGTTCGCTAATAATTTTACTCCGAAACGAGAGGTAGAATTTCCGCCCAAATATCTATTTATAAAATTCAGTTCAGACAATGCTAAATCAATTCTTTCATCTCGAATGGATAAATCATCCATTATCTCTTTGGTAAATTTTCTTTTCATTCTTAACATACTTTGAAGAGCACTAATTCCATAGTCAGTCCCGGGCCAAATGCAATTGCGCAGCAAAGATCATTAATTTCAAGCTGCTCATTTTCTAAAATATTTTTAAGCACAAACAAAATCGAAACAGATGAAAGGTTGCCATAATTTTTTAGGATTTCTCTGGAAGGTGTTAACTGTTGATCAGAAAGCTGCAGCCCATTTTGTAGTGAATCCAGTATTGCACGTCCGCCGGGATGCAAAGCCCAAAATTTAATTTTGGTAATATCGATCCCTCTTCTTGTTAAAATTTCTTTTGCTCTTGGAGCTGCATAGTTTAGAATAATTTTTGGAAGTTCGGAGGAAAGCATCATTTCAAAACCGTTGTTGCCTATTTTCCAGCCCATGTATTTTGCTGAATCTTCAAACAAATATGATTCTGCAAATTGAATCTCAAGTTTTTTGTTTTCTGTAAAATATTTTTTAGAAAAGAATGCTGCGGCGGCACCATCAGCAAAGATCATGTTTGCTAAAATATTATCACGTGTTGGTTCGGTTTGAAGGTGGAGGCTGCAAAGCTCTACTGAAATCATAAGTATGTTTTCATTTTCAACTTGCTTCATTGCTTCCCAGACAGAATTAATTCCAACCAACGAAGCAGCACAACCCATAAAACCAATGTTTGTTCTTTTCACATTTGGCGGCAGATTAAATTCTTTTATGATTTGATAGTCCAAGCCGGGGGCAAAAAATCCTGTACAGGAAATAGTTATAATTCTATTAATAGCTGAAAAATTAATTTTATTTATTTCACCTAATTTATTTACAGCATTTACCGCAAGTGAAGTTGCCCATTTTTCATATTCACTCATTCGGGTTTTGGTGTCGGGCGAAAAGTGAACCCCGTTCTTTGTAAAAAATTTATCTGACGAATTGCCATCGCCGTCGGGAATCACGAAATAACGATGATCAATTCCACTTTGATTAGCAGCCATTTCAATCATTCGTGCCACAGCCGGCGAGCCGCCCATTCGTTTTATTAGCTCTGCCGCTGCAAACTGCTGGTTGACTTTAAACGGGGGTGAAGCTGTTTCAATATCTATTAACATATTCGTTCCTTTTATTTGCAGAATAACATAATCATTACTTGGTTGGTTTCAAATTCCATATTTTAATCCCTAAATTTGAATAATTTTTTTTAACAAGCTAAGAAGAAATATGAGTAAAGAATTTTGGGATCAAAGATTTTCAGAGCAAGAATATGTGTACGGTAAAGAACCAAATCTATTTTATAAAGAACAAATTGATAGACTTCCGAAAGGGAAAATTTTATTGCCGGGAGATGGGGAAGGAAGAAATTCTGTTTACGCAGCATCTATTGGTTGGGATGCTGACGCTCTCGATTTCAGTACTTCAGCAAGAATTAAAGCACATCAACTTGCAAATGAAAAAAATGTGAAGATCAACTACAGCCTTTCAAATTTTATGCAATATAGTTATCCCGAAAACTATTACGATGCCGTCGGACTGGTTTTTATTCATCTTACAAAAGCGGAAAGAAAATTTGTGTTCAGCTCCTGTGTGAGATCATTAAAAAAAAATGGGAGAATAATATTAGAGGCATTTAACAAAAACCAATTAGGCAATTCTTCGGGCGGTCCGCAGGATGTGCAACTTCTTTATTCGAAAGAAGAATTAATGGAATCATTTGCAGGTCTTGATATTAAACTTCTTGAGTATCAATCTGTTTTACTTAACGAAGGCGCACATCACGAGGGTAAAGCTGAAGTTATAAGATTCATTGGAGTAAAAAAATAATTGGCGAAGAAAGTTTTATTCATCACGTATTTTTTTCCGCCTTCGGGGAAAGCTACAGTACATTTTCCAGTTCAGATGGTAAAATATTTACCCGAGTTTGGATGCGAACCTATTGTGCTAACAGTCGAAAACGAAAGTGCATCAATGCGTGATGAAAGCCTTTTGGAAATGATAAATCCCGCACTAAAAATTTATAAATCAAAATCTTTTGAGCCTTTTGATCTCTACAAAATATTTACCGGAAAAAGTAAGCGCGAAAATTATATCGAATCCGAAGCAATATCACTCAACAACAAAAGTCTTGCACATCGCTTATCAATATGGATAAGAATGAATCTTTTTGTCCCCGATGCACGAATCGGCTGGTATTTTAGTGCAGTGAAAAAAGCAAAACAGATTTATAAAAATGAAAACTTTGATTCAATAATTACAATCGGTCCGCCGCATAGCACTCATTTAATTGGGATGAAACTGAGCAGAATTTTTAATGTGCCGCATATTCCTGTTTTAATTGACCCCTGGGTAGATATTATTTACTACAAAAATTTTAAGAGAAGTAAAACAACTTTAGCGATTGATAACCGTTTAGAGAAAAAAGTTTTCGAACATGCGTCACAAATTATTTTTGTAACAGAAACAACTCGAGCTGATTATTCAACTAAATATACTTTTGTCAAAAATAAATCGGAGGTTCTTTACTGGGGATATAATGAAGATGATTTTTCAAATTTAGTTTATCGGGAAAAGAAAGAAGAAGTGCTTTTACACGCAGGAAATATTTTTGATTTTCAAAATCCAATAAATTTTTGGGCAACAGTAAAAAAACAAATTAATGGCGGCAGGAAACTTAAACTAAAATTTATTGGGACAGTCAGTCCTGGCATCAAAGAAGCAATTGCAGATGCAGGACTTGAACCAAGTACGGAATATCTTGGTTTTTTGCAATACAAAGAAATGTTAACAGAACTCGTCAATGCTGATTACCTGCTTGTTTGTTCAACCGAGCCGCGTCATGTTCCGGGAAAACTATTTGAGTATCTGCGATCCGGAAAAACAATAATTGCATTTGGAAATGAGAACAATGAAGTAAAACAAATAATTGAAAGAGCAAATGCCGGAATGATGTTCAACTACGAAGAAAGTGCGATGGAATTTTTTGAAAAGCTAAACACTTTCAAGACCGATATTGATTATGTAAAAACGTTTGACAGAAAAAAGATTGCGGAGAGACTTTTTGATACAGTGACGAATCTTAACAATGTAAAAAAATCTAAAAAAGACTTGACTTTATCGAATTAAAAAGCTTATATTATAACGGATTCATTGAGAATCACTTTCTTTTTGGTCTTCCAAAAATGAATTTTTTGTTTAATTAAAGTTTATATGAGGGAAATATGAAAAAGATAATTTCGTTTTTTGCATTGGTAGCCACTTTATTAATGAACTCAACATCATATCCTCAAGTCAATTGGGGGAATGTAATAAGTTTTAATGGCTGGTTTTCGTATGCAAGTACAACTAATGAACCTTTTTTTAATACTAATAATGGCACAGTAGAATTCTGGGTAAAAAAAGACGATCCGTACTCTCAACAAGCTATTCTTTCTAAAAATAGAACAAGTTATAATGTTGGTGATATGTACATGTTTTTTACCAGTACATATATCATATCAAGAGTTCAATATCCTTCCGGTACCAATGAAATCGATTTATATAGTTCATCCAATCAATTCACAGACACTTGGCATCATGTTGCTTACTCCTGGGGATCAACAGGATTAAAATTTTTTATTGATGGAAATCTGGTCGATCAAGACCCTTCAACTTATTCAGCAATGAATAATAATTATAATTTTTACATTGGTACACATGGTTATAAATTAGAAGGTGGCAGTTATACCGTAACCGACTTTCTAAAAGGTGAGGTAGAAGAACTGAGAATTTGGGATTATCAAAGAAGTCAGAGCCAAATTCAAAGCCTTATGTATGATTCTCTTACTTCTCAGTATTATTCGAATCAAGACAGCGGACTAGTTGGGTATTGGAAATTTGATAATCTCGAAAACCTGAACATCAATAATGATGGAACGGATGATGTAAGGGATTATTCAATTAATCATAACCATCTTGATTTAACAAATGCCACTTTAATTAATCCTACTGCTCCTCCAGCACCAATTTTAATTTCTGCCTTACCCGGAAATAATAAAATCACGTTAAATTGGACTCATTCAACTCCCCAATACATAGATTATTATAGAATTTTTAGAAACACATCCTCACCTGCTAATCAATTAATTGATAGTGTAGACTCAAATCTTTTAACCTTTATTGATACCACTGTTTCAAACGGAACTACATATTATTATCGCATTCAGGCAATAGATATTCTTGGTATCGAATCCAATTTTAGCAATGAAAAGAGTGCCACCCCGAATAACTTACTCCCAGTTGCCGTTGCTTTGGAAAATATATTTATTCCCAATGCTGGACGCGTGCTAACTACTGATTTGACTTTTTCAAGCGCGGGCAGTTATGATCCTGACGGGACTATTGAAGCAATTTATTGGTATGTGAATGATGTATTAATCGGACAAGACGTTGATTTGACTTACTCATTCTCTCAAGGAACAAACGATGTTAAACTAATTGTTGAAGATAATGAAGGACTTAGAGACTCTAGTTTAGCCACAGTGAATATTTCGACTTTTATTAGGTCACTTGGCGCTCCACTTAATGCCGGATTAAGTTTACTTGGGGATAGTACTCTATACGCAATTGTTTCTGGTGGCGCTATTTATAAATTAGATATAGATGGAAACACTATCTATAATATAAATGTTGATGGCGATATTTTATCTTCAAGCTCGATCGCTTATGATTCAACAATATACGTTGGCTCAACAGATTACAATATCTATGCATTTTCTAAGTATGGGACTTCTGTTTGGCCCCCAATACCACTGGGGGGGGAAATGCGTGCAACTGCAACTGTGGACTCATTCGCAAATAGAATTTATATGGGCGTTTCCAATAACAATTTTATTGCTGTTGATAGATTAAACGGTCAGGTAAAATGGAATTACTTTGCTGATGAACCGATTGTTACCTCAGCAGTTGTAAATTCAAACAGAATATTAATATTCTCTACCCTCGCTGGTACAGTTTATGGAATTGATCTGGAGAATTTAACAGTTCCGGTTACACCTGCCTGGATAATTACTTCATTAGATCTTATCTCTACATCTCCTGCCATTGATGAAGAAGGATATTTTTATTATGGTACCAATAATGGAAAACTTAAAAAAATTTCTATGCAGCCTGGTATTGAGGGGGAAGTAATTTGGGAAATTACTCTTGGTGGACAAATTCTCGCTTCACCAGTAATAGATAATGATGGTCATATTTTTATTGGATCAACGAATAATAATTTTTATTCGGTTAATACTTCCAACGGACTTATAAATTGGACTTTTGCTACAGATGCGCCGATAAAAACAACTGCAGCGATCTCAAATAATGGAAGAGTTTATTTAGCAAATACTTCTGGAAATGTATTCGCAGTTGATACAGCGGGGAATCAACTTTGGCATTTCAACCATATTTATTCAGTCGGATCAGCTTTATTACACCACAAGGGGATAACATACATTGGAACTCTTGAGGGTGAAGTAGTGGCTATTAATGATTATGATGGCAGTTTGATGAATCCGGAAAACTTGGAAGTACCTGTCTGGGGAACTTTCCAAGGGAATAATCAGCGAACCGGTGTTCAAAAATTTATAATAACCGGAATAGTTAATGAAGAAAAACTTCCAACAAAATTTGATTTATATAATAATTTCCCAAACCCCTTTAATCCGAGCACGATTATACAATTTGATATTCCGAAAGACTCACAAGTAAAACTAGAAATTTTTAATCTCCTGGGTGAACTTGTTGAAACACTTTTTGATGGTGATTATAAGGCGGGTTCGTATCAAACACAATGGGATGCGAAAAACCTTTCTTCTGGAGTTTATCTTTATAAACTTAATGTACAATACTCAGATAATTCTGGAAGTAATTTAGCAGTTAAGAAAATGATTCTTATGAAATAGCGACATTTGTCGCCTCGTAAAGAGTTAAATTAGAAAAAACAAACGAGGAGACAGATGATAAAAAGAAGAAAGTTCTTAGACAGAAGACAGATAAAAAGTTCAGAGGGAGAGTTATTA
>Ga0172373_10008078_pt1 | contig 13440 bp, 9 predicted proteins | sample Lak10m_2_FD_114546 | JGI IMG/M metagenome (GOLD analysis project Ga0172373, IMG submission 114546) | Freshwater microbial communities from Kabuno Bay, South-Kivu, Congo - kab_092012_10m | ecosystem: Environmental > Aquatic > Freshwater > Lake | place: Democratic Republic of the Congo: South-Kivu... | reverse complement strand
TTCGGATTCTACTTCGGCAAACAACTGGCCTACATTTTTATCTTCATCCTTGGATTTTACATCGGCGGAAAAGCCGATGCCGCCTTTTTCAGAACGCGCTTTAATCACCTTATCCAGCCCCGCAAAAGCGCCGCCGACGATGAACAGGATGTTGGCGGTATTGACCTGTAAAAACTCCTGGTTAGGGTGTTTGCGGCCACCTTGCGGTGGGACTGAAGCAATCGTACCTTCAATCAGTTTCAGCAAAGCCTGTTGGACGCCTTCGCCGGACACATCACGCGTAATGGACGGGTTATCGGCTTTCCTGGAAATCTTATCGATTTCGTCGATGTAGACAATGCCGGTTTCAGCTTTTTCTACATCATAATCGCATTTTTGCAGGATTTTCTGGATGATGTTCTCTACGTCTTCGCCGACATAACCGGCTTCCGTCAGTGTAGTGGCGTCGGCAATAGTAAACGGCACATCCAGTAATCGCGCCAGGGTTTCGGCCAACAAGGTTTTTCCTGAGCCGGTAGGGCCGATCAACAGGATATTGCTCTTGGCTAATTCGACAGCATCCTTTTTCGATTTGTTGCGCAGGCGTTTGTAGTGGTTGTAGACCGCTACGGCCAGGATTTTTTTCGCGCGCTCCTGGCCTATGACGTAGGCGTCAAGTTCTTCTTTGATTTCTTTTGGCTTGGGTAATTTATTGTCGCCAAAGGAGGCCGCGTCATCCTGTAATTCATCTTTGATAATGTCATTACAAAGCTCTACGCATTCATCACAGACATAAACCGAAGGGCCTGCAATCAATTTTCGGACTTCATTCTGGCTTTTACCGCAAAAAGAGCAATAAAGCAGTTTATCGTCGTCTTTGCCGTATTTATCATTACTCATAGTAAACTCCTGCAAGCAAGCCCGGTGCTGTCTATCGAAATGCCCATACCATCATGCATCGGCGACAGCTGCGCGACTCGACAAAACTTTGTCAATCAGGCCATAGCTTACGGCATCATTAGCGCTTAAAAAATTATCCCTATCGGTATCCAACTGGATTTTTTCTATAGGCTGGCCGGTATGGTGCGCTAATACTTTGTTCAGTTTATCCCGGATCAACAAAATTTCCCTGGCGTGAATGTCAATGTCGGAAGCCTGTCCCTGATAACCGCCTAAGGGCTGGTGAATCATCATTCTTGAATGAGGCAGGCAATACCGTTTGCCCTTGGCTCCGCCCGTTAACAGCAATGCGCCCATGCTTGCAGCCTGGCCGATACACATCGTGCTGACATCCGGTTTAATAAACTGCATGGTGTCGTAAATGGACATGCCGGCAGTTACCGAGCCGCCCGGTGAATTGATATACAAGTGGATGTCTTTGTCGGGATTTTCCGATTCCAGGAAAAGCAGTTGGGCGACTACCAGGTTTGCCATGTAATCTTCAACCTGGCCTACCAAGAATATCACTCGTTCTTTTAATAGCCTGGAATAAATATCGAAAGAACGCTCGCCGCGGGCGGTTTGTTCAACAACGATGGGAACTAGGCCGCCTGCTGCTTGCGGAGCGATTATTGGGTTTATTTGCTGTCTATACATGTAAAGATCCTTACTGCTGTTGTTTATCCATGACATCACTAAAACTTAGGGTTTCGTCGGAAACTTGCGCCTGCGCCATCAGCCAGTCAACGGTCTGGTCTTCCAATACCATTTGCTGAACATCATGCAGGCGGCTTTTATCCGAGTAATACCAGTTTACAACATCTTCCGGGCGTTCGTAGCTTTTTGCCATGTCTTCTATGGTCGTGCGCACGATATTGTCATCCAGTTTTATCGCATTTTTCTGGATGATTTCACCCAGGATAAGTCCCAGGGCAACGCGACGCTTGGCTTGTGCTTCAAAAATATCGCGCGTTACATGCAGGTCTTCGAGCTTATTTTTTGTCGCTTGGCCGTTTCCACATAAGGCTTCATCAGGTTTTCAATTTCTTCATCAATTAATGAATTAGGTACGGCAATCTGGACTTTTTCATACAGGACATCCATTACGGCATTTTTTAATTTGCCGCGCAATGCCTGTGCGAGCTCTCTTTCCATGTTGTTTTTTACATCGCTGCGGAAAGACTCGACGGTGCCTTCTTCTATGCCGTAACCTTTGATGAATTCAGCATCAATTTCCGGCATAACAGGCTCTTCGATGTTGACGATGGTGATGTCAAACTCGGCGACTTTACCGGCAAGTTTTTCGTTGCCGTATTGTTCAGGGAAAGTTAATTCAAAGACTTTATTGGCGCCGCTTTCAAGGCCGACGAGATTATCCTCGAAACCTGGAATCATCTGTTTTGAACCGATCTCAACGGTATAGTTTTCCACCAGCCCGTTGGTAAAGGATTCACCTTCCGATGTTCCGGAAAAATTAATCGTGATACGGTCGTTTTCCTGTGCGGCGCGATCAACGGCGGTCCATTGTCTTTTCTGCAGCCTCAGTTTTTCGATCATACTATCGACATCCGTGTCTTCAACCGAGGCCATCGGGCGAACAACTTCGAGTTGGCCGATATTTTCAAGCGAAATTTCAGGATAAACTTCAAATACAGCCGTATATTTGAAGCCTTCAGATTCCTCCAGCGCATCAATATAGGGATGGCCTGCAGGTTTTAGGTCCTGGTTTTGCAGGGCTTCGTAATACGTGGATTGAATCAGGTCGCCGGCAATTTCGCTACGTACTTTGGCTCCGAACATTTTCTTGACAACGTGTTGAGGCACTTTGCCTGGACGAAAGCCATCGACTTTAACTTCGCGCGCTAAAGACTTCAGGCGCGCCGCCATTTTTTCCTGGACAATGGCTTCAGGCACGCTAACAGTCATTTTTCGGCTTAATTCGGATGTCTTTTCGACAGAAACTTGCATGTATTTACCTCAAACATTTTAAATAAGATTTTTTACAGAGGCCGGCGACGGCTCAAAAGAACTGAAAAAGACAGCGTTAACGGCTATCTTTGTAATAGGATTAGGTGGTGCGAATGGGGAGACTCGAACTCCCACAGGGCAACCTACTGGAACCTAAATCCAGCGCGTCTACCAATTTCGCCACATTCGCACTTTAAATGAACTTGCTATTGTATCTGCTTTTTTATACTTACACCAAAATAAAATTTTCAAAAGCTTTTCATTATACGCTATCCAGGACAAGTCGATTACCGTTTAAGTTAGTGGCGGCAGAGCGCAGACTATTGTTATCATCTACAACTCCATTCAAGCCTGACTATTCACATCGATGATACGACTTAATGTTTTTTTAGGGATTAGTTATTTTTTGGGTGGTTATTTAGGCACCTTGATAGCTATCCCTCCCAGCCATGCCAGCCCCATATGGCCGGCAGCGGGTATTGCGCTTGCCGGTCTTGTCGTTTATGGATGGCGTGTACTTCCAGGTATCTGGGTAGGCGCTTTTTTAATCCAGACGTATTCGTTTTTGGATATTTCCAGCGTAAAAACAATTTCCGATTCGCTGCTTATTGGCGCTATTGTCAGCACTGCGTCTGCGGTGCAGGCAGGGTGCGGGGCATGGCTGGTCAAACATTATGCCGGTGCCGATCATGCGCTGATTACCGATGGCAGTATTTGGCGTTTCCTAGGCTTGGGCGGGCTTGCCAGTTGCATGATTTCCGCAACGATCGGCATCATAATGCTGTACCTGATGGGAATGGCGAATGAAGACGATGTGAGTTTTGGATGGCTGACCTGGTGGAGCGGCGATACTATCGGCGTATTGATTTTCACGCCTTTATTGCTGTGCTTTATTGGAGAGCCCAGGCCGCAGTGGCGAGTCCGGATCAATTCGATTGCGTTGCCGCTGGTGATGCTTTTGCTGATCGTCGCGGCGTTGTTCTACCTGGCCAAGAATCAGGAGCAAAAGCGCATAAGCGCACTTTTTGAGGAACGTATCCATTTGCTGCATAATGCATTGCAAAACGACTTTAACCGCACTATTGATATTAACCGGACCTTAAAAGCGTTTTTTGACAGCTCATCGAAGATAAGCCCGGCAGAATTCAAGACATTTACCGACACCATTTTCAGTACCCATAAAAACATCCAGGCCCTGGAATGGATACCGCGCGTTACCGCCGAGAACCGGCTTTTTTATGAACAGTCCCTGGGCCCGTCTTTCATCATCCAGGTGCCTGACGCCAGGCAGCAGATGTACGCCGCCCCGCTTCGTGATGAATACTTCCCTATCGCATACGTAGAGCCTTACCAAGGCAATGAACGCGCCTTCGGTTTTGATATCAGCTCCAATCCGGCGGCATACAAAGCCATCCAAACGGCGCGCGATACGGCGCAAACGGCGATGACGGAAAGGATTCACCTGATACAGGACCCTGGCGATGATCCCGGCGTCGTAGCTTATACACCGGTCTACCAGGCTCATCAGGCCGTGGATACGGTGCCGCAACGCCGGCAATACCTGCGGGGATTTGTCGCGAGTGTTTTACTCGTCGGCAATAAAGTCAATGAGGTTAAAAACCAGTTTAAACATTTACAATTGTCATTAACCATTACTGACGGTACTAGCAAGCTCTTTAGTGAAGCGGCAGACAATACGCTATTGGACCCGGATTTCCCCAGGCTGGAAAAAACCTTACAACTGCAGGTGGCTGACCGTAACTGGAGAGTGACTTACATTGCCAAACCACAATTTTATTCGGCTGAACTGTCCTGGAGTATCTGGTGGCTTATTTTAGGCAGCCTGCTGTTGGTTAGCCTGATGGGGTTGGGTTTACTGATGCTGACGGGCCGGACCATGCAAATCGAAGGCATGGTCAAATTGCGCACCGGGGAATTGGAAAAGGAAGTCGCCGAGCGCAAGAAAATTATCCGGCAACGCAATGACCATAACAAAGTGTTGCAGGCTATCGTCAGCACCTTGCCGTTGGTGGATGTGCTCGAACTCATCGTTGCTATTGCAGAACGTATTTATCCAGACAGCCTGTGTTCCATCCTGTTGCTCGATGGTGAACAGCGGCTGCGCCTTGGCGCCGCACCCGGCCTGCCTGAATGTTATAACCGGGCGATAGACGGCGTTGCTATCGGCGACGGTATCGGCAGTTGCGGAACGGCGGCCTATCTGGGCCGGCGCGTTATTGTCGAAAATATTAAGCAGCATCCTTATTGGCGGGATTTTGCAGGCCTTGCCGAGCAGGCGGGATTGGCAAGTTGCTGGTCAGAACCTATATTTTCCTCGAAGGAAGAAGTCCTGGGCACCTTTGCCATTTATCATCGCACGCCGCATTGCCCGGGCGCGGCGATGCTTGATGAAATTAAGGACCTCGCCCAACTGGCCAGTATCGCGATTGAAAAAAAATGCTCGGAAGAGCAAATCATCCAGCTCGCTTTTTTTGACGCACTGACCAATTTGCCTAATCGCCGCTTGTTTTTTGACCGCCTGGAGCAGGCCATCACTAAAGCCTTGCGAAACCATGCCGGCAGCGCCCTGCTGTATCTTGACCTCGACCATTTTAAAACCCTGAACGACGCCTTGGGGCATGACGTTGGCGACGAGCTTTTGATACAAGTGGCCAAGCGGCTTAAAGCATGCATCCGCGATGAAGATACCGTAGCCAGGCTAGGCGGCGATGAGTTCGTGTTATTGCTGGACGGCAGGGAAAACCCGGAAACATTATTTGACCATGCCCTGACTGTTGCCGAACGGGTCCAGTCGATGTTGCAGACGCCTTATCACTTGAAAGGCTATACCCATCACATCAGCTCCAGCATAGGCATTACCTTGCTGGAATCTATGGCATCGCAGGGAATGACGCCGGGAGAGCTGTTAAAACAGGCGGATACCGCGATGTATCATGCCAAGCAGCGAGGCCGCAATACCATCAGTTTTTATAATGAAGACATGCAGCTGCGCGCCGACCAGCGCTTGATTTTAGAGCAGGATTTACGTAGCGCCTTAAGCAACGGACAATTTTGCTTACATTACCAGCCGCAGTTTGACGAAAGCAGGCGGCTGATAGGCGCTGAAGCGCTGCTGCGCTGGCGGCATCCTGAAAAAGGCATGATGTCGCCTGTTGATTTTATTCCGGTTGCCGAAGAAACGGGATTGATTTTGTCGATAGGTAAATGGGTATTAAGCGAAGCCTGCAGACAATTACAAAAATGGCCGGGGCTGCCGCATATGGCTGTCAATATTTGCCCCAGGGAATTTCACCAAACCCAGTTTGAGGCGAATATTATCGCTGCACTGAAAGACCATGATATTGCCGCCTCACGATTAATGCTGGAAATTACCGAAGGCATCATCATCGATGATATTAACGATAGTATTGCCAAATTGCAGGCGCTGAAAAACTTAGGGATTGAAATTTCTATCGACGATTTCGGTACGGGCTACTCATCGCTGTCTTACCTGAAAGTGCTGCCTATCAGCCAGTTAAAAATAGACCAAAGCTTTGTCCGCGACATCGGCATCGACCCGAACGATGCCGTTATCGTTGAAACCATTATTTCGATGGCCAAGCATCTTGGTTTATCGGTAATCGCGGAAGGGGTAGAAACCGCCGAACAACTGCAATTTCTCAACGATAAGCACTGCAAAGGCTATCAGGGCTATTTTTTAGGCAAACCGGTACCGGAAGCTGAATTTATGCAACGTTACCTGGGTATCTAAAAGAGTTTATTGCCCCGACCACGGCATGATGGGCACCGTGGAAATACTGTTAGCGGGCGCGCCTTCGATCAATTTACGGCTGATGGCAACGTATACCAGCGTATTGCGTTTCGCGTCAAACAAACGGGTGACCCTGGTTTCTTTAAAAAAGAGTGACGTGTCTTCACTGAATGCGGTTTCCTGTTCAGGAAGTGTACCGTCTATTTTGATGGGTCCTACCTGGCGGCAGGCGATTGAGAATTGCGAAGGGTCTTCGGCGACGCCAAAGGTTCCCGCCAAGCCGCCGGTGCGGGCTTGGCTGATATGGCAGGTGACTCCTTCCACTTTGGGGTCATCGTAAGCCTGTACGCAGACTTTATGGTTTGCGCCGATCAGCTTCCAGGCCGTAGTCACGCAGCCTATTTCTTCGGATTGGGCGTAAGGGGTCCAAAATGCAGTGTATAGCAGGCAGCAGGCAAGTGTTTGTTTCATGAGATTCCTCGTAGGGCGTTGATATGCGATAGAGCCTAAAAATAACGGCCTATCAATTTAAAAAAACTTGTAACTATTCAGCTTAATACCAAGCCATCTGAAGCGTGCCGTGCGCGCCTTCTCCGGCGTGTGGATAACGGCCAGTCCAATGGCGCGCGTTTATGCCCCAGAGGGTGCAGCACGCCCTACAAGCAAGGGCTGAATAATTACCCCTTTAGGGCACTGCTTTTAGACCACTACACCATACCGTGCGTTATTGAATTACTTGTCAGCCATTTTTTCGGTAGAGCCTGCCTCTTCAGCGCTTTCTTCCGCGGTGCTCTCTTCGGTATGGGCTTCGCTACCGTCGTTGGCGGCAAGAGCGCTGTCAGGCTTTTTACCTAATGCGTCAATAAATTCAACAAACCATGGCTGCTCTTTGACACCACTCAAATCGAGGTCAGCCAGTATATCGTCAAGCTCCGGCAAACTGCCGTTGCTGCGGGAATGTTCCAATGCTTTCAGGCAAGCCTCGTGTTCGTCGCGTAAGGCATGAATACAGGCTAAATTATAAGAGGCGGTGCCTTTATGGATTGCATTGGCGGTTTCAAACTGCTTTTGAGCCAAGTCATATAATTCATCATCGGGCTGCACCTGGTTAAGCCTGGCCAAATCCATATACGCAACGCCGCCGTTAATCGCAGCCCCCAGGTAATTGGGATTGATCAGCAGGCAAAATGCGAATTTATTAATAGCATCCTGGTAAATTTTCGCCGCTTCCTGGCCTGTTTTGGTCTTTGCCTGATGTAATAACGCAAATCCCCAGTTATATAGCGCATCGGCGCGCAACGGATCATCAAGCAACAGCTCCGCATAGCCTTGATAAGCGCCTTTAAACAGGCTATCGGCGACACTACCTTCGCTTTTTCGAGCTTGCGCCGTTTGTTTAATGGTTGCCGTAAGCTTGGATCGCTTTGTAAACGATGATAACAGTGACATGGTGACTCCCCCCTCATTGAATAATTATAGTTAAATGCATGACTGGGCCATTATACTCCCCATTCCACCCTAAAATCGTTAGCTTATCGCTTTATATGCCATTTATAAGTGTTTTTTATTGTTTTATCTTATTGATTATAAAGTCTTTTATTTTAACAAGCTAATCCTGGATAGTATTATTTCCCCACCCCTCATTAGGCTGACTAAATCACAGGATTTTCATGAGCGCTTGTTAATCGGCATGGAGTAGAGTAAATTCCAGTTCCATAAGGTTGCGATTAATATTTTGCGTTAAAACATATTGATTTTTAACCTTATTTATCGGTTTTCTGCGCTTAGGCCAGACTACCTTACCGGGTTCTTCTCGACGGGAATAATATAAAGGCGTTGGTTAACCTGAAGCGCTTTAAGTATTGACGGCTTCAGTCGATTGCCGATGCACCCGTTTCCTTTGCGAAGCCTAAAACTTAATATTGAAGGAAATTGCTATGTTGAATATCAAAGTAAAACACACTTTAATGATCTTGTTTGCATGGCTAGTGTTCTCCCAAATATCAATTGCTGTGTCGGCGGACAATTTAGTGACACAAATCGGACTCATACCGGCCACGCCGAACATTCTTAAGTTTAACCAGAATGTCACCGTGAACTTTAACTACGACACCACTGAAGCAGCCGGTGTACGTATTTTTGCGCGCCCTTTTTCGGGCAAGAGCCTTACACCGAATTATGCCGCCTGCCCTTCACCGCTATATCCTTTGGGCAGCGGCACGGGCAATTGTACGTTCACAATCACTAGCGGCAATGCCACGGTAAACAGGATCCGTTTCCAGGTTTGGGATGCTAACCTGACAACGATACTCTTTCAAACCTTTGTTCCCGTACACTATCAATTTCGTTAACCGCTGACAGGATGTGCGCCCCGGATTTCCGCGCCGGGGCATCGCGCGGCTTAAACTACCCAGGTTGCCGCCCTGTCATCGCCGGTTCAATGTCTGTTTTAAACGCCTGGATCTCCGAAGCGACGCCTAACACCACCAGCACATCCCCGGCATCCAGGTGATGTTCCTTTTCGCCGACAGCAAAATGCAGTTCATCGCCTAGTTCTTTATCAACAACGCCGACCAGGATTAAATTATAAAGCTCGCTTAATTTTAATTCGCTGATCCTGGTGTTTTCCAGGTAAGAGCCTTGCGGAATTTCAATCTGCGCCATGTTTAAATCATGTTGACCGAAAACCGTATGATCCAAAATATTGGAAATATCCGGCCGGGTTAACCTATCATGAGTTTTCCGTCCGCAAATTTCATAAGGATCGATAATTTTATCGGCACCGGCCGCCAATAATTTTTCCGCCGATTCAGGATCATCGACAATGGCAATAATCGTCAAGTCCTTGGCGATGGCGCGTGCGGAAATGGTTAAAAAAACATTATCGGAATCAGTAGGGTAAAAGCAGAACAGGACATCGACAGTACCGCCTATGCCTATCGCTTTCAGTTCCTCGTCATTACGGAAATCAATGACCTGGGTTGCAAAGCCCTGTTCCGCCATTAATGAGGCCTCCGCGTCGTTCCCACCGATAAAGACCAGGCTGTTCTTGCTCTGCCGCAAGCGTTTCATGACTTCCAGCGACATAATGCTGTAACCGAACACAGCGATGTGTTTCATCGTCTCCGTCCATCCTTCAAGCGGCTGTGCTCAACCTGGTCGCGAAAATAGTCGATACTGACATCCCGGCCTAACAGCAGGAGCAAATCGCCTGCCTGCAAAATGAAATGTTGCGCGGGATTGAAATAAAAATGCTGGTGGCTGACCTGGTAGCGATTTTTATGTTTGACGTGTACCGGGTTGGTGCTGATGACGCCGATTAACACCAGTTTTCTTTGCGTAAAATTAAGTTCGGCAATGCTTTTGCCTTCGATATTGGAAGTCGCGGCTACCTTGACGGTTTCCATAATAAACTGTTTTTCCTGTCGCAGAATGCCGAAAATAGCTTCAAAAGCAACCGGTTGACCGATATATTCGGCGGCGACCATGCCGGCTATTTCAAAGGGTTGGATAACATCGTCCGCACCAGCCTGATAGAGTTTTTTAACATTGTCTTGCTTATTGGCGCGGGAAAGAATCCTGATATCGGGATTTAAATGCCGGCTGGTCAACGTGATATAAACGTTGACGACATCATCCCCGGTTGTGCACAGTACGGCGCTGGCCCCGTGATTAATGCCCGCATGCTCTAATATGCTGTTTTTACTGGCGTCCGCCTGAATAACCAGGTAGCCCAGCCGCTTTGCTTTCAGGACATTCGTTTCATCGATGTCGATGACGACGAAATGTTGCTTATCTTTTGCCAGCCGGGACGCGATATGCTCGCCGACCCGTCCGAAGCCGCAAATAATCACGAAATGGGCATAGCGTTTCAGCTCGGTGTAGGTCCGGTTTTCACGCATGTCCTGCATTTTGTCGTTAAATGCCGAAACCATGATCGAAGTCAGGAACGAAAATACGCCCAAGCCGCTTAAAATCAACGCCATTGCCACCAAACGTCCGCCCGCCGTCTGCGGCGTTATATCGCCGTAACCGACCGTTGAAACCGTGACTATCGTAAAATAGACCGCATCGAACAGATGGGAGACTTGGCCGTGATTAGCCGGTTTTTCGAAGAGGTAGATGGCGGTGCTGCCGATAAAAACGATAAAGCCTAAAAAAATCGCCAGCGTATAAAGCTCAAAGCGCTTGCTGGCCAAGACTTCGGTAAATAGCTTCAAGCTATTGAAATACCGGAGGAGTTTAAATAGCCGGAAGATAAGGAAAACCCTGAGTATGCGCAACGGCCTGTAGTTGGGCAAAATAGCCAGCAGGTCAATCAAGGCTAAAGGCGTCAACATATATTCAATTTTCTTCGCGGCTATCATCCTGGTAATTTTGCTTAGGCGAAAAGGAATATTGAGGTATTGGGTTTTTTCGTAATGCTCAAGAATGATCTTATGGCTATCGTTGTAAAGCCAGCCGCGCAACAGGTATTCAATGATAAAAATAATAACCACGCTACGTTCAAACAGCACATCCATCTTGGTTAATGGCGTATCCACCTCATAAATCAGTAAAAAAACGCTGAATATGACCAGGCCGATCATGAAAATATCGAAATTCGATTTCAGCCGGCTATCCGGGTTTTCCAAAAGATTGTAGAAGAACAGTTTGGCGCGGCGGTAATGCCGTGACGTTTTCAGGAAATAGGCTAAAGATATAATCAGTCTGGATAGCATAAGATTTTGTTTTCTTGTGGCAATGAAGCGAGAGCATCGGCAGGTAATGATCCCGACAAAGGTTTTCGCGGGTTCCCAAGCTCTGGCTTGGGAACCCGGTTCGGGAAGCTCTAGCTTCCCGAAACCTATCCTAGACAGGACGCTAGAGCTTCCAAGACCGCATTCCCAAGCTAGAGCTTCACTGCCATTAAGTTAAGCCTTTCAGCATGGTCTGCTCGGAGTACAAACCTAGGATTGTACTCCTGATTTCCGCTCCTAAAATGACGATGTTGCCATTAACTTAATGGCAGTGAAGCTAGAGCTTGGGAGCGAGCTAAACAACGAGCTAACAGCACTAAAGCATAGTCCAGGAACCTGCAAATTGCCGGTATCGGTTTAAAAACAAAAACGCTTTAAAACCTCTCCAAATCAGGATGCCCCAACTGCCCGCGATGTATATGTACCGCGCCGAATTCAGCGCAGCGATGCAAGCTGGGGACGGCCTTCCCCGGATTAAGCAAGCCTTGCTCATCGAAAGCCTGTTTAACGGCGTGAAACTGGCTTAATTCGGCGGTGTTAAACTGCATGCACATCTGGTTGATCTTTTCGACGCCGACGCCGTGTTCACCGGAAATCGTGCCGCCGACGGTTATGCTCAGTTCCAGTATGTCGCCGCCGAATTGTTCGGCTTTTTGCAGTTCGCCGGGTTGGTCGGCGTTGTATAAAATCAGCGGGTGCAGGTTGACGTCACCGGCATGAAAGACGTTCGCGACCTTAAGGCCGTAGTGTTCGGATAATTCGGCGATGCCTTTAAGGACTTTTGCCAGGAAGCGCCTCGGTATCGTGCCGTCCATGCAGTAATAATCCGGCGACAGGCGCCCGATGGCCGGAAACGCCGCTTTGCGGCCCGCCCACAAGCGCTTTCTTTCCTCGCCGGATTTCGCGATGCGGATGTCTATCGCACCGCCGCCGCTTAACAGTGCGACCGCCGCTTTAAGCTCTTCCTCAACTTGCACCGCGCTGCCGTCCAGCTCACAGAGCAGGATCGCTTCGGCATCGTCCGGGTAGCCGGCATGGATAAAATCCTCGGCGGCTTTGATCGTCGCTTTGTCCATCATTTCAAGCCCGGCCGGCATTAAGCCGGCCGCGATAATCCCTGAAACGGCCTGGCCCGCTTTTTCAATGTCATCAAAAGCCGCCAGCACGACCTGCACTTGCTCAGGTATCGGCAACAATTTAACGCTGACTTCGACGACGATGCCCAGCATGCCTTCCGAGCCTATCAACACGGCCGACAAATCCAAGCCGGGGCCGTCCAGGCCGTGCGCGCCGATAGTGACCAGCTCCCCGTCCATCGTGATGATTTTTAAGCGCAAAATATTATGCGTCGTCAACCCGTACTTAAGGCAATGTACGCCGCCCGAATTTTCAGCGATATTGCCGCCTATCGTGCAGGCGATTTGCGATGACGGGTCGGGGGCGTAATACAGCCCGAACCGGGCGACCGCTTCAGAGATGGCGAGATTACGCACGCCGGGTTCCACCCTGGCCAAGCGGTTGGCGCTGTCGATTTCAAGAATCCGGTTTAACTTGGCGAGGCTCAACAGCATGCCGTTATCGAGCGGCAATGCGCCGCCGGACAAACCGGTTCCGGCGCCCCTGACGACTATCGGCACGCCATGCCGACCGCAGCAACGGACGCATTGCTGCACCTCGGCGACGGTTTCAGGCAACACGACCAGCCACGGCAGGCACTGATAAGCCGACAAGCCGTCGCATTCAAAGGGTTTTAGCCCCTCCGGTTCGGTAATGATTGCCGCAGACGGCAGGAAGGTTTTCAATTCATCGACCAGGACTTGTTTCGGGACGCGGTGATGAATTCTTTCAGAGCGGTGCGGTTGAATGGTCATCATGGTGGGCAAAGAGTTCGGTAAATTGTTTAAGGCTCTATATGTGTTATAAGGTCTTTTCAAGCCACCCCCTCAAAGTTAAAAGTAAAGGAGAAAACGGGTATTTTGACCTATAAACCTGCTGATATTGGAGTACAAACCTAGGTTTGTACTCCAAAAAAGGCATTTGAAG
>Ga0172373_10008077_pt1 | contig 13442 bp, 11 predicted proteins | sample Lak10m_2_FD_114546 | JGI IMG/M metagenome (GOLD analysis project Ga0172373, IMG submission 114546) | Freshwater microbial communities from Kabuno Bay, South-Kivu, Congo - kab_092012_10m | ecosystem: Environmental > Aquatic > Freshwater > Lake | place: Democratic Republic of the Congo... | reverse complement strand
GTGAGGTATTCCGAAGTGCCTATATATTTGTCCCTAACGTAGCCTTGCGACTGATTCGGGTAAGCATTGGGCTGTTAAAAGCCCCCACCTTTAGGTGCGGGGTTGCTTACGGGCTGGTCTGTCCTTGCTGCTGGTACTCCTTTCAGTTTAACATACCCGTGCCTTCAATTGGGGTTGTAAGAATATGGTTTTTTCGGCGGTTTTGCTCCGGCAGCAGGCGGTGGCGCTGGGCTTCAACCTCGTCGGTCTGACGCGGGCGCAGCCTTCCCCGCAGTTGGCGGCTTACGAACGTTGGATTGCGGCGGGGATGCACGGCACGATGGGCTATATGGCGCGGCCTGACCGCCTGTTGCGGCGGCGCGATCTGACCGCGATTCTGCCGGGGGCGCGTTCGTTGGTAGTGGTCGGGCTGGATTACGCGGCGGGCGGTGTGCCACAAGCGGCGCTGACCGACCCCCTGCGCGGACGAATCGCGGCCTATGCGTGGGGCGTGGATTACCACGAGGTGCTTACGCCCCGCTTGGAAGCGTTGGCGGCGTGGCTTCGGCAGGCCAGCGGGCAGGCGTTCAGCCACCGCGTCTATGTGGATACCGGCGCGCTCCTCGAACGCAGCCACGCGCACGAGGCCGGTATGGGCTTCACCGGCAAGAACACCCTGCTGATTCATCCGCGCCGGGGCAGCAGCTTCTTTCTGGGCGAAATCCTGACCGATCTGGAATGGGACGCTTACGATCAACCGGGCGCGGCGACCCAGTGCGGACGTTGCACCCGTTGCCTGAACGCTTGCCCGACGGGCGCGTTCCCGCAGCCGCATGTGTTGGATGCGCGGCGCTGCATCAGCTATTTGACCATCGAGCATAAGGGCAGCATCTCGCTGGAACTGCGCCCGCTGATGGGCAACTGGGTGTATGGTTGCGATGCCTGTCAGGAGGTGTGCCCGTTTCAGCGGTTCGCACCTGCGGCGGCGGAAGCGGTATTCCAGCCTGCCGATGTAGACCGCGCTGCGCCGTTGCTGGTGGACTTACTGGCGCTAGACGAGGATGGCTTCCGCAACCGATACTATGGAAGCCCGATCTGGCGTATCCGGCGGGCGCGATTGGTGCGGAACGCCTGCGTTGCGGCGGGTAACAGCGCCGACTCGCGCTTCATCCCCGCGTTGAGCGTCCTGCTAGACGACGCCGACCCGTTGGTGCGCGGTCATGCGGCATGGGCGCTGCGGCGGTTGCTGGGTGCGGAGTCTCGCCCCTTGCTGGCGGCGCGGCTGGCGCGGGAGCCGGATGCCGGCACCGCCGCCGAAGTGCGCGGCTTGATCGAGATGATATGATAGAGGACAACCCCGGTCATTCCGGGTGTTTTTTTGAGAAATGCACGACATAGAAATTGGGGCATTATGCGGGCTTATTTGAGTCGGTATCCGCGTCCGTTCTGGGTGCTGCTGGTGTTCTTGTTCCTGAACCGCACCGGCAGTGCGCTCATCTGGCCGTTCATGACACTGCTGATGCGCCAACGCCTGAACGCCCCCCTCATCACCATCACCAGTTTGATCTCCTTACAGGCGGTGACGGGCTTAATCGGCATGGTCGCGGCAGGCTGGCTGATGGATCGCTACGGACGCAAGCCGTTCATGCTGTTCAGTCTGTTCGTGATGGCCGGCATCTATATGGGCATGTTCCGCGCCGATCAGCTCTGGCAGTGGATGATACTGGTGATGCTAAACGGCGTCTTCAACGCCGTCTTTTACAGCGGTGTGAACGCTATGACCACCGATCTCATCCCGCCGACTGACCGGGCGGGGGCGTTCGCGCTGGTGCGGACGCTGGCGAATCTGGCGATTGCCATCGGGCCGGCGCTGGCGGGGGTGTTTCTGGGTGCGAACTATGGCGCGGCTTATCCCATCGCAGCCGGATTGTATGTATTGATGGCGTTCCCGTTCTTGTGGATTATCAAAGAGAGTATGCCTGTACGGGGCGGTCATACCCATACGCAAGCGCCGACCCGCAAAGGCGGTGGCTATGGCTACATGCTGCGCGATAAAGCATTCATGGCCTTTTGCGGTGCCTACCTGATGGTGGAACTGGCGGTGGCGATGGTGTTCATCCTGCTGCCGATCTACGTCAAAGAGAACTACGGCATCCCCGAAAACCAGTACAGCCTGCTGCTGACGGTGAACGCGGGTATGGTGGCGCTGCTGCAAGTGGTGATTTCGCGCTGGAGCAGTCGCTACCGCCCGTTCGCCATGCTCACGCTGGGTGGGTTGCTGTATGTAGTCGGATTGAGCGGGTTTGCGCTGTCGTCGTTGCTGCCGCATTTCGTCATCAGCATGGCGATTTTGACGGTGGGCGAATTGATCGTCGCGCCCACCTCGAACAGCGTGGTCGCGGCCTTAGCGCCGATGGACATGCGCGCTCGCTATTTGAGCATCTTCTCGCTGGCATGGACGATGGGTTCGGGCATCGGCCCGATTGCGGGTGGTTTCCTGAGCGACACCTTTGCGCCACAGGCCATCTGGATTGGCGCGGCGGTCTTTGCGGGGTGTTCGGCGCTGGGCTTCGCGCTGTTGGGACGGCGGCAGGCGCAATCCTCCGATGCAAAAGGAAAGGCCGCGCCAGCTGGGTAGGTGCTGCCCTCACCCCCTGCCCCCTTTCAAGGGTAGGTTTTTGAAGAACCTCACCCCCGACCCCTCTCCAACACGCGGAGTACCGCTTTGGAGAGGGGTGAAAGAGTCTGCTGCTTGCTCCCCCTCGCTATTACTACGGAGAGGGGGCTGGGGGGTGAGGTTTTAGGTTGAGGGTTGTCCCGCAAAAAAACCTACCCTTGTAAGCCCCCTGCCCCCTTTCCCAACCGCTGAGTACAGCTAGGAGAGGGGGAAAGACAAGACCTGAATCCCCGTTTTCGTCTTGCATCCTTCGCCATGACGCGCAGCGGAAGGGTAGGGGATGCAGGTAAATAGTGCCACGTCAGTGGATAAATAACCCCGAATGGGGTATTGATTATGTGTCAATAACGATTGGAAAAAAGAGCATGAGTGCTGGAAAAATCATCCGGTTGAACCATATTTTTGCGGCTGATGGGCGCTCGGTGGTCGTGGCGATGGATCACGGCCTGCCGGGGATGACCCCGCTAGGGGCGCTGAAAACCCCCGCGCAGTTGCTTCAGGACATCAAGGCGGGCGGGGCGGATGCGATTTTGACCACGCCCGGAATCGCCGCGCATTTTGCCGCTGACATCGGCAACCTCGGCTTGATCGTGCGCTTGGACGGCGGTGCAACGACTCTGAGCGAGAGCTTCAGCGCGATGCGCTTAATCGCCGGCGTGGAAGACGCGCTGCGTTTGGGCGCGGACGCGGTGGCGGTGATGGGCTTCTGCGGCACGCCCGACGAGAGCGACAGCCTGCACACGCTGGGGCAGGTGGCGGTGGAGTGTCGCCGTTTGGGGATGCCGCTGATGGCGGAGATGCTGCCGTTGGGTTATGCCGCCAAGCCGACGGTGGAGCAGGTGGCGCTGGCGGCACGCATCGGCGCGGAGATGGGCGCGGACATCATCAAGACCAAGTATGTCGGGCCTGCTGAAGCCTACGCGCAGGTCACGGAATCCTGTTTCGCACCGGTGCTGGTCTTGGGCGGCAGCGCCAAACAGCCGGATGCGGTGATCGCCGAAATGCGCGAGGCGATGGCGGCGGGCAGCGCGGGTGTGGCGATTGGTCGCAACGTGTGGCAGGCCGAGTTGCCAGCCGAAGTGACGCGGACGCTGGTGCAGGCCGTTCACGGGTAGTCCCGCGCACGGGGGAAGGCACAACCGATGCGACCTCATAAGATAGGCGTAATCGTCAATCCCAAGTCCGGGCTGGGTGCGGCGCATAACCTGTGCGTGGCACAGCAGGCGGTGGCGGCACTGGGCGCAGAGTCCGTTGTCACGGGCGCTGGTTTGTTGGGTGGGGATGCGCTGCCTGCGGCGCGTGTCCTGTCGATTCCTGCGCTGATGGGGCGGGCGGCTTCGCAGGCGTTGGCGCGGGCGGCGCTGGATAGCGGCGTGGACGCGCTGGTGGTGATCGGCGGCGACGGCACGCTCTCCGATGTCGCCTCAACCATCTATCAGGCGGGCATGATGTGTCCGCTTCTGGGGATTGGCGCGGGTTCGATCAATGCCGGCGACCTCATCACCTGCAAAGCGGCGCAGGTGGACGATCTGCGCGGGTGTGATTTGCGTGTGGAACGGCTGAACGCGCTCGAAGCGGCCTACAACGGTCGTGTGATGGCGCTGGCCTTCAACGATATTGTGATCGGCACCACCATCGTTGGCACGGTGGACGGCAACTACCGCGATCTGGACGCGAAAGCCTTCATGGATGGGCGGCAGGAGCGCATTCAGCCCCGTCCGGTGGGGCGCGAAGGGGCGCGGGTGGTGCGGCGCGGCTCGTCTGGTGAAGTGCTGGTGAGCAGCGGGCAGGCAGTGGGGACGGTGGTGGTCGGGTTCTCGCAATACGAATGCTTCTTCGGCAAGGCCATCAGCGGCGGCGTGTGTTTGTCCTCGGTGGCGGGTGCGCCTGCGGGGTGCATCGTGAGCGATCATCCGCTGGTCGTGACCCGCCTCGATCTGGACGTGCAGATGCGAACCGAGCCGGTGCATTCGGCCTATGTCAGCCTGACCGGAGATGATGTGATCGAAGTGACCGGATTGGACGATCCGGCGGTGTTGTGTGCCGATGGTAATCCGTTAGCGGCGCTCCGTCCGGCGGATGAATGCCAGATGCGGGTGCGCCCCGGCGCGGTGGATGTCCTCCGAACGGATGACAAATAAAAGGACGGAATATTATGAAAGCGGCACAATATCACGGCCCGCAGCAGATTACGCTAGAGGATTTGCCCGTGCCGGTTTGCGGCGACGGCGAAGTGCTGGTCGCCATGAAAGCCTGCGGCATCTGCGGGACGGATGTCAAAACCTATGTGCGCGGGCATCCGCTGATTCCGCCGGGGAGCGTGCTAGGGCATGAGGTGGCCGGTAGCGTGATCGAATCGCGCCATGCCGCGTTTGCGGTGGGGGATCGCGTGGCTGTCGCGCCCTATGTGCCGTGCCTGTCGTGTACCATGTGCCAGCGCGGGCATTACAGCCTGTGCGAAAACCTGTTTGAAGCCTCCATGCAACCGGGGGGCTTCGCAGAGGTGGTGCTTGTGCCGCAGCGCATCGTGGAACAGGCGCTACTGAAAATCCCCGACACGTTGGACTATATAACCGCCGCGCTCACTGAGCCGCTGGCCTGCTCGCTGCACGGTCTTGAGGCACTGTCGCTGCGTGCTGGTCAATCGCTGCTCATCATGGGCGATGGCCCGATGGGGCTGATGCAGGCCGCGCTGGGGAAAGCGTTGGGCGCTGCGCCCGTCATCCTGAGTGGCATGACCCCGCTGCGGCTGGATTTCGCCCGTAAGGTGGCGGATGTGGTGATTGATGTCTCCACACAGTCGTTAGCCGATACGCTCAAGGCGCTGCTTCCGGCGGGGCCGGAAGCGGTGATGGCGTCGGTGGGCAGCGTGGCGCTGGTGGAGGAGGCGTTGCGGTTGGTGGGCAAGGGCGGCGCGGTGAACGTGTTCGCTGGAATGCCCAAAGATGCGGCGCTCTCGTTGCCGCTGAACCGCATCCACTACGACGAGGTGCGTATCGTGGGGACGTTTGGCTTCGGCCCGCAGCACTTCCGCCGTGCGCTGGATATCCTCGCGCGGAATGCGGCGCTGTTTCAGGGGTTATTCACGCACACTGTCCGTCTGGATGCGATTGAACCCGCGCTGCAAGCCGCCAGCCGTTTCGAGGGCATCAAAGGCGTGGTCGTCACCGATTAGGATGCAAAACCCTCACCCTTTATCCCTCAATCCTCATGGAGAGGAAATTAAGAGTCGTGTAACTTTCTTGCGCCCCTTCGCCTTGAGGGAGAAGGGGATGGGGGATGAGGGTCATCGGGGGATGTACGCTTGCGGGTCGCGCTGGAATGCCCCCCGGCAGACCGGACAGCAGAAGTAATAGGTTTGCCCGTTGTAGACCGCGCTGCCGAAAGCCTGCTCCGGCTGAAGCAGGGTGCTGCATACCGGATCGCGCACTTCGCTGCCCGGTTGTTCGCGCTCTCCGGTGGGGATGCTGGCTTCCAACCGTGTGCCGCTGCCCGGTGTGCTGTTCACGCGCAGAGTCCCGCCGTATTCGGTCAGCCGTTCCTGTATGCCCACCAGCCCGAAATGTCCATCCATCGCCAGCGTGTTCAGGTCGGGCGGCGGCGTGAACCCGCGCCCATCATCCTCGACGGACAGCACAATGCTGCGCGGCTGATACGACAGGCGCAGGCTGATGTGCGGCGCGGCGGCATGGCGGCGGGCGTTGTTCAGCGCCTCCTGTGCGGTGCGGAACAGCGCCAACTCCAGCGTGGACTCCAGACGGCGTTCCGTCCCTTCGATGTGGATGTTCAGCCCCGGATGACGGGTGTTCGCCAGCATCCGCAGCGCCGTCGCCAGCCCCAGTTCATCCAGCGCGGGCGGGCGCAGGTCGGCAATCATGTCGCGCAGGCTGGCAGCAGTTTGCGCGGTCATCGTGCGCGTGCTGGAGAGCATCTCGCTCACCGCTGCCGGTTGCGTGTGTAGCGCCGCCCGCGCCAGATCGATGCTTTGACCGAGCGCGACCAGCGCCTGCACCGTGTCGTCGTGCAGTTCATGGGCGAGGCGCTGCCGTTCGCTTTCCTGCCCGCGCACCAGCGCCCCGGCGTAGGCATGGCTCTGTGCCTGCGCCCGCTGCACATGACCGGCCATCGCCAGCATCGCCCGCCGCAGCGACTCGATCTCGCTCACGCCGTTGCAGGGGTGTTCCAGCGTGCCCAGTTCGCCTTCCGCGAGGCGCACCGCCCCGGCAGACAGACGGCGCACAGGCCGCCATACGTGCCACACCAGCCAACCGTTGGCGGCCAGCGATACGAGCAGCAGGGCGAACAGAGCGTTTGGCATAAGTCCTCCGGTTTTTCCGGCTAGTCGAGTTTGATCCAGCCCTGTGCCAGCGCCGTCGTCACGGCTTCAGTGCGGGTGGTCACGTTCAGTTTGGCGTAGATGCTCTGCAAATGCCCCTGCACGGTGCGATCCGAGATGAACAGCGCCGCGCCGATCTGCTTGTTGGTCAGACCGTGCGCGGCTTGCAGCAGTACGCCGCGTTCACGTTCGGTCAGGGCGCTGGCGGTGTTGTGCATCAACGCCGGGTCGAAGGCGCTGTGTCCCTGTGCCACTTCGCGCAGCGCAGTCAGCAGTTGGCTCAGTTCAGCGGTTTTCAGCACGTAGCCGTCCGCTCCCGCTTCCAGTAAGGCGCTCACATAGGCCGGTTGATCGTAGGCCGAGAGGATGAGCAGGCGCGTCTCCGGCAGTTCGTGGTGGATGCGGCGGGCGGCTTCGATGCCCGTGAGTTCGGGCATGTGAATATCCAGCACCACCACATCCGGGCGCAGCGCCCGCGCCATCTCCACCGCCTCGCGGCCATTGGTGGCCTCGCCCACGATCTCGATGCCTTCGCTTTGCAGGTATAAGCGTGTTCCCTGCCGGACAAGGTTGTGATCTTCTGCAAGCAGGACGCGCATGATTATTCCTTCATCTTTCCCTCCCCCTCGCCTAGCTGTACTCAGCGGTTGGGAGAGGGCAGGGGGTGAGGGCGCTAGACGTGTTGCGGCGTGACCAACCGGATGCCGTTGCGCGACGGGTCATGCGTCAGCCAACCGTCTTCGATGGCGGTTATGTCTACGCCGTCCGCCCGTACCCGTTCCGCCACGCGGTTCACTTCGTTCGCATCCGGCAGCACAATCGTGTAGTGGCGCAGGCCGGAGGCGTTCTGCGGGGGCGGCGGCGCACCTTCGCCCTGCCAGATGTTCGTGCCGAGGTGGTGATGGTAGCCGCCCGCCGCGAAGAAAATGGCGGTATCCGCGAAGGACGACGGAGCCGGATTCGCAAAATCGAACGGCAGGCCGAAGCCGAGGACTTCGTTGTAGAAGTGGCGCGTGGGCGGGAGTTCTGAAACGTGCAGATGCACATGCCCGACCTGCGTCCCCGCGTCCAACTGCGTCCACTTTTCCTCGCGCTCGGTCAAGGCGCTGAACACCACTTCCGGCGCGAGTCCCTGATTGTGCGCCAGCATCTCGTTCAGGGTCTTGGGCCACATATTCTGCGGACGATCCCACGCCAGTTCAATCCCGTTGCCCTCGGCATCCGGCAGGTAGATGGCGTGATGCGTGCCATGATCGCTCATGCCCTGAATCGGGGTGCGCGTTTCAGCGATGCGCCGCAGCAGGTTCGCCAGTTCCCAGCGGTTGGGGACGAGAAAGGCGGTGTGGTACAGCCCCGTCGTGCGGCGCGAAGGCCGTGCGCCGGGGACTTCCGTCAGGCGCAGCAAATCCTCACCGCCTGCGCCCAGTCGCACCGTGTCGCCCTCTTGCCCGTGAATCTGGAAGCCCAGCATATCGCGGTAGAAGGCCGCCAGCCGTTCGGCGTTGGCAGCGGTGTAATGGACGGGGCCTAGCCGGGTGGCCGGATGCAGGACAGGGGCGGTGGTCAAAGTCGTTTCGGTCTGAGTCATTGGGTTGTTCTCCTTCTTCCCTTATTTGACCTTCTCACCCCCTGTTGTCTTACTTCATTTATGGAAATCTTATAGGGCGGTGGACGATCAGCAACGCCATTTCCGCCCTGTTGTGGTGTTTAGAAGGTCAGTCGCAGCACTCCGGCAGCATCGGCGGTCAGGCTTGTCCCCGGCTGAACCGTCAAGATCGCGCCGTCCCAGTTCACATCATAGGACATGCCCGCTGTGAAGTCAGTCAGGATGACGCGGGTTGTCCCTGCACGCAGCGCACAGGTTAGATCATTTGCAGGCGCATTCGCTTGGTGGGCGAACAAAACCACCGTATCTCCGATTTGTGCACCCTCAAAGCGCGAGTCAGCGCATTGAGTAAAGGTGACGGCAGTTGGAGCAACTCCCGCATCTGCGCCTTGCAACACGGTCAGGAAGCGCACATCCGGCGCACCGCCCGCGTTGATTTCCAGCCGATAGCGCATCGGCTCGAAGTGGGCGGGGGCATCACTGGCCTCGTCCTGAAGCGGGGCGACGGTGATGGCGGCGCTGGCGGGCAGGAGCGATGTGATGAACAACTGCTGTCCACTGTCCGTCCGCATGGTGATTCGTGTGTCGTCCACTATGCCGTCAGCCGGGAAGTTGAGCATGAAGCGTTTGATACGATCCGGTGCAGCGGTTACAGCGCGGTCATAGATCACCAGAACATCCGGCTTTTGCCACCACAGCGAACGGGTGACGAGGTTCACGCCATGCAGTTCTTCGTAGTCGTTGTTGTACAGCGGGGTGGCATCACCGCTGATGTACAGATCGTCGTCGCTGCTGCTCCACACGGGCGGCGGCGGGTCATTCGCGCCGTACAACCATTGTGAGCCGCGTTCGCGTAGCATCAAGCGCCAGTCATTGCGGTCAATCGGGTCATTCTGTACGGTGAGGGTGTTCAAATGGTCGGACGAGATGTAATCCAGATCGTAGCCCAGATGCACTTTGGTCAGCCATTCGCCCTTCCTGTAGAACTCGAAGCTATTCCCGTTTGCGGTCTGATGGTCTACGCGATCCCAACTCAGGCTATAGGTCAACCACGCCGCATCTGCGCTCCAGTCGGTACGCGCTAACAACCGCCGCAAGCCGGGAGCGTACCATAGCGTGGGCGTATTCGGGCGCGGGTCAGTTGGTGCGGGAGCGGTGGGGTCGAACAGCATATAGTACAGGATGGTGCGGTGCAACTCCTGCGAGTCGTTGGAACGATCAAGCAACACATCTGCGCCGCCCATCGGCGTGTCAGTTTGCAACCAGCGGATGGCGTTCAAGCGAGATGTATTGTTCACCAGTGAGTCGTAAATGGCAATTGCGCCGAAAAGCTGAATCGGGTCGGGCGCGAGGTAATCCTGTCCGCTGCCGTACCACGCCGGTTCGTAGACAGGCAGATCATAGTCGGCGTTGAGGGTGGTGGCTGGACTGAGCGAGTGAAACCACGCCCACACTGCATCATCCCAGAATGGATTGCCTGCGAATGTCACCTGCTGCCCGCCCACCGCCGGGTCATCCATGCCGCTGGTGTGCAGCGCCAGCAAGAATTGCGCCACATAACCGACGGATTGCGGACTGTACTCGAAACCTTCCGTGCCGAATCCGCCGGCTGCGTCGGTTCGCATCAGGTGGTCATTGACATACAGCCATGCGCCCGTTGCCTGCTGAAGATACCCGCGCAGAGCGCCATCCGGGTCATCTGCCGGGTCGAAGGCCAGCGCCATCATGCCCATGTTCCGCATGTGCGCTGTGTAGTAATTGTTCCCCGACCAGCGTACTGCGTCTGGGTTGCTGAGCAGGTCGGGATTGTTCACCATGCCAATCGGTTCGGGGTGGTTCATGTTGGTGGTTTCGGCATGAGCCAGTTCGTCTTGCCAGCGCAGGAACACTCGCCGGATGAGTGCTTTGTCGTCGGCGCTCAGGCTGGGGTAAATCCAGTCCACCGTGAGCGCGAAACTCACTCCCCACCAGCGCGAACGATCACCGGTGCTGAAGGCAGGATCACGGAATGGTTCGCCCTCGGCTGCGCCCTGCGCGGCAGCGGTGATGATACGCATGAGCAGCGTGCGGGCACGGGCAGCATAGTCGGCACGCTGGCCGGCATCGGGATGGATGAGCGACATGAAGGCGAACAGATTGGCATAGGTTTCGCCGGGGTAATCCTCATACGAAACCATCCCCAGATCGCCACTTTCGAGCGCCCCTTCATCCATGAGCGTTCTAGCGGATTCCGCCAGCGGCAGCAGTGATTCGCTATAGAACGGGTTATCCGGCCGCGCCCAACTGCGGTATTGCGTCAGGCTGGAGGGCGTTATCCATAGGCGCGGGTGCGGGGGGAGCATGTCTTGCGCGGCGGCAGACCATCCCAAGCTGATGCACAGAATTCCGGTAAGCAGGGTGAAGAGAATACGCATGATGAGCCTCCGGTTTATTCAATTTGCATCTAAACAGTGTAACGTATTCTTGTGTTTTTGGTAATGAATTTTGTTATAAAACGGAAGTTGATTAGGCCAGCGCGGGCGGGATGCCAGCAATCCAGCCTTCCACCGCGTCGGCATCCGGCGGCAAGCCGTAATCCGGTTGGCGGGCGGCGTGTGCTGCCGAAAGCGCCGCCAGCAGTGCATCCAGCGAGTCGCCGCTGGGGTCGTCCAGCAGCGCGGGTTCGTGCAGTCTGGTCAGCCGCAGGCCGTAGACTGCCGCGAAGGGCGCGTCCAGCAACCGCTGACGGGCGGCGCGCTGGTCGGGGGTTTGTTTGCGCGGATCATCGTTCTTGTAGGGGACGCGCCCCAGAAAGCGCCGCGCCGCCAGACCGGGGTACACTTCCAGCGCCACCCGCGAGTCGCCGTTGGGTCGCCCCGGCAGGATGTTCAGTTCGGCGGCCAGCAGGCGCGGCGCACCTTGCTGGAACATCTTGGCGACGGGCGTGCCGTACAGCATCATCGGGCTGGCGGCACGCACCAGCGCGTCGGTGCGGCGCAGGTGCTGTTTATCCCCGTAAGGGCGCGGGGCGCGGTAGGCGTTGAGCGTATCCTCGAAGGTGCGTGGGGGCATCGCGCCCACCAGTCGCACGTAAGCCGGCCAGTCCAGCGGCCAGCCGAGCGCAGTCACGAGTTGGCGCGGTTGCCCGAACGGGAAATCGAAGCCCGCCACCCATGCGCCCGGTTCGTGCAGCGTCGCCTCGAAGCTGCTCCAATCGGGCAGGCGTTCCAGCCGTTCAAAATGCAGCGTGTCCCCTTCCAGCCAGCAGGCGGCGCGGGTAATGGCCTTGCGGCGGGTGGGGGCGCTGGTGAAATCGAAGCCGTAAATGCGGATCACGGCGTGGTCATCAGCCCCCGGAAGCGTTCGTAAGCCGCTGACCAGTCACCGCCGGCCTGCGGCTCGTAGCGCACGGGCGGGTGGCTGCGGCGAATCAAGGCGCGGGCTTCCGCCACATCCTTCAGTTCGCCCAGCGCGATCAACTGCGCCAGCCCGTTACCGAGCGCGGTGGCCTCCACCGGCCCCGCCAGTACAGGCCGTCCGGTGGCATCAGCCGCCATCTGGCACAGCAGCGCGTTCTGCGCCCCGCCGCCCACGATGTGAATCACATCAATCGGATGCTCACCGGCGGCGATGAGCTGTTCGACCACATGGCGGTATTTGAGCGCGAGGCTTTCCATCACGCAGCGCACCACCGCCCCGTGTTCCTGCGGCGCTGGCTGTCCGGTGCGGACGCAGAAATCATGCACCCGTCCGGGCATGTCCCCCGGCGGGAAGAAACTCGCGTCGTCGGGGTCAATCAGGCTGACGAAGGGCGGGGCAGCTTCGGCCTGCGCGATCAGCCGCGCATAGTCGGTATCCCAGCCCTGATGCGCCCATGCGGCGCGGCACTGCTGCAAAATCCACAGCCCCATGACCATCTTCAGCGGACGGAACGTGCCGAACGCGCCGCCTTCGCTGGTCAAATTGGCTTCCAGCGCGGCGGGGTTGGTCAGCGGTTGGGGCGTTTCGATGCCGAACAGACTCCATGTGCCGCTGCTGATATAGGCGAAATGCGGCGTTTCGGTGGGGACGGCCAGCACCGCGCTGCCGGTATCGTGGCTGGCGACGGTGAACACAGGGACATCATGATAGCTGCCGAGGCGCTCCCCCGGCTGGATGACGGGCGGGAATATGCGCGTGGGGATGCCGAGTGCCTCCAGCGTGGGTTTGTCCCAGTCGCCCGCCAGCGGGTTATAGCACTGGGTGGTGGTGGTGTGCGTGAACTCCGACTGCTTTTCGCCCGTCAGCCAGAAGTTGAGCAGGTTGGGGATGGTCAGGAAGGAACGCGCCGCCTCAAGCTGGTAGGGTGCTTTCCGGGTGAGTGCGGCCAACTGGTACAGGCTGTTGATGACGTAGAAGCCGATGCCGCCGCTACGCTCCCACAGCGTCTGGCGCGGGACGCGCTCCAGCACCCATTCCATCATGCCTTCGGTGCGCCCGTCGCGCATGTGGACGGGGTTGCCGATGAGCTGGTCATTCGCGTCCAGCAGGCCGAAATCCACGCCGAACGAGTCCACGCCGATGCCGGCCAGCGGTTGCTCCTGCGCCCGCCGCAGCCCGACTTCGATCTCATGCCACAGGCGCAGCACATCCCAGTGGAGCGTGCCGCGAACCGTGACCGGATTGTTCGGGAAGCGGTAGACTTCGGCACATTCGATGCTGCCGCCGCTATAGGTGACGCGCATCACGCGCCCGGATTCGTTCCCCAGATCAACGGCTGCTAAATCCATTGTCCACCGTATCCTATGCTCAAAAGGCCGACTGTGTTTTGTTCCCCCACTATAGCGCGGCGGGGGCTTTTCGCCCAATGAAAAAGCCCTCATTCC
>Ga0172373_10008076_pt1 | contig 13442 bp, 11 predicted proteins | sample Lak10m_2_FD_114546 | JGI IMG/M metagenome (GOLD analysis project Ga0172373, IMG submission 114546) | Freshwater microbial communities from Kabuno Bay, South-Kivu, Congo - kab_092012_10m | ecosystem: Environmental > Aquatic > Freshwater > Lake | place: Democratic Republic of the Congo... | reverse complement strand
TAATCCGTTGCGCAGCTCTCAACAAAATGACACATCTGGGTATGCCTCAAAGTTACAAAGTGGCATAACTTTTCATTCTGACAAACCGATTACGCCTACTTTTCGATTTATGCACCAATGCCGGATGGAACTGATAAAGACAGCCAGCAAGATGGTCTATTAGTAAATCACATGGTCAAATTGATGCGTGATACCGGAGGACACATTGAGCAGGTTAACCCAACCAAGATATTTCGATATTGATATATCAAAAAAGGCCGAGACTTGAAAGTCTCGGCCTTTTTACTTCTCACTTAGTACTACAACTTAATCCATCCACTTAATAACCGCATCACCGAACTCGGAGCACTTGATCTCCTTCGCGCCATCCATCAGACGGGCGAAATCGTAGGTAACGGTCTTGGCAGCTACAGCGCCTTCCATGCCTTTGACGATCAAATCAGCAGCTTCGCCCCAACCCATGTAGCGCAGCATCATCTCACCCGAGAGAATGACCGAACCGGGATTGACCTTGTCCAGGTCGGCGTACTTCGGCGCAGTACCGTGAGTCGCTTCAAAGATGGCGTGACCTGTCTCGTAGTTGATGTTCGCACCCGGAGCAATACCAATGCCGCCCACCTGAGCCGCCAGCGCATCGGAGAGATAATCGCCGTTGAGGTTCAACGTGGCAATGACATCATAATCACGCGGGCGAATGAGAGTAAACTGCAAGCTCACATCAGCGATGGAGTCTTTGATGAGCAGCATCTTCTTCCACTTGCCATCGCCGTGGGTATCCCACAACTTCAAGGCCTCTTCCACTTCGCCTTTGATGTCGTTCTGCTGGGCAGGGCTCATCATGTCAAAACCGGGGTCGATGGCTTTGGCGTTATCTTCCACGCTCAAACCGGGCTTTGCTTCCTTGTTACCAAGGATCCAAGTCTCACGCTCGGTGACGATCTGTCCGCGGAATTCGCGTTTGGCGAGGGTGTAGCCCCAATCCTTGAACGCGCCTTCGGTGAACTTCATGATGTTGCCCTTATGGACAAAGTTCACGCTCTTGCGTTTATTCTCCAGCGCCCATGTGATCGCAGCGCGGACAAGTCTTTCAGTGCCTTCCACAGAAACAGGCTTGATGCCGATGCCTGCGGTATCGGGGAAGCGCATCTTGGCATATTCTTTCGGGAAGGATTCCTTGAACATGCTCATAAATTTCTTGTTATCTTCGGTGCCGTATTGGAACTCGATACCGGTGTAAATATCTTCGGTGTTCTCGCGGAAGATGACCATATCCACATATTCGGGATGGGTCACGGGAGAAGGCACACCTTTGTACCAGCGCACAGGACGCTGGCAAACATACAGGTCGAGCAGTTTGCGAAGCGCAACGTTCAACGAGCGGATGCCGCCGCCGATCGGCGTCGTCAACGGGCCTTTGATGCCCACCAAAAATTCACGGAACGCTTCCGTTGTTTCATCAGGCAGCCAGCTCTGGAACATCTTGAACGGCTTCTCACCCGCGTACACTTCCATCCAATGGATCTTGCGCTTGCCGCCGTAGGCTTTTTCCACAGCCGCATCGAACACACGCACCGAAGCGCGCCAGATATCGCGTCCCGTGCCATCGCCTTCAACGAACGGGATGATCGGGTTATTGGGAACGTTCAACTTTCCGTTATTGATCGTGATCTTCGCCCCGCCTGCGGGGACCGTAACATTGGTGTATGCCATGCTTACCTCTTTTTCCTTTGGGAATTTTGTCGGATTATATCACCCGTGATATTTTGAACTAAGTGACGATTCTCTTAAATCCCGCATCATTCTTAACGCGAGCATGGCCCCGTTTCGAACAGCATTTTCCCCGCCTTCATCCCAACACAAGCCCTCACCTTCCAATTATCAGGAAAGATCATCCTCTTCATCGCTGGAAATAATTTCCTGCGCGAGCTTCTGCAACTCATCTGTATCCCTGGTCTTGGCCGCATCAAAATATTGTGCCAGCAGATCCAGCGGGCTCAAGCTGCTCACCACCTGCCCCTCGGGGATGCGCACCCGTGATTCACTTTGCGGTCTCTTTACCAGATGGAACTCGAACGTCCCTTCGGTATATTTTCGCAAAGCGGATTCATCGATCAATGCGTCCCACTCTCTTGGATAATCCACCACCAGCCGCACGATCGCCTCAGACATTTCCTGCGGCTTGGGCAATGCGTCTTTAAGAGCATCCGTCACGTTCTCCCCAGACCTGAGAACTGTTCGGCGGTCAATGAACCTTCTCACCGCTGTGAGTTCCACCCATTCCACCCTGGTGTCTTTGCCTTTCTCAACATCTGCAATGACAAAGAAACGATCTTCCTTCGCTTCGCCAAAATCCACTCGCTCAATGGAGCCCGGGTAAATGACAGGGGGCTGACGGCCTTCGTTAACATCCTGCGGCTTGTGGATATGACCCATCGCCACATAATTTAATTTTTGGTTTTTCACGAGGCTTCCAGTCAATACCAAATCATTGCCAAGCATCACAAGCCGCTCGCCGCCAAACTTTGCGCCTTCAATGGAAGCATGAGCCGTGAGCACGATCGGCAGAGACTCGTCCGCCTCGTCAATCCATCCTTCGATCAATTCACCGATATTTCCTTCAATTCGTGAATACGCATCTGTCGAATTGGTTTCGCCTGTTGCCGCCATCAACCCCGAGCGCGCGATCCACGGCATGCCAATGACTTGAACAGGCACATCCCAAAGTTCATTTGGCCCCAGAAAACAAGGCTGGTCGATCACTCGTACGAACGGCACTTGCAATGTCTTGAATTCCTGCAATGCATGAGCACGCCCTGCCGCTGGAGAAATATCGTGATTGCCCACCAACAACAAAGTTGGGATTTTTGCTTGAGACAAGCGCATGATGCGTTTGCCCCATTCGCGCTGAAACGTCGGCGCAGGCGAGCGGTCTTTGTAAGCATCTCCCGCAAAGATGACCATGTCCACTTTCTGCGAAATGGCCGCATCTACAATCGTATCCAGCGACTTAAGAAAATCCAATACACGCAGGGGCAGCCCCGATTCAGGGTCATGCCTGCCGTAGTTAGCCATGTCAATATGTGCATCTGCAAAGTGAAGGATTTTCATTTTCGGGAACTCTTAATCCAATAGTATGAATCTGGTGTATGCTTGCGCGCCATACGATTTTGTGAATTGTAACCCGTCACAGGTGACCTGCGGGTGATTGTGCCGGTTTATCACACTGGAATAGAATGCGCTTTCAAATAGGAAAACAAGAAAGGAAATAATCTTATGAAAAAAGGACCGTTAGTTCTTTCGATCCTGCTTACCGGGGTGGTGCTGGCGCTGTTGTTCACACTGGTCTCTGTATATAAACGAACCATTCAAAATGCTGTACCCGCAGAAGCAACTGAAACTCAAAGCCCATATGTATTTCAATTTGATGCCCCGGCAGATGCTCTTTCAACACCAAGCCTTGCGAATACTCCCATCCCTGGAACTGTAAGCATTTATGATGCCGCTGCCGAAGCAGCCAAAGTGCTCGGACGTGACGATGTGTATCTCACAGAATACTCCCAACTCAACGGCGCGGATGCCTACCTCGTCACCTTTCTTTCCGGTGACCTTGTATACGTCAGCATGGATGGGCAGGTAATCTCCACTTCCAAGCGCGACCCTGTTACTCCGTACCAGCCAACCTCCCACAGATAATTTTTCCTGCTATTGAGAAATGCGGACATCTTGTCCGCATTTCTGTTTTAAGCGAGTATTTCTACGGCTGCAAGCCTAATTCTTGCAAAGCCTGCACGGCGGGCGCCCAATTCGCATGGATGCGCAGCGCGGCACGGTAATCATCCACTGCGGCTTTGGGGTTGCCCGCCAGATAATATGCGCGCCCGCGCCACAAAAGCGACTCTTCCAGAGTGGGAGTTGAGATCGTTTCATTCAATGTAGTGTTTGCTAGGTTGATCACATCCTGATAACGGGCTGCATAATAGTATGCGAAGTAGGGTCCCGTTTGATACCACAGCATTCGGTAAGGACGGTCTTCCTTTTTTCCGTTCCAATTTGCATAAATTGAAAACGCTTTGTCATAAGCATTGGCTGCATCTACATATTGTTGTAATGCCACATGACTAGTGCCTTTGTTGAACCAGGCGAAATATAAATTATCACCATTCAGAGTCTGGATATCTTTTTGGGCTAATTCAAGCGCATGCTGTGAAGCCCATTTTTCATCTGCCCAGGGGCCAAGTAAGGTCAGTACTTCGTTTTCACGCTCTGGGGGGTAAGTTACTATAAAAAGATAATTATATGCGCGCCAACCATCAAGATGGCTGGCGTAATCGCTGAGTAGATCTTTGCTGATGAGGGCATCCTGTACAATGAAACTACTGCGCGAGTCGTCATAACCAGTGGTGAAGAGATAATGTCCCATCCAACTAATGGCGTGTCCATCGAATGCCATCTCACCCTTTTCGACAATAACTGGGAAACCCGCGGCAATTAATCGTTTAAGCAAGTTTTCGTCGCCGCCAAAGCGGGAGAGTGCGCGATAGTCTGTATTCTCGTTGACAAAGTCCACGAGTTCATAGGGCATTACGTTTTTATCGGGTTTTCCGCGCTCAATAAAGTTTACATTTAGATCACCCGAGCCAGGCTTGACCACTTTGGCAACATCATCGCGGTTGCCTTTCCAGCCCCAAAAATTTAGCGCCATCGTTAAATTTGCGGGGCCGCAATAATTAAAACGGTTGTGCTGATCAACGTAAATGACGCCCGGTAGGATAACTGAATCAGGCAGGGGCGTGGTCACGATCGTCGGTGTGGGGGTTGGGCCTTGTGTGGGAGTAGCAGTCCCCGATGAAGCCGTTGTGGCCGGCGGAGTTAATGTCAATAAATATTCGGCGCGAGTCGTTGCAATGACGGTTTCAATGGTGAGGTCTGTCTGCCCGCTGGGTTGAAAGACAACTTCATCGGGCGGGTTGAAGAAGTAAATGACCCGTGTGCGCAAATTATCCACGCGCCATGCGAGGCGGCTATGCACAGGTGGAAGAAAGTACACGCCAACGATAAGCAAAATCGCAAGTGGGATGAGCCAAAGTTTGTTTATTTGGTTAAGCCTTTTCATGCGAATGATTATACCCATCACGGTCACAAATTGCGCATTTCTATTCTGCGGGAATCGCAATTTTTGACCGCGGGCATTATATAAATCAAAACAAAAGAGGAATTTCCTGTTCATCCTGCCGTCATCATGGCTCTGTAGAATGACCACCGTTACAGAATTGGCTTTAATTTCCTCATAAAAGATTAATTTTCACCAGTAACCTTTGCCCTGTGGAAACGACTTTTCTTAGAAAGACTGTAACCAAATTTAGCTGTTCGTTAGAAGGAGTTTCAAAATGCGAAAAAGCACCATGTTTATTTCAGCTGTCTTAACCACGTTCATGCTGGCCGTTATGTTTGGCGTGGCATCGGCGTATCAAAAGATCGTACAAACCGGCGTTACCCCAACCGTGAGCGCAGTACAGCAGCCGACCGATGCGGCAGTTGCAAACACCAGCGGACCTGTAGCTACAATGACCCTCGAGCAAGCTGCCGCGCTGGCATCTTCTGTGCTTGGACGTACAGACTTGTACACCGCGGAAAACTCCACGTTGGATGGAGTTAATGTTTATCTGGTCACATTCTCTTCGGGCGACCTCGTGTATGTGAGCCTGGATGGAAAGATCCTGTCCATTTCAAAGATCCCAGTCCAGTATGTGCTTGGCCAACAGGCTGCCGCTCAAGGCGGCGGGAATGGCGGCAATGATTCTTCCGCATCGGCTCCTGCTCCGGCAGCCCCCTCAAACAATGGCGGCGGCGAAAACAGCGGCGGTGAACATGAAGGCGGCGATGATTAACGAGCCCTGCTCGATAAGGATCAAACCTCATGGCAAATAAACCTGCACCCAAAAACTGGAACGATGTTCAAGTGGCCATTGCAACCGCATCCATGGTCACCACGCTGGCCTGTTGGAATATGTTCGCCGGCCCGGACCGCGCATCTGCTCTGGAGCGCGCACAACAGCAAGCGACAGTAGACCCTGCCACTACGGCAAGTGCGATAGCTGCAACCCCAGAAGCTGGAAAGATATTTTTTGGCGGTGCTGAGCCGCAGCCAGTTGTGGTCGTTATACGACCAAATCAGGGTAATGGCGGCGGCGGTGGGGGCGGAGGAGGAGGCGGAGGCGGTGGATCTTCTTCCAACTCTGGCGGCAATACTGGCGGCGGGGGAGGCAGTGCATCCGCACCTGCGGCGCCATCAGCCCCCAGCGGCGGAGGGACCGGCGGTTCCTAAGATGATACACAGCTTGCAATTCCGCGCGATGGGTACTGATATGCTGGTCTGCGTGGATAACGGTTCGGAGGTTCCTCCCGTTGAATTGGCAGATGTCCCCGGCTGGTTCGAGGAATGGGAAGATGTTCTCGGCCGCTTCCGCGCGGACAGCGAATTGACTCGGCTTAACCGGACAAGCGATTGGCTCGTTCCAGTGTCCGAGACGCTCTGGCTGGTATTTCAAGCAGCCCTGTCTGCTGAAAAATATACAGACGGTTTGGTCACTCCCACGATTGGCACCGCCGTGATCGAATCCGGCTACGACCGTGATTTCAATTTGTTCGCGAACCAGATCCTTTCTCCGCTTGAGTTCGAGCCGCAAACCGCCCGCTCGTTGGCTTCAGTTACATGGGATGAATCAACCCGCAGCATCAATCTCCCTGAAGATGTGGAACTTGATTTCGGCGGTATCGCCAAAGGCTGGGCAGCCGAACAGGTTGTACAGCGCCTCGAACATCATGGCACTGCATTAATGAATTGCGGCGGCGATATTTCCATGAGCGGTCCGCTTTTGAACGGCAGCCCGTGGGAAGTCGGCATCCACCGTCCATTTGACCGAAGCAGCGGATACATCGGCATGATGTACTTTCGTCAGCCATGCGGAGTGGCCACTTCATCCACCGACCGCCGCCGTTGGATGCAGGGCGAGATGTTGCGCCATCACATTATTGATCCGCACACGGGTATGTCCGCCGAGTCAGACATCATCTCTGCGACCATCGTGGCGCCGACTGCTGTCGAAGCAGAAACAGCCGCAAAGTCCGTTTTGATCCGTGGCAGCGAAGAAGGTCTCGCCTGGTTGGAATCCAATCCCGCTCTGGCTGGCCTCATCATGCTGGAAAACGGAAGCATTTTATACAGCCAAAGAATTAACGAATATTTGTAAGGAGCACTCCCTATGTCTGTCAACACACCCGAACAAGCCGACTATGAATCGTCCGTCAACATCCAATCTTTTTTGATGTTTCTCGTCGCCATGACGGTTGGTCTGCTTGTGGCGGTTTTACTTTTACCGGCCTGGCTGCCCAATATGGCATTCTCACTGGGCGGCGATGCGCCGAAAGCCTATTGGTATCTTTCGCGCGCAACATCGTTCGTTGCGCTCAGCCTGCTATGGATATCCATGGCGCTGGGTCTTGGTATCACCAACAAAATGGCACGCTTGTGGCCGGGCGCTCCCGCCGCATTCGCCATCCATGAATACGTCAGCCTGCTTGGGCTGGCCTTCGCAATCTTTCACGCCATCGTTATCCTTGGCGACCACTACATTCAATTCACCTTCTTGCAGCTTCTCACTCCATTCAGCACCGTAGGCTATCGTCCATTCTGGGTCGGCGTTGGGCAGGTCGGGTTTTACACATGGGCCATTCTCGCCGCCACATTTTACGTCCGCCCGATCATCGGTCAAAAGACATGGCGTTTCCTGCATTACGGCAGCTTCGGAATGTACCTGCTCGGCATCTTCCACGGCATCTTCAGCGGCACCGATACAAGCATGGCTTGGGCGCAAAACTATTACTGGATCTCCGCAGGCAGCTTGATCTTCTTGTTGATGTATCGGATCCTGGCCAGCATGGCAGACAAGTTCTTCCCGCAGAATAAAAAGCCGGCAGTCCAGGCGCCGCGTCCCACTCAGGGATAGTTGGCTCTGTTTCGAAATTCATTTTCCTTCGCTGTAACAAAAACGGGCGACCACTTTGGTGGTCGCCCGTTTTTGTTATTCCTCACTTGCTACAATCCCCAACCTCACATAGATTTATCAAAGACAAATTCGCGGCTAGGGTATTGGCGCCATCTATGGCTGGCTGACCTTTGCCCAAAAGAAATCCACCGTCACCGGCACATCCCGAAACGATGAAACAGAGATACCCACCTTGCCTTCGGGCAATAGATATTTATTATCCACCAAACTGCGGACCTCTTTGCCGTTGATATATAAAGTGAGCGTGTTACCCTGACAGACGATGCCGTATTCATTCTCCGCCATGCCAGACTTGATCTCTGAAGACCCGCCATCGGCTATCGGCTTGTATTCCACCGCATTCCCGACGATCTTTCCATAAAGCACTTCATACAACCCATTATTGGCAATGTCAAACTCATACCAGCCTGCGTCACTTTTTCTGCAAAAGAGACTGACGTTGTTATTGTTGGAGCCGCGGTTCCCCACTCTCACATCAAGGCGCACATCCGTATAAGTGAATGGCTCGTAGGTGGCATACACCCAAGCGCCCGGGCCTTTCAGGTCAAAGACGAGCAGTCCGCCAACCGTGCGTATGGACATCAGCCCGACGATACCGTTGACGATCTGATGCTCCGCTCCATTCACCACTGTATAGTTCCAGGCAGCGTTCTCCACATCGAATTCATCTGTGAAATACTGCTGCCCCGCAGCCGCGGGCTGTTCCGACGGGAGGGTCGCGGTCAATTGCTCCGGCAGTGCAGAAGCCTGAGACGGCGGCGTGGGTGTACCGTACAAGTCCACGCTGCAAGCAAGGCTGATCAGGCCAATTACTGTTAGCAGAAATATCACAGGCTGTATTGCTTTTATCTTCATCATTACTCCATATGCTTTATATTTTCCAGTCAACTCTTCAACTACTTGAATTGCTTGAATTAATGGAATTATTGCACATATATGTGTAGTCGGTATATCGGCAAAAAAGATACTTCCCCAGCCGCTGAATTTAAGAAATGGTACTTAAGAACGATCAATCAGCGATACCCTGCTGATTGATCGTGTAATTGATAATCGACTTCAGTTTATTATTTTGAAAGAACATTCATATTCTATTTCACAGTCACTTTAAAAGTTACCGTCTGCTGTGCTTCTGCGGATGGGTCCGGAGGATAATATCCCAGCGTAATTTCCGCTTCTCCCGAAGCGACGGCTTTGAAGACCCATACATCCTTGCCGCCAGAGCCGACTGCCTGCGAGGCATCTGCCTTGTAATCTTTTGAGACAAACTCCACAACGCTTTTATCCAGTTCACCCATCAATTCCCATTGATAACCGGTGGTCGGGTTGGAATCGATCACCAGCTTGAATTCATTTCCAGCGGCGGCTTCAAGCTGTCTGGAAGGATCCGATATCTGAATTTCGGCTGACTGTTCTTCAGCAGCTTCGTTTTTCGCCCCACATGCGGAAAGGACGAAAATAGATACTACGAGTAATACCAGAATTTTTTTCATACAGATCTCCTTAATTTATCTTTTGATTTTCTGTCTTTGGCAGTGTGAACAGGAACGTGGCGCCGCTTCCAACTTCGCTTTCAACCCAGATCCTGCCGTGATGAAATTCCACGATCCTTTTTACAAGGGCAAGCCCCACGCCGGTGCCATCACTTGATGTATCAAGTTTATCGAACAGACGAAAGATGCGTTCATGATACTCGGGAGCGATCCCCATTCCGTTATCTTTCACGAAGAAAATGGGGCTGCCATTCTCCGTGCCTCGCATGCCGATCTCAATGCGCGGCTGCGTTTGTTCGCCCATATATTTTGCGGCGTTATCGATCAGGTTTTGCAGGACCTCTATCAGCCGCGTTCGATCTCCATAGACCGATGGCAGGCCGGGCTGAGTCTGAAGCGTGACGTTGCGCGCTTCCAGCTGCCCGTGGACAAGGTCCAGCGCATCTTTTACGAGAGCATCAAACGGCACCTCCTGTGATTGGTCAACGAGATGACCAATGCGGGAGAGTTGCAGAACATCCCGTAGTAGACTGTCCATGCGCGCGGTTGCAGTGCTGATGCGTTGAATATCCTTGCGAAAACCTTCCATGTCGCCTTTCGCTACATCCTTTTCAACAAGCCCAAGGAAGCCGCGTATGGTCACAAGCGGGGAACGTAAGTCATGTGAGACCGCGTACGTGAAGCGTTCAAGTTCCGCATTTTTGTTTTCGAGCTCATCAATGAGCATCTTTCGCTGACGCAATTCATCGCGCAGGATCGAATCCATTTGCAGGCGTTTGATGGCGGCGCCCAACAAGTTTGCGGCAAGCACAAGCGCGTCCACCTCGGCGGTCAACCAGTTGCGTGGATAAAGCACTTCGTCAAACCCGATGGTCCCCCACCATTGCCCGTCTACGAGGATCGGCGCATCCAGCAGGGCTCGCAGGCCCTGCTCTTGAAGCTGAGCCATATCTTCGCTGGTGAAGTGTCTGGCATCGCCGATGCAGGGCTTTCCATACGGGACGATATCATTCCAGCCAGTCAGGTTATCATCCTCCACGATCCTATCAATGTACTTCGGGTTTCCGAGGTCGCTCGTCAGGCCTGGCGCGGTCCATTCATTGCGAATGGACATTTTGATCAATCCACCTTTCGACTGGTGATTCTCGAAAATATAGGCATGGCTTGCATTGACTGTAACCCCCAATCGTTCAAGGAGCTTGTCCACTTCCACGTGCCAGGTGGTTGCATCCCATTCTGAAATCTTTAGGAAGGTATTGGCCGCATCTGCAATCACTTCGAGGATCGAATCACGCTGCTCCAGTTCAGCCTCGGCTTTATTACGATCGATAAGCTCCTGTTGAAGCTGCTCAAGCAGGCTCAATTTTTCAATGGTACTGGCGGCTTGCGCGGCGAGAGTTTCCAACAAACGGATCTGGTCTTTTGTGTAAGCGTGTTTTTGAACCGACTGCACCGACATGACGCCAATCACACGTTCCTGTAAAATAAGCGGAATGCCAATATAGGACTGTATGGGCGCATCCACAACAACCACAATGCTATGGTCACGCTGGGCCTGGGGGTCGGAAATATCCGGGATATAAAGGGTCTTCCTTGTAGAAATCACCTCCCCTGTCAACCCTGGGTCATCACGAAGTTTTCGCGGCTGCGGCTGAAAATCCCTTTCCAAATTAATGAACAAAGGATAGGAAAAGACATCGGTCTCCTCATCATACAGGCCGATGTGAAAGGCATCCACGGTCATGACGTTCTTAAGCTCGGCGACAAAGGCACGCAGGGTCTGGTACATATTCTGTCCGCTGGCAAGTGCGAGACTCATACGGTACAGGAGGGAAACTTCCTCGGCACGCTGGCTTAATTCAGTGTTCGCCAGTTTATGGTCTGTAATATCCTGAACCGCGCCATAGATACCAGTCAGGCGGTTATTTTTTTCATCCCATTGCGGGTGGGCATAGGAACGCACCCAACGAACATTGCCATCCTTCCGAATGATCCTGATCTCTGTAACCACCTCCTGGTTGGTATGCAATAGTTCAAGATCACGCTCATCCTGCTCCTTATCTTCCGGATGTACCAGGGAGTTCCAACCACCCATCCCAAGGAACTCTTCAGGGGCATATCCGGTGATCGCTTCGAAAGCACCGCCCCGCCACTGATCGATCAATTCACCGTGAGTACCATATTCCATGGAATATACATAATCAGACATTAAGGATGCGAGCATGCGATAACGTTCCGCGCTTAATCGCGTACGCAAAGCGGAATCGGCAAGGCTTTGGAATGTCACTTGCAAGGGGATCACAGTAAAAGAGAGGTTTAGGAAAAGAAGAATCCATACCCCTAAGGAGGGAAAAGGGAAAATCTGCGGAAATACAACACCTACACTCTCTATCCCAAGAAAGGCCAATCCCGTCAGTAGACTCAACCCTGCATAGAACAAAGCGCCCCGTCCGCCTAATAAAATGCCTGCAATGACCGTACCAGATACAAAAAAAATAATATTAAGGCTGCGCATACCACCGGAGATGAATATCAAATAAACCGTCAGACTCCACAAAGTGACAATCAACAATATTCCGCCAGCCCTTGTGTGGCCACGGCGGTTCAAAACCATGCCGATGACAATTGATACAAGCCCAACAACCAGGATGAACGACACTATCAGCTTTTCAACAAAAAGGAACTCCACTCCCAGTGCCCCCAGAATTAAAACAGCAGCCCCCATGTTTAACTGTAAAGCATTCAGAACACGCGTACGACGTGTCTTTTCTTCATCTTCTGGAAATATAGGCGCTCCAAAAATATTGAGAATACTCTTCGTCATCTACAACTCCTGCAAAATATGATCCTGAAGAGGCCAGCACATAGCTGAACAACTTTAGGGTCATTACAATATTATTTTACCGTGCGTTCCAACGAGAGAGTGATCCTCGGCAGGCTTTTCTTATTTTTAGGCACACACAAAAAAAGGAACGCGGCTTCAAGAAGCGATTCGCGTTCCTTTGTACATTTATTAAATTTTTTTAAAGCAGCTTATCGCAGAAGAGCTAGGATATCCAGACCATTACCTCTTCCTTGATGATCCACTCCCCATTCTGCTTCTCCATCAGATAATAATAACCAGCCCCCATCATCGGCCCGTCTACACTACCGACATAGACAACCGCCTGATCCAGGGTGTTATTGAATCCAACACGGGAAAAGATGGTGTACCCATACGAGCCGGGATATTTTTCTGTAAGCAGTTCACCCCAATTCGGCTGACGTGTGATCTCGGCAAGCTGATCCATGGGGAGGAGTATGTAATCCACGCCCAGATCCATATTTGGAGAAAGCTGGCTGGGCTGGGCATTACGCTCCACATAACTATTAACGGCTTCATTCGACACACTCTTGAAACTACCTTTGATCTGTTCCTTCACTTCCTGCGGGGTCAATTCTGAAATATTAGTGGATGTCTCCTGCAGGATCAGAGCAGGCCCCTTGCTTGCGGCAAGGAAGAAAGAATAGACAGCCTGCTCTTCCTTTTCAATATCCGCGGCGGGAGCAGGGGCAGGGACAAGCGTGGAGCAAGCCAGAAAATTAATGGCAAGCAATCCCATGGCGACCTTTTTTAAACTACGAATAGACATGTTTCAATTCTCCTTTCTTCAAGGACAAGTTATACATGGTTTTGGTTCCTTTGTTTTATGGGACGTTTGTAGGGGTATCGGAAAAACGTGGATTCAAAGAGAGCAGGCGGGCGGCTATTTTTCATAGACATAGGGCGTTGGTGCATGAAAGGTTGACAAAAAGGGAGTGACTGTGTAAGTTTGGTTTATGCCTAAACAAAAGAGTACACAGCCACGCCCAAAAACATTATACCGTGTCAAGAATTGGTCTGAAT
>Ga0172373_10008071_pt1 | contig 13444 bp, 10 predicted proteins | sample Lak10m_2_FD_114546 | JGI IMG/M metagenome (GOLD analysis project Ga0172373, IMG submission 114546) | Freshwater microbial communities from Kabuno Bay, South-Kivu, Congo - kab_092012_10m | ecosystem: Environmental > Aquatic > Freshwater > Lake | place: Democratic Republic of the Congo... | reverse complement strand
CATCGTGCTCAGCCACGTGGCCGGCAACGTGCCGCTGTACATCGTGCACATGAGCGCGGGCGACGCGCTCAACGAGGTGGCCGCCGCTCGCCACCACGGGCGCAACGTGTTCGCCGAGACCTGCCCGCAGTACCTGTACCTCACGCTCGAGGAGACGCTCGGCCAGCCCGGCTTCGAGGGTGCGAAGTGGGTGTGCAGCACCCCGGTGCGCAGCCGCGACCACGACCCGCACCACATCGGGCAGATGGGCCACGGCCACCAGGGCGACCTGTGGAAGGGCCTGCGCATGAACGAGCTGGCCATCGTGAGCACCGACCACTGCCCCTTCTGCATGAAGGACCAGAAGGAGCTCGGCCTCGGCAACTTCGCCGCCATCCCCAACGGCATCGGCGGCGTCGAGCACCGCATGGAGCTGCTCTACCAGGGTGTGGTGAACGGCGAGATCAGCCTCGAGCGCTGGGTCGAGACCTGCTGCACCACGCCCGCCCGCATGTTCGGCATGTACCCGAAGAAGGGCGTCATCGCGCCCGGTGCCGACGCCGACGTCGTGGTCTGGGACCCCAACCAGACGACCACGATCGGCATCAACGACAAGCACCACATGAACATGGACCACAGCGCCTGGGAGGGCTGGGTGATCGACGGCAAGGTCGACACCGTGCTGTCCCGCGGCACCGTGGTCATCGAGAGCGACACGTTCGTCGGACGCAAGGGACACGGCCAGTACATCAAGCGCGGCCTGTCGCAGTACCTCGTCTGAGCAACCCCCAGAAAGAAGACATCCCCATGAATCGCATCTCCCACTGGATCGACGGCAAGGTCGTCGAGGGCACGTCGGGCCGCTCGGGCGTGGTGTTCGACCCGGCCACCGGACAGCAGCAGGCGTCGGTCGACTTCGCCTCGATCGCCGAGGTCGACCACGCGGTCGCTGTCGCCAAGGCCGCGTTCCCGGCGTGGCGCGCCACGAACCTGTCGCGTCGCGCCGAGGTGATGTTCCACATGCGCGAGCTGGTCGACGCGAACCGCAAGGAGATCGCCAGCCTGCTCAGCAAGGAGCACGGCAAGGTGCTCGGCGACGCGCTCGGTGAAGTGGCTCGCGGCCTCGAGAACATCGAGTTCGCGTGTGGCATCCCCAACCTGTTGAAGGGTGGCTACAGCGAGCAGGCGTCGGGGGGTGTCGACGTCTACAACATCAAGCAGCCGCTCGGCGTCGTCGCCGGCATCACGCCGTTCAACTTCCCTGCGATGGTCCCGATGTGGATGTTCGCCAACGCCCTCGCATGCGGCAACACGTTCGTGCTGAAGCCCAGTGAGAAGGACCCGTCGGCCAGCATGTTCATCGCCGAGCTGCTGCAGCAGGCCGGTCTGCCCGCCGGCACGTTCAACGTGGTGCACGGCGACAAGGTGGCCGTCGATCGCCTGCTCGATCACCCCGACATCCAGGCCATCAGCTTCGTCGGTTCCACGCCCATCGCGAAGTACATCTACGAGACCGGCACGAAGAACGGCAAGCGCGTGCAGGCCCTCGGTGGCGCGAAGAACCACATGCTCGTGCTGCCCGACGCCGACCTCGACATGGCCGCCGATGCTGCGGTCAGTGCCGCCTACGGTTCGGCCGGCGAGCGCTGCATGGCCATCTCGGTGGTGCTCGCCAGCGAGGCCATCGCCGACGAGCTCGTCGCGAAGATCCAGGACCGCATCCCCGCCATCAAGGTCGGGCCCGCCAGCGAGGACGGCAACGAGATGGGCCCGCTCATCACGGGCGAGCACCGCGACAAGGTGAAGGGCTACGTGCAGGGCGCCACGGGCGAAGGCGCGACGGTGGTGGTCGACGGCACCGAGGGCGACATCCCGGCCGACGGCTTCTTCCTCAAGCCGAGCCTCATCGACCACGCCAAGCCCGGCATGCGGTGCTACGACGACGAGATCTTCGGCCCGGTGCTCACGGTCACCCGTGTGCACGGCTACGAGGACGGCCTTGCGCTCATCAACTCGAACCAGTTCGGCAACGGCACCGCCATCTTCACCCGCGACGGCGGCGCCGCTCGGCAGTTCCAGTTCGACGTGCAGGTCGGCATGGTGGGCATCAACGTGCCCATCCCGGTGCCGGTGAGCTACTACAGCTTCGGCGGTTGGAAGGCCAGCCTGTTCGGCGACACGCACATGTACGGGCCGGAAGGCATCAACTTCTACACCCGCACCAAGGTGGTCACCAGCCGTTGGCCCGACCCCAGCAAGAGCACGGTCGATCTGGGATTCCCCCAGAACCGATGAGCACGGCATCGGGCGGAGGTCGCACCTGACCTCCGCCTGATCCACACGTAACAGGGTGTTCACGGCAGGGACGCCGTGGTGGGGACGACAACAGGGGAGAATGACACCGTGGAGTTCGGAGTGGTGCTGCAGACGACGCCGCCGTCGGCGCGCGTGGTCGACCTGGCGAAGCGAGCAGAGCAATACGGCTTCTCGTACGTCTGGACGTTCGACAGCCACATCCTGTGGCAGGAGCCGTACGTCATCTACAGCCAGATCCTGGCCGAGACGCGCAACGTCGTGGTCGGCCCGATGGTCACGAACCCGGCGACCCGCGACTGGACCGTCACGGCCAGCGTGTACGCCACGCTGAACGAGATGTTCGGCAACCGCACCGTGTGCGGCATCGGTCGCGGCGACTCGGCCGTTCGCGTCACCAACGGTTCGCCCACCACGCTCGCCACGCTTCGCGACAGCATCCACGTCATCCGCGAGCTCGGCAACGGCCGCGGCGTCGACTACAAGGGGTCGGAGATCCGCTTCCCCTGGGCCGGCAAGAGCGAGCTCGAGGTGTGGGTCGCGGCCTACGGCCCGAAGGCGCTCGCGCTCACCGGTGAGGTGGGCGACGGATTCATCCTGCAGCTCGCCGACCTCTCGATCGCCGAGTGGACCATCGGCGCCGTGCGCGCCGCGGCCGCGGCCGCCGGTCGCAACCCCGACGAGATCACCATCTGCGTCGCGGCACCCGCCTACGTCACCGACGGGACGCCCGACGGGCTGGCGCACGGACGTGAACAGTGCCGTTGGTTCGGTGGCATGGTGGGCAACCACGTGGCCGACATCGTCGAGCGCTACGGCAGCGACACCACCGCGGTGCCGCAGGCGCTCACCGACTACATCAAGGGCCGCCAGGGCTACGACTACAACGAGCACGGTCAGGCCGGCAACAGCCACACCCAGTTCGTGCCCGACGAGATCGTCGACCGGTTCTGCATCGTCGGTCCGGTCGAGCACCATGTGGAACGGATGCGGCAACTGAAGGACCTCGGTGTCGACCAGTTCGCCATCTACCTCCAGCACGACGACAAGGACCACACCCTCGCCGCGTATGGCGAGAAGGTGCTGCCCGCCATCGCCGACCACGTGAAGGCGAAGTCGTGAGGCACGGCGAATGACCAAGCGGGGACGCCGCTTCCTGATGTTCGTGCTCGCGTTCGTGTTCGTCGCGTCGGCATGGGAGCTGTACAAGGCCGTCGGGCCCGAGGAGGGCGGCACGGTGCTGGGCATGCGCATCCTCGCCCGCACCGACGACCGCGCGATGCCGCACATCTGGGACATGTTCGCCCGGTTCGGCGACCCCGAGGTGCGTGGCGGCGAGGAGTCGATCTTCGTCGTCGTGCTGCGCGCTGCGTGGTACTCGTTCCGCTGTTCGCTGCTCGCGTTCGTCGCCGGCTCGGCGCTCGGCATCGGCCTCGCCGTCCTCATGGCCCGATTCCGCCTGTTCGAGCGTGCGCTCATGCCGTATCTCGTCATCAGCCAGACGGTGCCCATCATCGTGCTCGCGCCGCTGATCTTCTCGTTGATGGCGTACCAGAGCCGCGAGCTCGCCGAGAAGACCTGGCTCGCCGCCGTGCTCCTCGGTGTGTTCCTCGCGTTCTTCCCGGTGGCGATGGGCACACTGCGCGGACTGCAGAGCACCCCGGCCGCGCCGCTCGAGCTGATGGACTCGTACGCCGCTGGGTGGTGGAAGACGCTCTGGAAGCTCCGCTTCCCGAACGCCGTGCCGTACCTCGCGCCGGCGCTGCGTCTCGCGGGTGCGGCCGCGGTCGTCGGCGTCACGGTGTCGGAGATCTCGCTCGGCGTGCGCTTCGGCGTGGGCCGGCTCATCCTCTCGTACGGGCAGGAGGCCACCTCCGACCCGCCGAAGCTGTACACCGCGGTGTTCGGCGCCGCAGCCCTCGGCCTGGTGATGGCCGCGGTGGTGATGGTCGTCGACCGACTGCTCATGCGCAACCGACCGCCCGAGGCGGCGTGATGGAGAACCCGATGACGGAAACGTCGCAAGCTGCCGTCGTCGTGCGCGACGTCGAGAAGATCTTCAACCAGGGCAAGCCCAACCAGGTCGACGCGCTCGTCGGCATCGACCTCGACATCCAGCCCGGCGAGTTCATCTCGCTCATCGGCCCGTCGGGCTGTGGCAAGAGCACCCTGCTGCGGTTGGTGGCCGACCTGCTCGAGCCCACCACCGGCACCATCACCATCCACGGCAAGTCGGCGCACCAGGCCCGTGTCGACCAGGACTACGGCATGGCGTTCCAGCAGAGCGGCCTGTTCGAGTGGCGTTCGGTCGAGCGCAACATCGAACTGCCCCTCGAGCTGAAGGGCTGGGACAAGGCGAAGCGTCGCGAGCGGGCCCAGGAGATGCTCGAACTGGTGAAGCTGCCCGAGTTCGCGAAGCACATGCCGTGGCAGTTGTCGGGCGGCATGCAGCAACGCATCGCCATCGCTCGTGCGCTCGCGTCGCACCCGAAGCTGCTGCTGATGGACGAGCCGTTCGGTGCGCTCGACGAGATGACGCGCGAGCACATGCAGGCCGAGTTGCTGCGCATCTGCGCCGCCGCCGGCACCACCGTGGTGTTCGTCACCCACTCCATCCCCGAAGCCGTGTACCTCGCCGACCGCGTCGTGGTGATGTCGCCGCGCCCCGGCCGCATCACCGACATCGTCGACGTCGGGCTCGGCCGCGACCGCAACGAGCTCACCCGCGAGGCAGGCGACTTCTTCGCACGCGTCACCGAGGTTCGCGAAGCATTGCGCGGCATCGAACTGGCCGATCAGGCGCGGGGGATCGAGGACCGGTGAACACCGCCCGCCTCCGCAGCCTCGCGGCCACCGTGCTGCCGCCCCTCGTGCTGGGCGTGCTGTTCCTGGTGGCGTGGCAGACCTGGGTCATCGTCAGCGACGTGCAGCCGTTCGTCATCCCGCGTCCCAGCGACATCTGGAAGGCGTTCGTGAACGACTTCGACCTGGTGTGGAAGGCCAGCGTGGTCACCGGCATGAACGCACTGGTGGGCCTGGTGCTCGGGTCGTTGTTCGGGTTCGTCATCGCCGTGCTCACCAACCGGTTCCTGTTCGTGAGCGAACTGGTCAACCCGCTCGCCATCACCATCGCCGCCATCCCGGCCGTGGTCATCGTGGGTGTGCTCAACAACATGTACTCGCTCGACAGCCAGATCCCGCGCCGCATCATGGTGACGATCTCGGTGTTCTTCGTCGTGTTCGTGCAGGTGGCCAAGGGCCTCCGTCAGAACGACGCGACGCAGATGGAGCTGATGCGTTCGTACGCGGCATCGCCGTTCGACACGCTGAAGAAGGTGCGGCTGCCGAACACCATGCCGTTCTTCTTCACCGGCGTGCGCACTGCCGCCCCACTCGCCCTCATCATCGCCCTCGTGTCGGAGTACTTCGGCGGCACGCAGAACGGATTGGGCAGCAAGATCTCGGGTACGTTGAACTCGGCCAACAAAGCCCTGGGGTTCGCCTACGTGTTGGGCGGAGCGATCGTGGGCCTGCTGTTCTTCGCAGGCTCCAACCTCTTGGAGTACCTCGTCGTCCCGTGGCGTCGACGAGCCCGCTCCAAGTGACCACCAAGCAGATCATCACGATCAACGAAGAGAAACAAAGGGGAGGGACAATGCGACACGGACGTGCGGCCAAGATGGCTGCCATCGTCACACTCGCGGGTGTGCTCGTCGCCGCATGCGGTGACGACGAGAGCAGCAGCGACACCACCGCCGGTGGCGCCGAGTCGGGCTCGGGCCTGGCCGTCGACATCGCCAGCTGCACCGCGCCGGAGGGCGCGTCGGTGAAGCTGCAGCTGCAGTGGGTCACCCAGGCGCAGTTCGCCGGCTACTTCGCAGCCGTCGACCAGGGCTTCTACGAGAAGGCCGGCCTGAACGTGGAGATCGTCGAGGGCGGCGTCGACATCCCGCCGCAGAAGACACTCGCCACCGGCGCGGTCGACTTCGCCATCTCGTGGGTGCCGAAGGCACTCGCCGAGCGCGAGGCCGGCGCGAAGGTCACCAACATCGCCCAGGTGTTCCAGCGCAGCGGCACGCTGCAGGTGAGCTTCAAGGACGCCGGCATCACGTCGGCGGCCGATTTCAAGGGCAAGAAGATCGGCAACTGGGGCTTCGGCAACGAGTTCGAGATCTTCGCCGCCCTGTCGAAGGCCGGCCTCGACCCGGCGGCCGACGTCACGCTCATCCAGCAGAACTTCGACATGAACGGTCTGCTGTCGGGTGAGATCGACGCCGCCGAGGCGATGACGTACAACGAGTACGCACAGGTGCTCGAGGCCATCAACCCCGACACCGGCGAGCTGTACCAGCCCGAGGACCTCAACGTCGTCTCGTACGAGGAAGAGGGCGTCGGCATGCTCCAGGACGCCATCTGGGCGGATGAGGCTCGCCTCAGCGACCCGGCGTACTGCGGCCAGGCCATCGCGTTCGTGAAGGCCTCGCTCGAGGGCTGGGCGTACTGCCGCGACAACACCCAGGCATGCGCCGACATCGTCGTCGCCAAGGGTTCGAAGCTCGGCGCCACCCACCAGCTGTGGCAGATGAACGAAGTCAACAAGCTCATCTGGCCGGCCAGCGGCGGCGTCGGCGTCATCGACACCGCAGCCTGGGACCGCACGGTGGAGATCGCCAGCGGCACCAAGAACCTCGACGGCCAGACCGTGCTCACCAAGGCGCCCGACGCCACCTCGTGGACGAACGACATCGTCAACGAGGCCGTGAAGCAGCTCGAGGCCGACGGCATCGACGTGAAGGGCGCCGACTTCGCCCCGATCGAGGTCACCCTCACCGAGGGCGGCGCCTGACCGCTCCCGGCACTCCGGATCAGGAAGGGCGGGCCGCCTCGGCGGCCCGCCCTTCTCGCGTCGCGCCCGAGCCCCTCGCTGCGCGTGTCGCGCCGATGGTGTTCGTGGTGCTGTGGAGCACCGGCTTCGTCGTCGCCCGCTACGGCACCGACGACGCCGGGCCGCTCACGTTCCTCGCCATCCGCCTCACGCTCGCCGCAGTGGCACTGCTGGCGTACGCGTGGGTCACGAAGGCGCCCACATTGCAACGCCCGGCAGTGAAGTGGGCGGCCGTGTCGGGACTCGGCATGCACGCGGTCTACCTCGGCGGCGTGTTCCTGGCCATCTCGTGGGGCATGCCGTCCGGCGTCGGAGCGCTCATCGCCGGCCTGCACCCCGTCATCACCACCGTCACGGCGCGGTTCCTGCTCGCCGAACGCCTGTCGCCATGGCAGTGGTTCGGTGTGGCGCTCGGCTTCAGCGGGGTGATCGTCGTCGTCGTCGACCACATGCGTGGCGGCACCGGCGACATCTCCACCGGTGCACTCATCGCCGCCGGCGTCAGCGTGCTCGGCATGGTGTTCGGCACGCTCGTCCAACGCCGCCACGGTCAGGGCATGCCGCTGCTGCGCGGCACCGTGGTGCAGTACACCGCATCGGCGCTGGTGCTGTGGGTTGGTGCCGTCGTGCACGAGCGAATCGACTTCACCGTCACCGCTCGCTCGATGTTCGCGCTGGCCTGGGCGGTGATCGTGCTCTCCATCGCGGCCGTGCTCATCATGCTGTGGCTGCTCCAGCACCACGCTGCCGCCAAGGTGAGCAGCCTGTTCTTCCTCACCCCGGCGCTGAGCACCATCGAGGGTGCCATTCTGTTCGACGAGCGCCTCGGCGCACTCGCCGTGGTGGGTCTCGTGGCGGCGTTGATCGGCGTCTCGCTCACGCTGCGCGCCCCGGTCGTGCCACCCTCCGACTGACCGCGCGGCCTTCCGGCACTGCCGCGACCGGGACCTTCGTCACCACTTTCGTGTGACGGCGCGTGCGTACGCATTTCGTGGATGGGCGCGGTATATGGTTCGCCCACAGCGGACGACAATGGAGCCGTCCCTCACATGGAGGTGGCCAATGACGGACACCGAGGAACGACAGGACCGACGCCCCGAGCAGATCTCGCACGTCGTCGTCCGGTTCGCGGGCGACTCCGGCGACGGGATGCAGCTCACCGGAGACCGATTCACCTCGGTCAGTGCGCTGTTCGGCAACGACCTGTCGACGTTCCCCGACTATCCGGCAGAGATCCGCGCCCCAGCAGGCACCGTCAACGGTGTGTCCAGCTTCCAGGTGCACATCTCCGACCACGACATCACCACGCCGGGCGACAGCCCGAACGTGCTCGTGGCCATGAACCCCGCCGCGCTGAAAGCCGACCTGCACCGCCTCGAGCAAGGCGGATTGCTCATCGTCAACACCGATGCCTTCGACGAGCGCGACCTGCACAAGGCGGGGTACGACCACAACCCGCTCCACGACGACTTCCTGTCCGAGTACCGCGTCGTCGAGATTCCGATGACCTCGCTCACCCAGGCGGCCACCGAACCGCTCGGCGTGAAGCCACGCGATGCCGAACGCTCGAAGAACTTCTTCGCGCTCGGTCTGGTGAGCTGGCTGTACTCGCGGCCCACCGAGCCGACCCTCGCCTGGATCGAGTCGCGGTTCAAGGACCTCGTCAAGGACAGCAACCTCGCGGCCTTCAAGGCCGGGTACGCATTCGGTGAGACCACCGAACTGTTCGACCATCCGTTCGAGGTGCGCCCCGCCCAGCTGCCGCCGGGCGAGTACACCAACATCACCGGCAACGTGGCGCTGGCATGGGGTCTGGTGGCCGCTGGTCAGCAGGCGAAGCTGCCGGTGTTCCTCGGCAGCTACCCCATCACGCCGGCCAGCGACATCCTCCACGAGCTGTCGAAGCACAAGCACTTCGGGGTTCGCACGGTGCAGGCCGAGGACGAGATCGCAGCAGCGGGCATGGCGCTCGGCGCGGCGTTCAGCGGCCACCTCGGTGTCACCACCACCAGCGGTCCCGGCGTGGCGTTGAAGAGCGAGACCCTCAGCCTGGCCACGTCGCTCGAACTGCCGCTCGTGCTCGTCGACATCCAGCGCGGTGGCCCGTCGACCGGCCTGCCCACCAAGACCGAGGCAGCCGACCTCAACATCGCGATGTTCGGCCGCCACGGTGAGGCGCCGTTGCCCATCGTGGCCGCGTACAGCCCGTCGAACTGCTTCGATGCGGCGGTCGAGGCGGCGCGCATCGCGCTGAAGTACCGCACGCCGGTCATCCTGCTCAGCGACGGCTACCTCGCCAACGGCAGCGAGCCGTGGCGCCTGCCCGACCCGGCCGACCTTCCCGACATCTCCGTGTCGTTCCAGACCGAGAAGAACCACGTCAACGCCGACGGGGTGGAGGAGTACTGGCCCTACCTACGCGACCCCGACACGCTCGCTCGCCCGTGGGCCATCCCCGGTACGCCGGGGTTGATGCACCGTGTGGGCGGCATCGAGAAGCAGGACGGCAGCGGCAACATCGACTACTCGCCCGCCAACCACAGCACGATGGTGCACCTCCGCCAGGAGAAGGTCGATCGCATCGCGAACGACATCCCGCCCGCCGAGGTCACCGGTGATGCCGACGCCGACGTGGTGCTGCTCGGCTGGGGCTCCACCTGGGCCGCCATCGACGCGGCCGTGCAACGCACCCGTCGTGCGGGCACGAAGGTGGCATGGATCCATCTCACGCACCTCAATCCGTTGCCGCCCAACTTGGGCGATCTGCTCAAGGGCTACCGCCACGTGCTGGTGCCCGAGCTCAACATGGGGCAGTTGTGCCGCATCGTGCGGGCCAACTACCTCGTCGATGCCAAGGCCGTCACCAAGGTGCAGGGCCTGCCTTTCACGTCCGCCGAGATCGAGCGCGCCATCCAGGAGGCACTGTCGTGACCGACACCATCGTTCCGCTCACCACCAAGAAGGACTGGATGAGCGACCAGGAGGTCCGGTGGTGCCCGGGCTGCGGCGACTACGGCATCATGCAGGCCGTCCAGACACTGATGCCCGAGCTCGGCATCGCCCCGGAGAACACCGTGTTCATCAGCGGCATCGGCTGCTCGAGCCGGTTCCCGTACTACATGAACACCTACGGCATGCACAGCATCCACGGGCGTGCGCCGGCCATCGCCACCGGTGTGGCCGTGGCCCGGCCCGACCTCGACGTGTGGGTGGTCACGGGCGACGGCGACGCGCTCTCCATCGGTGGCAACCACCTGTTGCACGCCCTGCGGCGCAACGTGAACCTCACCATCCTGCTGTTCAACAACCGCATCTACGGCCTCACCAAGGGGCAGTACTCGCCCACCAGCGAAGAGGGCAAGATCACCAAGAGCACGCCGATGGGCTCCATCGACCACCCGTTCAACCCGCTCAGCGTGGCGTTGGGTGCCGAGGCGTCGTTCGTCGCCCGCACGCACGATCTCGACCGCAAGCACATGATGAACGTGTTCCGTCAGGCGCACGCCCACAAGGGTGCGTCGTTCGTGGAGATCTACCAGAACTGCAATGTGTTCAACGACGCGGCCTACGACGGTGTCACCGGCAAGCATGCTCGCGAAGAGATGATGATCGACCTCGAGCACGGCATGCCCATCCGCTTCGGCAAGGACGGCCACAAGGGCGTGGTGATGGGCAGCGACGGCCAGTTGCGCATCGTGGAAGTGGCCGAGGTGGGCGAGGACGCGCTGCTGGTGCACGACGCCCAGCGCCCCGACCCCGGTCTTGCGTTCGCGCTCGCCCGTCTGTCGCACGACGATCACTCGCCCACGCCGTTCGGTGTGTTCCGCGACGTGCAGCGCGGCGAGTACGGCGCCATGGTGGGTGCACAACTCGCGCAGGCCAGCGAGAAGAAGGGGCCGGGCGATCTGAACGCCCTGCTCCGCAGCAACGGCACCTGGCAGGTCGGCTGATCCAGCACGGGTGTCGATACCCTCGACGCCCGTGTCCGATGAACCCGCTGCCGATCTCGCGGCACAGCTGCGCGCCGCCACCGAACTGCTCGAAGCCGTGGTGGCCGATCGCTCCCTCCTCGACACGTTGGCGCTCGAGGAGCGCACGCGCCTGCTGAGCGCGGCGGGCGACGTCTTCGAGCCCGACATCTACGAACGCCGCCGCCAGATCAAGGCGCAGCGCCGCCAGCAGAAACAGGAGCGGGCCAAGGCCGACCAGGCCACGCTCGACGACACCGGCATCCGCAGTCTTCGAGCCCGTCCGGTGTTCACCACGCCCAACCTGCCGGCACCGCCTGCCATTGGCGAGGGCGACGAGTGGGGCGAGGGCGACGAGCGCGAGAGCCTGCTGCCGATGCACTGCTACGTGTGCAAGCGGAAGTACACCGAGATCCACCCGTTCTACGACCAACTGTGTCGCGAGTGCGGCGACTTCAACCACGCCAAGCGCAGCGAGACCACCGACCTGTCGGGACGGGTGGCGCTGCTCACCGGTGGGCGGGTGAAGATCGGCTACCAGGCCGGCATCAAGCTGCTTCGCGCCGGCGCACACCTCATCGTCACGACTCGGTTCCCTCGCGACTCGGCCGTGCGGTACGCCGCCGAGCCCGACTTCGCCGAGTGGGGACACCGGCTCGAGATCTTCGGGCTCGACCTGCGCCACACCCCCAGCGTGGAGGCCTTCTGCCAGCACCTCCTCGACACCCGCGAGCGCCTCGACTTCATCGTCAACAACGCCTGCCAGACCGTGCGGCGACCGCCGGCCTTCTACCGGCACATGATGGATGCCGAGCTCGGTCCGCTCGCCCAGTTGCCGTCGTCGGCCGCCGGCCTGCTCGGCGCGTACGAAGGGCTGCGCGCCGTCGACATGCTCACCGCCGGGCACGATGCGGCGCACTCCGGCGACGACTCGGTGGCGGGGGTGCTGCCCGTGGGTGTGGTGCGCTCGGCTGCACTGTCACAGGCGTCGTTGCTGCCGGAGGATGCCGTGACGTCGGGTGATCTGTTCCCCCAGGGTCGCCTCGACCAGGACCTGCAGCAGGTGGATCTGCGCGAGCGGAACTCGTGGCGGCTCACCCTCGCCGAGGTGTCGTCGGTGGAGTTGCTCGAGACCCAACTGGTGAACGCGGTGGCGCCGTTCGTGCTCAACGCACGACTGAAGCCGCTGATGCTGCGCAGCCCCGGACGAGATCAGCACATCGTGAACGTGTCGGCCGTGGAGGGCCAGTTCTACCGGCGGTTCAAGACCACCCGCCATCCGCACACCAACATGGCCAAGGCGGCGCTGAACATGATGACGCGCACGTCGGCGGCCGACTACCACGCCGACGGCATCCACATGAACAGCGTCGACACCGGGTGGGTGAGCGACGAGGACCCCGCGCACATCGCGGAGCGGAAGACCTCGCAGCACCACTTCCACCCGCCGCTCGACATCGTCGACGGTGCAGCCCGCATCGTCGACCCGATCATCACCGGCATCGCGACCGGTGAGCACGTGTGGGGCCAGTTCCTGAAGGACTACCGACCCACCGACTGGTGAGTCACCCCTCGGTGATGGCCGCACCGGCGCCGATGTCGGCCCGGTCGGCTGCGGCGCGCCCGGCGTACCAGCCCTCGGCGTCGTAGCGGCGTGCCTTCATGGTGGTGGTGCGCGGGAACGCCTCGGTGTAGGCGGCCTCCACCGCGGCCTCCTTCGCCGCCAGTACCGGCGCGAGCGACGACCCGTACTCGGCGGTGGCCTCGGTGCGGACGGTACGGGTGGCCTCGTGCAGCCGTTCGCCGATGCGGTCGGCGAACGACACCAGGAAGGCCCGGCGGAACGACGCCGTGCGCAGCGACCGGTCGCGTGCGGTGGCGACCGTGGACGCATGCGTGGCCTGCACCAGGAGGGAGGTGAACAGCATCTCGGTGAGCTGCACGTCGACCGGATAGCCCATCAGCGTGCTGAAGCCGGCGTCGCTGGACCACACGCACTTCGCTCCGTTCACGTCGGCGAGCGTGGCCAGGAACACCGCCTTCTCGTCGGCGTACGGGTTGTCGATGTGCACCCGCCGGCTGGCGATGCCGGCCGTGCCACCGACACCGGCGGCGTGTGCGGCCAGCATCGCGGCATCGATGCTGTGGCGGGCCATGAGCTCCTGGGCCTTGGCGGTGAACGCCTCGGCCTCGGCCTCGAAGTCGGTGCCCTCGGCCTTGGCCAGCAGCGCGCGGATGGTGCGCAGTGTCTTCGCATCGACCGATGCCGGCATCGCCGCCGCCGGCCGCACCCCGCGGT
>Ga0172373_10008070_pt1 | contig 13445 bp, 9 predicted proteins | sample Lak10m_2_FD_114546 | JGI IMG/M metagenome (GOLD analysis project Ga0172373, IMG submission 114546) | Freshwater microbial communities from Kabuno Bay, South-Kivu, Congo - kab_092012_10m | ecosystem: Environmental > Aquatic > Freshwater > Lake | place: Democratic Republic of the Congo: South-Kivu... | reverse complement strand
CCAGCAGGTTTGCAATCTCCAATGCCTTGGGATAGGAAGACAACGAGCCGACGTCTTCTATCGCCTTGCCGTTGACCTCGATCCGGCCGGCGCGCAATTGCTCATAGCTGACGCGCCCGAGGACGTTGCCCGTATTTTGGGGGTAATCGAAGCCGTAGTCCACCACCGGGGCCAGAATGTCCCGATCGCGTACGCACGTCCGCCTGAGGACCTCTTTATTGAGGATCGGGATCGGGATCCCGATTCCCAGTGCCAGAGAAACTCCATAACCGATGAAGCTGACGCCGCGCACAAATTCCTTCTTCATCTGTTTCATGTCGCCGGTCAGCGCCAGCGTTCCCGCTCCGCCTATCGGCACACCCTCCGGCGTTCTGGCGCCGCCGCCTGCATGCTGCGTTCCTTCCGCGTACACATGTCCGTGGGCGCCGGCCAGCCAGACGCGCGTGCCGACGCCGATGGTTTCATAGAAGGGGTCGTTGAGCAGCGGCGACAATTGCCCCGCGGAGCAGTAGTTTGCGTTTTTCTGATGGGATTCGAGCTTGCCCATGTAGGTGTAAATTGTCTGCTCAGAAAGATTGACCGCCACATTGTAGTTTTGATAGCAGTTGCGCGGATTGACCATGATCGCCTGATTCAGGTCGTCGATGGTAAAATAGGTGCGAATCTCCCTAAGTGGATAGCAGTCCGTGCCGTAGGAAAGGGCGAAGAGCTGCAGCGTCTTTCCCGCGACGAGCTCCTCCATCACATGGCCGCCGCCGTACCTAAACTCGCCCGGCGGATACATGTTGGCCGGATCGCCATGACGCAGTTGTGTGCACCCGAGATAGACATCGACGGCGGCGAGGCCCGTGTAAGCCAAAACATCGGCAATCCACGCCTCGGACATCCGGATCTTCGGCTTGGAATGGCCGAAGTTCAAAAAGCAGCCCGACGAACACATAGGTCCGAATGTCGCCGTTGTAACGACATCAACCTCTCTGGCCGCGGCCTCGAGCCCCTTTTTGTCCACATAATCCATGATCTCGTCGGCCGTCAGCACAACGGCTTTCCCCGATTCGAGACGATTGTTGATCTGTTCATAGGTTTTCATGATTTCATTCCCCATTGGAATGTCAGTTGCGTTCCAGCAATTCAATCCGGACGTTTTCCGGGCCGCGGATAAAGGATATCTTGAGGCCTGGCCGTTTTATAAAGGGCTCTACCACAAATTCCACTCCCCGCCTTTTCAACTCGGCAGCGGTCTCATCCAGATTGTCCACGCGCATCCCGAAGTGGTCAAGACCGATGTAACGCCCGGCGGGAGCGGACGGAAGGTTTTCTTCGGGTGTAACCGGGAAAATGAAGATGAGCAGGCCATTCATCTCTACTTCGATCCTCAATTTTCCGTCCGGCTCCACGCCTTCGATGATTTTGGCATCGAACATTTTTTGAAAATATTGGGCGACAGCCCGCGGATCCCGGCTCAGTATATGAACATGTTCAAAGTGGTAGATCGGTTTCATTTTTTCTCCTTCGCTGATTGTAGTTTGGACGGGGTGAATCTACGAAATGCGAAACGGTATGTCAAGCAATATCAGCAGTCCTGTCGGCTGAGAAGGTGTATATTACATATTGACCGGCCGGGCCTTTTACCATATAACCAGCGGCAAATCAGGACTGGCGGATTATATTGATTGCCGGGGCGGCCTTTGTAGTTTTCCGGAAGCAGGATGGGCAAGGACAGATTGGGAATGATTGATTATAAAAAAGAGCTTAACAAAGAGCAGCTGCAGGTGGTTGTCGAAGCAGGCGGGCCGATCCTGGTTATCGCCGGGGCAGGCAGCGGCAAGACCCGGACGCTTACCTGCCGCGTTGCCCATCTCATGGAAGGGGGGGTCCCCCCGGAGCGGATACTGCTTGCAACCTTCACCAACAAGGCCGCCCGCTCTATGCTCTCGCAGGTTGAAAAGCTGATCGGCCGGGATATTAACGGGTTATGGGGTGGGACGTTTCATCATTTGGCCCATCGCACCCTGCGCGTGCACGCAAGCCGACTCGGATTTGCCACCAATTTTTCCATTCTTGACAGCGAGGATTCCCGGCAATTGATCAATGCCTGCATCAAGGAGATGGGGATTGATGAAAGAGGGGGCAAATTTCCCAAAGGGGATGTTGTGGGCGGTATCATAAGCCTCGGAGTCAACACGGAAGCGCCCCTTGCGGAGATAGTCACTAATCGTTATCCTTTTTTTGAGAGCCGTACGGAGGATATCGTCGCCGTTGCCTCACGCTACCGAACAAGGAAACAGGCCCTGAATGTGATGGATTTTGACGATCTTCTCTTCTTCTGGCGGGAGCTGCTGCTGAATTTTCCTGATACAAAGGATTATTACGCGGAGCGTTTCCTGCATATCCTTGTTGACGAATATCAGGACACCAATCGTCTCCAGGCAGAAATCATGAACCTGCTCGCCTCTCGTCACCGCAACCTGATGGTGGTTGGCGACGATTCCCAGAGCATCTACTCCTTTCGGGGGGCGAATTATGAAAACATCATGAACTTTCCTGATTTATATCCCGACTGCCGGATGTTCAAGCTGGAAACAAACTATCGCAGCACCCCGGAGATCCTCAATTTGGCTAACCTGAGCATCAACAACAATGAGAATCAGTTTCAGAAAACCCTGCGGGCGGTGCGGGAAAGAGGGGTGCGCCCGGTGCTCGTTCCCACGAGAAATGTTTTGCAGCAGGCCGATTTTGTTGCCCAGCGGATAATCGAAATAAATCGCGGCGGCACCTCCCTCAGTGAAATAGCCGTACTGTACCGGGCACATTTCCATTCGATGGAGGTGCAGATGGAGCTGACCCGGCGGGGGATTCCGTTTGAGATACGTTCGGGGATTCGCTTTTTTGAACAGGCCCACATCAAGGATGTTACCGCATATCTCCGGATCATGGTCAATCAGAAGGATGAAATGGCGTGGAAACGGGCACTTGGCCTTTACGAAAAAATCGGTCCGGCGACGGCGGACAAACTCTGGCGGTTTATTAACGGGCAGGCCGATCCCCTGACGGCGGTTCTGACAGACGATTTCAAGAAGGCGGCGCCCCGTTCAGCTGCCCCCGGGCTCGGACGGTTTCTCGAAACCTTTCGGGCGGTCAATGCCGCAAGGGGGAGCGGTCCGCCGCTTATTATCGAAGCGATCACCAAAAACGGATACATCGATCTTCTCAGGGAAACCCGTACCGATGCGGCATCCCGCGAAGAAGATCTGGTTCAGTTCATGAATTTTTCCACACGTTTTTCCTCTTTGGAGGATTTCTTGAGTGAACTTGCCCTGTAGACCAGCGTCAACGATGATGACGCCGAGAATGATACGCTACTGCAGGATCGCATTGTTTTGTCGTCCATTCATCAGGCAAAAGGGTTGGAATGGCGGGCGGTTCTGATGATCTGGTGCAGCGAGGGAATGATGCCGCTGGCCCGGGCGCTGAAGGACGAGGGTGGGGAAGAGGAGGAAAGACGGCTTTTCTACGTTGCCGCCACTCGCGCCAAAGACCAGTTGTATCTAACCTATCCCCTCACGGACTATTCACGGGGTATGGGGAATCTTCCCGTCAGTCCCTCCCGCTTTATCATGGAACTTTCCCCCTATTCGCGGAGCGCCAAAGACCTGCCTTACGAAAGATGGCAGGTGGAGGACTTTTAAACCCAGCGATCTGATTTTGATTTTGCCTCGTACTCCTCGCGCAGGGCGATCTGGGTAGCCTCGGCGATATCTTCAACCCTTTTTACCCAGTCTTCAAATTTGATATCGACCCCGAAGATTCCCACCATCTCGTCGTTTTCATCGACAATCGGAGAGGAGACCGTGATGCATAGAGCCCCGGTCATCTTGGAGATGTAGAAATTGGTGACATGGATTTTTCCGGTCTGCAGGGGTTTGATGAACCACTCCCGATCCGACTGGTCGGTTCCGACCCCGTAATTTTCGTACTTGGCGCGGTCGGAGATGTTGGTGATGTTCCTGGTCATTTTGCGGCCGTTCATATCGACGACGTAGGCAAACTGGATAGAGGGATTCTCCTCGATAAACTGCTGCATCACCGGTTCCTGGAGCTCCGGCTTCATAGTTTTCATATCGGGATGTTCGATTACCTGGTTGACAACCGTAACGGCCGTTTGCGAGGCAATAAACTTGATCTTCTCCAGTTCGGACATAAAGAGTTCGGGTATGTATTTCTGCACCCGCTTTACGAGTTCTTCGTTGGAGATACTTGTTATTCGGCCCGATTCATACTCGTCGGCAACCCATTTATGGATGCGGGAAACGCCGGGGTGGCGTTTGTCGACGGCATTTTCTCCCTTCAGCCCGAAATGGGAGTTTATCCAGAATGCTATCCCGGCTTTGCCGGATTTGTCGGTAACCATAGGCATGATCGGGCGCTTGAGAAGGGCGGAGGTGTCGAAGATGTTGTATATTTCTTCGTTTTTAATCAAACCGTCTATGTGGACGCCTGCCCTGGTCACATTAAAATCGGATCCTACAAACGGGTAGTTGGGCGGTATCTTGACCCCGATTTCCTTTTCGAAATAGATGGCGATGTCGGTAATTGCAGTTGTATCGATGCCGTCTGTTGTCCCTTTAAGGGAGATGTACTCGATTATCAAAGCCTCCACGGGCGAGTTGCCGGTTCGTTCCCCCATGCCGAGCAGCGCGGCGTTGGCGCCGCTGCAGCCGTACAGCCACGCATGCGAGGCATTGATCAGCCCCTTGTGAAAGTCATTGTGGCCGTGCCATTCCAAAAGATGCCCGGGCACGCCTGCATCTTCGATGAAGGCGCGGACGAGCTTGTCGACGCTGCGCGGCAGCGCGGCGCCCGGATAGGAGACGCCGTACCCCATGGTGTCGCAGAGTCGCACCTTGATGTCGATGCCGCTTTCCTCCCGGAGCTTCATGAGCTCTATGGCAAACGGTATGGCGAAACCGTAGATGTCGGCACGGGTTATGTCCTCGAAATGGCAGCGCGGCTTTATCCCGGCAGCGAGAATGGATTTTACTACGGATAGATAGTCGTCAAGGGCCTGCCGCCGGTTTTTGTTCAATTTGAGAAATATGTGATAGTCGGAAACAGAGGTCAGAACGCCGGTTTCCTTCAACCCCACCTCCTTGACCAGTTGAACGTCGTCTGCAGTTGCCCGTATCCAGCCGGTGATTTCCGGAAACGGCAAACCGAGTTCCTGACACTTGGCCACAGCTTCCCGGTCTTTGGCGCTGTAGAGAAAAAACTCCGATTGACGGATAATGCCGTTGGGTCCTCCCAGTCTGCTCATCAGGGCGTACAGATCGACTATCTGCCTTGCCGTGTAGGGGGGACGCGCCTGCTGACCGTCACGAAAAGTGGTGTCGGTGATGAATATCTCTTCCGCGGGATTGATTGGCAAAATCTTGTGATCGAAATCGATCCGGCATACGTCGTTGTACGGAAAGACATCCTTCTGGAGATTCGGTTCTTCAACGTCCTTTAGGTCGAACTTCCAGAAATGGGTGTGTTCATGATCCAAGACCCTTTTTTCCTTATTCCATTTTGCCATTTTTCCGTCCTCTTGAGATTTTTGCGTTTTTTGCGATCGCGCTTATGTTACAACCTTCAGCGAGAGTTCCATAAGCTGTTCGATGCCGACTTCCGATGGGGCTTCCGTCAAAAGGCAGGTGGCCTTCTGCGTCTTGGGGAAGGCGATGACATCCCGGATCGATTCCGCACCGGTCATCAGCATCACCAGACGGTCAAGTCCGAAGGCTATACCCCCATGGGGAGGTGTCCCAAATTCGAGCGCATCGAGGAGAAACCCAAATTTGGAACGGGCGCCCTCCTCGCTTAATCCCAGCGCCTTGAAGATCGCCGCCTGCACTTCTTGCTGGTGAATCCGAATGCTGCCTCCCCCGATTTCGGAGCCGTTCAGCACCAAGTCATAGGCGCGGGCGTGAATCTTGCCCGGATCAGTCTCGATGTACTGCATCTCCTCTAAAACCGGCGCGGTAAAGGGATGATGCGTGGCCATAAACCGCTTTTCGGTGTCGCTGTACTCAAAGAGGGGAAAGTCGGTGACCCAGGTAAAGGCGAGGGCGTCCGGATCAATCAAGCCGAGCTTTTTTGCCAGATGGACGCGCAGGTTGCCCAGCGAATCGCGGACGATTCCCGGGGAATCGGCAACAAAGAGAAGGACGGCGCCTTCCGCGGCTTCCATCCTTGCGTTGATCGACGCTACCTCCTCCGGAGTCAGAAATTTGAAGATCGGCGATGTCCACCCCTCCGGCGTTACCCTGGCCCAGGCCAGTCCGCCGGCGCCATAGCGGGCGACAAACTCTTTCAGCTCGTCGAGGTCCCGGCGGGAGAGGCCTTTCCCGTCGTCAACCTTGATCGCCTTGATTGTCCCCCCCCCGGCGGCTATCTCGGAAAATAGTTTAAGTCCAGAATTTTTGAGGATATCTGTAAGGTCTCTCATTTCCATTCTAAAGCGCAGATCGGGATTATCCTTTCCGAAACGGTTCATTGCATCCTGATAGGAGATGCGGGGGAAGGGAAGGGAAAGCCTTTTTCCGAGGCAGGAATCGAAGAGATGGACAATCAGCCCCTCGATCAAACCGATAATCTGCTCTTCGGTGATAAAGGACATCTCGACGTCGATCTGGGTAAATTCCGGCTGGCGATCCGCCCGAAGATCTTCATCTCTAAAGCATTTAACTATCTGAAAATACTTGTCGAATCCAGAAACCATCAACAACTGCTTGAAGAGTTGGGGTGACTGGGGCAGGGCGTAAAACATCCCCTGATTAACGCGGCTGGGGACAAGATAGTCGCGCGCCCCCTCCGGTGTGCTCTTCGTCAGAAACGGCGTTTCGATCTCGATGAATCCTTCGCGATTGAAATACTCCCGCGTTGCCATCGCGACGCGGCTGCGCAGGATCAGGTTTTTCTGCATTTCCGGGCGGCGGAGGTCAAGATAGCGGTACTTGAGGCGAACGTTCTCTGATATCTCCGTTGTCTGATCCAGGACAAAGGGAGGCGTCTTCGATTCGTTGAGAATCTCCAGTTCGTCGGCGACAACCTCGATCTTTCCGGTTTTCAGTTCCGAATTTTCCATTCCCTCCGGCCGCTTGCGAACTTTTCCATGAATTGCCAAGACGAATTCACTGCGGATTCGCCCGGCTTCCTGATGGGATGCCTCGTTCGTTTCCGGGTTGAAAACAACCTGGGTTAGTCCCTCGCGGTCCCGAAGGTCAATGAAGATCACGCCGCCGTGATCGCGCCGCCGGTGGGCCCACCCCATCAGGACAACCTCCGTTCCAGCGTGTGTTTCGTTCAAATCCCCGCAGTAGTGCGTCCTTTTATAGCGCATCAAAAAATCGGACAAAGTATCTACCTCTCCAAATTAATAATTGTTTCTTCCAAAGTATCCAGGATTGCCTCCTGTTGAAGGCCCGTTTGCATGTTCCGCAAGGAAGCCTTGTTCTCCGCTATTTCCCGTTCGCCGATAATCAGTGCGTAACGGCTTTTGAGCTTGTCGGCTCGCTTCATTTGGCTCTTCAGGCTGCGCCCGGAATGGTCCATTTCGATCTGCAACCCTTTCATGCGCAGACGGTTGCAGATGAAGAAGGCCTTCTTGAGTGCCTCTTCGCCGACTGCCGCTATAAAAAGCAGGGGGGGGCTCGTTTCCTCATTTTCCGGAAGCATCGCCACCAGCCGCTCAAAGCCGATTGCAAAACCGATCCCGGGGATATCAGGGCCACCGAGATCGAGGACAAGGTGGTCATAGCGACCGCCGCCGACAACAGCGTTTTGGGCGCCAAGAAATTCGGTGGTTATTTCAAACGTTGTGCGGGTGTAGTAATCAAGCCCCCGCACCATCTTCGGATTCAGCCTGAACGGCAAAGCGAAAAGGGAAAGCGATTCCTGGAGGGATGCAAAATGTTTTCGACAATCCTCACAGAGAAAATCGGGAAGCATCGGGGCCTCCGCGATGATTTTGGCGCAGTTTTCCACCTTGCAATCAAAGACCCGCAGCGGGTTGGTGGCGAGGCGGCGCTGGCAGTCGGAGCAGAGTTCTTTTTCCCGCCCCTGCAGAAAAGATACTATTGCCTTCTGAAAAGCAGGGCGGCAATCAGGACAGCCGAGGGAGTTTATCTCCAGCGAAATATTCTTGAGTCCCAGCTTGCCGAGAAAATGCGCAAGCATCAAGATGAGCTCGGCATCGATCCGCGGGTCGTCCGGGCCGAGAATCTCCGTATCGATCTGGTGAAACTGGCGATAGCGTCCTTTTTGCGGTCTTTCCCGCCGGAACATGGGGCCGATCGTGTAAAGCTTTGTAACGCTTTCCACGGCGTGGAGGGAATGCTCGAGATAGGCACGGATGACGGAGGCGGTCGCCTCGGGTCTCAGTGTGAGGGATTCCTCACCGCGGTCCGTAAAGGTGTACATCTCTTTTTCCACGATATCGGTCGACTCCCCGATGCCGCGACGAAAGAGTTCCGTTTTTTCGAGCATAGGAACCCTGATCTCGCGGAAGCCGAATGTTCGGAAAACCTCGTGAGCGGTTTCTTCAACCCTTCGCCATTTTTCCGTTTCCGGGAAAAGTATATCCCGGAACCCTCTTACGGAATTTATCGTTTCCATAAAATAAAACCTGCCATTAACAGTAAATTTAAGACCGGAGCTGATAGCATAACTATCCGTCAAACGCAACAGAAATGAAAACGATCGATTGCTGTATCCTCGGGCAAGCGGAAAATCCCGGAAAAAATAATTCTTGACATCGCTCATATTTGGGAATATATTCCCAAACCATGAGCCATTCCATTACTGAAAACTTGCATAATGCCATTCTGAGGCTGCTCAGGCCGCTGGTGCACATGCTTTTGTCCAATGGCATTTCATACCACGTCTTTTCCGACCTGGCGAGGTGGGTATACGTGGATGTCGCCTTCAGGGAGTTTGACATTCCGCGGCGCAAGCAGACTTCCTCCCGGGTTTCGGTTATTACCGGGCTGTCACGCAAGGAAGTTCAGAAACTGCGTGATCTGGAGATTCCGGTAGATGAGGAGGCGCATGGGCGGTACAACCGCGCCACCCGGGTAATCAGCGGCTGGATCCGCGATCCCCTGTTTCTGGACGACGACGGTAATCCGGTTGAGCTGGCGCTGGATGGAGCTGTTTCTTTCAGTAGCCTGGTGAAGAAGTACAGCGGCGACATGCCGGTCAGGGCGGTTCTGGACGAACTGCTCAACATTGGGGCGGTTGTCCTGCCGGAGAGTGGCGCCGTAAAACTGATGACCCGCGCATATCTGCCTGGCGGCGACAAAAAGGCAAAACTGGAAATCCTCGGGGCGGACGTTGCTGATTTAATTGAAACAATAAACCACAATCTGGATCAGGAAAAAGGCGTCCCTTTTTTCCAGCGCAAGGTGGCATACGACAATATTCCGGCGGAGTTTCTGGAAGAGTTCAAGGCTGTAAGTTCCCAAGAATCTCAGGCTCTTCTTGAAAAACTGGATAAATGGCTGGCAAATAAGGATCGTGATGCAAATCCTGGCGTTCAGGGCAGCGGCCGCAGGCGGGTTGGGCTGGGCATCTACTATTTTGAAGAAGATCTCGGAAATATTGCAGACCCAAAGGGGTCAGGGAGAAAATAGATGCGACGCGAACAATCTTTCTACAATAATATAAGTGTTTTATTAAAGAAGCTGCGTATTTTTCTGCTTTTGCTCTTTTTATTTCCGGGAACGATCTCCTGTGGCGGCAGCGGCGGAGACCTTCTGGCAGGCGGTGGGATCGGGGGCACGGGCAATACCAGCGTCGGTCCGATTACTGCATTGGGCAGCATTTTTGTAAACGGCGTCGAGTTTCAAACGACCGGCGCGACGGTCACCATCAATGGCGTCAACAGGGACGAGAAAGAACTTCAGGTCGGGATGGTCGTAAAGGTTGAAGGCGTGGTAAACGCCGACGGCAAAACCGGGAAAGCCGAGAGGGTCACCTTTGATAACAATGCTGCGGGGCCGATCAGCAGCATTGATCTTGGCAGGGGCGCCCTGGAAATTATGGGGCAGACCGTTTTGGTCAATGCGCAAACCACTATTGCCTCTCTGCCGGGGGCCAACCTGACGCTGGCCAATCTTGCCGCCAGCGATATGGTGGAAATCAGCGGGCTGGCCGATGCCGATGGCAATATCATCGCTACCAGAATCAGCCTGCAGCCGATCCTGCGCCGGTTTGAAGTCAGCGGGCGGATCAATGCGCCGACCGCCTCCACTTTCAAGATCAATGGCCTCACGGTTGACTACGGCAGGGCCATGCTCGTCAAATTTGGACATGCAGGGATACAGGCGGGTGATATCGTTGATGCAAAGGGCAGTCTTGTATCCCCCACCATTCTGCTGGCTGAGGTCATTGAAAAAAAGAGCTCAGAACTCAGCGAAAACAGTACTTTAAATTGTGAAGGGTTTATCGACGCTCTCTATTACACGAATCAGTCGATCAGCGGTTTTACAATTATTACCCAGTTTGGTTTGCAGATGGTTGGGGTGGATAGTTCAACCATATTTGCAGATGGATTGCTTAGTAAGGCGGGGGGAAGGGCCAGGGTGGAAGGAACCATTAAAAACGGCATTATCCAGGCCGGGAAGGTGGATTTGATGGAAAGCTTCAAAATGAAGGGCGGGGCTTTTTCCGGCTTGGGTGGCTATTCCAATGGTTTTTGAGATATTGGGGGTCGTTGAGGGGCGATCAATTACACTGCTGAATGCGGTTAAAAAGGAGAAATTTATGAAGGAGGAATGTATGAAAGATTTCAGGAAACTAACAGGTGGCGCCATAGCGATGATCTACTTGTTATTCATTGTTTTTTTGCTTGCCGGGTGTGGCGGTGGCGGGAGTAGTGCAAGCGGTGTCGGCGGCTCTTCAACCGCCTACTCTGCGGGTACGGTAACCGGCTTTGGCAGCATCATTATCGACGGTGTCAGTCATGACGATTCAATTGCACAGGTAAATCAGGAGATCAATCCGCGAGCCCCTCTGGCAGGTACCACTACCTCCGTCAGGTTGGGGATGAATGTCGAGACCATGCTCGATGGCCGGGGTCGCATCACCAGATTGAGCATACAACCAGAGGTCCTCGGAACGATCAGCGCCGTTGCGGGCGATGGTTTCACGGTGGCGGGGCAGACGGTCAAGATATCGGGTGACGTGGCGGCGCCAACGGTGTTCGAAGGCGCGAGCAGTCTTGGAGATTTCGTGAATGGGGATTTAGTCGAAGTCCATGGCAATCGTGATGCCTCGGGCGACATCATTGCAACTAGAATTGAAAGGAGGGATCCGAACAGCGCCTTGGGCGTCCGGGTTGCAGGCACTGTCGCCAATCTCGATCCGACGGCCAAAACCTTCACGATTGCGGCGCTTACGGTCGACTATGGCAGCGCAACGCTGCTTCCTGCCGGTTCCTCACTGGCGGTGGGGCAGCGTGTTGCCGTCTGGTCCGATACGGCGGTGTCGGGCAATACGCTGCTTGCCAAAGCGGTCCGCATCAAAACCCCTCAGCTTGTTGACGGCAGTAGTGTCAATCTTGGCGGCCGGGTCAGCAAAATCGTACCGACCCCGCTTACTTTCAATCTGGGCAATGTGGCAGTGGATGCGAGTGCGGCTGCTTTCCTTAATGGTGCGGCTGCCGATCTGAAAGACGGAACACTGATCCGGGTAAGCGGTGTATGGCAAGCGGACAAGGTTGTGGCGAAGCAGATATACTTCGTTAAGGAGAGGACTGATGCTGCGGTAAGGCTGACGGGTGCGGTCACAGATTTTCTCTCTCTCTCCAGTTTCAAGTTGCGCGGCGTTACCGTTGATGCTTCCGCTGGGGATGTTACATTCACGGGCGGCGCTGCGGAAAACCTGGCGGACGGCGTCCTGGTCAAAATTGAAGGTCTGATCAATGGCGGCGTCGTCAAGGCGAGCTCGGTCGAGTTTGTCACCATGATGACGAACGGCAGGGATAATGAGAACCGCACATTTCCCGGCACCATTTCGAGTTACGATGTCGCGACCGGATCGTTCACATTGGCAAACATCCATCTGGCAATGCGGCTTGATGTCGCAACAACAATCGCCTATGCCGACGGTGGTGCCGCAACGAAGGAGGATTTTGCGGCGGGCAAGAGAGTTTTGGTGCGCGGCAGCTTTGTGGAGGGAATCCTGATAGCAAGTGACGTCCGCATCATGCCGGCAGGCGGTGTTATGCCGGCACAAGTCGAGGGCGTGCTCTCCGGATTCAATATGGGCGATGCGAGTTTCAGGTTGAATGGCTCGACAATCTTCTATGGGGGTGCCACTGCCTTTGAAAATGGTCTCCCGGGGGACATGGCAAACGGAGTGCGGGTTCATGTCACGGCCAGTTCGGTTGGTGGCAAAATGGTAGCCAGCCGGATCGAGATTCAGCGCAGTGACGCAGCGATGGTCGGAGCGCTGGGTTCTATGAATGATTTTTCTTCGACCGCGCACTTCATGGTGGCCGGCCAGATGGTCGATGCCAGCGGAAGCGGCGTAAAATTTGTAAACGGCAGTGCCGCAGATATGGGCAGGGGCCGGGTTGTGGCGGTGAGCGGCACCCTAAGCGGGGGAAGGCTGATTGCCACCCGGCTGGAATTTAAGGATTGAACGAAACCCTGCTCCATAAATCAACAACAAGACGGCGCCATTGCAGGCGCCGTCTTGTTGTATGTAAGCACTTTTCAACTTGTAAAGATAGATTTTTCACATGATCACAATGAGCTGTCTACCGCAATGTAGAGAAACTAAGGAAACTCCTGCCAAATATTTGCTTGATTTTGAGAAAAATTTATGTTCCACTCCGCACAGAGGTGCTGCGCAGGGTAAGTGCTGGGTATTGAGTGGCATTACCTGTTGCTTAAGGAGCGTATTAACATATCGTCCCAGGCCATGTCAAAGCGTTAACTAACAGAATTTTCAAGGCAAATAATGTAACTCTATCGCGAAGTTTACGGCTTAAGAGACCGAGAGTGTCGCCAATTATGATTCAGCGATTTATCCATCATTAATTACGGCAGTTGCCGGATGAATCTTACTTCAGAAAGGAGACGGGACAATGGAAGAAACAATCGTTAAAGATGCGGATGCAGAGGTTTCAGAGGAGGTCAATCCATCGGAAGGGCGTACAGAGCGCCTGGATAAGCTTGCCAAGGGTCATAGTTTAGCATCCATGGGGGTTGGGCTGGTTCCGTTTCCACTGGTGGACATGGTCGCTCTTTTCGGGATTCAACTTGATCTCGTCAAGAAGTTGGCTGCCGAATACGATGTGCCATTTAAGCAGGAGATCGGGAAATCTATTATTACCTCACTTGCAGGAGGGATACTGCCTCAAACGCTTGGTGGAGCCATTGCCAGTATGATCAAGGTTG